>Ga0224557_1002115_pt1 | contig 17554 bp, 15 predicted proteins | sample 714S31014metaG_FD_180677 | JGI IMG/M metagenome (GOLD analysis project Ga0224557, IMG submission 180677) | Peat soil microbial communities from Stordalen Mire, Sweden - 717 S3 10-14 | ecosystem: Environmental > Terrestrial > Soil > Wetlands > Peat | place: Sweden: Norrbotten County, Stordalen...
GTTGAATCGCGCGGTGAGCTTGGGTGCAACCTATCAAAGCCGCACGTGGGTGAGCAAATTCAACCGCTACAGCGGACTCTTTGCCGAGCACGGTGGATTCGACGTTCCGGCCAACTTCGCCGGCGGCGCATCGGTCAAGCTGGGCTCAAAGGCGACGCTGCTCTTCGACGAGGAGCGCATTTTGTTTGGAACAGTAAAGTCGATCGCCAATCCTCTGGCAAGCACATCTCAGCTTGGAACAGATAGTGGACCCGGCTTCGGATGGCATGACATCAACGTGTCGAAGGCCGGGCTTGACTATGATGTGAGCTCTTCGCTGACTCTTCGGGGAGGGTACAATCACGGCGGCGTTCCCTTCGACGGTTCGCAGGCGTTTTTTAATATTCTGGCTCCGGCCGTAACCAAGGACCACCTGCACGCGGGCGCAACCGTTGGGTTGAAAGACGGGAAGGAAATCAGTTTCGCGTATATTCATGCCTTCAATAACACCGTCAACGGCCTGAACGCGATTCCTCCGGCCTACGGCGGCGGAAATGTGAATCTGAGCATGTATCAGAATTCGTTTCAGGTCGCTTTCGGATGGAACAAAAGCAAGAAGAAGTAGCGCGGGCGGAGAGGAGGTAAGCCCACATGACAACTTTGTTCACGGCAGAATGGCCGTGGTATGTAGCGGGTCCGTTGATTGGACTGTTTGTTCCGGCGCTGTTGATTGCCGGCAACAAGGTCTTCGGCATCTCAAGCAATTTGCGCCATCTATGTTCGGCCATAGCTCCGGGCAAAGTGGAGTTCTTTCACTATGACTGGAAGAGTTCCGGTCTCTGGAACCTGGTGTTTCTGAGTGGAGTTCTGATCGGCGGATATCTGGCTTTTCATAGCGGCGCGGCGCACGACGTGGCTATCTCCGCACAGACCAGGGAGGCGCTGACGAGGCTGGGAATTCATGACTTCCACGGCGTGGCGCCGAGTGAACTGTTCACCTGGCACGCACTGCTGACACTGCGCGGGTTTGTCTCGGTGGTGGTGGGCGGCTTCCTGGTGGGCTTAGGAACAGCCTACGCGGGAGGCTGCACCTCGGGGCACGCAATCAGCGGACTGGCCAATTTCGAGCTTCCTTCTCTGATCGCCGTCTTCGGCTTCTTTGCCGGAGGCCTGGCCGCCACCTATTTCCTCCTGCCGTTTGTCTTAGGAGGTGTATGACCACACTACTTGTTCCAGAAGCAGGCGAATGCGGCGCGGGAAGCTCCGAGCAGCAAGCGGTCCGGCCGGCGTTTCTACCTCTCTACTTGTTGCTGGGCATCGCCTTTGGCTTCGTTCTCAGCCGGTCCGAGGTGATTTCCTGGTTCCGCATTCAGGAGATGTTTCGCTTTCAGTCCTTCCGCATGTACGGCATCATCGGCTCGGCGATTGCGACGGCGGCGATTTCTATAGAGGTTATCAAGAGAATTCAGTTAAATTCCGTCTCCGGCGAGAGGATTTCGATCCCCCGCAAGGAGCTGGGCAGCGGCATCCGTTATGCGGCAGGCGGCACGATCTTTGGGTTGGGGTGGGCGCTGACTGGCGCCTGTCCCGGACCGCTCTTCGCGCTGATCGGTAACGGTGTTTCAGTGATGGTTGTGGCGGTGGTGAGCGCGCTTGCGGGCACCTGGATCTATGGCTGGCTGCGGCCAAGACTGCCGCATTGAGCGGCAACGTACGCGCCGGAATCGGCATGGCTGCGCAGAACGCAGTTCCGGTCACCGGAATAAAATGGAGAATATTCGAGATCGCATGACTACTACATTGGGCGTCAATCTGAATCAGCGGATCGGCAACACGCCCTTGCTGCGCCTTGAGGCAATTGCCGGCGGTCTCAAAGATGTACAAGTACTGGCCAAGGCGGAATGGACCAACCCTGGAGGATCGGTCAAGGATCGTGCGGCATCGAATATCATGAACGATGCTTTGCGTGCAGGTAAGCTGGGAGCGGGCAAAACGCTGTTGGACGCCACCAGCGGCAATACCGGAATTGCCTACGCCATGCTTGGAGCGGCCTACGGCATTCCTATTACGCTTTGTATGCCCTCCAATGCATCCGCGGAGCGCAAGCGGATTCTTCGCGCCTACGGTACAACGATCATTTACACCGATCCCGGAGAAGGCTCGGATGGAGCTATCCTCAAGGCGCGCGAGATAGCGGCCGCGGAGCCAGAGAAGTACTATTACGCCGATCAGTATTCCAACGATGCCAACTGGCGCGCGCACTATACCAACGGAACCGCCGATGAAATCTGGCAGCAGACCGCGGGGCGCGTGACGCACTTTGTGGCGATCCTCGGAACCAGTGGAACATTTGTTGGGACTTCGCGAAGATTGAAAGAGTTGAACTCTGGGATTCGTTGCATCTCTCTTCAGCCCGACTCTCCTTTTCACGGCATCGAGGGAACGAAGCACATGGAGACCTCGATCATTCCAAAGATTTACGATTCCAGCATCGCGGACGCGGAACTGGGCATCGAAACAGAAGCGGCCTACAACATGGCCAGGAAACTGGCGCGAGAAGAAGGCCTGCTCATTGGCGTCTCAGCGGCAGCGGCGCTGGTTGGCGCGTTGCAGGTAGCAAGCGATGCGCCCGCGGGTTCCGTGATCGTCACCATCTTCCCTGATTCGGGCGACAAGTATCTGAGCGAGCATTTCTGGGATGAGAACGCGTAAGGCAAGGAGCAAGCATGGCGTTGAAGATACCGGTCGAACTCTACGACCAACTGCGGCAGCACGGCGAGGCGACCTATCCGCACGAGTGCTGTGGTGTGCTGGTGGGCGAGTTTGATGAGAGTGGCGGAAAGGTTGTCAAAGCGGCGGTGACCTGCGGAAACACGCGCACCGATTCGCTGGCCAATCGCTATCACATCAGTCCATCGGAGCTGGTGCGCATTCAGCGGGATGCAATGCTTGCCGGTCACGACATTGTCGGCTTTTATCATTCGCATCCAGATCATCCCGCGCGCTGGTCCACGACCGATCTTGCCGAAGCGCATTGGACCGGCAGTTCGTATGTAATTACCAGCGTCGAAAACGGACGCGCCGTCGTTACGAATTCATTTTTGTTGCTTGATCACGAAGAAGCCAAGCATTTTGAGGATGAACTCCTCGAAGTGATTGAACATTAGCCAATGTATTACAGATCAAAACCGTTTTGAAAGGAAAATATGTCCATCAAAGTCTTGATTCCCACGCCTCTCCGACCTTACGCCGGAAAGCAATCCATCATTGAAGTAAACGCCCAAACCGTTGGCGAAGCGCTTAGCGATCTTGTTGCGCGGCATCCCGATCTACGCAAGCACCTGTTCTCCGAAGACGGCAAGCTGCGCTCCTTCGTGAATGTCTATCTGAACGATGAAGACATCCGTTATCTGAACAAGGACGCAACGCCCGTCAAGGAGACCGACACAGTCACCATCGTTCCCTCTGTTGCCGGCGGACGATAATACTCAATTCAGTTGAACGAGATGATTCATGAACAGATAATTGGAGAGATTCTGTGGCGCCATTGATTGATAGCAGTCAAGCAACGTTAAGCAACGAAGAGATTCTGCGCTATTCGCGTCACCTCATCATGCCGGAAGTAACGCTCGAAGGCCAGAAGAAATTGAAGGGCGCGCGCGTGCTGTGCGTGGGCACGGGTGGTCTTGGATCGCCCTTGGCTCTGTACCTGGCCGCGGCGGGTGTAGGCACGCTCGGGCTCGTCGATTTTGATGTAGTGGACTATACAAATCTGCAGCGCCAGGTGCTTCACCACACCAGCGATGTGGGCCGCCTCAAACTGGACTCGGCTATCGACAAGCTGATCGCGATCAATCCATTTGTCGAGATCAAGCGTTTCGATACTTATCTCAGTAGTCAGAATGCGCTGGAGATTATCAGTGGCTTCGACATCATCGCCGACGGCACGGATAACTTTGCCACGCGCTATCTGGTCAATGACGCCTGCGTGCTCAGCGGCAAGCCCAACGTCTATGCATCGATCTTCCGCTTTGAGGGCCAGGCCAGCATCTTTGCGACCGAGGCAGGTCCATGTTATCGATGCCTCTATCCCGAACCGCCGCCGCCGGGACTGGTGCCCTCTTGCGCGGAGGGCGGTGTGCTGGGCGTGCTTCCCGGATTGCTTGGAGTGATTCAGGCGACGGAGGTCATCAAACTGATTCTCGGCGCGGGCGAGCCGCTGATTGGCCGCCTGTTGCTGGTCGATGCGCTGGCCATGCGCTTCCGCGAGCTGCGTGTGCGCAAGAATCCCGAGTGCCCGGTCTGCGGAGCGAATCCAACGGTCAAAGAACTGATCGATTACAACCAGTTCTGTGGCATTCGCGGTGAAGAATCCGAGGCAAGCCCGAGCGCGAAGATTCCGGAGATTCAGCCCGAGGAACTCAAACGCCGTCTCGACGCGCAGGAAGATATTTTCGTGCTTGATGTTCGCGAGCCGCATGAATATCAGATTGTCAACATCAAAGGCCATCTGATTCCGCTTGGCGATCTGCCAACACGCGTGCACGAACTCGATTCAAGCCGCGAGATCGTGGTGCATTGCAAGAGTGGCGCGCGCAGCGCCAAGGCCGTCGATTTCCTGCGCAAGTCAGGCTTCAAACGCGCAGCCAACCTTACCGGAGGCATTCTGGCCTGGGCCGACAGGATCGATCGTTCGCTGCCGAAGTACTGAATCGTGGAATAGATGAAAATGGCCAGACTCTTAAGAGAGGCTGGCCATTTTCTATTGCCGTGAAGCCGCTTTCAGGCTAGTCCTGGATTTCGTCCCTGACGAAGATCCCACAAAGCCGCAACCAGCGCGTCGACTTCTTCGCAAGTGTTATAAAGCGCAAACGTAGCGCGGACTGTACTCTCCAGTCCGAAGAGGCGCAGGATAGGCTGCGCGCAATGATGGCCGCTGCGCACAGCGATTCCCTTGCGGTTGAGATAGTCGCCAATCTCTTCCGTGCGCAAACCATCCAGCACAAAGGAGATCACGCTGGCCTTCTCCTTGGCCGTGCCGATGATGCGCAGCCCGGGAATCTTTAGCAGCGCAGCGGTGGCATAAGTTAAGAGCATATGCTCGTGACGCGATACGTTGACGATGCCGACACGATCAAGATAATCGATGGCCGCGCCCAGGCCGATCGCATCGGCGATGTTACCCGTCCCGGCTTCAAAGCGCTGCGGAGGCGGCTGGTAAAGCGTCTTCTCAAAGGTGACATCTTGAATCATGTTTCCGCCGCCCTGCCACGGCGGCATCATTTCCAGTACCTCGGACTTGCCAAAAACCACGCCAATGCCTGTTGGCGCAAAGACCTTGTGCCCGGAGAAGACGTAGAAATCGCAATTGATTGATTGGACGTCAACGCGCATATGAGAGACTGCCTGCGCACCATCCACCAGCACCCTCGCTCCGTGGCGATGAGCCGCCTCGACCATCTCGCTTACCGGCACGATCGTGCCCAGCGCATTCGAGACGTGCGCAATCGAAACCAGCCGCGTCTTCGGTCCGAGCAGCTTTTCGTACTCGTCAAGCAGAACCTGGCCGGAATCATCTACTGGCGCGACGCGCAGCCGCGCGCCCTTTTCCGCGCAGAGCATCTGCCAGGGAACAATGTTCGCGTGGTGCTCCAGCCAGGTGATGACGATCTCATCATCCTTCTGAATGTTTTGCCTTCCCCAGCTCTGCGCTATCAGGTTGATACCCTCGGTAGCTCCGCGTACAAAGACGATCTCGCGCGGGGCGCCGGCGTTGAGAAAGCGGCGCGTCTTCTCGCGCGCCGACTCGTAGGCATCGGTAGAACGCGCGGCCAGCTCATGCGCTGCGCGATGCACATTCGAGTTTTCGTGTTCGTAAAAATAGCTCAGCCGGTCGATGACCGATTGTGGCTTCTGCGTGGTTGCTCCGTTATCGAACCAGATCAGCGGGCGGCCGTTGACCTGCTCGCGCAGAATCGGAAAATCGCGGCGAATCGCCTCTACATCGAAGGAATAAGACGAGAGGCCGAGATCGCCCAACAACTCCGGCTGTCCTTCGCCGGGAATAACAACGGGAACAACATTCGAAGCATCAAACGGACGAGGCAGGCTCTGCGGATCATACGATGCCGGCGCGCGAAAATCCGGCTCGTGAGCTACCGCGCCTGGGAGCTGTGGCTCGTTGCGGTCATGAGGCGACGCAAAAGGATTGCCATAACTCGCTGAGTTATCCTTGGCAGCCGCCGCCGGAACTGGGCCGGGAATCGAAGGTGGTGTCGAGAACAGCGGCCGCGCATCCTCCATGAAGGAAAACGTTGGAAGTGCCGAGGAATCAACGACGCCTAATGCACCAGGAACGGTTGGCGTGGGAGGCTGAAAGCCTTGCGGCACCTGAAAATCAGGCGACAGCGAAGCAGGAATCGATGCAAATCCCTCTTCTGTGGGCACAGGCTTCCCGCTCGCTTGCGCGGGAGTATTCGCGGCTACCGGCGCCGCATCCGGCGCAACAAAGATCGGACGCGCATCCTGCAGAAACGCAAATGCAGGCGCTGCGCCGGGCGAAATGCCGCCGCCGGGAACCGCTGGAGCCGCGGAGGCAGACGAACGCGCATCCGGTGCAATGCTTCTGTCTGGCGTGGCGAGATAGTTTCCCGCCAGAGGGTCACTCAGAGGCGCGAGAACACCCGGCGCCGCGGGCGCAGTCGGAGCCGGCATAGCCGCGTAGGGATTGCCTGTGAAGGCCGAGTTCGGTGGCAGTATGGCGCGTGCCGATGTCGCGGCAAGATGCTGTTGCTCCTCCGGCAACTCATTGAAGATCTCGTTGGCCACGCGAGCCAACTGCCCCGGCGAAAGAATGCCGGGAGCAACAGCGTCGCTCCCATGCAATCCTACAGCCCAGTTAGTAACATCCGGAGCGATCGCCGAGACCGGAAATTGCTCACTTGTACTCATGGTATTGACCCACGTTCACGTCTTCGAGCAGGGCAATGGCATCATCCGTCAGCACGGCCGCCGAGCAGTAGAGCGAGATTAGATACGAAGCCAGCGAGCGCTGGTCGATGCCCATGAAGCGCACCGACAGACCAGGACTCTGTTCTCCCGGCAATCCGGGCTGGAAGAGGCCCACCACGCCCTGCTTCTTCTCGCCCACCCGCAGCAGCAGTATCTTGGTCGTATGATCCTTGCCGCGGATGGCAATCTTGTCAGAGGGAATCAGCGGAACTCCGCGCCAGGTCAGGAACGGCGTGCCAAACAAAGTGACTGTCGGCGGAGGAACGCCGCGCCGGGTGCACTCCCGCCCAAAGGCGGCAATGGCGCGCGGATGCGCCAGAAAGAACGACGGCTCTTTCCAGACCTTGGTCAGCAACTCGTCCAGATCGTCCGGAGTCGGCGCTCCCTTGCGCGTCTTGATCTTCTGCGCGTCGGCAACGTTATTCAGCAGGCCGTAATCGGCATTGTTGAACAGTTCGCTTTCCTGCTTTTCCTTGATGCTCTCGATGAGAATGCGCAGTTGCTCCCGAACCTGATCGTAAGGATTGCTGAGCAGATCAGAGACGCGGGTATGTACATGCAACACGGTATTGATGCTGCTCAAACGATACTCGCGAGGAGCATCCTCATAGTCGGCGTAAGTGGACGGCAGCGGCGACTCATCTTCATGCGAGCACAGGGACTCGATCACCTTGCTCTCGTTCACTTTGTTTACGCGGAAGGTGCCCGCCTCCAGCGGCTTCCAGTCCAGGAAGCGGATCAGCCAGCGCGGCGTGATGGCTCCAAATTGCGGAGCGGTCTTGGTGACATTTGCAAGTTGAAATGCAGCTTCTTCGCTCAATGAAACACGATTGACTTCTTCTGCCACTGTGGATCTCCTTCTCGTTCCAGAACATCAAAATTGTAGCCCAGGCGAATGGGCTTCACAACAAATTTAAATCTCATTCTCATCAAAAGAAAAGGGGGCGAAGATTCATCTGCCGTCTTCGGTCCCTTTTCGGAAAATTTGGAGCGCCGAGCGGGAATTGAACCCGCGAATACAGGTTTTGCAGACCTGCGCGTTGACCGCTTCGCCATCGGCGCTTGAGAGAACCCGAACTCTAGTACTTCTGAACGCTGCTGTCCACTCGATCCGACCAGGCATGAATACCGCCGGTCAGATTCCACACATGGGTAAAGCCAGCGTTATAAAGAACCTGCGCTGCCTTCACGCTCCGCGACCCCATCTTGCAGATTGTCACAATGTTGAGCTTCGAGTCGAGTTCATGAATGCGCTTGGCCAGCTCTGGAAGCGGAATCAATTGCCCGCCGATATTGGAGATTTCATACTCGAACTCATCGCGCACATCGAGCAGAAATAGATTTTCGCCGGCATCCAGCCGCTTTTTCAGTTCCTCAACACGAATCTCAGGAATGCTCATCATTTTTTCCTTTGCCTGAAAGCTGTTTGGCGACTGCTCCTGCTCCCGCATCCGCCTCAATCCCAAAATAAAAAACCCACCTGCCAGTTCAATCTGGCGGTGGGTCTATAAGAAGCGGCGGCTTGTAAGTTGCTCTAGCCCAGCCATTTCCTCACGCCAGAATGCATTTGCGCACAGCACATCGCTGGACAACAACACATCGCGGCGGTCATGGGGCTAAAAATGCTCACGAAATGAATGTAACACAAACCCTTCTGTGCGGCAAGAAAATAGTCCATTCGGTGTTCAAATAATAGAAGAATCTCATTATAGAGACAGATTTAGGCGATGAAAGTCCCGAAGATGTACTGGGTACGCTTCCCGCTCTGTGTGGTGGGAACTTCGCGGTTCAACACAGCAACCTGGAGAATGGAGGGCTTTCAGCAGGGCCATCGGAAGCGGCAGCAGCGCGGCTTTTGACCAGACTTGGCTCGCGGCAGAGAGAAGCCTTTAAGGTGGGATTAGATGCGGTGGTTATCTCTCGTACGGAGACGATTGTTTAGCTGGAGATTCGACCTCAAGTCAGTTCAATCTTGGCTGGGGAGACTCGTCACACCCAATACATACATTGCCCGAAAGTTAAAGAGTCAAATTACAAGTAATCGTCCGTCCCTCGCCAACCTCAGTCTTGCTGCTTCCCACTGTCAGGTATTTTTTCGTGAAGTTGAGTTGTCCCCAAGTCGAAATCTTTATCTGGGCGTCGCGCATGCCGGCGTTAAACGCACGTGTTAACGCAGGATAGAGACCCCGTAGTGCGCCAGAGGAAGCATCAGGCATGGAGCAGGCCTGTGTTTCTGCTCGTTTTATTGAGGATTCCTGAGGGATTCGAACGTGACCAGGCCGCGCTGAATTGCCGACGTGGCAGCCTGAGTACGGTCCGTCACGCCCAGCTTGCCCAGCAGCCTGTTAATGTGTGTCTTGACCGTGGTCTCTGAGATTACAAGCTCGGCCGCAATCTCCTTATTATTCTTGCCATGCACGATCTGCTCCAGCACGTCGAACTCCCGCGGCGTTAGCTCCTCGATGCCTACACGCTCGGCGAGCTTCAGGGCAATCGCCGACGGAATGTACGATCTACCCGTATGAACTGTCCGGATCGTAGCGATCAACTCTTCGGAGGTCATACCCTTGAGCAGATAGGCGCGCGCGCCGGCTTGCAGGGCGCGAAAGATGTCCTCATCGCCGTCGTAGGTGGTGAGCACGATGAAGCGCGCATTTGGTGTCTCCATGCGGATGCGCTCGATGACCTCGACGCCGTTCAGCCGCGGCATTCGCAGGTCGATCAGCGTAATGGCCGGTTGGTGCTTGCGGAACTGCGTGATGGCCTCGACGCCGTCCGCGGCCTCGCCGACGACCTCAAGGCCTTCGGCAACATTGAGCAGGGCCACCAGCCCCTGTCGCACCACGTGATGGTCTTCCACAACCAGCACGCGAATCGATTCCTTGCACAGCGGCACTGCGGAAAAATCGCTCATGGACGCCCGTCTTCATTCGAATGAGTATTAATTGCATAACAGTATTGAGGAAGTGAAAAGAATCTGCGACGGTCAAAGGGTTGAGGTTTGACTCCATCGGAAGTTGGCAAAAAAACTAAACACAAAGAATGAGCTACACCGTACATCCACGGTTGTATTCGCATCTCCACCTACTGGTTGTTGCGGCCACGGCTCGCACGGTTAATGCTTGTTCACAGTTCAATGAGCCTAAGAACTGTACGTCATTTCGCACTCATTGTGGTGCCTGCGGCGGGTTATGCGACGGACTCGTATTTTAACCAATGGCAGGTCCATGCTTTACAGACTCAATCCCAACAGCCGGAGTGGAGCGTTCCTCTCATTCAGCAATGCCCTTCCTTAATCCAAGCGGCGCGCACGGACCTTGTGAAGCAGATCACCGCGGCACACGCAACAACTCGCCCACCCTTGGAGGTTTTGAATGAGAGTCATTGCAAGAGTGATGACGATTGCCGCTCCGTTTGCGCTGGTGCTGGTTTGCGGTTTTGCTCCCGAGCCGGCACAGCGCCCCGCGGCGGATATTATCGTCACCGCCGCGCCAGCCTATGAGCCGCTGGCGGCATTGCGCGGAGAAGAACGCTTTCCCAACGGCGCGCAACTGCTCGTGATTCATGCAGGCAAGCCGGAGTCCAAACCGGAGCCGCTGGTGACTGGCTTTGCGGCTACCGCGGACGCCAACATTTCCTTCGACGCCAAGACCGTGCTATTCGCTGGTAAAAAAGCAGCGGGCGACCCATGGCAGATATGGGAACTGACGCTTGCAGACCATTCGCTGCGGAAGATCATCGCGAATGCAAACGGCGCCATTCGCCCGCTCTATCTGCCCGGCGGCCGCCTAGTCTATGCGCACCGCACTGACAAAGGCTATCGACTTGAAGCAGCGCAATTGGATGGCTCCGAAGTTCAGTCACTCAGTTTCTTGCAAGCCAGCGCACTACCTGCGTCTGTGCTGAAGGATGGGCGCATTCTCTTTGAAGCCGGATTTCCCTTGGGCTCTGGAGCGACGCCGGAACTGTTCCTGGTTTACTCGGACGGAAGCGGAGTCGAATCCTACCGCTGCGATCACGGCAACGCACGCTGGGGAGGAACACAGTTAGCCTCTGGCGATGTGGTGTTCACGCACGGCGCAACATTGGCGAAGTTCACGTCGTCTTTGGCAGCGGAGGAGCGCATCGTAGCGCCGCGCGCCGAATATGCCGGCGCGATTGCCGAGACAGCCACTGGCGCATGGCTTGTGAGCGTGCGATCCGGCGCTGGAACGCACTACACATTGAAGCTGTGGAAACCGGGCGCGGCGGCACTGCAAACATTACTGGCTAAAAGCGACGAGGATATTGTCGAGCCAGTTCTTGTGGCAGCGCATACAACGCCCAAGCGTCACCCCTCCGGGCTGCACGACTGGAGCTACGCCAATCTGCTTGCCCTCGATTCGCGCCTCTCGCGCGATGGCGATCTTCGCGTTGCACCTGCATCGGTGCGGCTGGAGACACAGGACGCTCAAGGCCGCACTGTCATCACTGGCACAGCTCCGGTTGAGGCGGATGGTTCCTTCTTTGCAAAAGTGCCCGCCGAACAGCCGATTCGCTTTGTGCTGCTTGATGAAAAGGGCGCAGTGCTGCGGCAGGAGCACGGATGGTTCTGGATTCGCCGCGGAGAACAGCGCTACTGCGTGGGCTGCCACACGGGGCCGGAACGCTAGCCGGTGAATCGCTTGCCGGCCGCGCTGCTGCGCACCACAACGCCCGCCGATCTTACAGGCGTGAAGGAGCCACGCGAGTCGCAACACGGAACGCCAGGAGGCAACTGAGATGAATTTCCGCTTTCTTCTTCTATTTTCCGCCGTCTCCGTTTCTGCTGCGCATCTCACTCTTGCTGCACAGCAGTCACCCGCACAGAATCCTCATGGCGCGCAAGCGCCGTCTGCGCCACCGCAGGCCGCGCCGGTGATTCGTTTTGAAGATGCGAGCGATAAGGCGGGCATTAACTTTACGCACAGTTACGGGTCGCGCCAGATGGCATCGCTGCTCGAAGATACTGGCGCAGGCTGCGTGTGGTTCGACTACAACAACTCCGGTCTTGAGTCTCTCTATGTGTTGAACGGACGGCCGCTGGACGATTCGATGCATCCGTTTCCGCTGAAGGTCAAGCCGAATCCTCTGCCGCACAATCATCTTTATCGCAACAACGGCGACGGCACATTTACCGACGTGACAGAGAGTTCCGGGCTCAATCCCGAGATCTATGGAATGGCCGTGACGGCTGCCGACTATGACAACGACGGCTTTGTCGATCTGCTGGTGACCGGATACGGCAAAACAATTCTCTACCACAATGACGGCAACGGGCACTTTACCGATGTGACCAAGAAGGCCGGCATCAATGTGGACGGTTGGGCCATCAGTTCGACGTGGCTGGATTACGACAAGGATGGCTGCGTCGATCTGTTTGTGGGCCGCTATGTGAAATTCGATCCAAAGTACCGCGCCTTCTATGCGCCGGACGGCTATCCGGGGCCGCTGGACTACGCTGGCGAGACAAACAAACTTTTTCACAACAACTGCGATGGAACCTTCACCGATGTCACCGACAAGTCGGGCATCGGAGCCGATGTGGGCCGCACGATGGGCGTGACCGCGGCGGACTTCGACAACGACAGCTGGGACGACATTTACGTTTCCAACGACCGCACGGAGAACTTCCTCTTCCGCAACAAGCATGATGGAACCTTTGAAGAGATTGGCAGCGATACGGGCACGGCTTATGGACAAAATGGCGAGTCTACTTCGTCTATGGGACCGGTTTTTGCCGACCTTGAGGGGCGGGGATGGCTGGACCTGTGGGTCACAGATGGGCGCTACAACCGTTTGCTGCGCAACACGGGCAAGATGAGCTTTGAAGACTTGGGAGCAACGAATGGCGTCTCGCAGGCGAATGCGCAATATGCGAGTTGGGGCACGGGTATTTACGACTTCGACAACGATGGGCTGCTCGACATTCTCATCTTCCATGGCGCGCTCATTCAGCAGATTCCGCAAGAGCATACGCTTTTTCGCGGAATAGGCGACGGTAAGTTCGTGGACGTTTCGCGCGAGGCAGGCCCTGTGCTGAGCGTGCGCACGACGGCGCGAGGCGCATGTTTCGCCGACTACGAAAACAATGGGAAAGTGGATGCTTTCGTGGTGAATCTGGGATCGAAGGGGACGCTGCTCCACAACGTTTCGGCGAATACAGGCCACTGGATTGCGATCAAGCTGAAGGGAACAAAGAGCAACCGCGACGGCATTGGAGCAAAGGTGGAAGTCTTTGCGACAGGCAAGCGCCAAACGGCAGAACGCGTGGCTGGCTCGGGATATCTGTCGCAGAACGACGAGCGCCTGCACTTCGGTTTGGGCGCTGCGACGACTGTGGACAAACTCATCGTTCACTGGCCGAGCGGACGCGAGCAGACGCTCGAAAACCTGACCGTGGACCGTGTGCTTACTGTGGAGGAACCTAAATGAACCGGCGAGCGCAACATGGGTTTCACTTTGGAGTTTGCGCGGGATTTGCCGCCGCGAGCGTGGCGTTGCTTTCGGTCGAACTGTGGACCGGCGGGAATGTTCGCGCAGCCGCGCAGCCAGAGACGAGCGCGACAGAGGATTATTCTTCGCCGCTTGAGGTTTTGCTTTCGCCGGATGGCGCGCGGCTCTATGTGCTCTGCCAGCAAAGCAACGAGGTACGCGTGTTGAATGCGGCCAGCTTCGCGGTGATCAAAAACATTGCGATGGGCCGTGTGCCGCGTGGATTTTCGCTTTCTTTCAAGGGCGACAAGTTGTTTGTGACGAACTCCTGGGACGATACGCTCTCGGTGATCGATACAAAAACACTTGCCGTGGTGGCCACATGGAGCGTGGGCGCAGAGCCGTCGAGCGTGGTTGAGGACCGTGCAGGCAAACGGCTGTTTGTGGCCAATCGGATCAGTGGCGACATCGCCGTCCTAGATGCTCAGACCGGCGTGGAAGAGAAGCGCCTGCTGGCTGGGCGCGGCGCGAGCTATCTGGCACTCTCACCCGACGGTAGCCGCATTTATGTGACTCATGTTTACCCGAAGATCGTCCCGCGTCAGACCGGGTTGGAAAATCGGATGGAGCCGGAGTCGGAGATCACGGTGATCGATGCGGAGCGCGCAGTTGTGATAGATCGCGTGCCGCTGCACGCGATTGCCGGCGTCTTTCATTTGGCGCTCTCCGCCGATGGACGGCTGGGCGTTGCCGCCGAATACCATCCAAAAAATTTGATTCCGCTGGCGCACGTGGAACACGCCGGCACTTTCACCTATTCGCTCGAAGTGTTTGGCGCGGATGTGGGAAAGGCTGCTCCGATTGAAGTGCCGCTGGATGAGTTGGAGCGCTATGCCTCGCAGCCTTTCGGCGTGGCCATTGCGCCGGACAAGTCGCGCGTTTACGTTACCTGCGGGGGTTCGGAGATTGTGACCGTGGTCGATGTGCCGCGCCTGCTTCGCTTCATTCACGCGCACACCGGTCTCTTCGCGCAAGATCTCTCTGCCAGCGCCAATTATGTTGTGACACGCATTCCCGTGGGACTGAATCCGCGCGGGCTGGCGCTTTCGCGTGACGGACGCAGGCTGTTTGTAGCAAACCGCCTGGATGACACCGTGAGCGTGATCGACACGCGCACTAATCGCGTTGCCTCCACTATCACGCTGGCTGGACCGAAGACGATCTCTCAACTGCGTCACGGCGAGCAGACATTTTATACTTCGCGCTATTCGTTTCAAGGCCAGATGGGCTGCGCCAGTTGCCACATCGATTCCACCTTCGACGGCATTCAATGGAACCTGGAACCGGATGGCTTTGGCCGCAACACGGTGGACAACAAGATCCTTGAGGACATCAAGGACACGGAGCCGTATAAATGGACCGGAACCAACCCGAACATTCCAACCGAGTGTGGACCGAGGACTGAAAAGTTCTTCTGGCGTTCAGAGAACTACGACAATCTCACACTTGCCGATTTAGCTGCCTACGTTCGCAGTCTGGCTCCGCGCCCCAATCGCTGGCGACAGGCAAACGGCGAGCTTACGCCAGCGCAGGAGCGCGGCAAAGCGATCTTCGAGCGCGCCGTGGACAAGTTCAAGAAGCCGATTCCCGAATACAATCGCTGCTCCTATTGCCACAGTGGCCCCAAAGGCACGAGTCAAATAATCTTTAACGTGGGGACGCGCAAACCCAACGACAATACAGGACTGCTGAAGGCTCCCATGCTAACCAATATCGCGCTCACCGCCCCTTACCTGCACGATGGGTCGGCGCGTTCGCTGGAAGAGATATGGACGATCTACAACCCGGACGACAAGCACGGTCGGACCAACGATTTGACCAAGGATGAACTTAACGATCTGATCGAGTACCTCAAGTCTCGATAAGGGAGATGTGATGAAAAAGCTCTGTATGATTGCAATGTTGCTAATTGCTGCCATAAATGCATATTCCGCGTCACCAGCGTCCGTGTCTAAGCCGGCAAATGGAGCGCATAAATCTCATGCCGCGCAAGCGGCGTCTGCCGCACCGCAAGTGCTGCCGCGCTTCCGTTTTGAAAACTTTACCACCGCCAACGGCCTTCCCAACAATCACGTCTTCGCGGTACTTGTCGATGGAGATCGCATCTGGGCGGGAACGGAGAATGGATTGGCGGTCTACGAGAACCATGTCTGGAAGGTCTACACGACCGCGGATGGGTTGGCTCATCGCGCCGTCATCTCGCTGGCTCTGGACAAGAATACCGGCGACGTTTGGGCTGGAACAATGGGCGGTCTAAGCCGGATTTCAGGCGGACACATCGACAGCTTCACGCAGTTGAACTCAGGGCTGAGCAACAACGTCGTCTACAACATCTCAATCGAAGGCGAGAACGTGTGGATCGCCACAGCCGCCGGCGCTTGCCGGCTCAACCTGCACACCAACCAGTGGTCACTCTATAACGAGCGCAACACGCCCATGTTCGAGATATGGTCCTACGCCGTTTCCGCTACTCCTACCAAGGTCTTTTATGGCGTTTGGGGCAGCGGCGTTCTCGAATACGATCAGAAGACCGCGAAGTGGACCAGATATGACGATCCCGATGGCGAAACCGAGACGGTGGTAATGAAGGATCAGGGGCTGATCCACGAGATCGTCACCTCGGTCAGTTATATGGAGAAGGAAAATGTTTTATGGGCGGCCACGTATTTTGGCGATAGCCATTATGATGGCCGCTACTGGCACAACTTTCTCACCAAAGATAGCGGTCTTCCATCGAACTTTACAAATTATGTGAAAGGCGTGGACGGCAAGCGCGCTTGGTTCGGAACCGACAAAGGGCTTGCTTATTATGACGGCGTGAACTGGGCCGTCTATCGCCCTTCGCTCACAGACGGCAAGCCGGAGATGACGGTGCGCGATGCAAAGGGCATCGTAACGCCCGTAGTAGTGACTACCGCTCCGGCGCACAACTATATCCTTGGCATCGATTTTCAGGGCAACGACATTTGGGTTGCAACCGCTGACGGACTGAGCCACGGAATTCGTCAGCCGTGAGAAACCGGATCGCCATGACGGCACAAACTCAGATGCGAAATGTCACTGTGATCTTCTGTACGGATAAACAAGCTGGAACCAGCAAGGAGTTGTTGTGATGCGCAAGAGATGGTTATTGGTTATCTTCGTCATTTTGGCTGATGGTGCAGCGGTACGTTGCCTGGGCCAGGATGCAGCCAAGAATATGGACACGAGCACGGGAAAGAAAGTATGTGAGTGTGGCGCGCATCCGCCGGGGCCGCCAAGAGACCGCACCGTAACCCCGTATGCTGGTACGCCGGACGACTTGAAGCCATTCGGCAAGTTTACGTCGAGTTATGATGTCAACTATATTCGTCCCAATATCTACATGGGCGCGGCGCGGAAGATTCCCGATCCCACGGATATTACGGAGGTGCGCATCGGATTTATTGGTCCTATCGAGCATCATCCAGATCAGGTCTTTGGGCTACGAATGCTGCATGGCGCGCAGATGGCGATCGATGAGGCCAATGCCCACGGCGGTTACGGGGGCAAGCCCTTCAAGCTGATGGCGCATAACGACTACGATAATTGGCAGGCCAAGACCGTTTATGGTCCGGACCGGCCAACTGACTCTGACATATGGGGATCGTCTTCGAATCAAGCTGTCAAGATGGTTTACGACGACGAGGATTGGGCGATCTTTGGCTCGATCAGTTCCGAGACCACACACATCGTGCTGCGCGTGGCGTTGCGCGCCGAGATTCCCGTGGTGAACTCGGAGAATACCGATCCCACTGTTCCAGAGACTACGATTCCGTGGTACTTCGGCGCTTTGCAGGATGACCGGCAGCAGTCTTACACGCTGGCTCGCCACATCTTTACCGAGTTGGGACTGAAACGCGTAGCGTTGTTCAGGGTAAACAACCGCTATGGACGCTTCGGAGTTGGCAAGTTCCGCGATGCGGCGCGCCGTCTGGGCCATCCGCTGGTGATTGAGCAGAAGTATCTGCCGGGCGACACGGACTATTCGCAGCAGTTGAAGGTGATTCGCGATGCGCGGGCCGATGCGGTT
>Ga0224557_1002116_pt1 | contig 17545 bp, 15 predicted proteins | sample 714S31014metaG_FD_180677 | JGI IMG/M metagenome (GOLD analysis project Ga0224557, IMG submission 180677) | Peat soil microbial communities from Stordalen Mire, Sweden - 717 S3 10-14 | ecosystem: Environmental > Terrestrial > Soil > Wetlands > Peat | place: Sweden: Norrbotten County, Stordalen...
CGGGCGAACCTGCGCTACGCCGCCGAGGATTTGAAGAAGGACGTGATGGTGGTTGAAACCGGCTACTACTACAGCCCCAGCCAGTATTTTCGCAACAGCCCGGGGCCGTTCCCGGAAACACCGGAAGGCCAGAAACAATGGCTGGAGGCGGTGAACGAAGCGGTGATGGCCACGCCCGACGGCCGCGGCAAGGGCGTGTTTTGGTGGGAGCCGGCGGCGGGAGGCGGACTGGTGCAACGCGGCTTTTTCGACGCGGATCACAACTCGCAACCCGTGCTCGACGCCTTCCTGCCCTACACGCGCCCGATGCACCGCACCGACGGTCAGCAACCGCCGCGCGTGCCGCCGTCCGCGCTCAAGTTTGGACCGGCGCCGTGAAGCAGAAGTCAGAAGCCAGAAATCAGAAGAAGGAAGGCGGAAGACAAAAGCTGAAATGCTGAAAACCTGAAAGCGGAAAGCGGAAAGCAGAAATTTGAAAGCAGAAATGGGGAAACAGCGCGGCGAGCGCATTTTTCCCGCAGACCTGCCAAAATCGCCTTGACTCGGCGGCAAGTTGGGAATCCCCTTGCTGGGGTCGCGAAACATTTTGGCGACGGGAAATCATTTCATGCAAAACGCGAATCAAACAGCGCTGGCCAAACCGATGGACGGGCTGATCCAGGAGAGCCAGTTCGTCGGCTGGGTGTATCAAATGGACTACGAGCAGGCGCTCATCCTGACCCGCGACGAATGGAAGCTGCGGGCCAAGGGCGTGCCGCTCAACTGTTTTCTGGTGGCGGCGGCGGTGTCCAAAAAAGCAGACGCGCCGCGCGAAATCCTGCTGCTGCGCGTGACCGGCCCCATGGCGCTGCCGCAGGACGGCGAGGCGACGCAGGCCAAAATCGAGGCGTGCCAGGGCCGCGCCGCCGACCAGGCCCGCGACAACACGAAAGATGAATTTCAATTTGGCGGGTTGAAGTGCCGGTTGCTGGGCACATTTTATGAGCGGGACGGCCGGTTGCGCCTCGGCAGCGACATCGAATCATACGCCAGCGCCGCGCAACTGGCGGTTTATCGCCCCACCGGCGCCGCGCTCGAAAAGATTATCAATTACATCAGCCCGGAGCGCGCCGTGGCCGCCGAGGAGGAAGCGCGGCGGCTGGGATTGAACGGCGAGCTGCCGCGATTTCCCATCGGCACGGTGCGCTACGCCTCGACGGATCGGCTGCATCGCGGCGACGGGGCGGAGCCGGCGACGTTTCGCCTGAACGCGGTGGATTTTCTGGCACGGCGCACGGCGGTGTTCGGCATGACGCGCACGGGCAAGTCCAACACGGTGAAACAACTGGTGTCCGTGGTGATGCGCACCGGCATGGAGCGCGGACTGAAAATCGGACAAATCATCTATGACCTGAACGGTGAATACGCCAACGCGAACCAACAGGACAAAGGCTCGATTGCGGAGGTTTATCCGGAAGACACGATCCGGTATCGGATGATTCCGACGCCGGGGTTTGAGCCGATGCTGAATAATTTTTACCGGCAAATTTCGGAAGGGCACAACACGCTGCGGGGATTGATTGAAGGGAGCAAGCTGCCCCGCTCCGCCGACGTGGAGGCGTTTTTGAGCCTGGATTTTGAGGAACCGCGGAAGGAAGACAGCAGCAGCGATCACGAATACCAGCGCCAACTGGCGCAGCACCGGCTCAAGCTGGCGGCCTACCAGACCATGCTCACCCGCGCCGGCTATGAACCGCCACCCGGCTTTGAAATCCGCTTCGAGGTTATTCCCGGAGTCCGCCAAAAGGTGAACCGCACGGTGGACCCGGCCAACGGCCTCTCGCCCGCGCAGGCTTATGACTGGTTTGACATGGCGCGAAAAATCCAGGAAGAGCTCATCACCATCGGCGGCGCGTCCTGGATCGGCCCGGACACGAACGTGCTGATGAACCTGATGCTCCAGAAAAACGACCAGGGCGGCTATATTCCCGGCTTCCGGCTGCTCCAGCCGTTCAAGGATTATCACGCGCCCAACCGCAGCACGGATGTCTGCAACGAAATCTACGATCACCTGGCCGCCGGGAAAATTGTCATTCTGGATTTGTCCGTGGGCGATCCCGGTCAGCGGGAGCGGCTGGGCAAACGGATTGCGCGGCACATTTTTCAAAGCTCCATGGCCGTCTTCAACGCCGGCCGGCTTCCACCGCACGTGGTGATTTATGTCGAGGAGGCGCACAACATCATTGGCCGCACCGCGCCGCTCACTGAAATCTGGCCCAGCATCGCCAAGGAAGGCGCCAAGGCGCGCATCGCCATGGTGTATGCCACGCAGGAAGTTTCCTCCCTCCACCCGAACATCCTGGCCAACACGGAGAACATCCTGGTTTCCCACCTCAACAACGAAAATGAAATCAACGAACTCGCCCGGTATTATGATTTCCGCGACTTCGCGGTTTCGCTCATCCGGGCGCAGGATGTCGGCTTTGCCCGCGTGAAAACCCTGTCCAATCCATTTGTCATCCCGGTTCAAATTGACAAGTTCGATCCCGAAAGGGAAAAGCGGCGGGCGGCGCGCGGAAACGCCGGGCGGCCCGCCGATTCGCCCTGACGCCGGGGCACGGCTGCATGGGATATAAATTTTCCGGAATTTTGTAACAAGGTTCTCGCTTCACTGGGTTTGCGGTTGAAGCCAGCCCGGCAAATCTGGCGGCGCAGCGCAACCGGCTCACGACCCCGTGCTTTGGCTTCAACGTGGTGGCAACATCAAGCCGGTCAGGCTTCAAGCCCATGCGTCACAATGAAATCCATTTTGTTTGCGTGACGCGGAGGGGTGTGGTTTGTCAAATTGGAGTGGAAATACTCGTGGACGATCCAATTGATGCTGCTGCCGAAGGCGCGGACCGGCCGGTTTTGGAACTGGAGTCGGACGGATTCGCGGAGTTGTATCAAGCCCACAGCCGGGAGATTTTTTATCTGACGCTCCGCCTGCTGGGCGAGACGCACAAGGCCGAGGACGCGACGCATGACGTTTTTCTCAAGGCCTACAAAAAATGGGGCGATTTTCGCGGTGACTCATCGGCGCGGGCGTGGCTCTATCGCATCGCCATCAATCATTGCAGCAATCTCCGGCAAAGCTGGCACAACCGCAACCTCGTCACCGGCGCGGACGAATCCATCTGGGAAAACGCCGCCGCCGCGTCCGATTCTCCGCTGCGCGTCCTGGAAACCAAGGAACTCGGCCAGCGCATCCAGAAAACCCTCGATGCCTTGTCCGACGAATACCAGTTGCTGCTGCTGCTCGTCGCGGACGAGGAATTGAGCTACGACGAAATCGCCGCGCTCGTCGGCCAGTCCGCTGATGCCGTGCGCGGCAAACTGCATCGCGCCCGCAAGGCCTTCGCCGCGCATTTTGAAAAAACGGTGTGAGGAGCCGAAATATGAAACAGCAAACCAAACTTACCCAGAAGCAGGAAACGGTCGCGGCACAACAGACGCAATCGAACCCGGCCAGAGAATTCGCCAATTCCGACGAACTGCTGCGGTTCGACGCCGCGCAAACCACCGTGCCGCCGGAAATCGCGCGGCGGCTGGAAAAGTCCGTCGGTGACCTGCAGGAACCGAAGACAAACTGGTGGCAACGTTTATTGGGAGGAACCGACTAATGAAAAAAATGTTACAAAACCTCTATTCATCGCAGACCGCTGGCGCGCGGCTGGTATTGCTGACGTATGCCTTCGGATTTCCGCTCGCGCTGGCGGGGCACTATTTGCATCTGTTCGAACTTTATCGCTGGCTCGGCCTGGTGCCGGCGCTGGTTTGGAAAGCACAGGTCTGGCGGGTGGTAAGTTACGCCTTCCTGGCGGGCGGCTGGGTGGACTGGGTGGTCAGCCTGTTCTGGCTGGCGACGCTGATTTCCATTCTGGGCCGGAACTGGACTTCGCGCGGATTCTTGGGCTACTGCCTGTTGGGAATCGTTGCCGGGGCGCTGCCGGTCGTCCTGTTGAAACCGGGAATGGAAGGCGGCCTGGCCGGATGCGCGGCGATGATTTTTGCGCTGCTGGCCGCATGGGATTGGTTTTACCGCCGCGAACGGCTGATCCTGCTGGGCATTGGCGAAATCTCCGTGCGTCAGGCGGCAATTTTGATCGCGGTCATCAACTCGCTCATTTTATTCTTCTGCTGCGGCTGGTTTCTGATGCTGGCGATGTGGTGCGGCGGCCTGGCCGGCTGGCTCTGGCTCGTCGCGCGCGCGAAAATTTTCATGGGCAAAACCGCGCAACAGATCCGCTCCGAACGCGTGGCGCGGCTGGAGTTATGACCGGCGTTGAACAGGAACGCCGGTCTCCGGCCCGGCGCGAAGCCGCCGCGCATCCGGTCATTACACGTTCGACTCTGGCTCGCGAGCGTGCGGCGGCGGCGCACGCAGCCTTGGCGAATTGCAAATTATGCGCGCACGATTGCGGCGTCAATCGCCTCGCGGGCGAACACGGCGTGTGCCACGCGGGAGCCAGCCCGCGATTTTTTTCCGCGCAAGTTGAAGTCTCGGACGAATTGGAACTGATCCCGACGTTTGCGATTGCGTTGAGCGGATGCGATTTGCGCTGCGACTTTTGCATCACCGGCGCGGAGAGCTGGAACGCGAAGGCGGGCGCCAGTTTTGACGCGACGGAAATGGCCGGACGCGCCGAACGCGCTTTGAGCCGCGGCGCGCGGACCATCATGGTGCTCGGCGGCGAACCGACCATTCATCTGCCCGCCGCGCTCGAACTTGTCGCCGCGCTGCCGGATTCCGTGCGGCTGGTTTGGAAAACGAATGCCCACGGCTCGGCGCAGGCGCGCGAATTGCTTGACGGGATGTTTGATGTGTGGCTGGCGGATTTCAAATTCGGCAACGACGCCTGCGCGCAGCGGCTGGCGAAAGTTCCCGATTACGTCCGCGTCGTGAAGGAAAATCTGCTCTGGGCGGACGCGCACAGCGAATTGATTGTCCGGCATTTGCTCATGCCGGGACATATTGATTGCTGCTGGCGGCCGGTGGCGGAATGGCTCGCGGAAAATCTGCCCGGCGTGAAAGTGAATTTGCGCCCCGGTTTCTGGCCGGCGTGGCACGCGGCGCGGCACGATGAATTGCGGCGAACGCTTTTGAATCCGGAAAGCGACCGGGCCACCGCGCTGGCGCGGGAGTTCAATTTGAATTTGATACCATGAAACAGCCGCCGGCAAAAAAAAATCGCAGACCTTCCGGCGAGACGCTGGTGAGTGAATTTCTGATTCTGCCGGACGGTCGGATTTTGGCCCACAATCTGACTCCGCTTTTTGCCGGTCTCCTGGCCGGATTTAATCCCGACTGCGAACAAATCACGTCACGTGTCACTCGTCACCCGTCACCCACCCATGAACTTCCAAACTGAAATCGAAACGCTCATCCGGGCGCGCTACCCGATTCTTTACGTCATCACCAACGAGGAAATGCGGGTGCAGAACGTGGTTGTTGAAATTGCCCAAAAGCGGCAGAAGAAGGTTTTCGAGTGGACCTTCAGCAACGGCATCGTGCCCGCCGGCACGTCCATTCAATCGCAAAAAAGCCGCAACGCCTCCACCAAGGATCCGCTCGCGGCGCTGGACCAGGTGATCGAGCAGGTCGAACCGGCCATTTTCATTCTCAAGGACTTTCATCCGTTCCTGACGAAAAACAATTTCGCCATCATCCGCAAACTCAAGGACATCGCGTTGCACTTGAAGAACAGCTTCAAAACCATCGTGCTGATTTCGCCGGTGATGGAAATTCCGGCGGAACTGGACAAGGAGGTCACGGTCATCAATTTTCCGCAGCCGACCAAGGAGGACCTCGGCGAACTGCTGGACAAAATCGTTTCCGATGTCCGCGACCGGAAACAGATTCAGGTTGATCTCGACGGCGAGGGCCGCGAGCGGCTGCTCCAGGCGGCGCTGGGCCTGACGCTGGGCGAGGCGGAAAATGTGTTCGCCAAAATCATTGTCCAGAACCAGCGCCTGGGCGCCGAGCACGTCAATGAAGTCTTCGCCGAAAAACAGCAGATCATCCGCAAGAGCGGACTGCTGGAGTATTACGCGGTCAACGAGGATTTTTCCAATGTCGGCGGGCTGGCGGTTCTGAAGGACTGGCTGAACAAACGCACGGTGGCGTTCACGGACGAGGCCCGCGCCTTTGGCCTGCCATCACCCAAGGGCATCCTGCTGCTCGGCGTGCAGGGCTGCGGCAAGAGTCTTTGCGCCAAGGCGGTTTCACGGCTGTGGCAACTGCCGCTGCTGCGGTTCGACATGGGACGGATGTTCGGCAGCCTGGTCGGTTCTTCCGAGGAAAATGTCCGGCGCGCCATCGCCGTCGCTGAATCGGTCGCGCCGGCGGTGTTGTGGGTGGATGAAATTGACAAGGCGTTTGTCGGTTCACAAAGCTCCGGCGCGACCGATGGCGGGACCACGGCGCGCGTCTTCGGCACGTTTCTCACCTGGCTTTCGGAAAAAAACACGCCGGTGTTCGTGGTGACGACTGCGAACGACGTTTCGCAACTGCCGCCGGAACTGCTGCGCAAGGGACGCCTTGACGAAATTTTTTACGTGGATCTGCCGAGCGAGGAGGAACGCGCGGAAATTTTCCGGATCCATCTGGCCAAACGCGGTCGCGACCCGCAAAAATTTGATCTGGCGGCGCTGGTGGCGGCAAGCCCGGATTTCAGCGGCGCGGAAATCGAGGAATCCATCATCAGCGCGCTCTACGACGCGTTTTATGAGAAGCAGGAACTGACGACCAATCATGTGAGCACTTCGCTGCGGCAGACGGTTCCGCTGGCCAAAACCATGTCGGAGAAAGTCGCCTCGCAGCGCCGGTGGGCCGCCGGGCGCGCGCGCAATGCCAGCGTGATGCAGCCGATCAAGGTTGAAGCGGAGCAGCGGCGGATGGGATTATAACCGCAAGACGATGAAATCAATTTGGGAAGAATCGTATGACAGCGCCAAAGACCGGCGTTACGGAATGCTGTTTTTTGCAACCCTCCTGGTGTTTTTTGGCGTGCTTATTCTTGGCGGAATAATTTATGGGATTATGGGCGCGAATATTTTTCAGGAATTTGTCCTGCCCGCGCTGCCGGTCGCCGGCATTTTTCTCATGGCGATGGGTTGGCGGTGGATTCGCCGCGCGCGGAAGCGCCGGCGGGAGCGATTAAAATATGCGGCGTTATCGCGTGACGAATTGGCCAAAGCCCGGTCAAAACTTAGGAACAATACAAAGCCGGTGAGCCGGACGGCGTTCCGCGGGCCGGACATTGACCTGAACTATTAAATTTTATGAGCGCAGTCTGCATCTTAACTCCGGTGGTCATTGCCGCCTGGCCGGCCTTCAGCGCGGCGGTGGTGGCGGCGGCCAGCTCCCTCGGTTACACCATTGTCAAGGAGGGCATTGAACAAAGTCAGACCAGCAGCGTCACCGGCCACAATGAAGGCAAAGTCACGCTTGAAATTGAACAGAGCGAAATCGTCACCAGCCAGCTTGGCCGCGACCAGCAGATCAAGGTGACGCGCGGCAGCGTGACCGTGGCCTTTTCGCGGGACGCGCGCGGCAAGGCTTCCGTTTGCGTGACCGGGCCGGGCCACTCGGACGAGGAATTGCACGCCATCGGCGAGGAATTGAGCCAGCGCGTCGTGCAAAGATACGTCTATAACCGGCTGATCGAGGAATGTCGCGCGCGACAGTTCAGCATCGTCGAAGATGAAGTGGACGAGAGCAACGCCATCCGGCTGAAAGTCCGGCACTGGGATGGATGAAAGGATGAGTGGATTGATGGATAAATGGATTTATGGCAGATGTCGGTCAAAAATCCATTTATCCAATAATCCAACAATCCAATTTTTATGCCCCAACGCGAATTTGAAATCACGATTGCACCCAACGGCAGCGTCGAGGTGCATGTCAAGGGTTACAAGGGCAAGAGCTGTCTGGAAGCGATGAAGATTTTCGAGAAGGTGGTCGGAGAGATGAAATCCCAACGCGAAACCAGCGAGTTTTACGAGCCTGATGAGCACGTCCAATTCAAGATCGAGCAGCGGCATTGACCGGCGGGCAAATTTCAAACTGGCGGCGCATGAACAAAGACACCTCGCCTTATTATCCCGGTCGTGCGCGGTGGTATAGCCGTTTTTTTTATCTGGGACTCGCCGCGCGCCAGCGGCTGGCGCTGGATCGCATTCGTCTGCCGAAGGAAATCACCATCGGTGGAGTCATTTTGGGTTTCTTGATCCCCGGTCTGGCGATTTACATTCGCGGCCCGCGCTTTTGGGGAAGGATAGCGCTTTCGGCCTGCGCGCTTCTGTTTTTGTTTTTCATCCTGTGGCTGGGCTATCCGGCGGCCAACCTTGCGTTCGGCCTGCTGATTTCGCTTCATGCCACGGGCTTTGTCTATTACTGTAATCCGTTCATGGCGCGCGAGCGAATCCGGTCCCGGCTGGCGTTCACGATCTTGGTGCTGCTGGCGATTGGCCTGGGTTTTTATCTGCCAATCCAGCACACCATTCAAACTCATTGGCTGATGCCATTGCGCAACGGCAATCAGGTGACCATTATCTCCGTCCGCGGCGAACCAGCGTCATTAAAGCGCGGCGATTGGGCGGCTTTTGCTGGTGAAAAGGGCGTTCTTTTTGGGCCGATAGTGGGTCTGGGCGGCGACCAGGTAGATTCGATAGCCGTGCCGGAAAATCACTGGCTTATCCGCGCACAATTTGCCAGGCGGTATTATGAAGATTGGTCTTTTGTAAGCTATCGCAGCGAAACGTTCGACCAATTGACAATTGTGTCGCGGGAAGAATTTGTTGGCAAACCGTTCAAACGCTGGTTCTGGCGTAAACAAATTTTACCATGATCCGCTCTGGAAATCTTGAATTCACCGGCGAGGCCGATGACTGGTTGCAGCCGCGACCGGAACCGGCATAATGCATCATTGACCCATGGCATTGAATTTAAACGAAAAAATAGCTTCGCCGTATTATCCGCCCCGGGCGCGGTGGTATGGCCGCTTTTTTTCCCGTTTGCTTTATCTTGGACTCGCCACGCGCCACCGGCTGGCGCTGGACCGAGTTCGTCTGCCAAAGGAAATATCCGTTGGCGGAGTCATTTTGGGCTTATTGATTCCCGGTCTGGCGGTTCACATCCGCAGCCCGCGCCTGTGGGGAAGGATCGCGCTTCCGGCCTGCGCGCTGCTGTTCCTGTCTTTCTTCGTCTGGCAGGGTTATCCGTTCGGCAATTACGCGTTTGGCCTGCTGCTCGCAATTCACGTCAGCGGGTTTGTTTATTATTGCAGCCCGGTGCTGTCGAATGATGATTTTTGGCATCGCATCCTGTTCACCATCGCGGTTTTGCTGGGAATAGGACTGCTTATTTACGCGCCGCTGCGGGGTGCGATCCAAAACCACTGGGTGATGCCGTTGCGCGTGAACGATCATGTGGTTGTCGTGCAAAGAAACGCGCCGGCCACCAGCGTCGGACGCGGTGATTGGGTTGCCTACACATTTTCAGGATATTATTTTTCAAATCACGGCGGACAAGGCGCTTCAAGCCACACCAGCCTGGGCCTGGGCCTGGTATTGGCGACCGCCGGAGATCGCGTTGAGTTTTCAACCGGCAAATTTACCGTGAACGGCGTTTCGCGGCCATTGCTGCCGCACATGCCAGATTCCGGAAACCTGATTGTGCCGGAAAATCACTGGTTCATTTGGCCGAATCTTGCTATAACCGGCAACTTGAATGTGGGCGAAGCCAGCATTTCATCCGTCATGCTCCAAATGGCCAGCGTGCCCGAAACGCAATTTGTCGGCAAACCGTTCAAACGCTGGTTCTGGCGGGAGCAAATTTTACCATGAGCCGATTCGGAAATCTTGAATTGGGCGGCGAGTTCGAAGACCAGTCGCGGCAACAGCAGCCGGCGCCGGCCAAGGACGAGGCTTATTATTTTGCCGAGGCGCGCTCGGCCTTTGAGAATGGAAACTTCGAGCAGGCGTTGCGTTTCTATTCAAAGGTTCTGGAATTCAATCCGCAAAATGCCGCCGCGTGGACGGCGCAGGTGCGGATGCTGATCGAACTCGGCGAATTCCGCGAGGCCAAGCTGTGGGCGGACAAGGCGCTGGAACGCTTTCCGCAGGAGCCGGAACTGCTCGCCGCCAAGGCCGTCGCGCTCGGGCGCAGCGGCGATTTGCAGGGCGCGCTCGCGTTTTCCGACGCCTCCATCGAGGAACGCGGCGACACGCCTTACGTCTGGCTCGCGCGCGGCGACGTGATGCTGGCGCGCAATGAACACCGCGCGGATTATTGTTTCGAGAAGGCGCTGCTGCTCGCGCCGAAAGACTGGTTCACCGCCTGGCTGGCGGCGAGAATCCGCTCCTACTATAATCAGTTTGTGCTCGCGATGAAACTGCTCCGGCAGGCCGTTGAATGGAACGCCCTCCACTTTTTGCTGTGGCTCGAACTCGGCCAGTGCCAGCAGGCGCTGGGCCTGGTCAGTCTCGCGGAACATTCCTTCACGCAGGCGCAACAGTTGAATCCGCAGTGCCGCGAGGCCGGCCTGGCGCTCATTCAGCTTTCACACAAGGGATTCTGGCCGCGTGCCCGCGAATGGGGGCGGCAACTTTTCAAACGATGAGCACACCCGCACTGGACCGGCTTTTGTCCGCCGTCAACGACTACGACGCTTCCGACCTTCACCTCGTGGCCGGCGTGCCGCCCGCCTTCCGCGTCAACGGCGAAATCATCATCGCCGACGAGGACGCGCTGACCGAGGAGCAAATCACCGCCATGGTGGACAGCCTGCTGAACGAGCAGCAGCGGAAAAAATTCGAGCAGGAATGGGAATTGTGCATTTCACTGCTGCACAGCGTCGCCGGGCGCGTGCGCGCCACGTTTTACCGGCGCAACAATCATCCTGAAATGAGCCTGCGTTTCTGCGGCGAACGCATCGCCTCGCGGGAGGAATTGGGGCTGCCGCCCAAAATTGAAGAACTGGCGCGCCGCCCGAACGGACTGGTGTTGATCACCGGCCCGACCGGCGCGGGCAAGACGACGACGCTCAACTTTCTGGTTGACCTTATCAACAGCGAGCGCCGGTGCAAAATTGTCACAATTGAAGACCCCATCGAGTTCGTCCACCAAAACAAGCGCGCCATCGTCGTGCAGCAGGAAGTTCTGACCGACGTGCGCTCGTTCAACCGCGCCTTGATCCACGTGCTGCGGCAGGACCCGGACGTGATTGTCGTGGGCGAGATGCGCGATCACGAGGCCATCGCCACCGCGTTGACGGCGGCGGAAACCGGCCACCTCGTGCTGGCCACGATGCACTCGCCGAACGTCTCGCACGCGATGGAACGCATCATCGGCGTTTTTGAAGGCAACGCGCAGCGGCAGATCATCCTGCAACTGGCCAATTCCCTGCAGGGAATTTTATCGCAAGAATTGCTGCCGGCGGCCGACCGCACGCGCCGGATTCTTGCCCATGAACTGCTCATTGCCAACGGCGCCATCCGAAATCTCATCCGCGAAAATCAACTGCACCAGTTGGAGAACACGCTGCAGACGGGACGGAAGGAAGGCATGGTGCTCATGGACAACTGCCTTTACGACCTTTATTGCAAGTGCCTCATTACTTACGACACCGCGATGAGCCGCGCGCGGCATCCGGACAGGATGACCCCCAAAAAATCAGAATGACGGCGCCACCAGCCGGCGCTTCCACGTTCATCATTTTTCCACGGCAAACACGGCGTAGGAATGCGGCAGCAGATGCGCGTTGAAGGTTGTCTGCGGTTCGCCGGCGGCCGGTCGCCCGCGGAAGCCCTGCGGCTGCGACTGGGCGGCGAGAATTTCGCCGGTGACCAGATTGCGCAGTTTCGCGCCATTGCCCGCGACGGAAATTTTTACGTCGGTTTCCGTCGGCAAAAATGATTCCACGATGAAGGTGTTGTTGTCATACGCAAACAGCGCGACCTGCGCCGGGCCATCCACGCGCACGGGAAATCCGCGCATGATGTAATTTTTCAGCGCGCTCGTGACCGCCACCGGCAGGCGATAGAGATCGTTGAAATTGTCCGGGATGGTCCAGACATACAGGATGCCCTTGGAGTAGCGATCCATGAACATGAGCGGATAGCCCCGGCCGTTCGACAGCGCGCGGACGAGCGCCCACGAATCGTTCGTCAGAAAATCAAGTTCCGGGAACAGCACGTCGGCGGCTTGCGCGTCGCCGATGGTGGTTCCGTTGCCCGCGCCGAAGCTGCTCAAATACTGGTGCGCCAGAATTTTGCGGTCGGTGTAGCGGGCCTCCACGATGTCCTCGATGCCCTTGCCCTGAAGCGCGCGCAACAGGCCGGAGGTGATGACGACGGATTTGCCGGCGACCAGTTGCGCCTTGATTTTGTCCACGATGGCGGGATCGAATTTCGCGCATTCGGTCAGCAAAACAAGATTCGCGTTCGTCGGGAATTCGGGATGCAGGTCAATGGGAATACCGATATTGCCAAAATAATTGTGCAGAAAATCCTCGCCGGTGGATTGATACGGCTTGTAACTCGCAATGCCCACCGGCCTGCCCAGCTTGCCGAGAAATGCGTCCGCCTGTTCCAGCGCGTAGCCCGCGACGCGCGCCATCGTCGGCTCCGAACCGGCCGTGGCGTTTGAAGACCACGCGGATAACAACTGGTTGTAATCGAAACTTGTGTGCAAATTCGCCCAGGCCGCGCGGTCGCCGGCGTTGATGGGGCGCTGCATGCCCGACCATTCAAACAGCATCATTTCCGGCGCCTTGGCAAAGACCGTGTCCCAGAGCTGCTCCGGGTAACGGTCAAGGTAGCGGAGGTCGTAAGTGTCCACCCAGCCGCCGCCGTTGCGGCCCGGCGCGATGTTTTCAAAATAACGGATGATCTGATAGCTCTCATACTGCTGCAAATTCTGGTCGGTGGTTTCCGGGTCGCGCGTTTCGGTGCCGGTGTAAATGCCGTCAAAAATCTTCGGCTCCTGATCCAGGTCGAAGCCCAGGCCCTGGAAATGCTCATACCAGTTCGGGAATTTGATCACCATCTTGACCTTGGGATTCACCGCCTTGGCCGGTTTGACGATCAGGTTCTCGGCGGCGTCGCGCATCAAATCCAGCCGGAACTGTGTCCAGCTCCGGTCGCCCTTGGCCGCGATGTCCGAGTCGTTTTTCGTCGTCACGAAAAAGAAATCGTCCTGGATCACCTCGTCAAAATGCCGCGCCGCCAGTTCCGCTGCGCTCTTGATGAACGCGCGGTCGGCCGGGTCGGTGTAACAAAACGACTTGAACTGGCCGCCAATGCTGCCGTCGGAAAGCGCCATGCCGCCCGCGACCTTCACGCCATGATCGAGGAAGAATTTTTTCACGCGCTCCAGCGTTTCGTCGCTGGCCAGATTCCGATCGCGCTGCGCCTCGATATAAACCTTGTCCACCTTCAATTGGCGGCTGATCCGGTCCCACTGATTGCTCAAGGTTGCCGGATTATCCAGATTGCGGACGCCGCCAACGGTGATGTAAATGGAGACATCGAAGTTGGCGTATTGCCCGGCCCTAGCGGTGGCGGGAAAAATCAGGATGGAGCAAAGAATCAGAAACGATATTTGAATGAGATGTTGTATTTTCATAAATGTTTTATTTCAGGCCCATCCGCTTTCGCTCCGCTGCGCCTCACACCGCCAGCACGCTGGACGATCTTTTCTCAACGATTGGCTCAGGAATTCTCATGGGCGGCTATTTCATTATCTTTGACTTGGAATTGTTACCTTGGGTAGATTCAATGTTCCTACCCAATTGTAATGTTTAGGAGATGTATTGGTAGAGGCTACGCATATCAATGTGGCTGACAAGTAAAACTCGTTGGTTACATTTTGAGGAATAACCCAATATCCACCATTGCCAAGTATGCTCAGTCCGTGCTGACTTTTCGGCGAATAATCTGGGTCAGATCCGATGGAGTAGAAGTCGGCACGGATTCGGATGGTCGAGTCGCATGGCAAGAATATATCGTAGGCATCCGGCATGATTGCGTCAATAGCAATAAGGCCACTTTTGATGGGCCGGTCGTTCTCGTCCCGCATTTCAAAATACGAATTATTTGTTTGAAAGTTCATTGAAAAATCAAAGTTCAATTCAAGAGGTATGTTCCAGCCATTTGTTTCAACATGCTGCAATTCGACATACGCTCGTGCTTCGCGAGTGGCCTTCTGCGTATCTTTGTCATCATACACAAGTAAACGGCCTCGAAGCCCATACTTGTGAAGGTCAAAGACAGTTTTCGACCAATCGCCGATTGCTATGACATTGGTATCGGTTTGACCAAAGCACCAAGTAACCGATGCCAATAGAATGAAGATGGTAAATATGTTCATGGTGTCAAACTGGCTTGGAAGGCTGAACCACCGCCGACTCGCGGCCGGAACCGCGACAGCGGAACTGACAGCGCCAACGGCTCCGGCGAGTTAGGCGTCATAAATCATCCACTCGTTTGCTTTTCATGTAAAGAATGCAGCCTGCGGCCTCAACGACGACTGCATAAATCCAATGCGTCACCATAAACCGACGAAAGAGTTCCGGGTTTTGCTCCCTGCTAACTGGAATGGAGTAAAGATAGCCACGGTTGAAACTCGGTCCCGCCCGACCTCCTCGAAGCGCTGCTGGCTTGAAAGTGCTTCCACGGTATTCATCATAATAAGCACTCCCCAGCAAATATAGACCGAGGGCGATTAAAATGAATGAAAGCACCCGCATGACGCCTATGAAAGCAGGCTTGCGAATTTCTGTCAAGGAAGATTGTGGCTGGTTGTATCAAAGCCGTGGCCTTTCTGGCAGGCATCGGCGAAGTCGCAAAAGGGTGAATTGAGCATTACCGCACCCGGCTGTCCAGCCGTCGGGCTTACCGGATGAACCGGGGTGGCAGGGAAAAGTGATAAGTCCCGGCCGCGAGCGGAAGACGGGTGATGGAACCGTCCGGCGTATGGAGCGGCTGGCCGGATTGCCGGATTTCCTGCGGCGGAACCGGAAGCACGAGCATCGCGGAACTATTTGGCGGAATCGTGACGTCGTAAAGCAGTTGATCCTTTTCGATCCGCCAACCGGAGGCGATGACGCCGTAAGGCGAATCGAGCGTTGCCTTGACGTGCGAGAGCCGCGTGGTGAATTGCGGTTCCAAAAAGAAATGTTTGTAGCCGGGGCTGGCGTCGTCGGGCTGGATGCCCGCCGCGCCGGAGTAAAGCCACGCGCCGACGGAACCCAGCGAGTAATGGTTGAATGAATTCATCGAGGAATCCTGGAAGCCGCGCTCCGGCGTCCAGCCGTCCCAGCGCTCCCAAATCGTGGTGGCGCCGTTCTTCACGGAAAACAGCCACGACGGATAGGTGTTGGTCAGAACCAAATCCCACGCAAGCTCGGAGCGGCCGATTTGCGTCAGCACCGGGCAAATCAATCCAACACCGACAAAGCCTGTGGTCAGGTGTCCGTTCGTTTCGACATTCTCGGCGAGCCGCTGTGCAGCGATGGCACGGAGATTTTCCGGCAGCAAATTAAATTGCAACGCGAGAAGATATGCAGTCTGGGTGTTGCCCGCGCGCGGCGCACCGGGGGGCGGCGGCGTGTAAGGAACGGGAGCGCGGCCACCACCGCCATCAACGCCGGTGGTGGAACCGTCGGGGCCGACAAAGGCGGTGTTGAACGCGGTGGTGATGTCCCGTTGCAGCGCGCCGTATTTGGCCGCGTCTTCGGTTTTGCCGAGGAGCGCGGCGGCTTTCGCGACGATGCGCGCGGAGTTGGCAAAGTAGGCGGTGTCCACGATGTTCACGGGCGTCGGGCGGGGCGCGAGGTGATCCCCAACGCCGCCGGAGAGAATGAGATTGGGGGCGGTGCCTTTGCAGTAATCCACCCAGTGCGCCATGTGTTCGTAGTTGTCGGCGAGAAACGCCTTGTCGCCATACGCCGTGAACATCGCCCACGGAATAATCACTCCGGCGTCGCCCCACACCGGCCAGGAATTATTCTGGTTTGCGCGCGGTGAAACGGTGGAGAATTCGCCGTTCGCGCCCTGCGCATCGTCCACGTCCACCATCCACTTGGTGAAGAAGGCGGCCACGTCGGCGTTGCGCGCAGCGGTGGGCGCGAACACCTGCGCGTCGCCCATCCAGCCAAGGCGCTCGTCGCGCTGCGGGCAGTCGGTGGGCACGCTCAAGAAATTCCCGCGCTGGCTCCAGACGATGTTTTGATAAAGCCGGTTCAAATCGGGATTGGAACATTCGAAAGTTCCCGTCTGCTGCGTATCGGAGCCAACGACGATGGCGCGGAGGTCGTTCACGGTGAGCTTGCCGGGATAACCGGTGATTTCAACGTAACGAAAACCGTGAAAAGTGAAATGCGGTTCGAGCGTCTCGCGGCCCGAACCGTCGAGCGTGAACTTGTCGGTCGCCAGCGCCGTCCGGAGGTTCTCGGTGTAAAGTGAACCATCGGAATTAATCGTCTCGGCGTGTCGGACGGTGACGGTGGTGCCAGCCAGACCGCGCGCCGTGAGCCGGACATGGCCGACGACATTCTGCCCGAAATCAACAATCCAAGCCTCGCCGCTGCGGGTGATTTTTTGCGGAGCCAGTTCCATCAGCGCGCGCACCGGCGGGCCGAGTTGCGGGACCAGCGCAACCGCGTGTTCCTCGACGACCGCATTTTTCCAAGCGGAATCGTTGAAGGACGGCTGGTTCCAATCCTTGACGGCCTTCTGCGCGTCGTTGATTTCGCCCCATTGCTCGTCCGAGCCGATGATTTCACCCGGTCCGGCTTTCCACGAATCATCCGTGGCGATGACGTCCGTTGAACCGTCGGCGTAGGTGATTTCGAGTTGGGCGTTGAAAACCGGGCGCGTGCCGTATTGCGCGGCTCCCATCCAGCCGAGCCGGCCCGCATACCAGCCGTCGGCAAGAACGACGCCGATGGCATTTTGGCCCGGCTGAATCAGCTTCGTGACATCGTAGGTCTGAACCATCACGCGCTTGGTGTAATCGGTCCAGCCGGGTGCCAGCAAATCATTGCCGACACGCTGACCGTTGATGGAAGCTTCATAGACGCCCAGCGCCGTGGCGTAGAGTCGCGCCTTGGTGATCGGTTTCGCCGCGGCATAATTTTTCCGCAGGTAACGCCCCGGCCCGATGGCGATGTCGTAATATTTTGAAAGCTGTTCGGAATAAGGTGCGACGACCGTGGCCGTCGCCCAACCGGAATCATCAAAATCGGGCGCGAACCAATTGCCGCTGGGTGCCACGGCTGCCTTCCAGGAACCGTCGGTGTTGAACTCAATTTGCCGGCCGTCCGCCAGCTCGATGACGCCGCGGCCGGCGATGGCATTTCTTCCAGCCTCGCCGCGGTCGCGCCGGATTGCGCTCCGCACCGCGGCGGAACTGATGGCGATGATATTTTTGCCGGGCGTCAATTCCCCGCCAATCTCCACGTGCAACGGTGCCGTCAGGCTGGTGAAGCCGGGGTGGGCGGGATGACCGTTGACGTAATTG
>Ga0224557_1002120_pt1 | contig 17533 bp, 18 predicted proteins | sample 714S31014metaG_FD_180677 | JGI IMG/M metagenome (GOLD analysis project Ga0224557, IMG submission 180677) | Peat soil microbial communities from Stordalen Mire, Sweden - 717 S3 10-14 | ecosystem: Environmental > Terrestrial > Soil > Wetlands > Peat | place: Sweden: Norrbotten County, Stordalen...
CCCAAGACCGTTGCCAACTTCGTTGGACTGGCGCAGGGCACCAAGGACTACTCGACCCAGAACGCGTCGGGCGGCCCGTCCGGCCCGTTTTACGATGGCGCGGTTTTTCACCGGGTGATCCAGGGCTTCATGATCCAGGGCGGCGATCCGACGGGTACGGGGCGTGGCGGACCGGGCTACAAGTTCGCCGACGAGTTCCACCCGGAGTTGCAGTTCGACAAGCCCTACCTGCTGGCGATGGCCAACGCTGGGCCGGGCACCAACGGCTCGCAGTTCTTCATCACCGTCGGCCAGACGCCGCACTTGAACCGCCGCCACACCATCTTCGGTGAGGTGACCGACCCGGCGTCACAGAAAGTCGTCGACGCGATCGAATCAACGGCCACCGACGGTAGCGACCGCCCCACCGAAGCGGTCGTTATCGAGTCGATCACGATCACCTAAGCACCCCGGCCGGCCCGGGCCCAGCGCTTCTCAGCGCCCCTTGTGCCCGGCGTAGCCGGCGGCGGTGAGGGCGTCGAGCACGTCCAATGGGTCGGTGCCCAGGTCCCAACGGGAGAAGATCACCAGCGCCCCGTCGACCATTTCGACCTCGAGTAATCGGACCTTGCGGCCAAAGCGCCGGAACTCGGTGATCGTGATGATCTTGATGTCGGGTTCGCGCAATAGTTGCGTCCGGAACCAGCCCCGTAGCGCCAGCCCAGCGGGGGTAATTGCCAGCTTTGGACGCGCGCGCCACGACACGCCGGCAAACAAGATCAGGCCCAGTGCCGCAATGCCGGTCAGAAGACGGCCCGGCGTGTCTGTGACTAGGGTCACAGACGCGATAGCCATCAAAACGCCGACGGCCCCGCAACCAGCGATTCCCACCGCGGGCGGCTCCCAGGTTGTTTGCTGCATCAGTTTCCCGGCCCTTCCACCACTGCCAACGCGGTTATCCACAGACGCTATCAACAGTGGGGATAAATCACACGCGTGTGATTGTGCGGCACCATGGTTGCTGATTGAGTAATGAATCGACCGCGAGATGAATTCATTACTGGCTCCGGGCCAGACCAGTTTGCCGTCAGTGCCAACGCATGGTGAGCAACAAACCGGTGATCATGAAGGCGAACGCGATCGCATAGTTCCACGGACCAAGCTGCGCCATCCAATGCAGCGCGGTGGGAGCCTGACTTCCGACGGCCGCCAGTTGGAACACCATCAGCCAGATGAGCCCGATCAGCATCAGGCCGACGAACAAGCAAACGAACCACATACTCGACGGTCCGACCTTCACTTTCACCGGCGTGCGGCTGACCGCGGTGACGGTGAAGTCGTTCTTCTTGCGAACCTTGGACTTCGGCATGATTTCCTCGGGTTACCTTGGGTCTACTCGGAACAGACCTCAACAACGCGGTGCTAGCTTGGCTACGAGACTAGCTCACCCGGCCCGGTGACCAGGAAACGGAGAGCCGATGAGCGATACACGCCGTTCACCGTGGCGTTTCGGCGTCCCTGTTGTGTGCCTGCTGGCCGGGCTGCTACTGGCCGCCACCCACGGGGTGTCCGGTGGCTCCGAGATCCGCCGCAGTGACGCACCGCGCCTGGTCGACCTCGTCCGTGCGGCGCAGTCGTCGGTCACCCTCCTCAACGCCGAACGCGACGAGCTGGCCAACAAGATCGACTCCGCGCACGGGCGGTCTCCAGATGCAGCTCTGGCGGCGATGCGCAGGCGGTCTGCCGAGCTGGCTGCTGAGGCTGGCATGGATCCGGTCCACGGGCCGGGTCTGGTCGTGACGCTGCAAGACGCGCAACGCGACGCCAACGGCCGCTTCCCGCGCGACGCGTCGCCCGACGACCTGGTGGTGCACCAGCAAGACATCGAGGCCGTCCTCAACGCGTTGTGGAGTTCCGGCGCGGAGGCCATCCAGATGCAGGACCAGCGGATCATCGCAACTTCGGTGCCCCGGTGCGTCGGGAACACCTTGCTACTCAATGGGCGTACGTACAGCCCGCCCTACGCGATTACCGCGATCGGCGATGCCACGGCCATGCAAGCAGCTCTGGCCGTGGCTCCCTTGGTGACCCTTTACAAGCAGTACGTGGTCCGCTTCGGCCTCGGCTACAGCGAAGAGGTCAAGCCCGATGTAGCGCTTGCCGGCCATTCCGAACCGGTTCGCATGCAATACGCAGAGCCCGCGGGGCCGTTGGGGTACTAGGGGTCGGGCGGTAACCTGACACGATGCGGATCCTCGTTGTCGACAACTACGACAGCTTCGTGTTCAACCTGGTGCAGTACCTCGGACAGCTCGGTGTCGAGGCCGAGGTGTGGCGCAATGACGACGCCCGGCTATTCGGTCAGAGCGGTCAGGGCGGTGAGGGCAGTGAGGGGTACGTCGACGAGCGGTTCGACGGTGTACTGCTCAGCCCCGGCCCGGGCACTCCGGAACGCGCGGGGGCGTCGATCAGTCTGGTGCGGGCCTGCGCCGCGACGAGGACCCCACTATTGGGGGTGTGCCTGGGGCACCAGGCTATCGGCGTCGCATTCGGTGCCACCGTGGATCGCGCACCCGAGTTGCTGCACGGCAAGACCAGCAGCGTATTTCACACGAATGTCGGTGTTTTACAGGGGCTCCCGGATCCATTCACGGCAACCCGGTACCACTCGCTGACCATCCTGCCGGAGTCTTTGCCGTCCGTGCTGGAGGTCACGGCCCGCACCCAAAGCGAGGTGATCATGGCCGTGCGTCACACCGACCTGCCGATTCATGGCGTGCAGTTCCATCCGGAGTCGATTCTGACCGAGGGTGGGCACCGGATGCTGGCGAACTGGCTCGGCTACTGCGGATGGGTGCGCGACGACACGCTGGTCCGGCGGCTGGAGAACGAGGTCCGAGCTGCGGTCCGGCCCTATTTCCCCACCGATCCCTCGGCTACTGACCGAACTTCAGCGTGATGATGCCGTCCTTATTGACTCCGCTGCCGGCCGGCGGGTTCTGAAACACGATCTTGTTGTGCTGGGAACCGCCGGCGTCGACGTCGGGACCCTTGTCCAGCAGCCCTGCCCAGCCCAGCGCGTGCAACCGCGGCTCGGCGTCGGTCCAGAACATGCCCGTCACGTCGGGCATCAGGATTTGGTTGCCCTTGGAGACCTGTAGCTCGATCACCTTATCGAGCGGAACCGTCTGGCCCTTAGGAGGATTGGTACCGAGCACCTCGCCGGCCGGCCGAGGGCTGTCCACCGGCGCCTGGCTGAACTTGGTGAAGCCGTTGACGGTCAGGCTCTTTTGCGCGTCGTCGACGTTCTGGCCGGTGACGTCGGGCACCTCTTTGGTCTCCGGTCCGGAGCCGACGATGACGGTGACGACGTTGGTGATCGCCGACGTCTGGTTAGCCGGCGGGTCGGTTGCGATCACCTTGCCCAGCGTCTCCGGGGTTGACGGCGAGTTCGCCTGCTTGAACTTGGTGAATCCGGCGGCCTTCAGCTTGGCGACCGCGTCGGCATAGCTCAGCGAGGAGACGTCGGGTACTTCGCGTTGCTCGGGTCCGGTGGAGACGTTGACGGTGACCTCGTCGCCGGCACTCACCGACGCGTTGGCGCCGGGGTCGGTGCCGATGACGTGGTCGGGCGGAATCGTCGAATCCGGCTTTTGCAGGGTGCGCGGCTTGAAGCCCCGGTTTTGCAGCACGGCGATAGCGTCGGCCGACACCTGGCCGCGCACGTCGGGCACTTGAATGTCGCGGGTATTGCCGCCGAACGTATTGAAGCTGATCACGACGGCGATCGTCAGGACCGCCAGCACGGCGACGGCCACCACCCAGCGGCCAACGGAACCGCCGCGGTCACCGTCGGTGTCCAGGGCCTGGCGAGGTAACGGATCGGTGCGCGGGGCGTTGTGGTTCGACGGCGCGGCCGACATCAGCGAGGTCCGCTCGGCGTCAGTGAGGACCTTGGGCGCTTCGGGTGCCTCACCGTTGTGGACGCGGACCAGGTCGCTGCGCATGTCGGCAGCGGTCTGGTAGCGGTTCTCCGGGTTCTTGGCCAGCGCTTTGAGCACGACGGCGTCGAGGTCGGCCGAGATGCCCGCGTGTCGCTGCGACGGTGGAATCGGGTCTTCCCGAACATGCTGGTAGGCGACTGCTACGGGCGAATCCCCCGTGAAAGGTGGTTCACCGGTAAGCATTTCGTAAAGAACGCAACCCAACGAATAGACGTCGGAGCGGGCGTCCACGGATTCGCCGCGCGCCTGTTCGGGTGACAAGTACTGGGCGGTGCCGATAACGGCTGCGGTCTGGGTGACGCTGTTGCCGCTGTCGGCCAGCGCGCGCGCGATCCCGAAGTCCATCACCTTGACCGCGTCCTTCGTCGTGATCATGATGTTCGCCGGCTTGACATCGCGGTGGATGATGCCGTGCTGATGGCTGAAGTTCAGCGCCTGGCAGGCGTCAGCGATGACTTCGATGGCCCGCCGGGGCGTCATCGGGCCGTCGGTGTGCACGATGTCGCGCAGGGTGACGCCGTCGACGTACTCCATGACGATGTAGGGCAGCGGCCCGGCGGGTGTCTCGGCCTCGCCGGTGTCGTAGACCGCCACGATGGACGGGTGATTGAGAGCGGCGGCGTTTTGCGCCTCGCGCCGGAAGCGCAGGTAGAAGCTCGGGTCGCGGGCCAGGTCGGCGCGCAGCACCTTAACCGCAACGTCTCGGTGTAGGCGGAGGTCGCGAGCCAGATGAACCTCCGACATGCCCCCGAAACCGAGGATCTCGCCTAGTTCATAACGGCCAGACAGGGGCTCCGGGCTGCTCATTTTGGTGTCTCTTGTCGGTGCCTGCCCTGGAGTCCAGGATTTCCTATATCCCCGCGATTGTTCCCGCGATCCGTCCAGTTAAGCCGCAGGTTGTCGCGGATCCCCGAGCCGCTGGGGGTTTTGCTGGGCGGAGGGGGCGGCGCGGCCGGCGGGGTCCCGGTGTCGGTGACCGTCGGTGCGGGCGTCTGCTGTTGGGTCTCACCGCGGGAGTTGATGACGATAAGCACCGCGATGATGATCGCCAGCGCGCCGAGCACACCCGCGGCCCACAGCAGCGCGCGCTGGCCGGATGAGAACGTGCGGCGGGCCGGCGGCGGGCGGTGACCACCCGTTGACGGCCGGGACCGGCGCGGCACTGCGTTGCGGCCGCTGGAGCTCGTGGTGGCCCTGGTCGGCGGGCCCGCCGGCATGATCGCGGCCGGGGAGGCCCGGCCCGCGGGCGGTGACTGGCTGGGTCGCGGCGGCCGGCGGCCGGCCCGCACCGCGGCCACGGCGTCGGCGAACGGTCCCCCGCTGCGGTAGCGCATGCTCGGGTTCTTGACCAGCGTGATCTCGATGAGTTCCCGCACATTGGGCGGTAGCTCGGAGGGCAGCGGCGGCGGCGGCTCCTTGATATGTTTCATCGCAACCGTCAGGGCGCCATCACCGGTGAACGGCCGCTTCCCTGAAAGCACCTCGTACCCAACGACTCCCAGCGCGTAAACGTCACTGGACGGGGTCGCGTCGTGCCCCAGCGCCTGTTCGGGTGCGATGTATTGGGCGGTGCCCATCACCATGCCCGTCTGGGTTACCGGTGCTGCGTCAACGGCCTTGGCGATACCGAAGTCGGTGATCTTCACCTGTCCGGTGGGGGTGATCAAGATGTTGCCCGGCTTGACGTCGCGGTGCACCAGGCCGGCCGCGTGCGCAATTTGAAGGGCACGGCCGGTCTGCTCGAGCATGTCCAGCGCGTGCCGCAGCGACAACCGCCCGGTGCGCTTGAGCACCGAATTCAGCGGCTCGCCGTTGACCAGTTCCATGACCAGATAGGCGGTGCGCCCCTCGCCGTCCATCTGGCTCTCGCCGTAGTCGTGGACGCTGGCGATGCCCGGGTGGTTGAGCATCGCGGAGATGCGCGCCTCAGCGCGGAAGCGCTCGATGAACTCCGGGTCCTGGGAGAACTCTCCCTTGAGCACCTTGACCGCAACGCGCCGGCCCAGCCGGCTGTCCACCGCCTCCCAGACTTGGCCCATGCCGCCGGTGGCGATCAGCCGCTGTAGGCGGTACCGGCCCGACAGCGTCACCCCAACTCGCGGGCTCATGGTCCCCCCTGCAACGCGGCCTCGATCACGGCCCGTCCGATCGGGGCGGCAAGCGCTCCCCCGGTCGCGGACAGTCGGTCGGCACCGTCCTCTACCAGCACCGCCACGGCAACCTTCGGAGATTGCGCAGGCGCAAACGCGATGTACCACGCGTGCGGTGGAGTATGACGCGGGTCGGTGCCATGCTCCGCGGTTCCGGTCTTGGATGCAATCTGCACGCCGGGAATGGCCCCTTTCTGCTGTGCGACCTTCTCGGCGCCGACCATCAGCTCTGTCAGCTTAGCCGCGACCTGCGGCGACACCGCGTGGCGCTGCTGGTAGGGAGCAGTTGTGCTGATGTTGGCCAGGTCTGGTCCCTTGAGGCTGTCGATCAGGTAGGGGTGCATCGTCACCCCGTCATTCGCGATGGTCGCGGCGACCGCGGCGTTCTGCAACGGTGTCAGCGCGACGTCCTTCTGGCCGATGCTCGACATCCCCAGCGCGGCGTCGTCCGGGATTATCCCGACAGTCGATTCTGCGACCTGCAGCGGAATGACGCTCGGAGTGCCGTCCATTCCGAACGAATGGGCCATGCTGCGCAGCGCGTCGGCCCCGGTGGCGATGCCCAACTGGACGAATGCGGTGTTGCACGACAAGGCGAATGCTTGCCGCAGCGACACGGTGGGTTCGTTGCCGCACGGGGACCCGCCGTAGTTCTCCAAAGTGGCCGTGCTGCCGGGCAGCGTGATTTTGGGCGCCGCGGTGAGCTGCTCGTCCTCCGTGGCGCCACCCTGCAGCGCCGCCGCGGTGGTAATCACCTTAAACGTGGAACCAGGCGGGTAAGTCTCGGAGATAGCGCGGTTGGTCATCGGCGAATCGGGGTCGTCGCGAAGCCGCTGCCACGCCTGCTGCTGTAGCGCGGGATCGTGCGACGACAACAGGTTGGGATCAAACGACGGCGACGACACCATGGCCAGAATTTTGCCGGTAGACGGCTCCAGGGCGACGACGGCTCCCTTGCACGGCGGGCCGCCGCAGCCCTGTTGCATGGAGTCCCAGGCGGCTTGCTGGACAAGCGGATTGATCGTCGTTTCGACGTTGCCGCCGCGCGGGTCGCGGCCGGTGAAGAAGTCCGCCAACCGGCGTCCGAACAGCCGCTCGTCGGAGCCGTTCAACAAGGCGTCCTCGGCGCGTTCGAGGCCGGTGCTCGAATAGCGCAGCGAGTAGAAGCCGGTAATCGGCGCGTACACAGCCGGATTGGGATATACGCGCAGGAAACGGAAACGGCTGTCGGTGGCTACCGAATAGGCCAGCAGTTGCCCACCCGCGATGATCTGGCCGCGCTGACGTGAATACTCGTCAAGCAGCACGCGCTGATTGCGCGGATCGGCACGCAGGCCGTCCGCGGTGAACACCTGGGTCACCGTGGCGTTGAGCAGCAGCAGCACAATCAGCGCCATCACGGTCACCGAGATCCGGCGGAGGGAGGTGTTCATACCCGCTCGATCACCTCGGTGCCGGCCGCTGCGATCGGCGATGTGTTCGGCGCATGGGTGCGCAATGGACGCCGGGCGCTGTGCGAGATGCGAGCCAGGATGGCCAGCAGCACGTAGTTCGCCAGCAGTGACGACCCGCCGTAGGACATCCAGGGTGTGGTCAATCCGGTCAGCGGAATGAGCTTGGTTACGCCGCCGACGACAATGAACAGCTGGATGGCCAGCGTCGATGCCAGGCCCGCGGCGAGTAGTTTGCCGAAGCTGTCGCGCGTCGCGATCGCGGTGCGCAAGCCGCGGACGATGACGATTGTGAACAGCATCAAGATGCTGGCTAACCCCACCAGCCCGAGCTCTTCGCCGAACGCGGCGATGATGAAATCTGTCGACGCTGCCGGCACCGTGTCGGGTTGACCGTTACCGAGGCCCGTGCCGAAGATCCCGCCGGTGGCAAAGCTGAACAACGATTGCACCATCTGATAGCCGCTGCCGTCGGGGTCGGCGAACGGATCCCACCACGTCTGCACGCGGACCCGGACATGGTCGAAAATGAAATACGCCACAACGCTTCCCGCGGCGAACAGCACCAAGCCGATGACCACCCAACTGAAGCGCTGGGTGGCGAGGTACACCACCACCAGGAACGACGCATACAGCAGCAGCGATGTACCCAGGTCTTTCTCCAAGACCATCACACCGACCGAGATCACCCAGGCAGCCAGCAGCGGCGCGAGGTCTCGCGGCCGGGGCAGCGTCATCCCCATCAAGTGCTTGCCGACGCTGGTGAACAGGCCGCGCTTGGCGACCAACACCGCTGAGAAGAAGATCAGCAGCAGGATCTTAGAGAACTCGGCCGGCTGTATCGAAAAGCCCGGCAAGCGGATCCAGATCTTCGCGCCGTTCTGCTCGGACAGCGAAGCGGGCAACAGCGCGGGAACCGCCAAGAAGATCAGGCCCGCCAGCCCATAGATGTAGCTGTAGCGGGCGAGTTGTCGATGGTCCTTTAAGAACGTCAGCACCAGTGCGAACGTGGCCACCCCGACCAGGGTCCACAGCATCTGCTGGCTCGCGCTGGGGTGATGGCGTCCACTGAACTCGTTGTTGACGAGGTCAAGCCGGTGGATCATCACCAGCCCAAGTCCGTTGAGCAGGGCCACTATCGGAAGCAGCAGGGGGTCGGTGTAGGGGGCAAAGCGCCTGATGGCCAGGTGGGCGCCGCCGAACACGGCCAGAAAGGCCAGCCCGTATCTGGTCAGGTCCCACCGCAGACCCTGCTCCTGGTTGGCCTCCACGATGAGTAGCGCCGCGACGGTGATCAGCGCGGCGAAGCACAACAGCAGCAGTTCGGCGTTGCGGCGGGTAGGCAGCGGAGGTGTCACCGCGACCGCCGGCTGGATTTGGGTTGTCATGCTGAGGCCCGGCAGTCGACGCCCGCCTGCTGTGGGGGTGGCGGGAGCGTGGTCACCGTCTGCGAGGTGGTCGTCGGCGCGGGCGCAGCTGGCGCGATGCTCGTGGCGCTCGGCGGGGTGCCGTTGGGATTAGCGGTGGTGGAGGGCGTGCTGGACGTTGGCAGTGGCGTGGCGTTTGGCTCCGGTGTCGCGCTCGCATCGGACGGCGGAGATGTGGCGCGAGGTGGCGGGCACGGCAATAGAGCCTTGGCGGATAAAGTGCGCAGCTGCGCTTCGGCCTCGTCCAGCGAACCGGCCGGGATCACGCCCTGAACCTGTGCGCGTTCGGGAGGAGGTAGATCCCGCAGCTTCATCACGTGGCAGCTGAGCTGCTCGCCGGATTGGCTGTAATTGATCAGGGACAGTTCGTTGTGGGCGTTGAGGCAGCCCACCAGATAGGGCTCGTTCAGGGTTATGCCCAGCAGCGACCCTTGAATCCCGCGCATCAGGGCGACGATGCCGCTGTACTCGGCGACGTAGTAGTTGCTCCTGATTACCCAGCGCCCGATACCGACGCCCGCCAGCATCACCAGCAGCACCACTGCGAGCATGATAACCATCCGCGATCGCGACCAACGCGGTCGACTGACCGACTCGACCTGCGGTGGAACACGTTTGGCGGTTTCTTTACGGGGGTTGATAGCCGAGGCCCGGCCCGCGGAGGTGTTGGGCAGCGTGGTCAGCTGGTCGTCTTCACCGGATACCGCGCCGGCGAGAATCGGCTGAGTCTGGCCGTAGTCGTAGTCGACGACGTCGGCGACCACGACCGTCACGTTGTCGGGACCGCCGCCGCGGAGCGCCAATTCGATGAGGCGGTAGGCGCTTTCGGCCACATCGGGGATCTGCAGGGCCTCGTGGATGGTTTCGTCGCTGACCGGGTCGGACAGCCCGTCCGAGCAGAGCAGGTAACGGTCCCCGGCGCGGGCTTCTCGCATGGTCAGGAAGGGCTCGACCTCGTGACCGGTCAATGCCCGCATGATCAACGAGCGCTGGGGGTGGCTGTGCGCCTCCTCCGCGGTGATCCGGCCTTCGTCGACCAGGGTCTGGACAAAGGTGTCGTCTTTGGTTATCTGGGTCAGTTCGCCGTCCCGCAGCATGTAACCGCGTGAGTCACCGATGTGCACCAGCCCGAGTCGGTTGCCGGCGAACAGGATTGCGGTGAGCGTGGTCCCCATGCCCTCGAGGTCGGGCTCCATCTCGACCTGGTCCGCGATGGCCGAGTTGCCGGAGCGCACCGCTGCATCGAGCTTGCTGAGCAGGTCGCCGCCGGGCTCGTCGTCATCGAGATGGGCCAGTGCCGCGATGACCAACTGAGATGCGACTTCGCCGGCCGCGTGGCCGCCCATTCCGTCGGCCAGGGCCAGCAACCGTGCGCCGGCGTAGACCGAGTCTTCGTTGTTGGCGCGTACCAGGCCGCGATCGCTGCGGGCGGCATATCGAAGGACCAGCGTCACGGGCGCAGCTCGATCGCCGTTTTGCCGATCCGAACCGGCGTTCCCATCGGAACTCGTACCGCCGTCGTCACCTTCGCCCTGTCAAGGTAAGTACCGTTGGTCGATCCTAGATCCTCGACGTACCATTCGAAGCCCCGCTGGGATAGTCGGGCGTGCCGCGTCGACGCGTAGTCGTCAGTGAGCACCAGGGTGGAGTCGTCCGCGCGTCCGATCAACACCGGCTGGCCGCTCAGGGTGATGCGCGCACCCGCCAGCGACCCGTCAGTCACCACCAGGTAGCGGGCCGCGCGCCCGCGCTGGCGCGACGGCAGCAGGGTGCCCCGCAACGCCAGGCCGCGACGCACCATGACGGCACCGGTCGGCGCGTAGATATCCGTGCGCAAGATACGCAGCACCGACCAGATGAATACCCATAGCAACATCAAAAATCCGGCACGCGTCAGTTGCAGTACCAGTCCCTGCATCTGGCGTCCTTTCCGTCCTAGCGTCGGACCCCCGCATGGTGACACCGAGCACATCAGCAAGGTCACGATACTTGTACGGTGGTCGACGCGGGTCGAAGCCCTGCGGCCCAGCTTTCACTGAGCCCAGTGGGCGTCAGTGAATGCGGACGATGATCTCCGAGTGCCCCAGACGGACCACGTCGCCATCGGCCAACTGCCACTCCTGTATCGGTGCGTTGTTGACGGTGGTGCCGTTCGTGGAGTTGAGATCAGACAGTAGCGCGACCTGCCCATCCCAACGGATCTCGAGGTGGCGGCGCGACACGCCCGTGTCGGGCAACCGGAACTGGGCGTCTTGTCCACGGCCGACGATGTTGGAGCCTTCGCGCAACTGGTAGGTCCGGCCGCTGCCGTCATCGAGCTGCAAGGTCACCGAAGTTCCGGCGGACCCATAGCCGCCTTGCCCGTAGCCGCCGTAGCCGCCCGCCGGCTGGCCGTATTCGGGGGCGCCCGGTTGGCCGTAGTCGTATTCACGGTTGACGGTCTCGGGGTAGCCGGCGCTGGGCGGTGCGTATCCGCCTTGCGGGCTTTCGGCGTACTGGGTGTAGTCGCCCGGCCCGTATTCTGGCCGGCCGTATCCCGGGGCGCCCTGCTGATAACCCTGGTCGTATCCGCCGCCTTCGGGGTACGCAGGGCGTTGTTCGGGTTCGGGTTGGGCATAACCGGTCTCGTCCTGGCGAGCCGGCCCGCGAGCTCCCGGGGCATAGTCGCCGTACCCGCCGTAGCCCGGCTGGCCGCCGCCAGGGGGGCCAGGAGGGGTGTAGGCGCCACCGGGGCGGTAACCCTGGTCGCCGTAGCCGGCAGGGGCAGGGGCAGGGGCAGGGGCAGGGGGACGCTGCTCGTAGGACGGCGGGGGGTAGCCACCCTGCCCTTGATCGGGGTAGCCGCCGGGGTCTTGATACCCGGCCTGCGGGTCTGGGTAGCCGGCCGGCTCTTGGTACCCGCGCTGTTCGGAGTAGCCCCGCTGTTCGGGGTAGCCACCTTGGTCGGGATAGCCGCCCCGCTGCTCGGGATATCCGCCCTGGTCGGGATGGCGAGGCGGGGGGTATCCCTGCTGCGGCGGGTAGCCGGCCTGTTCTGGCGGATATCCGCCGCGCGGATCTGGACCGCCTTGCGGCTCCGGCCCACCGCGTGGCTCCTCTTGGGGGCGCGCGTAGCGGTCGTCGTAGTACTCATCGCCGGGGCGCCCCTGGCCCGGCCCGCGGTAGCTCGGATTGTCAGTCATTGGTGCTACTCCTGGTTCTGCGCCGAACGCTTGGTTTGATTGTGGCCGGGCTGGGTCATCGACCGTCGGGCGGGTCTCGACGTCGGGGTTGACAACCCCGCGGGCGCGGAGCTGGCCGGTGTGCAGGTTCGATGACTGCTCGAACCGGACTACCACCTCACCATACGTTTGCCACCCCTGTTCATGGATAAAGCTAGCCAAGTACTTGGCGAAAGTGTTCGACTTGAGATCCTGACCGGCGCCCACCTTCTCAAAGTCGTATACGCCGAGGGTAATGATGTATTCGTTGGGCGCCACAAGGCGATTTCCCGGCAGCGCCCGGACGCCGTATTCGGCTTCCCGGCGTAGGAGTGCTTCGACCTCTTGCGGGACGATCGATCCCCCGAACACCCGGGCAAACGCATTTCCTACGCCTGACTCGAGCTTGCGCTCGATGCGCCGAGCGAGCCCCTTGTGGCTACTCATCCGTCAGTGCTCATCCGCACTTGTGCTTGCGTATCGCCGCCGCAAAGCAAACAGCGCGCCCGCGTGTCGTATCACCCAAGCATGGTATCGGCCCACCGCGACACCGCGGCACCGTGAGAAGTCTGAGAATCGCAACGGCCCAGTTCAGACCTTCCGAGGCGATTGGGGCGCGATGCCATTACAGTGATATGGTCCATCGGTTGTTTTCCCGGGCGAGTGGCGGAATGGCAGACGCGCTGGCTTCAGGTGCCAGTGTCCTTCGGGACGTGGGGGTTCAAGTCCCCCTTCGCCCACCGTGTGATGAGTCGGGTCATAGGTGACAGATTTCCCCGGCCTTTGGCCGGGGTTTTTTGTTGGCCGGAGCGGCGATAAGTGCGCTCCGCACCGCGAATTACCTCACGGCCACCGTGGTAGCCGGTGCCCAGACAACAACACGAGGTTTCCACGGCGTATCTGGTGGCCGGCGACAGCTGCAGAGGATGTTGCCGGCATCCCCGGTGCCAACGGCTCCGTGGGTGTTTAACTGAGACTGTGCGCAGAGAACCCGAGCTGGCGTGGCGCTTCTTCGATCGATTCGAGCCGGTGCACGGGGTGACTTACTTCGCGCCGGAGGCGCGAGCGGCGTTGGACGGCCTGGGTTACCGGGGCTTCTGGATGGGCTACTTCGCCGCCCGGTCGGCGCCGCTGGGCATTGTGCCGCCAGAGGTGGTGACCGCGGTCTTCTACAACTTCGCTCCCGAGCGGATCGCCAAGGCTTTGCCGGCGGCGTGGTAGATCGCCGGTGCCGAAGCGGCGTTGCGTGCCCGCCAGGATTCCGCGGTCGCGGCGCTGCGCCGCTACGGCCTCGGTGCAGACGAAAATGTCGGTATCGCAGCGGAGTTAGCGGGAACGGCGGCGCGCGAGGCGCCGCTTGACGGAAGACCGCTGTTCGCCGCGAACCGGGCACTGCCGTGGCCGGACAATACGCTGGCCGTACTGTGGCATGCGGCGACGTTGTTGCGCGAGCAACGCGGCGACGCGCACGTGGCGACACTGACCGCCGAGGGTGTCTCGGGGCGGGAATCCAACGTGTTACACGCGGCGGCCGGCGGGGTCCCCCGCGAGTACATCGCCCGCACCCGCGATTACGACGAGGCGGCGTGGCGGTACCACGAACAACGGCTGGCCGAGCGGGGGTTGCTGAATGACGACGGTTCGCCGACCGTTGCCGGCCGGGAATTAAAGAACCGCATCGAATCGCGAACCGACGCGCTTTCCCTATCGGCGCTCGACGCGCTCAGCGACGACGAGGTGGAAACTCTGTTCCAAGCACTCACCCCGATCACCCGGGCCATGATCGCCGGCGGCGATCTCCCGGCCGCCAGTCCGATGAATTTGCGCAGGAACGAATTGCACGACGAAAGCGGGCATTTGGTCGATCACGAGCGCGGTTAAAGGACACCATGACCGGACTGCGGCACGACCGGCACCGGCCGAGACCGCTCAGCCGCTCGGCTGGGTCCGCACCCAGTGCTCAACCTCGGTTGTGACGGGGTCCGTGACGCCGTCGAATTCGGGATGCTTTTTCAGCACGGTGCCGACCATCGAGCACACCGGGACGATTCGTTTGCCGTCGGCCCGGGCGGCATTGAGCGCCTCTTCGAGGAGAATCGTCGCCAGGCCTCGTCCGCCGAAGTCCGGATCGATCACGGTGTGGTAGAAAACGCGCTGATCGCCGCGGTCGGCATAGTCCGCGTGGCCGACGATTCTGCCGTCGACGGCAATGGTGTACGTCTGGTGCTCGGCGGTGACCGTGGTCGGTGCGCCGGTCTTGTCAGTCGTCACTGAGGATCCTTCCACGGCGTCAAGCGACATCGATACCGCGACACTACCGCGGGCCTCAAAGATGACGCACAGCCCGGCATCTCGATGCCACGCCTGCAACCGGGCAGGCCCGGCCAGTCGTCAGGCGGCCGACCGCGGGCCAACCGCTGCGATCGGTAGGTGCAACACCACCGCGGGCACCGGAATGGCATCGTGCTCCCGGCGCGCCAGCAGTGCCGCGTTCTCGGGTAGTTGTCGGGAGTTGATCTCCCCTGCGGCGATACGCCCCAGGACGTCATGAGCCCGGGCAAGCTGGTCGCGTTTACGGTGCTGTCCGCCGGGAAGCTTGACGCCGGCCCAGACGCCGTACTCCTCGCGGTGCGTGATGGCATGTTGGGCACAACGGCGCTGCTGCGCCAATGGGCAGCGGCGCAGGCATTGGACCCGCGCCTCGGTGGCAGAGCGTTCGTAGGCACGCGCCTTTGCCGCGCCGTCGCCGCCGTCGTCGTCGGGATAGCCGAACCATAATTCCGGGTTCGCTGCGCAGGGGTGCCCCATGTCGGTCTCCTTATCCGAGTAAAACGTAGACGAAAGCGTATACACGAACACAGTATGCGCGCAAGAGAAACGTGACAAAAGCGTATATACACAGGGAGGGTGTGCTGCTTGTGTAATATCCGGCCTATGGCCGGAGTATGCGGTGAGCCGTGAATCGGCCGGTGCCGCCATCCGCGCACTGCGCGAGTCGCGCGATTGGTCACTAGCTGAACTTGCCGCGGCGACAGGCGTCAGCGTTATGGGGCTGAGCTACCTGGAGCGCGGTGCCCGCAAACCGCGTAAAAGCACTGTTCAGAAGGTTGAGAACGGCCTCGGCCTACCGCCGGGCACCTACTCGCGGCTATTGGTGGCCGCCGATCCCGATGCTGAGCTGGCCCGGTTGATCGTCGCGCAACCACCCGAGCCCACGTCGCCGCGGCGTGCCGGTGCGGTGGTTGTCGACCGTCATAGCGACACCGATGTGCTGGAAGGTTATGCCGAAGCGCAACTCGATGCGCTCAAATCCGTCATCGATCGACTGCCTGCGACGACATCAAACGGATATGAGACGTATATTCTGTCTGTGATCGCGCAGTGCGTGAAGGCAGAGCTGCTGGCGGCTAGCTCGTGGCGGGTGGCCGTCAATGCGGGCGCCGATTCGACTGGCCGGCTCATGCAGCATCTACAGGCGCTCGAGGCGACGCGTGGGGCCCTGCTGGAGCGGATGCCCACGAGCTTGAGTGCGCGGTTCGATCGGGCATGTACCCAGTCGTCGTTACCGGACACGATCATCGCGGCACTGCTCGGTGTGGGCAGTGACGAAATGTGGGATATCCGCAACCGCGGCGTGATCCCGCCCGGAGCGCTCCCCCGCGTGCGAGCCTTCGCCGATGCGGTCGAGGTGGGGTCCGATACGGCGGCTGAGGCCGAGGGCAGAACAGGTCAGGACAGCGGCGAGGGGCACTCGTGATCGAAAGTGAAGTCGAGGCGCTGAACCGCGCTCATCAAATGTTCGCCGGTAGCACTCGACACCCAAGGTTGCACCCCGGCACTGCGTATCACCACGACCTACTACAGCGTCCCGCCGGCCTGAATAGCGATGCGACACAGAGCCATTACCAGCTCGCGGTCGACCGCCACCGGCAGGCGCTGCTGTCCGCGGCTCGCACGGATGCCGCTGCGGATGACGTCATCGCCGGTGCTCACCAGGATCGGGCCCGGGCCAGTGAACTCACCAAGAGCGTGCTCGACCAGGCTCGCGCAGACGCCGCCGTTGCCCCGGTTACGCCGATGGCCCAGCGTGAGGCGATGCGCCGCCGCGCGGCGCGACTGCGAGCGCAACGAATGCACGTCCTGTCGGCCCACTCGTCGGCGCAGCGACGGCTGGTGGCGCTGAGGGCGCTGCGGTACCGGGTGTTGCACCACCGGGGCGCAGCGTCGGCGGGGTTGCGGCTGCCGCCGGCGAACAGCCGAGCCGGAATCGCCGTGCGGGCCGCGTTGTCGCGGCTCGGACGGCCCTATGTGTGGGGTGCGACCGGGCCGGACCAGTTCGACTGTTCCGGATTGGTCCAGTGGTCCTACGCGCACGCGGGTATTCACCTGGACCGCACCACGTATCAGCAAATCAACGAGGGGATCCCGGTGCCACGCTCGCAGGTGCGCCCGGGCGACCTCGTCTTCCCGCATGCCGGACATGTGCAGATGGCTATCGGCCACAACCTGGTTGTCGAAGCGCCCTACTCGGGTGCCTCGGTCAGGATCAGTCCGCTGGGCAACAATATCGCGATCCGTAGGCCAGAATAGGTTGATCCCCATGTCGGAGCAGTCCGGATTTTCGGTAGCCGCCATCCAGACGCGTCAGGCAGCCCTGGTGAGCCAACACGGCGCGGCCGCTGATGCCGACCGGGTACTCGAGGAACTGGTTGCCAGCGCACATGCCGCGATACGTGAGAGCATCTGCCGGCTGGATGCGATCGCCGCGGAAATCGACCGTGCCGTATCGGGCCAGGCAGACCAAGGGATCGACACCCCATTGGGCGCACGTGAATTCCAGACGTTCCTGGTCGCCAAACAGCGTGAGATCGCGGCTGTTGTTGCGCACGCGCACGAACTCGATCGCGCGAAAGCTGCTGTCCTGGAGAGCTTGCGGGCCCAGTACGCCGGCTCTGCCGGTTAGCGGAACGCCAATCGCGCTGTGGACAAGCCGCGGGGTGACAACTGTTGGCCTGATAGTGGGTAATAGTGATCGCTAGTGCGTTTTAGTGATTGTGCTTGTGGTATGGATTCTGGCGGAGTGGGCGCGGTCGGTGGGTGTGCATCCTCGGACGGTGTATCGCTGGTTTCGCGAGGGCATGTTGCCGGTGCCCGCTGGATCGGCCCGTCGGTGTTTGTCGGTGCCCTGGGTCAAGATGTCGGTCATGGCCAGTACAGGTGGGGTGTTGCGGCGGATCACCGATCCGGTGGTTGCTGCGGGGCCGGCGGGGGTGCGGATCCGGACCCGAATACATCTCAGTGCGGGTGAGGCCGCGGCGTTGG
>Ga0224557_1002121_pt1 | contig 17530 bp, 14 predicted proteins | sample 714S31014metaG_FD_180677 | JGI IMG/M metagenome (GOLD analysis project Ga0224557, IMG submission 180677) | Peat soil microbial communities from Stordalen Mire, Sweden - 717 S3 10-14 | ecosystem: Environmental > Terrestrial > Soil > Wetlands > Peat | place: Sweden: Norrbotten County, Stordalen...
AAGCACCAAGCTAACAGATGGGGTATGACATCCGCCGGCACACCCGTCTACGACTTGTTCACAGATTTGGAATGGGTTAGACATTCGCCGCTGCAATCGGCAGAATGGGGGCCCGCAGCGCTTGGAAGCCGCCTGCGGCCGGGCGCTGCGGTTGGGAACCTGTTCCTACAAGAGCATCAAATCCATTCTGGAAAACGGCCTGGATCATCAAGCCGAGGAACTGCAACTGCCCTTTCCCACGGTCGCGCACGAGAACGTCCGCGGGCGCCACTATTACTCCTGAACCTCGGGGAAAGGATTTATGCTTTTGGCTCAAACCTTGGAAAAACTCCAGGCCCTGCGGCTGCAAGGCATGGCCCTGGCCCTGGAAGAACAACACGGTCAAACGGATATCAGCCAGTTGGATTTCGAGAGCCGCTTGGGTCTGCTGGTGGAACGGCAATGGGTCTGGAAAGAAAATCGGGCGGTGGCGGCGCGGTTGCATGCGGCGCAATTGAAAATCGCCGCCGCTCTGGAGGACATTAACTATCACCATCCGCGCGGACTCAAGCGGGCGCAGATCGATCAGTTGCGCGCGTCGGACTGGATCCAAAAGCATCGCCATTGCTTGATCACCGGGCCGACGAACCCAACGACACACTGCTATACTTGGCGGCGTCATTCATAAAAAAGTGATTTCGGACTGGTTCCGGTCGATCTGTGGCGGCCGCTTGCCAGAATGAATCGCATTGACGTGGCGTTGCACTGCCGGCAATAGAAGGTCGCTGCGCGCGATGCAAAACGGCGCATGTGTCACGACCTGTCGAGCCGGCAGCACTCCCTTCTCAATCAGTTTTCTCACCGTTCCTGCACTGACTTTCAATTCGTCCGCCGCTTCATTCAGAGTGATCCAGGGGCGTTCGCCGTCTGCGTCAAACGCCGGAATGTGGTGGTAATCCCGAAGTCCCTTCACGCGCCCGGAAGTCCATCGATTTCCAGCGCCGGTGGGATAGCCCAGTTGATTGAGTATCCCGGCCGTTGACCGATCGTCGCATACTCCCGCCAGTTCTTTCACCAAATCAACCACGGATTTGTCGGTCACGTGACGATGCATCCCCGTTTGGTTCTTTCGCACTTGCAACGTCGTGTGCGCGCCCCCAGCCCAGTGCAGGTGCAGACAGATGTTTTCGGAATCGGCGTCCATGCCAACCACGATCTCATTGAGCACCGTCCGCAAAATCCGCTTTTTGAGAGTCATCGGCGCGTCCGGATGTTCCCAAGTTGCTTTCAGGTCAGCTCCCAAAGACTGCAACCGCTGCTTCTGCGCTTGACTGAGCGGCACGACGTTCGACAGCAAGCTTTGCAGTTGACTCTCCATATCTTTGACTTGCACCAAGGCCGCGTTCCACCGCGCCTCCAGTTCGGCCGCGACCAGCCGGTTCTGCGGATCGACGGCGTCATGTTGCCGCCGCGCCCGATCGGCCTCGTAGCGCGCCCTTTCCAGCGACATTTCCAGAAGCTTGCGTTTGTGATTGTCCGCTTCATGGGATCTCTCCATCGCTTTAATTGAAGCCTCCACGCCCAAAGGTTGCAGCGCGTCCAGAACCGCTCCCACGACCACCTGATCCACGCGCAGTCCGCCAAAGGAAATGCAAGGCTGGTCACCCTGAACGTGACTGGCAGCACGGCAAAGATAACGCGTCACTCGTCCGCCTTTGCCCACATAGCCCACGTGCAGCTTGCGTCCGCAACGGCCGCACCGTAGCAAACCGCCAAGCAGTGCGACTCCTCCCTTGGCCGCGCCTGGGCCGGAAAGATGATGTTTGGTCAAATTCGAGTTCATTACTTTCTGGTTGGCAATGTAGTCCGCCCAACTGATATAGCCGGGATGGTGGTCGCGAATCAACACCGACCACTTTTCCATCGGTTGTTCGTGGCCTCGGGTCTTGCGCGCACGGCCTTCAACCATGTGCGAACGGGAGCACGTCTTTCCGTAAGCGAAGGCACCCGCGTAAATGGGGTTCTTCAGAATTGAGAGGATACGATTATAAGTTGCCGCTTCCCAAACGATGGTGATTCTTTCGCCCAAACGGCGATGAGCGCAGAGCAGGATCTTTTCCTGGCGATACAACAGCAGCACTTGCCGCACGCTGCCAAGCCGTCGAAATTGCGTGAAGACTCCTCGAATGACCTCCTGCACTTGGCGGTCCGGAATCATCTCGACGCCGTTGGTTTCCGTCCGAACATAACCAATGGGAACATCGGTGAGAACTTCACCTCGTTGGATCTTTTGTCTTAAGGCTTCCTGCGCTCGTTGCCGCAAGAGACCCAGTTCGAATTCGCTCATGGTGCCTTTCAATCCCAGAACCAGTCGGTCGTTGAGTTGCCGCGGGTCATAAACGCCGTCGCCATCAATGACGAGAGTGTCCGTGAGAACGCAGAGGTCGATCAGGTGGTGCCAGTCCCGATTGTTCCGGGCCAGTCTCGATGCCTCCAGGGCAACGACAGCCCCGACCTGACCATCGCATACCGCCGAGAGCAACCGTCCAAAGCCGGGCCGTTCCCGACTGCCACTGCCGGAGACCCCAAGATCTTCGTCCACCACCACGACTTTATGGAACCCAAGTTCGCGCGCCCGGTCTTGCAATTCGTATTGACGGCGCCGGCTCTCCAGATGGTTGCGGACCTGGTTCAGCGTCGATTGACGGATGTAAACATAGGCGGCCCTCTGCAAATGAACCGGGCGAATCTTATCGTTCATTGTCTTCTCCTTGGACCGCGGCTTTGGCCACTTCTGTTAACAGGTCGGCGAGCAACTCGACGCACTGGGTTCGGACGTTCGGCGGGACCAGATCGTCGCTCACCGTTTGAGACGGTGACGGTTGGACGACCAGGTCGAGCTGGGTTGGACGTTTTTCTGTCGATTGTGTCTGCATCATGCACTGAACTACACACGCCCAACCCCTGGGACGCAAGCAGATCGGCCAATTGCATGAGGGACGGAATTGAAATCATGATGGTCTCAACTTCCACCAAGGTCGAACAGTAAGATTCGTCAAACATCCATCCGGGCAGGACACAACGCGTGCCGTCAGGGAGTTGAGTTATCCGTTCCTCATGACTACGGCTGTCACGCTTGCGGACGACTTCGAGTTCTTTGTCAAATAACGGATGGTAGCGGTAATAAATCCGCTCCAATTTCGGAATGTTTGTAGTGTGAGACTGGTTCGACCGGATCGGGTAAAACCTATCTGGCCTGCGCCTTGGCCCATCAAGCCTACCGGGACGGTTTCCGCGTGCGTAATTATTATGCGCCCAAATTGTTCCGGAAACTGCACACCGCCCAAGCTGACGGCAGCCTCAATGAAGTTGCTCAAGCATCTGGTTCGCGTCGCGCTTTTGGTCATTGACGATTTTGGCTTGGTCGCCGCCACGGGCAAACAATACCGCGATCTGCTGGAGATCTTAGACGACCGGCACGGCCAGGGCGCCACGCTCATCTCCAGCCAGTTTCCCGCCGGCCAATGGCACGAACGGATCAATGACGCCACCGTGGCCGACGCCATTCTGGACCGGTTGGTGCATAACGCGCATCGGCTCGAACTCAAAGGCGAGTCCTTGCGCAAGAACGAAGACACCCTCAACGCCACCGATCAGAATCCTGCGGATTAAGCGAGGGCGGGTCTCGCAGGGTGTTCGGCCGCAGACCAGGAGTGAGCCTGACACTCGTTCGTGGGGACGCGCCGCTTCGCTCCGAAAAAGAGGCGTTGGAAAGAAGGAAAACTTGACTCCATTCGGACACCCTTCTATACATCCAGGCAGAGCGTCGCTTCGCCCCGACAACCGTCCGAAGACTCCGGAACGCTGTCCGAAATAGATTGGAACAGGTGTCCGAATTGATCGGAATCCGCAGGGAGCATGAGTTCGGCTTTCGCCTTTCCCGGGTGATGCACGATGTTAAGACTGAAGACTCGCTCGCAACACCGCTTGAAGACTCGGAAAAGCAGGTTGAAGGATATGTTAAGGATCACCTGCTGGCATCAGCGTGGATTATCAAAAGGGAATTTTTAAGGCCGCAGTTCAATGCGATAAAAACCTTGGTTGCCATCTTGCCCTGGCGTTGTGAACGAAGTTACATTGTTGGTTGCGGTGACATTCCCAATTGCCGTCCAGCTTCCTTCAAGGTTAGTCGTAAAGTCCACGCGGTAGTTTCCATTCGTGAAAGCACTCCAAGTTAGGGTCATAGTGTTCGACGACGGAACAATTGACGTAATTTTTGGGGCCGTAACGAGCCGATATATCGCCCCTGCTTCGTTGTAGCCGCCAAGATACGTGGTACCATACAAGTTGCCGTCGTTTGCAATAATAAGCCCAGCGTACGGAGAACTAGCGTTCGTCCCGTCAAAAGAGACCACGGTTGTCAAATCCCCGTTTGTGTCGATTTTAAAAACCGTTCCCCAGTCGTATACTCCCCCATCTAATGTCGTTCCGTAAAGGTCGCCATTATGACATTGGATAAGAGAAGATTGTGGATAACTTCCATTAGTTTCGTTGAAGGATAGCAATGTTGTCAGTGTGCCGTTTGTATCCAACTTAAAAACGGTTCCGAATCCGTACTCACCCCCGAACGAGGTTGTCCCGTAAAAATCACCATTACTACATTGTAATAATCCGCCGCTTGGATATTCGCCATCGGTTCCTCTAAAGGAATGCAGCACGTTCAGATGTCCGGCTGGTGTGCATTGGAATATAACACCAGAGCCGAACGAACCACCTCGCACGGTAACACCGTATAGATTTTTATCCGCGTCCTGAACTAATCGACCGCAAGGCTCCGCTCCATTTGTGTCGTCGAACATAGCAAGCGTGGTTAATGAACCTGATGGATTCATCTTAAACACAGTTCCACTGCCAGGCTCACTGTACTCAGTTGTACCGTAGAAGTTACCATCCTGGGCGAAAAGAAGATCACCCATCGGCCCTGTGCCGTTAGTGTTTTGAAACGTAAAAACGGTTGCAAACTCCCCCGCGGCGTTAATTCTGAATATAGTAGAATCCGTGGTGCCATAAAGGAGACCATTGGTGCATTGAGTTAAGCCGGTCCTGGGATAAAAGCCATCGTCCACATCGAAGTAATGAAGAACCTGATACTGTCCGCTGTTCGATACGACAAAAATACTGCCGACGTCAAGCTCTGCACCACCATAGGAGGTCGTGCCATACAGATTGCCATCGGAATCCTGGACAAGTCCCCCCATTGGATTGATTGGTCCCTCTGAACTAAACAACGTGACAATCTGCGCTTGAATCTCAGAGCAACAATTGCCTTTGAGTTGCACGGTGCAAAGAGTAACAAGGGATAGAATAAGAATCGAGATCGTTGATTTCATGTGATTTTAAAAAGCATTGTGCGCTTGTTGTCTTGGTCTGTGCTCGTGTGCCTTCTGGCTTCCTCGGTGTCATCAGTGCTTTTGAGCAGATGTGGCGCTTCAACCCTTACCGTAAGCAATTCGGTCGCGGTTCGCCACTCGGCCGATAGTCTGTTTCTATAACATTGTGAGGAGAAATTCACTTGCTTTGCTCACTCGTCATTGCCATTCCAAAGAAAAAGGGGATTATCATGGCAATCCCAAGGTTTTGAAATGATGACTAAAAAGTGGTTCCAGCACTTAAGTCTGTTAGCTCGAAGAATGGTCTCTATGCCACCATCCACCAAAGCCAAACCACCAAACTTGATTGCGGGACAGTGAAAGACGTTCCAAATAAAGCCGCCCAATTCGGTTGCTCTAATTGCGTCCGAATAATCAGTATCAAACCTAGATATGTCAGATTCAGAAAACCGCCTCGCAACCTCGGAAGCTGCAAGCCACAAGGCCGTGGCGGCACCGCCTTCCTTATCGACGTAGCGGAACGTGATTCCGACACGCTTGAGTTCGTTTATCTCGGACAATGTTGAGACATCGCCGGGTTCGAGATCGCGCAAGAAAAGACGAGCAACATTACTTGCTGGAGCACATTGTAATAGAGCATCGCTAGCAGACGCAGGAACTACCTTTCCAAAACAATAAAGTGACATAATTCTAATCGTCGCTGGAAGGGGATGCCGGGGTCTCCGTCTGGACGGGCAGTTTTTGCGGGTCAAACTGCTTATTGGCCGGATCATAAATGTGCTCGTGTGGGATCGGGTCACCTTTCCGTCCCGCAAAATCTATCCTTTTAACCGGCTGGCCATTCGCGTCAAACTCCGTGGCTGAATATACACGCGACGGGTCCTTTTTGTCCAGTTGTAATCGACTATGCGCCCCTTGCGCTTGAGGATCGGGGATCGGATTGTTGTTAGCGTCGCGTGGAACATTTGTTCGATAAGCTTTTTGCCCATTTGCATAGCGTCCGCTATAACTGTCGGCCTTCGCGGTGCTTCCCTCTACTTCGGAGGCAGCTTTGCTTGCGGTTTGGATTGCAGTCCCAGCTTCCTCAGCTTTTGAAGTTGCGCTGGCTACTCGCGTGGCCTTGGCAGCAGCTCCCGCTTCGGCACCAGGCGCAACTGCGGTTCCCACTGCAATCAATACGTTGCCGACGACATCGCCTTGGCCACGAAGTCCGGTGTTCCATTCCTGACCAACTGCGTTTCCGATGCTCTCAACGGTGGTGGGCAAATGAAGAACCGCCGTCCCAACGCCTTCAACTGTGGTAACAGGATGGGCCACCGCGAATACACTTCCTCGCACGAAACCCGCGCCTGCGTCATAATAACCCAACCAAACCTGGCCGACATCGGCCCAGTATCCTGCGTGTCCGTCGGGGTCGAAGTATTTCAGGGGATTGTCGTAGCAGTAAGCGTATCGATCATACGCCTGCGGGTTAAACGGGCTTGGAATCGCGAAATCCGGCTGGACAAACCGCCCGATCACAGGGTCATAATAGCGTGAGCCGAAATAATAAAGACCGGATTCCTCGTCGAAGAATTGGCTGGCATAACGGCGCGTGATCGGAAAGGCCGTACTGCTGGAAGTATAGCGGCTGTTGCCGTAAGCTGCGTATTCGTAGTGCTGATAGAAACCACCGGATGAGGTGCTAAGGATCTCGGCAGAGTGGAGATGGTCGGGATGATAATACTCGAACACTGTGTTGCTGGCGTCGAAAGTGCAAACGACTCGGTCGCCCGCCAGAACATGGAACAGAATCTTCCCGTCTTTTTCCTCATAGTTCCCGTCAATCCAAACTTGCAGGGAATTCGTCTGGCCTTGCTTCCATAACCGGGTCCCGTCTGCATCGTAACCGAATGTGGTCACGAGATTACTTGCAACAAAGGCAATAAGCCGGTTCTCAGGATTATAGACTAGCGACTCGTTCCCGCGAACCAACATGTTCCCGCAAAGGTCATAAGCGTAGTTCAAGCCGTTGGCGCTTTTTACGGCATGGGGCAGCCGGGTGCCATAGTTGTAGGAACTCGCCCCATTCTCATTGTAACTCTGAATGTTTCCGATTGAATCGTAGGTACAAGAAACCGTCTGTCCATTTGCGCGTGTGAAACCAAGCAACCGCTGGAGATCATCGTAGCTAGCATTGGCGTTTATCCCGGCTGAAGCACTGCTGGAGTAGGCACCATCGCTGATAGAGAGAATATCAGCCATCTGATCATAGGTGTAAGTGAGGCTTTGCAAGCCACCGCTGGTGCTGAGACTTTGAAGACGTTTTGAGTTGGAATAGTAGGAATAGCTGGCGGTTAGACCGTTGCCATACGTGATTCCCGCAATCTGATCGAGCGCTGTGAAAGACGTAGCGTGATAAAAAGTCGTTCCGGCTCCGCCAACCTGTTGCACTTCCGACAGATTGGCTCCGCTGTCGTAAATGTTGGTAACGGATGGCCCATTATTTGGGTAAGTTATCGACCGCACACGGTCCATGTCATCGAACGTGTACTTGTTGGTGTAGGTGGTACCATTCCTGAGAAGATAGCGGGCGGCGATGATTTTTCGCCCTCGAACGTCGTACCCGTACTTGGTGTAACCTTCGCTATCAATTGTCTTGTAAAGCTGGCCGGGATAAACCGGAAAGGCGGTCTCACCGCCATTAGAATCATAAATATTGGTCACACCGTAATAAAAATTCCCTCTCAAATCATATACTTGGCGGCTAAGAAGGCGTCCGAGTGGATCAAGCGAGTAATTATTCGTGATCGTCTGGTTGTCGCCGTCGGTTTGTGAGCGAATCCTGCCGGCGTAATCATGCTGAAACTTCCAAATACCCATGTCAGGATCGGCCATCGCCACCACTTCACCCACAAGATTGTTGGAGTACTGGATTACGTTGTTCGCGTTGTCAGTGACAGCGAGAAGGTCTCCGACCAAATTGAAGTTGAACGCAGTTGTGAAGTTCCCGCCGCTTGTTACCTCAATGACCTTATTGGTGCGCCCATACGCATCCAACACGTATTCATGAAGTTTGCTGCTCTCATTAGTAACGCAAAGAGTCCAAGGATCACCACTGTAAAAATAGTTGATGCCCGACGCCCCGACTGGAGAACCAGTGTCGCCTGAAGTGGCGCTCGCGCCGGTGAGTAATCCGCTGCTAAACGTTGCGGACACTGAACCCGTCAATTGACTTGGACGTCCGATGGGATCGTAGCTGTGCAAGCTGCCCAGCCCATTGGCGGCGGATGTCCGGGTCGTTCCTGAACCATTAAGATACGGCACGCTGGTGAATTCGACGTTTCCTCGCTGATCGTAAACGGTATCAACAACTCGATAGGAACCGCTGGTTTCCGATTCCTTCCGCAATTGAATATTTCGACCTAAGCCGTCGAACCACGTTATGGTTTCATGTCCATTTGACAGATCTACGCCGTCACTTTGTTGCCGGAGTACGGAGTTTTGGGGGCTGCCGCCTGAAACACCAAGAGTGTAACTGTACTTCTCAACCCACGCAGTCGGCCCATTTGAGGTGCTGGAGGCATCTGTCTCAGCGAGCCGCAAAAATACGTCATATCTGTTGGAAGTAACCAAGCCCTGGGGGCTGGTTGAGAGGAAAAGTTTTCCTGAACGTGGGTCATAAGTGGTCGTTGTTATGTAATTAGTCGCAATTGTCAGTTGGGTCGGAAACGTCTCAAACGTTGAATCGTAGGTTGTTTGTGTGGTGACTCCATCGGCACCAGTTTCAGATATTTTGTTGTGATAGGTTGAATCATAACCATAGCTTGTGATCCTATAGTCAGCGGGACAAATCATGTCGCATTGTTGAAGTAGATTTCCAGTGCTTCCATCGTAGCCATTCGTCTGCTGGCGCAGGATATTGGCCCCGGCACTATCGGTCGAAAGCGTAATGCTTTGTGGTTTGTCCACAATGTTCGTATTGGAAAGCGCTGCAAATTGCGTAATGTGATAGAGTGTATCGCCTGATACGTCGCTGAACGACTGCCCGTTGACAACGACGTTTGTGATCTGTCCCAAGTCGGTTGCGTTTGTCAAATTACCGTTACTCAAATCATAAGAGTATTGCTTGGCCGTGGCCCGATAGTAGCCGGATGAAGATGCGGGATACTCAACATCAATGGTTTGTCCGACGCGAGCATAGTGCTCGACGCTATTTAGCACGGTTTCTGTGACTTCATTCAACCGCATTCGGTATGGCTTGCTGTCGCTTCCAAAAAGGTCTGTCCGAAACTCCATTCCAACCTTGCCAATGGCCGTGTTTGCGTCTTGGTATTCGCCGAATGTGGCGTTGTTTCTGCCTCCCGCTTGATGAAACCAATGAAGGGTCGCGATGCCCAACGGATCAACAACCGTGGTTTGCGCGAAGCCATTAAATTGATGGAACGCATAATTCCAAAGACCGCCAGTATAGCTATAAGTTGTGGTGTTGCTCGGATAAATGCCATCACCAACAGAAACGGACGTTACCGTTGGGAGGGGAAACGGAAGGAGGTAACGAGAGGGCGAGCTATTCGTCGTCTCGCGATTGTCCCAACGGGTCGCCGGTTGATAGGACGCGCTGACCACGCCTCCAAGCCCATTACTGGCAAGGGTCAAAAGATCAGGAACCGGCCCACTGCTCAACTCCACAAAATAGTAGTTAGAATTGACACTGGCGTTGTAAACATATTCGACACGGTCGGGCAATCCGTCGCCATTTATGTCCAATAGCATCGTAATTCCACTCGTTAGACCAGTTGGGGTAATTACTCCGGTGGATTGAATTCCGCAATAGTCCTCAAGAAGCGACTGGCCTTGGCTATGAATCGGCCCCCAATTTATTAAAGGCGCGAATCCCGTGCCCGTATTGATTTGTACAAACCAATTTGTATATCCCACTTGCGTACCACCGGAATAAGAACACTGACAGGCAATAATTCGGTCGGGCAATCCATCGCCATTGATGTCTCGATACGCCACTTGGTAATCATCACCCAAATCTTGAATGCCCGACGTGGTTCCGCCTCCGCAAGTCAGGTTATAGTATGGATTGACGTTGGTCCAGTTGATCGCTGGCTCAAAACCATATCCATTATTCAATTCTACTACTAAATATGTTTGGCTTGACGCCGGTGCAGCCCCTGAAGAAGTTGAGGAATGGACAAGCATCACGCGGTCGGGCAATCCGTCGCCATTGATGTCGAACATCCGCATTGAAGACGCGGCTCCGCCAGTCTCGGGATTGTATCCCAAATTCCCAGACAATCCGGCCCAATTTAAGTCCGTGCTGTAGCCTTGGCTGGAATAGGGGCCAAAGAGGTTGGTTGTTGTATAACCTGAGCCAGTGTTAAACTGGACATAGTAATAATTATAAGTCCCTCCTGGAAGCGTCATCACGCGGTCAGGCAATCCATCGCCGTTCATGTCGAGCATGGCCACTTGGCCTTGTCCGGGAAGTTCGTCTTCGACTGCCTGATACGCAGAAGTGTTGTTGTATGGATTGATATGCTGGTCAATTACGTTCGTCCATGAAAACTGACTGAGCAGATTTGTGCTGTTGTTCAGTTGGACCACTTGGCGAGTGTAACCGCCACCCGTGAACATTTCGAGGGGATCAACGATGAAGTCAGGCCAACCGTCGCCGTTGAAGTCCACGACTCGGCCATGTGTGTTGAACTGCGCCCAGGTGGAATCGGTCTTGGTACTATATGTGGAATTCGACTGAAATCCTACTGTCCAAATCGCAGGATTTGAAAAGCCATTGCTGCCATTATTATGCTGAACCCACCAGTTTGTGGAAGCAGTTGAAAATGGAGCAATAATCCGGTCTGGAAGGCCATCGCCATCCACGTCCACAAGGTCCGTGTACGGATTGTTGAAACCAAAGTAATACGCAATATCTGTGTTATTGCTTCCCGTGGCCGGCGCAAACAGATTAGTCCATTTTACCGAAGTTTGAAAGGAAAAAGTTTGCTGAGAGTAATTGAACGTCAATGGCGGCAACGTACTGCTCCCATCCGTGCCATAGCGTGTAATCGAAGTGAGTAAAGACCGCTCAGTTGAGGATGATGTGGTATAATTGAGTTTATTGCTCCAGACCAATTGGCTGTTTACCGTGTGGGTAATGGCACTTAAAAGATATTGGTTTGTGACGGCGTAACCAGATCGACAAGAAGTCGTCGTGTCGGTGCGATTGGTTGATGTTAAGTAGAATTGGACGACACAGAGAGGACTAAGTCCTGCGGTGTGCCCATTGTACTTATAATATTGCGGATAAAGTCTCCCGCCGGCAGCAATGTAACTGATGGTCGCCTTATCGCCGGTTGGGGTAATGATCGTATCCAAAGCCCAACGCCAAGTGTTGGAATCGCCCGATGACGACCAGCCTGATTTAGGATTCGTCATTCGGCTACCGCTACTTGAGCCAAAAAAATACTGATTGCCGCTCTTGTCGGTTACAACCCATGTGTTCGATGCGCCGCCGTAATACTGATAATGCAGAAAATCGCTTTCAACCTGCGCCCGCCAAGTCCCGTCCGTGAGATTTACCAAGTCCGTCGTCTTGTTCTTGAAGCTAAAAATGAATCCCTTCGTGTCATCGTAAGCCATAGGTGAGAGCGGTTTATTGCCAGACCATTGAATTGGAACCCCATATTTGCTTTCCCTCTCGATATAACCCAAGTCTAAATCCCAGCCAACGCCGCACCAAGTGTTCCCATTCGCAGAATTGTAAGCCAATTCCAAATTCATACCACTGTCATGTCGTGCCGGAGCCAATGCAAGCGGGACAGTGTACTCAAATCTCCCTGTGAAAGGATCGGTTTGGAAATCAGTCTGCCCCGCAGGGCCGCTAACTTGGCTTTCCAAGGAAAGAGCGCCAGTTGTATTGTAACCTGTAGGAGTGGACTGAGCCAAAACTGGCGATGTGAAAGCAGTCCACAGAAGACCTAATGCCAAGAAGAAGGAGCAGTTTTTCATCGTTGTAGGGGGAAGGTTAAGTTTTACTGAATTGGACAGCATGGAGCGGTGACCGAGTTTAGCGACGGAACCGCCACTGCGGTCGTCAAGGGCAATCCGGCCATCACTTTGAAGCCGTCGGAAATTCCATCACCTGCGGATGATGGGCCATAAGGGTTTGTATGCGTTATCAGCCGCTCAAATGCGTCTGTAAGTCCATCTCCATCAGAGTCTAGCGGCGTTCCCAATATCAGGTACACCGCCCGGTTTGTCAGACCGTAAATGATGTTGGTCTCACACGGATACGCCTGTCCCATCCACGACCAAACTCCGTTTGAAAGCGGCTTAAAAAGGTAGGTTGTGGCAAAGACGTCATACGGAAGCTGAGGGTTTCCACCGACCACCATGAAACCCAAATTTACCGACCCATTGGTTCCGGGCGTAGTGAAAGCATTGGTAATCCAAACATCGCTGTTCGTGAAACACGTTGTGGTGTTGGTGCCCGTCACCTGTAAATAACCTGGACCGCTTACGACATCATAAATGTCCGAAAGACCGGGGGAGTATTCTGGATCGGCGAAGTTGCCCAAATTATCCGGGTTGCGAAAGTAAAATATGCCCGTCAGCACCCAGTTCGCGCTGACGGTATTGGAGTCGAGCGCGTAATTGTACGTCGTCAAACCATTTATGGCGCCGTGCATTTGCATGACACCTGTGGCGGCATCGCTGCCAATGGCGAATCCGTTTCCGATAACGCTCGAATTTGGCAATACACTTATGCCGGGACCATTTGTCAGACAAATTCCATCAACGAACAACGCGGTATTGGCGCTCGTCCAGGTCAAAACCACCAAATGCCAGACGTTGCTTGTAAAGGTCACTGGCGCGGAGAGATAGTTCGTCTGGTCGCCAAATTCGTCCTGTGCTGTAAAATATAAAGTATTGCCCACATCATCCATGTAAAGGCTCCACCATCCAATGCTGGCGTTCGTCGTGTATTCTCCGATTTCCAGCAGTCTTCCGAATACGCCTGGCCCTGCGCCTAGATCGTTGGTATCACTGGTGCTGGCCCAATTCGGGGCGAACCAAAACATTGCGCTTCCGTCACTCACGACATTCAAGTTTGTCGTTCCATCATAATTATTGACTGGATAAACGAGCCAGCTTGCGTTGGTGCTGTCAACGTCCAACGAATCACCGGGGCCGAGGGGCGAAAGGCTGATGCCGCTATACGAAGACGGATAATATCCCAAGTCGGTGGTCCAGTAGTTGGTGTCGCGGAAGCTCCACGAGTCCAGCCAAGGATAGGAATTAGTGCCACCACCGCCGGGCGCGGGAACTTCCGCCAAGAGGCGAAATGAAAAAACGAAAGTGAGCAAAAGTATAATCCAATCATGGCGACAACGCCGTCGTGGCACATCGCAGGTGAACAGTGATGGTAATTTCAGTCGAGCGGAGAAACCACCGTGTTCAACCGTGGTTGCCGCTCTGCATGAGGGTGGATTTCTATGCGAATTCGATGTGTTCATTGGAGTTTGGATTGTTCATCAGTTTATTTGGCTTCGATGGCACAATTTTGAGAAAGCGTTTGAGTTTAGCACGGAAAAGCTCACGATCCGGGAGCGTCCAATTGGCGACGTGTGATCGAATAAACTCGGAGAATCTGTCCAGCCGTCGTTCCAATTGCGACGTTGCGGAGTTTTTTTGGCCAATGCCGGTTTGAATTCTGCCAGCAATTCTCGTGCTTGGCGTAGTTGAAGACGCGGGTGAATTCGGCCTTCGGTAATCATCCGTTCGGCCGATTTCTGGCCGAACTGGGCGATGTAATACAGGGTGTTCCAACCAGAAGGCAAACGCGCTAATGTCTGCGCATTTGTTCCTCCCAACCCTCGCCCGATAATCACGAGCATTTCCGCCTTGCGTTTCGAGAAAGGAAGCTGTTGGCTTCGCCAGAGACGGCTCCATTGCCCATGCTCCATGCTCCATGCTCCGCCTGGCTCGATGGAGCAACTTGGCCAATTCCAGTGTGTTTTCCGGGCCGCGCTCCCACACACGCGAAATCTCGCCAATCCAGCCATCACTTCCGCATGGCTCGACATGAGTTTCGATGGAGGCTTCGGGGATACATAGCTGTACACTGCGAATGCCCGATCCGTTCAGACGAACGGGGGATTCGTCGCTTCCCTTCCGGCCCTCCTGTGGGCTTATGGTCCGCATGTTTGGGGTTCCTCGGTCCCAGACGCAAGCCTCTACCTGCGCTTCTTAAATGTCAATAGTGTTGTGTTTCGATTGTGTAAAATATCTGTAAAAGTGTGCTCGCCCGTAAATTTGATTCGCTGCTCCGGCCCGGGCGATACTTGACCATAGCAATGTATGCGTCAAGGGCCTTTTGCTGCAAGCCTTCGTCATGCCCGGAATTGGACATTACGAGGCCATCCGAAAGGAGATCATTCGGCGTTTGCAGCGGGAGCGCGAACGCCGAAAGCTTTCCAAGTACGCTGTCGCCCAGCGTTCCGGCGTTTCCGAATCCATGTTGAGCCTGGTCGAGCGCGGGCTTCGGAACCCGACAATGGAGTTGATGCTTCGGGTCGCGGATGGTGTCGGTGCGGACCTTGCGCCCATCATCAATCGCGCCCGCCGCACAATTTCGCGCGCTGAGGCGAACAAATTGACGGTGCGGAAGGGGCAATTGAAGCGGAAAGCGTAGCCCAAAGTGCGACCGGTGTGTCGCCACAGTGCGGCAAACCGAACCTGAAGCGTGCCGCCCGGCGCTCCGGCTCAATCCGGCGATTAAGGATGGGGCAAAATTGGTCAAAAATCGATCCCTTTTAATTAGATACGCGCGGCAGGGCCGATTCTTTCAATAATTCTGCTTTCGCACGCTCTTTTTTGATTCGGGCCGAAATCTTTCGCAACAACATTCGCCTGATCTTCGCCATAGCGTTTTCCGGCTTCCCGCGCCGCCTGTAAACGGTCGCAGTGATGAGCTGCGACGGCCCGCCGGGGGGATGGCGCTGGACTGCGCCCCGTCTCCATTCCGCAGATCGGCCCAACCTGGTCCGACACCCTCACGCCCCCCCGACAATCGAGTTGCGCGCATGACGGAAATTCTGCGCTCGGCGGGATCCATTTGGCTTGGCCGGTAGCTATAGGATTTGATGAACAATTTATCAGGGACCGCACCCAAACGCGAACCCAAACGCGAACCTCGTGGCCGTTTCTCGCCTGGGTCGGCTTTAGTCGGCTTAAACACGCCTGCACACGCCCGGACAAGTTGCCGGGGGGTAAAACGGTCTCGGCTTCCCCGATTCCGACCCTCGCCTACATACGCATCTGCCTCAGCATCAATACTTTCTGAGAGTTCCGCCGCGCAACGCGAACCCAAATGCGAACCCACGCCAGTAGCGGACTGTAGCGCGCTTAAGAATGCCGTAGACGGCTGTAAATCGACCCTCCCGGTTTTGGGACCTGGCGAAAACACCGTAAAACCGCGGGTATGCGCAAACGCGAGAGGCACAAAACGACTTAAGCCGGCTGAAGCCGCCCACAAAACCTTAACGCTGGCCGAGACCGGCCGCCTACTATGGAGGGTCGCATGAACAAGTACCGCCTGCTCAAGATGAACAGCCGGGGCGGCCGGTATTACGCCGAAGAGATCGAAACCGGCCTGCGCAAGTCGCTCAAGACGGCGGACCCGGAGGAGGCCGAGAAGCTGCTCCACGCCCTCAACGAGTCCCATCGCAATCCCCACCTCAATCAGCGCATGGCCCAGACGTATCTGGCGGGCAGCGACCCACTGGCCCTGACCAGGTCATGGCAGCATGTCATGACCGCCATCATCGCCTCCAAGGTCGACGGCAGCGACAGCCACTATCGATGGACCACTGCGAGCAAGGACGCGGCGTATGGCCTCATCCCCCTTCTTGGAACGGACAGCGAGTTCCGCATTCGCCCAATTGATATCGTCGAGCTGTAAGGCGACGATTTCCCCCGCACACAAAGCGAGTAATCCGGGGCCAGTGCTTCGATTTCTGGTGCCAGGCGCAAGCGTAGATCCACGCCCGAACCGCCCACCTGCACGGTGGAGCCATAACGACGGCGCAGGATCTCGAGCCACCTTGCCGACGGCGCCGTGCTGAACACGGAACTGGCCAGCACGGTCGCGGCACGGGGCAGTTCACTGCGTCCGTAGGATGGCGGTCTGGCTGACGTCGTAGAGCAGGTTGTTGGCCAAAATCTGGACCGGCAGCATCGGCAGGAAGGGCACGAAGACGCTGGCCCCCAGCACGCTGAACATGTTGCCGAAGTTGCTCGACGCGCCCATGCGAACGTACTTGATGATGTTGGAGAAAACCCGCCGTCCTTCCAGCACCCCCTCGTCCAGCACCAATAGGGACTTCTCCAGCAGGATCATGTCGGCGGATTCTTTGGCGATGTCCACGGCGGTGTCCACGCTGATTCCCACATCGGCGGCGTGGAGCGAGGGGGCGTCATTGATGCCGTCCCCCATATAGCCGACGGTGTGTTTGCGGGATTGCAGCGCCTTGACAATCCGCTGCTTGCGCGCGGGCGAGACGCGGGCGAAGAGAGTGGTCTTTTCGGCGGCATCGGCAAGCTGCTGGTCTGTCATCTTCTCTAGCTCATCGCCGAGCAAAACGAATTCCGTTGAAAGCCCCACCTCTTTGCATATCTTGCGGGCGACCAGGTCGTTATCACCGGTCAAAACCTTGACCAGCACGCCATACCCTTGCAAATCCTTGATGGCGGCCGTCGCGGTCTCCTTGGGCGGATCGAGGAACGCCACATAGCCGTTTAAGATCAAGTCGCACTCGTCGGCTTTGCCGTACGGTGTGGTGCCGTCGGCGACTTTGCCGCGGGCAGCGACGTCCTTGGTGGCGATGGCCAGGACGCGGAAGCCGTCCATGCTGAGCCGCTCGTATTCCTTCTTCAAATCCTCCACGTGCTGGGGGTCCATCGGCGAGATCGTGCCGTCTAGCGCAAAGCAGATCCTTATTTCAACAATTCACGCAATCTCGTCGCGTTGCGCACAGCATTACCCTCGCCGTCGTTGTTGAAATAAGCAAATACCTCGCGCTGCATGGCGGCCCACTCCCGGATGCGCTCTGCCCACCAACGGAGACTGTCCTCGGAATAGGAGCCGCCATACAGGTGGTGTGGATCAG
>Ga0224557_1002126_pt1 | contig 17487 bp, 18 predicted proteins | sample 714S31014metaG_FD_180677 | JGI IMG/M metagenome (GOLD analysis project Ga0224557, IMG submission 180677) | Peat soil microbial communities from Stordalen Mire, Sweden - 717 S3 10-14 | ecosystem: Environmental > Terrestrial > Soil > Wetlands > Peat | place: Sweden: Norrbotten County, Stordalen...
TGCCATCGGCGCGTTCTACGAGTTTCTCGGGGACAAGGACGTGCGCCTGGTTGGCGTCGAGGCCGGCGGCCGCGGGACCGCGCTGGGAGAGCACGCGGCGCGCTTCCAGAGCCCAGGCGGCGGGCTGCCGGGCGTGCTGCAGGGTACGTACAGCTATGTCTTGCAGAATGATGCGGGCCAGGTGGCGACGACGCACTCTGTGAGCGCCGGGCTGGACTACGCCAGCGTGGGACCGGAGCATGCGATGCTGCACGATTCGGGCCGCGCGGTGTATACCTCGGCGTCCGATGCGGAGGCGCTGGCAGCAACCTCCGCGCTGGCGCGGTTGGAGGGAATTCTGCCCGCGCTCGAAAGTGCCCACGCGATCGCTGAAGCGATGAAGATGGCGCCGAAGATGGCGAAGACCGATGTGCTGATGGTGAATCTTTCCGGCCGCGGCGATAAAGACATCGGCATTCTGGCGCGGGAGATGGATCTGAAAGGGGCGGGAGCAGGGCCACAGGAGCGTGAGCGCTGATGCCGATCTCCTTTGCAAAACCAAACAAGCCGGGGCTCGTGGTTTACCTCACGACGGGCGACCCCGATCTCGCCACCACGCGCGAGATTGCGCTGGCCGCCATCGACAACGGCGCAGACGTGATTGAGCTGGGCGTGCCCTTTAGCGATCCTCTGGCCGATGGCCCGGTGATCCAGCGGGCGAGCGAGCGCGCAGTGGCCCGCGGAGTCCGCTTGAGCGATGTGCTGCGGGTCTGTCGCGAGATTCGTGAAGCGCGACCGGAAGCCGGCATCATCTTATTCAGCTATTTGAATCCCGTGATCCGGATGGGATTGCCTGCATTTGCGCAAGCGGCGAAGGAATCCGGAGCCGACGGTGTATTGCTGACGGACATGATTGTCGAGGAAGCCGGCGAGTATCTGGAGGTGATGCGCAAAAACGCCCTGGCCCCGGTGTTTCTTGCCGCGCCCACCAGTCCCGACGCCCGGCTTCGGGCGATCGCCGAAAACTCGCAGGGTTTTGTTTATGCGATCTCGCGCGTGGGAATCACAGGCAAGCAGGCGGAACTGGCGGCGGATGCGTGCTTACTCGTCGAACGTCTGCGAAAGTTTACGAGCATGCCAATCGCGCTAGGCTTCGGGATCTCAAACGCCGCACAGGTGCGGGCAGTGAGCTGCTTCGCTGACGCAGCGGTGGTGGGCTCGGCGGTTGTCGAACTGATCGAGCGGACGCCTGCCGCCCAGGCGCCGCAAGTCGTGGGTCAGTTTGTGCGCGACCTATTACGGCATCCTCCTCAGTGACAAGCCATTTATGATGATCCTTCGGACCGGAATCGACTTGTTTGCTGCGGATTTGCTTTCTACGGCTCCTGAAACTCCGAACGTGAAGGACGAGGCGGCATGGACATCTCCGACTGGCGAAAGAAGATCGATGAGCTGGATGAGCAGATCGTGCAACTCATCAGCAAGCGCGCGGAGGCGGCGAAGGCCATCGGCGAGTTGAAGCGCGAGACGCAGTTGCCGGTATATGAACCCGGGCGGGAACAGGCGGTCTTCAACCATGTGCGCGCGGTGAATCCGGGGCCGCTGAGCGATGCCGACCTGCTGGATATTTATGAGCGGTTGATTGACGTGATGCGGGCGCTGCAGCGGCGCGATGCGTGAGTGAAAGCAGTGAAGGCAGTGCGAATTCGGAAGGAATACGGACGGACGCGATGATAGTAGCGATGCAGGACGAGGCTACCGAGCAGCATATTCAAGACGTAATCGAGCGCATGGTAGAGCTCGGATTCAATGTTCACCGGACCACCGGGACCAACCAGACGATTCTCGCCGGAGTCGGGACGCCGGCGCACTTCGATGTGTTGGAGTTCAAGGTGCTTCCCGGCGTGCACGACGCCTACCGCATCTCGTCGCCCTACAAGCTGGCGGGGCGCAACTTCCGGCCGGAGGGCACGACCGTCACGTTTGCGAACGGCGTGGTGGTAGGCGGCGCGGAGGTGATCGTGATGGCCGGGCCATGCTCGGTCGAGTCGGCGGAGCAGATCCGGCTGAGCGCACAGTTGGCGGCAGCGGCGGGAGCCAAGTTCCTGCGCGGCGGCGCCTACAAACCGCGGAGTTCGCCCTACAGCTTCCAGGGCATGGGGCTCGACGGCCTGAAGCTGCTGCGCGAGGTGGCCGATGAGACCGGCCTGCTGGTCATTACCGAGGTGATGGAGATCTCCCAGATCGAGTTGATGGTCCCGCTCATCGACTGCTTCCAGGTGGGCGCGCGCAACATGCAGAACTTCAACCTGCTGCGCGAACTGGGGCACACGCGCACGCCGGTGTTGTTGAAACGCGGCATGGCGGCGACCCTTGAAGAAGTGCTGCTCTCCGCCGAATACGTGCTTTCAGGCGGCAACTACGACCTGATCCTGTGCGAGCGCGGCATCCGCACGTTTGAGACCTATACGCGCAACACCATGGATATCTCCGCGATTCCGGTGCTGCAGAAGCTGACCCATCTGCCGGTGATGGCGGACCCGTCGCACGGCGTCGGCATTCGCGACCTGGTTCCCCCGCTGGCGCTGGCCGCGGTGGCAGCGGGTGCGGACGGCCTGCTGATGGAGATGCATCCCAACCCCGACAAGGCGATGAGCGATGGCGCGCAGAGCCTGTATCCGGAGCAGTTGCAGAAACTGATTGCCCAGCTGCGGCTGCTGGCTCCCGTAGTTGGACGAACGGTCGCGTAGCCGATGACCCGCCGCGTTCTCATCGTCGGGACAGGGCTGATCGGTGGATCGATCGGGCTGGCCCTGCGCGCGGCGGCCTTTAGCGGAGAGATCGTCGGCACCGGCCCGACCGCGAAGACGCTGGAGACCGCGCAGAATCTTGGCGCCATCGATCGCTGGCACGCGCGCGACACGGCCGATGCGGCAGCGGCGGACGCCGACGTGATTGTGCTGGCCGGGCCGGTGCTCTCGATTCTCGACTGGATGCAGCGGCTCGCGCCGGCGCTGGCGCCGCATCAACTGGTCACCGACGTTGGCAGCACCAAAGTGCAGATCGCTGAACTGGCGGCGAAGCTCGGCTATAACCAACCGGGCAAGGCTCGGTTTCTGCCAGGCCATCCAATGGCGGGCAAGGAATCAGGCGGCGCGGCACTGGCCGAAGCGGCGCTCTTCCAGAACGCGATGTGGCTGTTCACGCCGTTGGATGAATCCGCGCACCCGCTCGAAGCCGAGTGGCGCGAGTGGGTCGCGAAGTTCGGCGCGCGCACCATGGACCTGGATCCAGCGCGGCACGACGAAATCTGTGCCTGGGTCAGTCATTTGCCGCAGATGCTTTCCACCGCGCTGGCGGCGCTGCTGGAAGAGACCTTCAGCAGCGACCCGGCGCGGCGCGATGAGATCGCCGCAATCGGCGGGCGAGCGCTGCGCGAGACCACCCGGCTGGGGGCAAGCCCCTACAGCATGTGGCGCGATATTGCGCTCTCCAATACTGAGCCTATCGCCGCGACTCTGGAAGCGCTGGAACAGCGGTTGGCGCACCTGCGTGAGAACCTGCGCGCGCCGGGACTGAAGGAAGAGTTCCGCCTGGCCAACCAGTTCCGTTCTCGACGCGAATAGAACCGCGTCATCATTGCCGCAGCGTTTCGGCACAACCACCGGACGCGATACCATCAGAGTCCAATGGATTCCAAAACCGGTGCCAACCTGAGCATTCATCTTGAGGACGTGCTGGCGGCGCGCGAGCGGCTGCGCGGCGCCATCTATTATTCGCCGTGCCCGCATTCGCAGATGCTGTCGGCGCTTACCGGCCAGCAGGTCTATCTCAAGCTTGAGAACCTGCAAATGACAGGCAGCTTCAAGGAGCGCGGCGCGTTGAACCGCATTGCCACTCTGACGCCGGAACAGGCAGCCTGCGGCGTGATTGCGGCGAGCGCGGGCAACCATGCGCAGGGCGTGGCCTACCATGCGACCAAGCGCGGCATTCGGGCGCTGATCGTCATGCCGCTGACGACACCGCTGGTCAAGGTAACGGCGACGCGCGAATTCGGCGCGGAGGTGCTGCTGTACGGAGCCAGTTACGACGACGCCTACGAGGAGGCGCTGCGTCAGTGCGCCGCCCAGGACCTTACCTTCATTCATCCCTTCGACGATCCCCACGTGATGGCGGGACAGGGAACGATCGGGCTCGAACTGATGGAACAGGTGCCGGAGCTTGAAGCCGTAGTAGTGCCCGTTGGCGGCGGCGGATTGATAGGCGGAATTGCCTGCGCGATCAAGGAAACACGTCCCGGCATTCGTATCGTCGGGGTGCAGGCCTTGCGGCTTCCGTCGATGGTAGCCGCGGTGGAGGCGCACCAGCCGGTCACGGTCAATCCGGCCACCACAATCGCGGACGGGATTGCGGTGCGGCGCGCGGGCGATCTGACGCTGCCGCTGGTCGAGCGCTACGTCGACGAGATTGTCACCGTGGACGAGGACGAGATTGCGTCAGCCATCCTGATGCTGCTGGAGCGCGAAAAGACGCTCGCGGAAGGCGCGGGCGCGGCGGCGCTGGCGGCGCTGCTGCAGCGCCGGACCAGCCTGGCGGGCGCGCACACGGCGGTGCTGGTGGGCGGCGGCAATATCGACGTCACTCTGCTCGCGCGCATTATCGAGCGCGGCCTGGTGCAGGACGGCCGGCTGATTCGCCTGCGCATCAATCTGCTGGACAAACCCGGCGCGCTGCACGAACTGACCCGGCTGATTGCGAGCCACCGGGCCAATATCGTTGACACGCTGCACAACCGCGCCTACTACGGCGTAAACCTCGGCGACACGACCATCGACATTACCATGGAGACGCGAGGCCCGGAACAGGTTGCCGAACTGCTCGATGCGTTGACAGCTGAGGGATACAAGCACAGCCGCGTGCTATAGATCAGGCTACGTCTGCTGCGGGCCGCTCAGGAAGCCAGGCGGTGGCCAAGTTCGCGGTCGCCGGGAAGCGTGGCGGGGAGTCCTGCAGTCAGGTGCGCCAGCGCTTCCGCCGCGCGGGCGAGTTGGAGCGCAGGACGGAAGGCGCCGCAGGTGAATGCGAAATGAGCCTGTTCAATCGCGCCGGTAAAGATCTTCCTTTTGACATGCTCCAACGGGAGAATCATCCCGCATTGTTATTGCTGCGGCTTGGGCGCGGAAGGGGCGGGCGCGGGCACGGGTACGAGCGGTTGGGTGGATTTCGGCTCGGGCGGCGAAGCATCCTTCGAATCGGGACCCTTGGCTGGCGCCGCTCCTGTGGAATCGGTGGACTCGTTAGGAGTCGGCTTCTTGGGGCCAGGCTCTGGGTTGGGCGGCTCGGCATTGGGGGGAGCCGACGACTTGGCGTCGGGCGGTTTGTCTTCCTCGGGTTCGGGCAGGAAAGCAGTGTCGGGATACGCGGCCCTGGTGGAAATGGCCTGAAGGATAGGCAGGTCGGCCTTGACCTGGGCAAGTTTGCCGGCTTTGCGCTGGAGATACTTCGCCTTGGCCGGATCGGCGAAGTAGGCGAGCAGGTCGCCTTTAATCCCGGCGGGCACCGGGCTCGCCGGGTCGCGCGTCATCAGGTGGAGCAGATCGGCGTAGGTATAGTCCTCCAGCGAGTAGGTCCCAGGGTAGACGGCGTCGCCCGTGTCCAGGTCGAGGTTGGGCAAATTCCCCGAGGTGGTGGCGCTGGCGAGTGTCTGGCGAAAGACGTCCACGGTGTGCATCAGAGAGTTGACGTAGTCCTGTTCGGTGGCAGGAGTGGGACCGCGCAGCGAGATATCGGAGAGCGGGCCGACCTTGGGGAGGATGAAGAGGAATCCGGCGAGCAGATGGGTGCCGATGCCGGCCTGGCGGCGGTAGGAGTCCCAATCATTCGCAGCGGAGAGGATCGCGATCTCCTGGTTGAATCGATCGAGCGCGGGGCTGGGCACGTCAGGCGGCATGCCGTTGCGGTGGAGAATGGTCTCGGCGTAGGCGACGCGCGGCAGCAGCGTGCGGACGGAGTAACGGTATCCGAACAGCTTGGGGTTGCTATGGCCGAGGACCTTCGCCAGATCGAGGCCGTAGGTGTCGTAGAACGCACGCGCCAGCAGAGGAACCGGGACGGCAAAGCCAATGCGGTTGAGGTAGCGCTCGGGAGCGAGGCGATGCTTGGTGATGGCGTTGATGTCGAAGGCGAACTCGGCGCGGACGTGCTGGTGCGGGCCTTCGGCGTAGTTGACGTTGGGGCCGTACTTCGCTGCTAGCTCCGGAAACGCCTTGCCCACCGCCAGGTTGATCGCTTCGGGGTGACCGAGCGTGTCGCCCAGGTAGTGCGACAGCGCGCCGATGGCGAAGGCGACGTCGTTGGCGTCCTTGGAGTCGCGGAAGAGGGCGCGGATGAAGTCGCCGGTGCGGACGTAGTGGAGCAGGTCGGAGAAGATCGGCTTGCCGAAGGGATAGTAGCCGAGATCCTGGATGACGCATCCGCCATACGCGTACGCACGGGCCTCGCGGAGTTGCGCGGGAGTGAGGTTCGGGAAGCGCCTGAGCAGGAGCGGCTGAATGGAGCCGTTCCAGGCGATGTCGATGATCTCTTCGTGGGTGAGGACGGAGTAAGCTCCCGCAGGCCGCGACGACGCAACCAGAAAAAGCAGGATGAGAATCGCTGAACGCCAGAACTTGGATAGCATTGCCATAGGCCTGTGCAGTTGGATGCCGCGCGGCGATCAGGCGTCCGGGTGCAAGGCCCTGGTCAGGCTTCCGCCGGCGGCGGCGAGACGCTCCTCGGCCTGGCTGCGGGGCAGCGAGAGCAGTTGCATGGCGATGGCGACCTTCACTGAGTCGGCCTCGATCAGCAGCCGAGTCGCGGCGTAGCGATCGCATCCGGTGGCGGCCATGATGATGCGGTGGGCGCGGTCGATGAGCTTGTCGTTGGTCGGCTTGACGTTCACCATCAGGTTGCCGTAGACCGCTCCGGTGCGCACCATGACGCCGGTGGAAAGCATGTTGAGAACGAGCTTGGTCGCGGTCCCGGCCTTCATGCGGGTGGAACCGGTGATGACCTCGGGGCCGGTGACCGGAGTGATGGCGAGGTCGACGATCTTGGTGACGGGCGAATCCGCGACGCAGGCGAGGCCGATGGTGAACGCCGGCAGCGCACGCGCGTGGAGGATCGCGCCGAGCACGTAAGGCGTGCGGCCGCTGGCGGCAATGCCGACCAGCGTATCGGGCGTGAGCGCGGCAGCGTCGGTTGCATCGGCGATGCCGAAGCCGGCGCGGACCAAGTCGCGCGCGCCTTCGTCGGAGGAGTCTTCGGCGTGCTCGGCGGAGTTGCGGAGCGCTTCGTCGCCGCCGGCGATGAGGCCCTGAAAGAGCGCGGGCGGCACGGAGAACGTGGGCGGGCACTCGGAGGCGTCGAGAACACCGAGGCGGCCGCTGGTTCCGGCGCCGATGTAGAAGAGCCGCCCACCGCGGGCGAAGCGTTCGGCGATGACGTCGACGGCTTGCGCGATGACGGGGAGCTGGGACGCGACTGCGGTTGCAACAGTCGCGTCCTCCCGGTTGATTAAGGTGAGCATCTCCAGGGTGGAAAGCTCATCGATGTGTTCGGATTTCAGGTTGCGTGTTTCGGTAGTGAGTAAACTCAGGTCTGGCATGTCTCCTATAGTTTACTTCCCGACAACGACGATCTCGAACGATCCGGGAATCATCGGACCACCGCGACCGCGGAATCCGCCCGGACCGCCAAAACCGCCGGGTCCACCGGGTCCGCCGGGGCCTCCAGGACCGCCGGCTGCGGCTGGCGCTGCTGGTGCAGGTGTTGCCGGTGCAGCAGCGGGCGTTGGCGGCGCAGGTGGTGGGCCGTACTCAGCGGTGATCAGCAGCAGGTGGCCGGTCTTGGTGTCGAGGGTGATGGTCTTGGCGCGGACTGGGGTGGTCACCGTCTGCTCGACGGCGAAGCTGGTGGGCGAGTTCTCCTTGACCACGGTGAGAGTGCCGTCGCCCTGCGACGTGAAGGCTTCCATGGTGGCTGGGTTGAAGGTGGCTCCGTCGCAGCCCTGGCCGATGGGCAGCGTGGTGAGGACCTTGCCGGAGGCAGCGTTGACGATGACCATGACCTGGGGCGTGCGGCAGGCGGCGAAGAGGATGCCGTTCCTGGCGTCGAGCGCGAGGCCGGCGCAACCGTCGCCATTGGACTTGATGTCGATGGTGTGATCGAGCTTCATGGTGTTGGCGTCGATGACGGCGATGGCGCCCTTGTCTTCGATGTCGACGTAGATCTTGTCCTTGCCGTCGAACTGGCCCTCCTCGGGCGCGCCGCCGATGTCGATGGTGGTGAGGATGGAGCCATCCTTGTCATCGATGACGGTGATGTTGGGCTGGGAGTGAGAGAGATCGTAGAAGCGGTGGTTCACCCAATCGTTGAGGTAGCCGTCGGGATTGCCCTGGACCGGGATGGTCTTGATGATGGCGAAGGTCTTGGCGTCGAACATGGTGATGGCCCGCGACGTGGCAAAACCGTGGCCGGTTACGTCGTCGACGACCGCGCCGTGGCCGCTGGTTCCGGGGATGTCGCCGACCTGGGCGAAGGTGTCGAGATTGAAGACGCCGATGTGGCCGGCGGCGCCGGAGCGCGCAACGTAAAGGGTTCGGTTGGCGGAATCGGTCGTGACGTAGTCCATCCCACCATCGCCGCCGACCTTGACGGTCTGCAGCACTTTGTATGGGCCAGCCTGCGCGAGGGCGGCGAGTGGAAGCGCGAGGGTGAGGGCGGCAACTAAGAGCGGCTTGTGCGACATAACGGTTGAGTCTCCTGGTGATTCGTAAGCAGTGCCGTGCCGGACCTCCGCGCCAACGCAGATTCTAGCCCCAGCCAGCAAGCTGGCCGGGGACCCCGGATTCGGCGCGCGCGAAAGGCGGTTCATCGTAGCATCGGCAAGGATACGTCACGCAACCTTAAGCCGGTGTGAAGCGGTTCGGCGCGCGCTGCGAATGGTACCCCCCGGGGGGTATATACCACCTAAGCGACGTATCGAAACAGGTTAGGCCAGGACTTGGTACATTTTTTGTGCCCCAGAGACGCCGATGCGCTCCGGAAAATGGAGAACCCGGCGCAAGGCCGGGTTCCTGAATCAATGCTACTGGTTAAAGCATAGCAGATTGGGCGTAACTCATCTGCTATCCACGGGCGCATTAAAAAGGCGCGTGGTTGTTGGGGATTTCGAGTTTTCAACCGTTTTGAGGGCTTGACAACATTTCGCGAAGGCTTAACCGCGAGGCTTAACACGGATGGACGCACGGATGAAGAGCGGGGGTTGGGCGGGAGAAAGGGACGGGAGGTTGCGGTGGGTGGAGTTTGCCGCAGGTCCTTCGACTCGCTGCGCTCGCTCAGGATGACAGTTCTGTTGAGAATGAGAGACCCCACGATAGGCGCTCTGCCACCCCAGCGGGCAAAGGCGGCCCGCCGGGGGCCCCGATCGCTGCGCCGATCATGGGGCACCCGGCTTATTGAAGCGTTTGCGGCCTTAGTTGAATGAGAGGGTTTCACCGTCCAGTTGGGGAGTGATGGCAAACAGCACGTCTCCCGGCTGATGGTTGGCGCTGGCGGTGGCGGCGTACACCTGGGTGCCGGCGGGCGCTTTGATGGTGACGGAAGCGTGCGGCTTGACCGTGTAGACCTTGTCATTGACCTTGACGTCCTGCGAGATCACGCCCTTGTTGTAGAGCTTGATCGCAACAGTTGCGTCCTTGGTTGCCCTGGCGGCGAAGTATGGGTGCATCAGGTTGCCGACGGACCCGGCGTTGGCTGCCGTTGGGGCGATGGCCCCGGCGAGAATCAGAACCGCAATCGAACTTACAAGGAAACGAGTTTTTTGCAGCATTGGGAAGCCTCTCTATTGGCTGGAGCCCACTTGCAGGACTGTTGCTCCAACCGCGAATGAGATTAGTCTCTTTATGATTTGCGCACAATGACAATGTGTAGTACTTTCATTCTTCCGAATTTTATTCGGAATTGCCTATCGCAAAGAGGATCTTATGGACTTTGACAGAAAAGATTTCGCCCTGCTGGAAGCGCTGCAGGCAGACGCCTCGCAACGGCTTGAGGACCTGGCCAAGGTGGTTCATCTGGCGCCCTCCTCCGTGCACGATCGTGTGCGGAGACTGGAGCGGGCGGGCGTGATTCGGAACTGGACGATCCATGTCGACGCTCCGAGTGTCGGGCTGGGAGTTCTGGCCTTGATTGGCATCAGCGCGAGCAAGCCGTGTTCCATGCTGATCGAAGAGCTGCGAACGATTCCATCGATTGAAGAATGTCACGCTGTGGCCGGGCCGCTCTCGTTCATCCTGAAGGCCCGCTTGAGGGATACCGCGGGGCTGCTGGCGTTGTGCGAGCGCCTGCGGCACATCCCGGGAAAAAAAAATACGGAGACGACGATCGTACTGGAGACGCAGATCGAACGGCCCATCCCGCTGAAGACCCTGGCGGCAGCCGGAAGGGCGTAGCCCGCCCGGGCAAAGCTGGGCGACCGATGTGACCGTGCGCACATCGCGACCGGGCCGCGGCAGGTTTAAATACAAAAACGGGAAACTGCCGTCGGATCGATCTGGGATCGATCTGGGATGGACTGAACAAATGCTGCAATGGGAGTTGAGCCTAATGGTCTGCGAAGACGTTTGCCCTACCTATACGGTTGACAAGGAATTTCTGATTCAAGCCGCGGACATCTGCGAGGCGCTGACGAACCTGACCTACCTGATCCGGATGGACTCCGGCGAGCCGGGCAGGGTGCAGTCGTACGTGGAGATGGTCGAAGAGCGGACTCACGCCCTGGGGTCGCTGCTCCATGCCATCGCAGGGGAAGACGGCCCACAGTAAAGCAGTAATGTTGCCGCCGGCCCGGCCAGGGCCGAGGAGCGGTTGCGCGCGCTGGGAGACCTGCTGCGATCCGCCGGGTGGGAAAGTTGACCGGGAGCAGGCTTAGCCGCGGGTCTTCAGGCCCAGAAGCTTGAGTAGAAACGGCGACAGATGCAGGTTGAGCGTTGGCCCCTTGCGGTTGGATTCGGTCTCGGCCACGGCGCTGGATGGTCTTTGTTCCTTCCGCAACTGGAAGCAGGGACTCAATAGCTTGGCCTTTCTGTGAGGGTCGCGGTTGAGAGTTGCCGGGCGGCGGCCGCGGTGACGCGCGGGACCGCGTAGGTTTTGTAGACGCTGATGTGGAAGCACGCCTGTTGGAACTCCTCCTCGACATCGATCTTGCCCTGGTCGACGAGCGGGCTGAGGTAGGCGCGCACCCAGGCGATCTGGGCGAGGGAAAGGCCGTGCTTGGCGATGTCGACGGCCTGGCCGGTGAGGTGGGGCGAAGCTTCTTCGCCGGCAGCGGACGCGGCGTTGCCGTTGGTGCGGAGCAGGCGCTGCTGGAAGGCGACCGTGCGCACGGCAGAGTTGACCTGAAGCGGCGAGTGGAAGATCGAGTAGAAGTCGCGGGAGAATGAGACGAGGAATGCGGAGGTCCAGGGACGCGAGTAGCGGCGATTCTCCGGCAGGCGCTCGTCGACGCGGAGGGTTTCGCCGGTGGGCAGGGCTACCAGCTTCTTCTCGCGCAGGAGGTCGAGCAGGGCGTCGTCGTCCTGAACGCGATCGAGGCCCTCGCGGTCGGCCATGAGGTTCTGGTGGAGGAGGATTTCGCGCGAGCCGTAGAGCGGCGGTGGCACGACCAGGCGGCCGCGGCCGTCGTAGAGCGAAGCCATGCCGAGCGGGGGCAGCAGGGCGGGCGACGTTTCGGCGATGGACTGGATGGGAGGCAACACTTGCGCGGAAGCCATGGCGGGGGAATCCTCGTCGCCGGTCGCGGTGCCGTCGCCGGGAAGACGGGTGGCGGCCGGCGAAGAGGTGGCGCGGGCGGCGGCAAGGATGGCGTCGCGAGCGGCCGCGTCGCGCTGGGCGCGCTGCCATGCGGGGTCGCGACGATCGAAGGCCACGGCAGTGGGATGGGCAGCCTGGAGGAAGTCGCGGCTGGATGCTTTGCGCGCGGAGGTGCGGACGGTTGGCTCGATCGCGCGGGCAGCGCGGTGGGTGCTCGAACGCGCGGCAAGGCTACGCATGCTCCAATCGCGGGCCGACCGATGGCTGGACGGGGTGGCGACCAGGCGGGCGGGTGGGCGCGTAAGCGTCCGGGTTGGCTTTGCGGCGTGCAGGCCTGGGCACACCAGGAGCCAGATCAGCGCCGACATGACAGCGGTCGCGGCTTTTCGTTGCATCCTAGGTTTTTGGAGGCGCGGAGGCGCCCAGAGCAACTTTTACCCTATCTGGAACGTAGACATGCGATAAGTGTTTAGTCAGGTTCTGTGTACCGATGGGTTAATGCGGTTGCCCGCGATATCGGGCGATTCATCAATAACTTCAGGGCGTTTCCTGGCCGGGAGAGGCCCGTGCGGCAAACCAAAACGGAGCTACAAGGAGGAAGGGTGCGTCGAGTGCTGGCGGGAGTTGGCGTGGTGGCAGCGGCAGTGCTGGTGGGGTCGTGGTTGCGGCCGGTGACAGCGCAGGAGGGGGCGAATACGCCCGCGTTCTACACGGAGAAGGTGCGGTCGATACTGCAAACGAATTGCGGGAAATGCCACTTCGACATGAACCACAAAGGCGGACTGAGCCTGATGACCAAGGCGTCGACGCTGAAAGGCGGACGAGACGGCGTGGTGATTGTGCCGGGCGATCCGGCCAATAGCCTGCTGGTAAAGCTGATCCGGCACGAGGGGCCGCCGGACGACCCCAAGCCCATGCCGCCGAAGTCGCCGAAGATCAGCGATGAGGACATTGCGACCATCGAGCAGTGGGTGAAGGCGGGCGCGGTGATGCCCAACGATCCGCCGCAGTAGGCAGTAGGCGCGACAGTTTTCTCATTGAAAAGAATGGGGGAGCAGCGATGAGTTTCTTGAGTTGCCTCTTGCGGAAAGATATAGCTTAAGATATGGTGTATATAAGATATATCGAAAGACATATCGAAGGCTGAGGAGAAGAAACAATGAGAGAACGAAGTTTTGAAATGGATGAAGGCAGGAGAGAGTCCCGTTGCGACCGGCGGGGCGGATTTGAGTGGGGGCAGCGGCACGAGCATGGTTTTGGCGGCCGGGGACGGGGTGGTTTCGGCCACTTTTTCGGCGGACGGGAGCACGGCGGCGGGTTCGACCGGGGCTTCGGCCGAGGACGGGAACGGCTGTTCGATGCCGGCGATGTGAAGCTGGTGATTGTGAAGTTGCTCTCGGAGCAGCCGAGCTATGGGTATCAGCTGATCAAGACCATGGAGGAGCGGCTTTCAGGTGGTTACACGCCAAGCGCGGGAGTGATTTATCCGACGCTGACGATGCTGGAGGAGGAGGGGCTTGCCGTTGCGTCTTCCGAAAACAACAAGAAGGTGTATTCGCTGACCGCTGAAGGAACGGAATACCTGGAAGCGAACAAGCGGCGGGTTGAGGAACTGTTCGCGCGGCTGGAAGAGGCGGGACAGGGATTCGAGCGCGGGCGATCGCCGGAGTTGATGAAGGCTTTCCTGAATCTGCGCGGAGCGGTGATGGCGCGGGTGACGCGCGGCAACGTGAAGCCGGAGCAGATCCAGAAGATGACGGAAGCGATCAACGCGGCGGCGGAGGCGATCGACGAGATGTGAGGGCGTTCACACGCCTTTTTGCTGCTTCGCATGGTCCTCCCGTTGGTCGGCACGCAATCTCGTTTGCGACCGTCGGGAGCACCCCGCAAGGCCCAATACAATTCACGAAGTTGACCGGCGGTACTGGATGAAAAGGAGAACTATGAAGTTTGGTTCAAAATCAATTGAGAACGTCGGGACGACCCGCGAGGGCTTTACCAAGATCTATGCGGAGACCAATCCACCGTGGGATATTGGCAGGCCGCAGCCGCCGTTTGTCGCAGTCGCCGACCAGGTGGTGAGTCCGGTGCTCGACTCGGGCTGCGGCACGGGCGGCACATCGCTTTACTTCGCCTCGCTGGGCCACACGGTGACCGGGATCGACTTTGTCGAAGAGGCGATTGGCCGGGCACGCGCCAAGGCCGCCGCACGCGACCTTGCAATTGATTTCCAAGTCAAGGACGCGATGACACTGGGAGAGTGGGACGAGCGCTTCGCCAGCGTGATCGACAGCGGGCTGTTTCACATCTACGCCGGAGACGAACGGAAACGCTACGTGCGGGGACTGGCGCATGTTCTGAAGCCGGGCGGGCGGCTGTTCCTGTTCAGCTTCAACGACGACCCGGATTGGCCCGGCGGCGGAGTGTCGCGGCAGGCGCTGTACGAGGCCTTCGCCGATGGCTGGGAGATTGAATCGCTCGAACTGGCAGACGGCGAGGTGAATCCTGCGTTCGAGGCGGAGTCGCCGGGGCACTTTGCGGGCAAGAAGATGTGGTTCGCGGTGATCCGGCGCAAAGGCGCACCCGCCTTGGTGGGCTAAGCGGCTCGCGAGGACTGGCTGGCGAAGGTCCTTACAGCTTCGCCATCCAGTGCAAGGCCACAGTTCCATTAGCCCGTGGACCGTTTTGTCAACTGCGCAGCTTGTATGCGGGCAACGGGTGGTTTTCCTGTCTGGCGTTTCGACTTATTTAGGCGCGGCTTGCGTGGGCGTAGCGCGGGTGCATCGATCACTGCCAAGGCCGAGCCTTCTACCTTTTGCAGGTAGGCTACGATGTCGAAGAAGTTGGTGATGGTGGGGTTTCCCTTTGGGCCGAGCATCTGCATCAGGGTCTTTGGGGAACGTCCGACGGCCTCGCCCAACGCCACAAAGCCGACTGTGCCGTTGATGTACTTGCGCAGAACGGATTTTCCCGTCTCCACGTCGCCAGAGACGACGCAGCCGACCGCCTCGCGCAGGAACGCTCGGCGGTACTCAGCATTATTCTGCAGGTCTGCCCGTACGGTTTCGTTGAAGTCCCTGGTTGTGGCCATCTCAGCTCCGTTTCTCTTGCTTGTATTGCTTCCAAAGCATCTTTGCCACGGCGATATCGGCCGGTTGCCGCTGCTTGGTTCCACCGACAAGCAGGATGACCAGCGTCTGCCCATCCATGCCGCAATACACGCGATAGCCGGGGCCGAAGTTCAACCGCAGTTCCATGACACCCGCCCCGATGCCCTTCGCGGCTGATGTATTGCCGCGTTCAAGACGATCCAAAGCTACGTCGATCCGTGCTCGTGTCGTCGGGTCCAGCTTTGCACGCCATAACCCGAAGCGATTCCGTCCGGCGTTGTCGACGTACTCGCGGACCTGAATCATAGATCGATAGTAACATATATTATACCGCACGACGGCACGGACAAGGGGGCGACGGAGCGGCCGCGGTGCGGAGGCGGGTCAGCCGGTGTTGCGGAGGCCGGCGGCGATGCCGTTGATGGTGGCGGTGATGGCGCGGTCGAGCTCAGCGGAGGCGGGCTGGCCGGCGGCGGTGGCGGCACGCTTGCGGCGGAGGAGTTCGACCTGGATCAGCGACATGGGGTCGACGTAAGGGTTGCGCAAGCGGATGGAGTGCTCGAGCACGGTGTTGGTCTGGAGCAGGGCGGACTGGCCGAGGACGGCGAGGACCATGCGGCGGGTGAGTTCGAACTCGGCCTCGAGGACGGAGAAGACGCGGGCTCTCAGCCCCTCGTCTTCGACGAGGGCGGCGTAGAGCCGGGCGATGGCGAAGTCGGCCTTGGCGAGGCCCATCTCGACGTTGCGGATGATGTCGATGAAGAGGGGAAAGCCGCGGGCCATGGCCTGGAGCTGGGCGAGGTTGAGGGCTTCACGTTCGGACTGGGAGTCGGGGGGAACCGCAGGTCCTTCGACTACGGCGCTCGCTGAGCGAGCGCCTTCGCTCAGGATGACAGCGAGGCTGGCGGGAACGTTGTGCTGGATGAAGTGCTGCAGGGCGTGGCCGACGCCGAAGTACGCGGGCACAAGCTGGCGCGACTGCATCCAGCCGAAGACCCAGGGGATGGCGCGGAGGTCTTCCATGCTGCGCTGGCGGGCGGAGCTGGCGTCGTTGCGTTTGGCCGGGCGCGAGCCGATGCGCGCGTGCTCCAGCTCGGCGACCGGCGTGGACTGCTCGAAGTAGGTGAAGGTCTCGGGGTTGTCGACGATGTGCTTGCGGTAGAAGGCGTAGGAGGTCGCGGAGATCTGATCGAGAGCGGACTCCCACTGGGGAAGGATTTCTCCGGTCAAGTGCGGGGAATAAACCGCAGGTTCCTTCGACAAGCTCAGGACAGGCTCTTCGACTCCGGCTGCGCCTTCGCTCAGGATGACAGACTCTTTTTCCTGTTCAGAGTCTTTTTTCTGTTCAGACTCTCTTTTCTGTTCAGACTCTCTTCTTTGTTCAGACTCTTTTTTCTCCTCGGACTCTTTGTGCTGGAGGATGGCGTCGGGGCGGGCGAGGGCGTCGAGCGACGCGGCGATCATCAACTCCAGGTTGCGCTCGGCGAGGACGACGTCGGAGTACTTCCAGTTGAGCACTTCGCCCTGCTCGGTGATGCGCAGCTCGCCGGAGAAGCTGTCCATGGGCTGGGCGAAGATGGCACGGTGAGTGGGACCACCACCACGACCTACGGTGCCGCCGCGGCCGTGGAAGAGGCGCAGGGTGACGCCGGCTTCGCGGGCCACCTGGTGGAGCGCGCGGTGCGCCTTCCATATCTCCCAGGTGCTGGCGATCATGCCGCCGTCCTTGTTGGAGTCGGAGTAGCCGAGCATGACCTCCTGGCGGTGGCCCCAGGACGCGAGCAGCGGCCGATAGGCGTCGGAGGTCCACAGCTCGCGGCAGATGGCGGGGGCGTTGCGCAGGTCCTCAATGGACTCGAACAGCGGGACCGGCTGCAGGCCGGGGTCGGAGTCGTCGGGATTGCTTGCGCCGCAGCAGCCTTCGACGCGGACGCCGCCGAGCCGCGCCAGCCAGAGCACGTGGAGCACGTCTTCCGCGGAGGTGGCCCCGCTGATGATGTAGCGGGGCAGCGACTCCGGTACGTAGTCGCGCTTGAGCGCGGCGATGGCGCGGAAGGTAGCCATCACCTCAGCGGTCTGGGGAGTGAGCGCGGGCGGGAGTTCGAGAGGCCGGGCGCGGTCGGTGGACGGCTGCCAGGCGGATATCTCCGCGATGGCGGCGGCGTGCACGTGCGCGTGCTGGCGGATGTCCAGCGTCTGCAGGTGCAGGCCGTAGGTACGGACCTCCAGCAGCAGGGGGTCGATCAACATGCGGGCAAGGCGGCGGCCACGGTTGCGCATCAGGCTGGAGCGCAGCACGTTGAGGTCGCTGAGGAGTTCGGCGGCGCGGGTGTAGGGCCGCAGCGGAGAATCCGCGGGCAACTGGACGGACATGTGGGGAGCGCCGCCGAGGCGCATCATGATGCAGCCCACCAGCAGGCGGGTGGACTCGAAGGGGATGCGGTTTTCAAAGGCGGTGTGGCCGGCGGAGCGAAGCTGCGCCAGGTAGCTTTCCAGCAGCATGGTCAGCTCCGGCGAGACGGCGATGAGCCGGGTAGAGGGCGCG
>Ga0224557_1002127_pt1 | contig 17484 bp, 17 predicted proteins | sample 714S31014metaG_FD_180677 | JGI IMG/M metagenome (GOLD analysis project Ga0224557, IMG submission 180677) | Peat soil microbial communities from Stordalen Mire, Sweden - 717 S3 10-14 | ecosystem: Environmental > Terrestrial > Soil > Wetlands > Peat | place: Sweden: Norrbotten County, Stordalen...
ATCACGCTGCCCAGCCACGAACCATGACCAGCTCGGAACACCCGCGAATGGGTCGAATCGGGCGGCTGTCTTACCGCGTCATGTTCCCTTCATTCATGTCCATGCCGGTGATTTGGGCGATCCTGAATCAGTTCAGAGTTCTGACGTACTACGGCGAGAATCCCAACGTGGCGTATTTCGCGATCGTCTCACTTCAAAGGTGGGTCGTATATGCGGCGACCCGCCTCTCTCCATTTGCAGCTGGCGTGGCTGTCCATTCGCTTGTCAATCGGCTTCGGAACGTGTCAGCAATCCAAGGGGCCACGTGGGCCTGCCCAATCACCAAACTCTCCCGTGCCGTTTCCACGACCGTCTTGGTCACTTCATCCAGCGCGTTGATTTCGAGAATTCGCTCGATTTGTGTTAACAAGCGATTGAGCAGCCGGAAGTTGCCGCCGGTCATTCGGATGGTCACCGCGACCGCTTCCGGGTCGAAATGATGTTTCGGGTGGGGCAGACGATCGTTTTATGTCGCCTGCCAAGCGCTCCCCGAAGACGGCAGACCACAAAGTGCGATGGTCTGCCCCACCAAAGTTAACAGCATTGGTGCTAGGTGCGGGGTCCTGGCAAACTCCTCAACCGTTCGCGAATGAGTTCGCCAGAACCTAGGACCCAGAGCCCGGCACTGGGTCTTGCCCGCACCCAGCACCCAAAATCCAGCACCCGGAGGTACACTATGGTGTCAATTATGTCGAAATTCAAGACTCTCCTCTGCGCCATCGCTTTGGCCGCTTCCGGACTTCTGGCACAAGCTCCGGGACCGCCCGTCCTGATGCACCTCCACCCTGTGGCGCTCGACGCCAGCGGCCAACCCGTGACCGACCTGACCGCCGCCGATTTCAAGATCGTCGACCAGGGCAAGCCGGAAACCATCTTCGCTTTCCACAAGCCCGCAGCCGGCCCGGCCGCCGCTCTGGGACCGTTGGAGCATTCCAACAGGCCCGGCGGCGCGATGCAGCACACCATCGCCATCCTGTTCGACCTGATGAATGAGAACCAGGCCGACCGGCTGGACAACTGGAAGGCCCTGGACAAATCGCTTGCGCAACTGGAATCCGGCAATTCCGTGTATTTCTACCTGCTCAACCTGGAGGGCGAGTTGGTTCCGATTCATGCCATAGGGCCGAAAGCCGCCGACGACGATACGTGGCCGCACGACGTGGCTCAGGTTCTCGATAAGGCCATGAAAGCGGCCAGCCATGCCCGGCCGGTGCACCTGGGCCAGGAGGACCAGGTAAAGAAGACTTTCCACCAGCTTGAGACGCTGGCCGAACAATTGGCCGTGTTTCCGGGCCGGAGGGACATTGTATGGATCACGGACGGCATGCAAAATGCTTACAACACCAAGCTTCCGTGCAACGGGGATTGGGTGGATTGCGCTCTTTACGTGCCACACCTGGGGGTGACGCTGGCAAAGGCCGACGTCGCCGTGGACCCGGTTTCATACAGCAGGGACCTCAGCACGGCGCTCAACCCCATGATGCAGATGGATACAATGAGTTCGCCCATTAACCGGCCAGGTAATGCCAACGACGCCCAGAGCTCCGGGCTACAGCAGAATGCACAGGGTTCCCAGGGTGCGGATCCCGCGCTCGACTTGGCGCAAATGGCGCTTCTTACCGGCGGCGCCACCTACTTCCGGCTGGACATTCGCGCGGTTCTGAAGCAGGTGGCCGCCGGCGACGACAATTCTTTCGAGATTGCCTACGACCCGTCGGCGGAGAACTGGGACAGCAAGTGGCACAGGATCCGCATCACCTGCGAGCGGGCGGGAGTCAAGCTTCGGGTCAGGGAGCGCTACTACGCGTTGCCGGATGCGCGGCCAGTGGCGGACAGGATGCGGGCGGCCCTGATGGCGGCGTATCAAAATCCCTCCGACGTGGCCGAGATCGGCTTGCGCACGAAAATTGCGCCCATGGAAGGCGCCAAACAAGGGGTACATCTGGACATCCGCATCAATCCATCGGACATCATCCTGACCCAGCAGGGCGCCAAGTACACAGGCGCGGTATATCTGTTGATTTCCGATCGCGGCGCATCCGGCCCACTCGGCGAACCGAGTTTAATGAACTTCAATCTGGAACTCACGTCCGAACAGCACGACGCAGTGATGAAGGAAGGTATCCCACTCTCGCAGGATCACCCGACCACCGATGCGGTGCAGCAGCTCCGGCTCATCGTGCTCGATCAGAACACAAACGCTACCGGCTCTCTAACGTTTGCGGTAAAGTAAGCCGCACCTGTTCCAGCACGCGCGCGGGGTCTGGGTCTTCGACGCGGACGACGCAACCGGCGGGGCGCCAGCGCGCGAACATGCGCGGGCAAGAGAATCCCGCGAAGACGGCGACGAGCGGCACGCCGCAAGCCGCCGCTACATGCTGCCCGGCCGAATCGTAGCCCACGTAGAGCCGGCTGCCCGCGACGATCGAGGCGAAGCCCGCGAACGATCCGTTCCACCGTTCAACTTGCACTCCGGCCGCTGCGACCGCCCGCTCGACGCGCGCCGCTTCTTCGCCTCCCGCGCCTTGATCGATCGTGAGCGGCAAGCCGGTCTGCGCCAGCAGCGCCAGCAACTCCGCCTCGAACGGATCGGCGATGCGCTTGGCCGGATTCTCGCCCACGCCCAGGCTAATGGCGATGCCAGGCTGGGACATGCCCGAGGCCTGTCGCAGGGCGACGAAGGGCCGGGCGTCCGGGATGCCGAAGGTCTGCTCCGCCCAGCGCTGGGCGAGCACCGGCAGCGGATCGTCGCCGTCGCCGCCATAGGCGCGGCTTTCGAAGAAGTAGTAGCGCTCTTCGGGGCACACCGGCAGCAGGCCAAGCTGGGTCAGGCGCGAATCGGGATCGATCACGATGCTGCCGGGCCCAGAGGGCGCCGCCGCCAGCGCTTCGCGCAACTCAGGCCCCGAGGCCAGGCGCTCGCGCAGCGTGCCGCGGCGATAATTGATCGGCAGGTGCCGGATGCGCGGATCGGCGGCGAACAACTCCCAGTTCTTGCGCGGGCCCACCAGATAGATGGCCGCATCCGGAAAGCGGCGCTTGGCCGCATCCAGGATGACGCTGGTCACCGCCACGTCCGCGCCCAGGGTCACGCGCGAGAGCACCAAGACGGTGCGCGGCTCGCCCGAAATAGCGCGCGGAATGCGCACGCGCCGGTAGCGTTCCACCAGTGCAGCGCTTTCGCCCGGCGCGATGGCTTCCGCGAACAGCGCCGCATAGGTATCGCACAGCGCCGGCTCGAAGCGGTCCGCCAGGCCTTCGGCGACGATGCGGAAGAGCGCGTCGGAACACTCGCCGTCCGCCAGCGCGCGCAGCAATTCATGCGGCCAAGACTCTCCTTGCAGACAGTGGTCCAGGAGCCGGACGGCGTTTTGGTAGCAGGAAGTGGTTGTCATGGAACAGGAAGTCAGGAGTCACGAGTCAGAATTCTGTCTTCTGACTTCTGTCTTCTGACTTCTGCTTTTAGAAGTATTTGCCGACGATCAAGTCCAGTTTGCGCCTGGTTGCCTCCGGCACCAGTTTGCGGTCGGTTATGATGGCGTGCGCCAGCGCCGACCCGCACTTGCAAGTTCGCTCCGGGGGCATGCGCTCGACTGCGGCCGCCACCACTTTGCAGGCGTTTTCGGCGTTCTTCACCAGGTTGGCGATGATGTCCGTCACCGTGACGGCGTCGTGCTGCGGATGCCAGCAATCGTAATCGGTGACCATGGCGACGGTCACATAACAGATCTCCGCCTCGCGTGCCAGCTTGGCTTCCTGCAAATTGGTCATGCCGATGACGTCCATGCCCCAGCTTCGGTACAGGTTCGATTCGGCGCGCGTGGAGAACGCCGGACCCTCCATGCACAAGTAGGACCCGCCCCTGGTGGCATTGATGCCAGCCACCGCGCACGCCTGTTGCACGGTCTCCGCGAGCTGCGGGCAGATGGGATCGGAGAAGCCGATGTGCGCCACCAACCCTTCGCCGAAGAAGGTGGAGATGCGGCCGCGCGTGCGGTCCACGAATTGATCGGGGATGACAAAGTCGAGCGGCTTGTGCTCCTCCCTCAGCGAACCGACCGCGCTGAGCGAAATGATGCGCTCCACGCCCAGCGACTTCATGGCGTAAATATTGGCGCGATAATTCAACTCCGAAGGCGAAAGGCGATGTCCGCGGCCGTGCCGTGCCAGAAACGCGACGCTGTGGCCGGCCAGTTTGCCGACCACCAGGTTGTCGGAAGGCGCGCCGAATGGCGTCTCCACGACAACTTCTTCCTGCGCTTCGAAGCCGGGCATGGAGTAGAGACCGCTCCCGCCTATGATGCCTATTTGTACTTTCAATTTGCGACCTCCTTGGCCGAGACGCGGCGACACGGCGACGCGGCGACGCGGCGAGCTTACCTTTTTTAGTAATTCGGGGATGCCGGTTCCATCCGTGGCGACGGTTCGAATGATGGGCGGCTTGTTTCCGTCTTGGGCGAGGCTGAGCATGCCTTGAATTTCACGCTCCGTGCGCTCCGCTCCGGGGTGGTCGGATTTGTTAATCACGAAGACATCCGCGATCTCCATGATGCCCGCCTTGATGGCCTGTACGTCGTCGCCCATCCCTGGAACCAGCACCACGACTGTCACCTGCGCCACACCGGCGATCTCAACTTCGTCCTGACCCACCCCCACCGTTTCGATGATGACGAAGTCCTTGCCGGCCGCGTCCATCAGCGTGGCCATATCGGCGGTAGCCCGCGCCAGCCCGCCGGATGTTCCGCGCGTGGCCATGGAGCGGATGAAGATGCCGGCGTCGGCGTGATGGCCGAGCATGCGGATGCGGTCGCCCAGGATCGCGCCGCCGGTGCGCCGGCTGGTGGGGTCCACCGCGATGATGGCGGCGGTGCGTCCCTGGCGGCGCAACTCGCGCGCCATGGCATCCACCAGCGTGCTCTTGCCCGCGCCCGGCGGACCGGTGATGCCGACCACCACCGCGTGTCCGGCGCGCGGCTGCAACTCGCGCAACACTTCCAGCGCCCGCGGATCGCGATTCTCGATCCCCGTGGCGGCGCGGGCCAGCGCGCGCGCATCGCCTTCCGCAATTTTGCGCGCCCAATCCGTCATCGGCTTTTCAAAAGTTGCCGCGCGATCACCAGCCGTTGTATTTCGCTGGTGCCTTCCCCAATGGTGCAGAGCTTCACGTCCCGGTAGAACTTCTCCACCGGGTAGTCTTTGATGAAGCCGTATCCGCCGTGGATCTGCAGCGCTTCGTCGGCCACCCGCACGGCAGTCTCGGAGGCGAACAGTTTCGCCATGGCGGACTCCTTGGTGACGCGCCGGCCGCGATCCATCATCGAGGCGGCGCGGTAGTTGAGCAGGCGCGCGGCGTCGATCGACGTGGCCATATCCGCCAGCTTGAACTGGATGGCTTGAAACTCGGAGATGGGCCGGCTGAACTGGTGGCGCAGCTTGGAATAGCGCAGCGCGGCATCGTAGGCGCCCTGCGCCATGCCGATGGCCAGCGCGGCGATCGAGATGCGCCCGCCGTCCAGCACCTTCAAGCTGTCCACGAAGCCCTCGCCGCGCTTGCCGAGCAACTGCGTCGGCGGAATGCGGCAATTCTCGAAGATCACTTCCCCGGTATCGCTGGCGCGCAGACCCAGCTTGTTCTCTTTCTTGCCGGGACGAAAGCCCGCCGTGCCCCGCTCGATAATGAACGCCGAGATGCCGTGTTGCGCGGCGGTGCGGTCCGTCACTGCCATGGCCACGCACACGTTGGCGAAGTGCGCGTTGGTGGTGAAGGTCTTGGCGCCCTCCAGCACCCAGCATCCGTTTTCGAGGTGGGCCGACGTGCGCGTGCCTGCCGCGTCGGAACCGGCCTCAGGCTCGGTCAGCGACCAGCATCCCAGCCACTCGCCCGATGCCAGGCGCGGAATGTAGCGGTGGCGCTGCTCGTCGCTGCCCATCTTATATATATGGTTGCTGCACAGGGAAGTGTGCGCAGCCACGATGATCCCCACCGAGCCGTCCACGCGCGACAATTCTTCGATGATGATGCTGTAATCGACGTAGCCCAGTCCGGCGCCGCCCAGGTCTTCGGGAAAGATAGCGCCCATGTAGCCGAGTTTTCCCAGCTTGCGGACGACTTCCGCGGGGAAGATCTGGTCTTCGTCCCACTCCATGACGTGCGGCGCGATTTCCGCTTCGGCAAATTCGCGCACGGATTTGCGGAGGTGGATTTGTTCGGGTGTGTATTCAAAGTCCATGCAGCTAAAGACCGCTTGCTAACGCGCGCGGCTCAGACGATCTCCTCTTTGGCGGCGTCCCACCGTACCGGCCTTTGCTGGCGATAGCTCTCGACAGCCATGCGGCAGGCCATCGAAACGCGGAAGCCCAGCTCGAACGGGCAGTTCGGCTCTTGTCCCGAGCGGATGGCATCCAGGAAATTCTGCATGTGCGCGTTGGGCGCCGTGCGCGTCGATCCTAGCATTTCCGCGCCGTCCGGGCGATTCACTTTCTGCGGCAGGTAGCGGATCTGCTGGCTCTTCGAAATGGTGCCGTCGGTGCCCAGCACGTCTTCCGTTGTGCCGAGCTGGTTGTTGCCGAAGCCCGAATCCCACGAAAACAGAATCTCTTCGGAATGTTCCAGCGTGACGTTCATGGTGTCGGGCACTTGGCGCCCGTCCTTCCACAGGTACACGCCGCCCGTCATGTTCGCCGCGGCCGGGATCTTCAGCCCCATCACCTTGTACCAGAAGGCCAGTTGATGGCACATATTCTCGTACACGTTGCCGCCGGAATAATCCCAGAAGAAGCGCCAGTTGATGTAGCGGTTGGCGTCGAAATCGCGGGCCGGCGCCTCGCCCAGGAACGCTTTCCAGACGATGTTTTCCGGCGTCATATCGGGAAACACCGGCCGCGCCCATTGGGGTTTGCCGTGCGGCGTGTTGCGGTACATGTGCGCGTGGATGGCGGTGATCTTGCCCACGTTGCCCGTCTTCAGAAAGTTGACCGCGTCGCGCACCTGGCCGGACGAGCATCCCTGGTGGCCGATCTGCACCGTGCGGCGGCCGGCGCGCTCGAAAGCGGCGCGCATGTGCCTGGCGTGCTCCACGCTGAACGCCATGGTCTTTTCCTGGTAGACGTGTTTGCCGGCGTCGAGCGCCGCCACGAAGTGTTCGCAATGCAGGTGCTGCGGCGTGGCGATGAGGACGGCGTCGATGCTCTTGTCGTCCAGTAGGTGTCGGTAGTCGAGATAGGTCTTGGCGTCAGGCGCGATGGCGCGCGCGTCTTCCAGGCGTTTGGTGTAGATGTCCGCGACGCCTGCGAATTCGGTGTTGGGACAGGCCAGCGCCTCGCGCATGATCTGCGTGCCGCGATCGCCCGCGCCAACGATGCCCAAACGAATGCGGTCGCTCGCCGCCAGCACGTTGGGCGCGGCGATGGCCCCGGCCAGACCGCTGGCCACTTTGCCGATGAATATCCGGCGAGACTGCATGAAAACTCCTTCGAGAGCACACGTCGCGCCGCAGGCGGATGGGCGGATGAGTGCTAAGGATCAGGATACCATTGCGGGGAAGCCGCGTTCGGCGCGCGCGTGCGACTACCGGACGATCATCCTATTCCGGCACGGAACCACGGCGTTCTTCGTGTACCGATTCGCCAAGAGCCAGCGGGCGAATATCAATGACGATGAGAAGGGACAATTCAAAGGAGCCGCGAAGCACGTGCTGGCGTTGACGGAGAAGCAACTCGCTGAGTTGTTGAAGAGGGGCGATTTTATGGAGGTGAAAAGCGAATGAGCAAAAAGTATCGTAGCGATGCAATGGCGGCCATCCATGAAACCCTGGAGGCCCGGCACGATGTTGGGGCGGTCGATAAACAGACTATGCGGCGTTTCGACGATGCCTGCCTTACGCCGATCCGGCCATTGAAGCCCGGGGAGATCAAGGCGATCAGGGAGAGAGAGCATGTCAGCCAAAGCGTTTTTGCCAACTACCTGAACGTGACGAGCAGTCTGGTCAGCAAGTGGGAGCGCGGCGAAAAGCGGCCTTCTGGGACCTCACTCAAGCTGCTATCCCTGGTGGAAAAGAACGGGCTTGCCGCCGTTGCATAGTCGCATCAAACTCGCCGCCTCGCGCTGACCGCTCCCCAAAATACGTTTTTGATGTCGCTTAATACAGTGACAATTCCGGCGACAAATGTGCACTTTCCATCGGGCTGATGTGGGGCGGCCAATCTTGGCCGCAGCCGCCTTTTCAGGCGGCCAGGGCCGGCTGAAAGCCGGCTGCGGGCAAAATTGCCCGCCCCACAAGGGCTAAGTTGCTGTCACCGTATTGTGCGAGCCTCGATAAGTGACCACGCAGGTCACGGCCGTTGCAGCTCGCGGTATTTGCGCAGCAATTCGTAGATGGCCACGCCGCCGGCCGTCGCCACGTTCAGCGAATGCTTGATGCCCAGCATGGGGATGCGAACGTGCGTATCGCAGCGCTCCGCGATCTGGGGCCGGATGCCGTCCACTTCGTGCCCGAAGACCAGGCAAACGGGAAAGCGCGGCTTCCAATCGAACAGGTCCACGGCATGCACGCTGGTCTCGACGGCCGCAATTTCATAATTGCGCGCGCGCAGGGCGGCGATCAAGGGCAGCGGGTCCCAGGCGTGCTCCCATGGCGCGCGCTCCTCGGCGCCCAGCGCGGTCTTGCTGATGGCCTTCTTCGGCGGATGGCTGGTGATGCCGCAGAGATAAAGCTTCTCGATGCCGGCCGCATCGGCGGTTCGAAAGAACGCGCCCACGTTGTACATGCTGCGCACATTGTCGAGCAGGATCGAAACCGGCAAGGCCCGGATGTTTTCGTAAGCGGCGGCAGCCTGCGTAGCTTGGAATGGAAGGCGCTCCATGGCGGCGGGCGGCGGTGGCCTCAGTTGGGATGCACGTCGCGGACGATGACGTACTCCGCTTTGGCGATCTTCAGCGGCATGCGAAAGCTGACGCTGCCGTGCGGCGCCAGGTTCGCAACGCCGGTGGTGTCGGTGCCCACCAGGCTGCCCTGCGTATTGGCCAGATAGTAGCTGACCTCCGCGGAAGCCACCTTGTGGTCGCTGTTGTTGCGTACAGTGCCTGTCACAACCGGCGGACGGGCGTCCCGGGCGATCCGGATATTGACCACCTCCAGGCCCTCGGCGCCCAATATGGGATCGGGCGACCGCTGCTGCGGGACGGCCGCCGGAGAAGCTTCGGCAACTGGACGCTCGTAGGCATCCCCCTTGTGGAACCGGAACGGATTGGTGGCGCCGATGGTCACCAGGGCAATCAGCAGCAGCGCCGCCGCGACGATCAGCGAGGCGATCTTCAGCTTCTGCCGCCAGGTGCGGTTGGTCAGGTAGAGCGGGTCGGAGTGCGGCCGGCCGGAGAGGAGCATCTCGATGCGCGCGCGTAGGGGGTCGAAGCGCTTACGCCATGGATCGAGCCATGATTTCCCTACGGGCATGCCTAATCCGATTATAACGCTCAGGCTTGCGGCGAGCCGTTTCGGCAAACATGAGAACAATGTCCTATTATCATGAATAGGGGGCGCGGCATGTACGTAGACAGTCTCCTCCGGTCCCAGTTCGGCAAGCCATCCGGTTTGTTTGGCGCGCTCTTCATGGGGCCGATTTTGAACCTCTCCAATACGCGGCTGGTGAATGCGGCCGTCGAGCTGCTCGACCCGCAGGCCAGGGACACGGTGCTGGATATCGGATTCGGCGGCGGTCTTTCGCTGTTGGCGCTGGCGGCCAAAGCGCCGGGGGCGAAGATCGTAGGGGTCGATTACTCCCGCGAGATGGTGGAGACGGCGGCCCGCCTGGTGCGCGACAAGAAGCTGGACGCGCGCGTTTCGGTGAAGTGGGGCGACGTGGCGAAACTTCCGTTTCGCGCCGGCACGTTCCACAAGGTGCTTACGGTCAACAGCCTATACTATTGGCCGGATCTGATCGCCAGTCTGCGCGAAGTTGCGCGGGTGATGAAGCCCGGCGGGCGCCTGGCGGCCGGCTTCCGGTCCGAGGCCAGCCTGGGGCCGCTCACGCGGGACTGGGAGGGATTCCGGTTGTATGCGCCGCGGGCGTTCGCAGCAATCATGCGCAAGGCCGGATTCGACAAGGTGCGCGTGGAGCATCGCGACCAGGGGCAGGTGTTGGACACGGTGGTGGTGGTGGGACGGAAGCCCGTCGGGCGCCGGCGTGCGCGGCTAATTTCCCGATAACCCTTAGCGGCGAGATGCTTGTATCATCACTGCTATGAGCGCATCGGAGAGGCCGGCCTGTTTCAATTCCACCAGATCGCCTGCATCCAAGCGGAAGTCGGAGGGAGATGACTTGATCTTCTCTATGATTAGGTCGTCGCCCAGTCCAGCGGTCTTGAGTTTAATCACATCGGCATTAGTCAGCGGCGTTCCTGAAGGCGGCTTCGGAGCTACCGGCGGAGCTACCGGAGACCCAGCGGAAAGCTTAGCTTTTAACAGATCATAATCGGTATTCGTATAGACCGTAACCTCGTGGCCCTTGGGGATCGAGATGTCTTTGCCCTTCATGAAAAGAAAGAAAGGAGCGGCCGGAAAGAACACAATGGCAGTAGCTACCATCCCGGCGGTCATTGCACCTGTGTGCCCTCCGCCTTTGACGTCCTGAACGCCTCTCAGCGGCAGCTTCTCTCCAGAGGGCAGGCGGACATAATCGATGTTCATGGCGAGCTTCCCGCCTCGCGCCATACGGCGCTTGGACTGGGCCACCGTGACCGTCGCCATTGCGGTGGAGCCTTTAGGGACGACGACGAACTCGCCCAGTTTCACGTCATCGAGCGTCTCGAAATCAACGTTTTCGCCCTGCTGGGCGTCAGCGGAAGATACGGTACGGTTGATGCGCATACGGACAGGTGTGCCCTCGGGCAAGATGGTCTGCGGCTGAGCCGGTTGTTCGGGCAGTCGAGCCTGCTGTACCGCCGCGGTTGCGGGAGGCGGCGTGGGTGCCTGGGCTTGAAGCTGGACGTTTGCCATGACGGCGCACATGCAAACGGAGAGGAAGTGGCGTGTGTTGGGCCTCATAAACGGATCTTGTATTGGCCGGGTGGCCGTCCCCAATTATACCGCCAACCGCATTCTTTGCAACGTCTTCTTCTTGTTTTGTTCCTCTAAGAGGCTCCGATTCCGACGGCTCAGGTGGGAGGCTGATTTCTGCGTCCTTATGCGGTAGGACCGGGAGGCACCGCGCAGGGCAGATTCTCCTGGTCACCGATCTGGGTTGACCAGTAGCGGACCTGGCTGGGCACGAGGAGTTCGGCCGCCATCCTTGACACGTCCACACCGGCGAGCAACGCCCTTGCCTCCCCCGAGGATAGCACCGGCGCTGGCCCCTCTTCTGACGTTGGGCCAAGAGACTGCTGTCGGATGTCCCTACCGCGCAAGTTTGAGGAGCTGCGGCGCGGAACCAAGCGCATCTTCTGACTTTGCGAGGACGGCGTTCGCCGCTTCAAGGGTCATCGCCTTCAAGTGTTTGCCATGCGTATAAGCGCTCCCGGCCTTCCCTTGCACGGTGGCTTCAATGGTCTGGACCCATAAGGTCTTACCGGCGCGGTCCAGGGCAGTCCATTCGACAACGACCACCAACTCTCTCTTGTTCCCCCTGGTAGCCCCGATGTCTCCCATCTTGGGGATTAGAATGACACCTGCGCTAGTCGCATTCGGCGCGGGAACGCTGTCCAACTTTCTTAAGGACGTGAAAAGCGACGGTAACTGAGCCTCCAGAAGCGGGCATAGCTTCTCGCCGATTTGGTAGCGATCCTTCGGGGTCGAGATTCCATTGCCCGACTTCAGTTCGGCACTACAGAATTCCTGCGTTAGAACAAGTTCTGCATCCAGCTTCAATTTGGGCGCAGCAGGCTGGGCCGAGATCGGCGTCGTCAACCCGAATGCGCATATCAACGCCAGCGCGGGCAGAAACCTAACAGATTCCGTAATCATGCTATCTCCAGGAAATATATTTTAGATCGGGAACACGAAGTCGCTCGGCTGTTCACTGCCTATTTTCATTGCTTGCACGCGCATCCGTAGATGCGCACGCTTTTCGGGGTCTGGGGGTAAGGGGACGAACACAAATCCGCCAGACCTTTGCCCCGGAGGAAGCGTCGAACTCCGTAACTCTTTCTTGATCAAATTCTGCTTGATGTCGGCTGCCTTCATCATCATGACTGAAGCGACAACGGCCGCGCCGATGCTGAGCGTAACGGCGCTAGCCACTTCGAGGCGCCGTGCGGTCTTTGAGGGGTTTCCCAGCTCTGAGTGGCCGGGCCCAGCTTGCTCCTCCTCTCCCGCATAAATCCCGATAAGCTCGCGATTGAATATAAAGCTATCTGCCGTCGAACCGTTCTCGACAACCACTAAGACCGGAAGAAAGTTATTCTTCGAGAAATTCAGTCCGAAGTACTGATGCTGTTCATCCGGATCGGCTATCGGTCTTACACCGATGGTCAAACCTTCAATGGTAATCGCTCCCGGGTATTCCTTCGCCGCCTTGACCGGAAATTCCGGGAACTTGGCCGCGTAGAGAAAGCCCCGCGAGACCGCCGCTAACCCAAGCAGTATGAAAGAGCGCCTTCGCATATCGGCAGAAACCCCCTTTCGCGGTTTTTGAAACCGCTGGCGTGTCGAAGCTCCGGCTTACGGGATGGGCGTAAGTCGGACCATCGTTCGCCATCGATAAAGACTCCGAAGTATAGCACAAGTGTCAACACCGCAACAGCCATGAGTTTCTCCCAACCGACTCGCCGATCTCCGGGCGTTCATCACGGCATCGGAGAGGAAAGGATTTCATAGTCGTCGACATAGGCTATCCGGCCGGCCTTATGCCACACCTCCATAAAGGTTCTCCCCTTGTGCTCGCGTATGCGACCCTGCAGAACAGAGCCAGTTGGCCAAACGCGGCAGACACCATACGCACTGCCGCCGACAGCGTGCAGGCCGAGAGCACGAAGCACGTGATAGACCTCGCCGCTCGTTGCGTTCTCCAAGGACATCTCGCAGCGAGCTTGCTTTCCTGCCAGAAAGGATCTCGACTCCTGGCTGCTAGACTTTAACACCCGGAGCCGCAAGGGAAAATCATCCGGGTTATATCTCGCGACTGCTGAAACGCAGAATAAAGCAGCAATTGCTGCGGCGATCATCGTTTTTCTCATACTCTTGCCCTCGTATTCCGACCCAGGCCGTCTCCAAATCCTCGCTTTCCCCAAGGCTGATATCACCCTTGCCGCAGATCATAGAGGCCGCTTGTCCTCGCTTAGCCCGGCAGCGCGGAATCGCCAGCCAGTCGAAAGGCATCCGCCAAGACACAAGATCCTACCACAACGAGTCCGCCTCTACGGTGCTAGTCTTATCTTACGTGTCTGACGCAAGATGAGCCTGGAGGAACGGCTACTTCGACTGGCACGTGCTGCCCACGGCGCTATGTCGAAAAGGTAACCGCTCAGCTCCGTGTTGCCGGCGCTGCCAGAGGTGATCTTGAACGTGATTCGGGGCTAACATCCTTATGGTACCGGCCAGCCGGGCTTAATCCCCCCCGAACCGAAAGAAGAAGGTCGCACCCACCGAAACCACATTGGAGCTTGCACTGACGCCTGCAAACGAGATCACATAACGGCTGTAGCGGAACTCGGGCCTGACGCCGAATTTATGCCCAATTTCCGCCCCGAAACCGGTGGCGAAGTATCCGCCGTTTGCCGAGGTGGAGACAGAGACGCCAGAGCCGCTTCCGGTGAACGTCCACCGCAGAATGCCGCCTGCAACGGGAACGTACAACCTCAGATGATCCCATTTCATGGGCAGGTACGCCCGGACGCCCCCTCCGGCTTGGATCAGCCTGGATGAAATCCCAACATCCGCAGTCGACAGGCCGTAATCGCCTGTTGGAACATAGTTGAGCTCCCCGAAAACCGCGAGGTGTTCGCCAATGAAGCCGCTGGCCCCGCCACCAACCGAGGCATGGGTGCCCCCGCCGCCGCCTATACTCACGACGCCAGCCTGACCAAACACGTCGCCGTCCGCGGCAGCCAACGGGGCAACCGTTCCAATCATGAGAGCCGCGGTGAGCAGCGTCAAAAGTCCAAGCCGATTTACATTCATATTCTTCTTCATATTCTTTCCTCCCGTTGTTGTATGAATCGGATTCCGATCCAATCGGAACCCTTTCGATCTTCAATACGGACGGGTCGTCCAAATACGGGAGAAAAGTTTACGAGCCGGGGGTCTCAAAAAGCGAAGGGCACTGAACGCATCAAGGCCGTGGCGGCGGTGGGCTGGCGACGGCCTTTTCGAAGATGGCCGCCAACTCGCCGTCGGACAACTCCGCCGCCAGGTCCCTATAGAAAGCGAGGCGCTCGGCCGGATCCGTTGAGGAGATGTTTCGCGCGTGATACCCCAGCGCGGATGCCACCGCCAAGTGGTAGAGCAGTGTGGCAGCAGCATTTTGCGCAGGGGCTTCGGCCGCCACGGCTAGGCGTTTGGCGACGCTCTTGATTTCAACCAGCGCTTCCACCGGCGTGTCCGGGGAACAGACGGCCTGCAGAAGCGCGCTCCCAGACTGCCCGGCGCCGGCGCACATCTCGGTAAGCAGGTGCTCCAGCCGCTCCGAATCGCCGACCTCCAGGAGCCAGTCGCGCGTGGCTTTCACGGCAGTGGACGCCAAGGCGAGCAACTCCTTGAGCTGCCGGTCCGTGCAATGGTCCAACATCGAAATGTCTATGTCCGACATGCTTTAGTCCTTAAAGAGGCGAAAGCAGCGCCCTAATCTCTTCGTCGATGGCTGCCTCGGTCAGTTGGGGACGCCATCGCCCGCTTCCGTCCGGAGCTATGATCTCGTTGCGAAGCATACGCCGCAAGACGAGGCGGAAATGACGGACGACCGTGTCGGCGCGCTCGCGGGCAGTCCTCTGGTCCATGCTGTAGCCCGCACCCAGTTCCTCCCATGAAGGCGCAAGCTCCGCCTCGCTGAGATACCGCGCCTCGAACAGATCGAGATGTACCTGCTGATTGCGCTTGAGGCAGAGGGCGCGCACGCGAGTCAGGGCCTCTGCCAAAGTGAGCTTCACCCATTCATGATGAAACGCCGCTTCGGCCGCGGGCAGCCCGGGCAACTCCACGGCGTCCCAACCTCCCCCGCTGGCCTGATCGGGGTGTGTTTGCGGGGCTTGCGCGCGGTTGTGGCGGTAGTAATCCCTCACCAGGTTCCTTAGAGATTCCCGCAAATAGTTTCGGAATGCACCTCTTTCAGGGCGCGCGCGCTCCAGTAGTCCGCCCGGTCCGCTGAGCCTGATGAAGAACTCCTGTGCCAATTCCTGCGCCTGTTCGCCATCCTGAACCAGGAGCAGAAGAAACTGCTGAACCGGCCGATAGTATCGATGCGCGAAGTCTTCTCTCGCGCGGGCGCCCTGGTCACCCTGTTCGCGGGCCCTTGCCAGTAGCGTCCATGATGTTTCTGGGAACCGCTCACCCACCTATCCGGATAACCTCCCTTGAGCCGCCCAGAATAGCATAGCGCCGAATGTCCAAGCATAAGCTAAACTGAGTAGATTCGGCGCCGAGGGAGGCGCTTGCGCCATGTCGCTCCAACCATCCAGTGATCGCGGCGATCCCGTCGATATTTCGGCATTATCCGGCGGTCCGCGCACCGATTCGCCCCAAGCGACAGTCTGGCAGGCGAAGGGATTGGTCGGCCCCTATCGGTTGCTCGAGCCCATCGGCTCGGGCGGCATGGGCGAAGTGTGGCTGGCCGAGCAGACCGCGCCCGTGCGCCGCCGCGTCGCCCTCAAGCTGATCAAGGCGGGCATGGACACCGGCGAAGTCGTGGGGCGTTTCCAGGCCGAGCGGCAGGCGCTGGCGCTGATGGACCACCCCAGCATCGCCAAAGTCTTCGACGCCGGCTCTACCCCGCAAGGCCGCCCGTACTTCGCCATGGAATACATAACCGGTGTTCCCATCACGACCTACTGCGACCAGCACCGGATGACTATACGCGAGCGCCTGGAGCTGTTCGTTCAAGTCTGCGAAGGCGTACAGCATGCGCACCAAAAGGCGATCATCCATCGCGACTTGAAGCCATCCAACATTCTGGTAAGCGAAGTGGACGGCAAGCCCGTGCCGCACATCATCGACTTTGGCATCGCCAAAGCCACTTCGCAGCCCTTGACCGCCGAAACCGCGTTCACGCAAACGGGGGCGATTCTGGGGACGCCGGCCTACATGAGCCCCGAGCAGGCCGGCTCGTTGGGAGCGGACGTGGACACGCGCACCGACGTCTACTCGCTGGGTGTAGTGCTGTACGAGTTGCTGGTCGGAGTGCGGCCGCTCGATTTCCACGGGTTGGCATTCGACGAGACGCTGCGGCGGCTGCGCGAGGACGAAGCGCCTTCTCCCAGTACGAAGTTGCGCACTCTGGGCGACCAAGTCTCTACTACGGCTCAAGAACGCGGCGCCGATGCTGCCAGCCTGGCGCGGCAATTGCGCGGCGATCTGGACGCCATCGCGCTGAAGGCTCTCGAAAAGGATCGCTCGCGCCGCTATGGTTCGCCGTCGGATTTGGCAGCGGATATCGAGAGGTATTTGAATAACGAAGCGGTGCTGGCGGTCCCGCCTTCGGCTACTTACCGCGCCCGCAAGTTCGCGCGCCGCTACCGGGGCGCCCTGATCACCATCGGTGCTTTCATGCTGGTGCTCATCCTGGCAGCCGCCATCAGCATTCGCCAGAGCATACGGGCCAATTCGGAAGCGGCCGCGGCCCAGGCGGTCAGCGACTTCCTGCGGAACGATCTGCTGTCACAGGCCAGCGCTGCTAACCAGTCGGGGGCGAGGGGCAAACCCGATCCGCACCTGGAGGTGCGCACGGCGCTGGATCGGGCAGCGGCACGGATCGGGGGAAGGTTCAATCAGCAGCCGGAGGTCGAGGCCGCCATTCGCGACACCATCGGGCTGACCTACGGGGAGCTCGGTCTACATCCGGAGGCGCGAAGGCAGTTTGAGCGGGCCCTGGACTTGTATCGCCGGGCGCTGGGGCCGGAGGATCCTAAAACGCTCAGGACCGGCAGCCGCCTTGCAGACGCGGTCGGTGGCGAGGGTAGACACGCGCAGGCCGAGGAGCTGTTGGGCCGGGTTTTGAAGATCCAGCGGCGCACCTTGGGCCCCGAGCACAGGGATACGCTGCAATCCATGCGCGGCTTGGCCATCATCTACCGCGAGCAGGGCAAATACCCGCAGGCCGAGGCGCTCCTCCGTGAAATCCTTCCGATTAGCCCCAGGGTCTTTGGTCCGGAGGATCCCCAAACTCTCGATTGCATGGCCAAACTGGCGGAGGTGTACTACCGGGAGGGCAAGTACCCGCAGGCCGAGGCGCTCGGCGGGCAGGTCTTGGACATCCGCCGGCGCGTTCTGGGTCCGCAGCATCCCGACACGACGGTTTCCATGA
>Ga0224557_1002128_pt1 | contig 17468 bp, 15 predicted proteins | sample 714S31014metaG_FD_180677 | JGI IMG/M metagenome (GOLD analysis project Ga0224557, IMG submission 180677) | Peat soil microbial communities from Stordalen Mire, Sweden - 717 S3 10-14 | ecosystem: Environmental > Terrestrial > Soil > Wetlands > Peat | place: Sweden: Norrbotten County, Stordalen...
TTATTGGCAGTATCCGCCGCTGGCCGAGGAATTCGGCGTGCCCATCGTCGTCACCGGTTTCGAACCTTTAGACCTGCTCGAAGGCATTCGCCGCGCGGTGGCCCAACTGGAAAGCGGCCGCCATGAAGTTGAGAACGCCTATAGCCGCGTCGTCACCTTCGACGGCAATCAAGCGGCGCAAAAGCTGCTCTCCGAGGTCTTCGAAGTCACCGATCGCGCGTGGCGCGGCATCGGCGTCATCCCCAACAGCGGCTGGCGGCTGAACGCGGAATACCGCGACTTCGATGCCGAAGAGCGCTTCCACATCACCGGCATTTACACCCAGGAGTCGGCGCTTTGCCGCGCCGGGGATGTCCTGCGCGGAGCCATCAAGCCCGCCGAGTGCGCCGCCTTCGGCAAAGAATGCACGCCCCGCCATCCGCTCGGCGCAACCATGGTCTCCAGCGAAGGCGCTTGCGCCGCCTACTACAATTACGGCCGTTTCCTGTCGGCGGAAGAGCTGGCCGGCGCGGGCTCTGCGCTCACGGGAGCTGCAAATGGCTAACGATCTCAAAATCGCCGCGCCGCACCCGGACAAACCAGCGTCAGATTTCTCCAACTGGTCCTGCCCGCTGCCGCTAGCCGACTATCCCACCATCGTGATGGGCCACGGCGGCGGAGGCAAACTCGGCTCGGAGCTTGTCGAGCACCTTTTTCTTCCCGCCTTCCGGAATCCCGCTCTCGAAAACTTGGGTGACGCCGCTGTGCTTGAAGTGGCCGGCGCGCGCCTCGCCCTCAGCACCGATTCTTTCGTTGTGCAGCCGTTGTTTTTTCCGGGTGGCTCGATCGGCGAGCTGGCCGTCAACGGAACCGTCAACGATCTCGCGGTCTCGGGAGCCGACCCGAAGTTCCTCAGCGCAAGCTTCATCCTCGAAGAAGGTTTTTCGCTGGCGCAACTCGCCGCCATCGTGGACGCGATGGCCAAGTCCGCCGCAACCGCCGGCGTCCAGATCGTCACCGGCGACACAAAAGTTGTCGAGCGCGGCCACGGCGACGGTTGCTACATCACCACCGCCGGTGTTGGCGTTCTGCGGGCGGGAATTCAAGTTGGCCCGCATCGCGTTCAGTCTGGCGACGCCATTATCGTTTCGGGAACCATCGGCGACCACGGCATGGCCATCATGAGCGTGCGCGAAGGCCTCGAATTCGAAAGCCCCATCCACTCTGACTGTGCCGCGCTCAACGGAATGATTGCCGAAGTCCTCGACGCAGCGGGCTCGGCGGTCCACGCCATGCGCGATCCCACGCGTGGGGGCCTCGCCTCCACGCTGAACGAAATCGCCCAGTCTTCAAATGTCGGCATTGCCATAAACGAGGCCGGCGTTCCCGTACGCCATGAGGTGCAGTCAGCCTGCGAGCTGCTCGGCCTCGACCCGGTCTACGTCGCCAATGAAGGCAAAGCGGTCTTCTTCGTCGCGCCTGAAGCCGCCGATCGCGTGCTCTCAATCCTGCGCGGCCACCCCCTCGGAAAAGACGCCGCGCGCATCGGCCATGCCACCGCGGAACACAAGCGCATGTTGGTCGCGCGCACCACAATGGGCGCCAACCGTGTCATTCCCACCATGATCGGCGAGCAGTTGCCGCGCATCTGCTAGTCCATCCGTTGGTCCAATCAAAATCTGAACGGCTTTGTAAGCTGAGCCGCGCGCGAAAATGAGTTTTTTCAAATTACATTGGTAAGTTGGCCTTCCTCACTCTCCACCCTATATTCCTCAAACCACGGCTTCCCACGCCGATAGATGAGAAAAGGCTAAGACCGCGCACAGCTCGCATCGAGCTGCCGTTGGTCTGCGCCTTTGCGACCGACCGAAATGCGCCAAGGCATAAAAGCATTCTCATTTCTCGCCTCAGCACTGCTGATCGCAAGCTGCGGCGGAAATCCGCGCGTCCAACCTCCGCCGGCAAACGCGCCGCATCCCGTCGCTGGCGTCGCAAGCCCCATTGACGAATCGCGGATGGTCACGCTCCAAGGCAACATCCATCCACTTGCGCGACCGGAGTTCGATCAAGGCATCGTCGATCCCGCTACGCGCCTCGACCGCATGCTGCTCCTGCTCAACTCCTCGCCGGCCCAAAAGGCGGACCTCGACGATCTTGTAGCCGCACAGCAGGATCCGCATTCGCCGCTGTATCACCAATGGCTCACGCCTGCCGAGTTCGGCGCTCGCTTCGGCGCGAGCGGCGCAGACCTCGCGCGAGTGACTTCGTGGCTCGCGATGCACGGACTCTCCGTCGACGAAATCCCTGCCGGTCGACGGCTCGTCGTCTTCTCCGGCTCAGCCGCACAAGTCTCCGCCACGTTTCGCACCGGCCTCGACATCTATCGCGTCAACGGAACGAACCATCTTGCCAACGCCAAGGACCCCCAGATTCCCGCCGCGCTTTCTGGCTTGGTCGCCGGAGTGGTTTCGCTTCATGACTTCCGCCGCACATCGGAGATGCGCACGCGAACACCATTCGCGGCACATCCCGACTACTCGGCCGGCGCAACGCATTACCTCTTCCCTGCCGATTTCGCCACCATCTACGACCTGAACCCGCTCTTCACCGAGGGAACCAACGGGACCGGCATTTCCATCGCCATCGCAGCGCGAAGCAACATCCGGCTCAGCGACGTGGAAGCATTCCGTTCCATGGCCGGCTTGGCAGCGAACGACCCTACGGTAATTCTCACTGGCGCCGATCCGGGATTGGTCGACCACGATCAGGACGAGTCCACGCTGGACGCGGAGTGGAGCGGAGCCGCAGCGCCCGCAGCCGCTGTGAATCTCGTCGTCGCGGCTACAACGGCCACCACCGATGGCGTCGATCTGGCGGCTGCCTGGATCGTGAACCGCGCCGCCGCGCCGGTGGTGAGCGTGAGCTACGGCAGTTGCGAGCAGGAGATGGGCGCGACGGAGCTGGCTTTCTACAACAGCCTGTGGGAGCAGGCGGCAAGCCAGGGAATGAGCGTCTTTGTTGCCTCGGGCGACGCGGGCGCAGCCGGTTGCTCGGCGGCAACAGCTAACACCGGATCTGCGACCGCCGTCAACGGGCTCTGCACTTCGCCCTACTCCACCTGCGTCGGTGGAACCGAATTCGACGAAGGATCGAACGCGGCGCAGTATTGGTCGCCGGCGAATTCCACGGACTACGGCTCGGCGCTCGCATACATCCCCGAAGAGGTTTGGAACGAGTGCGCGTCGAACGGTGGCACAGGATTGTGGGCGTCAGGCGGAGGCGCAAGCGTGGTGTACGCGCAGCCTGCCTGGCAAGCGGACGTGGACGGCGCAGCCACGGCCAACGGTATGCGAGCCGTCCCCGACATTTCGCTCGCGGCCGCCGATCATGATGGCTATTTCGTCGTGGAGAACGGATCGTTCTGGATTGCCTCGGGAACCTCGGCATCAGCCCCGTCGTTTGCCGGCATCATGGCGCTGGTGGCCAAAAGTCAGCACGGCGCTCCGCAAGGCAACGCCAATCCCCGGTTGTATGCTCTGGCGAACTCAACGGAAGATCCGTTCCACCCGACGCCATCCGGCGATAACACTGTGCCTGGCGTCGCGGGTTTCACCGCCAATGGCGCGACGTACAACCTTGCCACCGGCCTTGGATCGGTCGACGCCGCGCTGCTGGTGAACGACTGGAACTCTCGGAGCGATCCCCCAACGCTTGCGCTCACCGCAGCCGCACAATCCGTTGCGGTCTCTCAAGGCGTCTCAGCGGCTCTCGCATTCACCGCCGCGACCGGAGGCTCATTCGCCGGCGCCGTCAGCTTTTCCGTCTCTGGTTTGCCTGCAGGCGTCAGCGCCGCGTGGTCCGCGAATTCCGTCGCAGCTTCCGCAAGTGCCGGCTCGAATTATGTTACGCTCACCCTGACGGCGGCGCAGCGATCAGCCATCGGTTACTTCCCGCTCGTCGTTTCGGCTGCGGGCGACGGTCTCACGTCAGAGCAGACCGTGACTCTGCTGGTTCAGCCGCGCTCGATCGCCTGCTCGCGCTTCGGTCTGTTGCCCACGAGATGCGTGCCGCTGCCGCGGACGCCAATCCCGCTGGCTGATCTGCCGCGCAATTCCCCCTCGGTGCGCTCCCGCTAACAGCTGAAGCGCCTATGCAAACAATCCGAATGCCTGTTCGATTCGCGCAGGCAATGCCGCCGGCGCGTCGGGAAGCGAATAGCCGATCTCAAGAACGGTTGCCGGCTGCGATGCCAACGCTTTGAGATCCTTCACCGTCACCGGCCAGTCGATCGTGCCATCGCCGGGCCACAGGTGCTCGTCCTTAAAGCCGCGATTGTCATGCACGTGAACGGATGTGATGCGCTCACCCAAAGTGGCGATCGCCGCCGCAGTTCCAACAGTGATGTGCGCATGGCCAAGATCGAGGCACATTCCGACGTTTGCCAGGTGGCCCATTTCGAGAATCAGAACCAGATGTTCGGGCGTAGTGGCCTCGCTCAGCAGATTCTCCACCAGCAGACGGACGCCGAGCGGGCGGGCAAACGCGCCCAAATGCTCAAGCGCGGTGAGCGCAAGCTCAATGGTGCGTTGCGACCATGCGTCGTCCCGCTCGCCGAGATGGACCACGAGATTGCGAAGCGGGATGTGCTCGGCCGCTTCCAATGCGCGCTTGATCTCATCCATGGCGTCGATGCGCCGGGCCTTGTCAGGGTGCAATACATTCACGCCAAGACCGCCGGAGCGGCCCATTTCGCGGTCAGCATACAGTGGAGCGTGCATGGAGAACGGCTGCAGCGCGTTGCCTCGGAACCACTCGGCGAGCTCTGCCACATCCTCGCGGCTGGTGTAGTCGAAGTGCTGGCGCGCGGCAAAGATCTCCACTGCCTGCGCGCCCGACCGCTCCGCCAGCTCGAGCAGACCCGGATGCAGGCGATGGTTCAGAAATAGGTGAGTCGAAAGAACGCGCAGCATCTTCGAAAAGCCTCTTGCGCTGGGCGAATGAACAAAGCAGGACCCGGCGCTAGGTTTATTCTCGCACCCTGACAGGGACTTCTCGCAAAGGATCTGTTGCGACAGATGATGCGGGACGCCGGTAATCGTAGCGCGGTGTCGATCTTTCCTTGGTGCGCCAATGCCTCTCGCGGCCAGCTGGAATCGCCCCAGCGCTGACCATCTATGATCAATTCGGAGATCCCACTAAAGAGCGGTCTCCGGAGTTTGAGCGCTTGGACGATGTCTTCTGGATCGAAGGAACACCGCCTGTGGGCCTGGCCGTTGTGCTGTGCCCGCGCGGCGAAGATTGGCTCAGCGATCAGCTCCTGCGTTACAAGCGGAGCGGAGTTGAAGTTCTCGTCTCGCTCCTTGAGTCGAACGAAGCCATCTGGCTTGGCCTGGGGCAGGAAGGCCCGCTCGCCGAAGCGGCGGGCATGCACTTTCTTTCTTACCCGATTCTGGACGTCCACGTGCCTGCGAACGTTGCCTCATTCCGCGCCTTCGCAGCGGGACTCGCCGATCGTCTCCGTGCCAGCGAGCGCATGGGCGTGCACTGCCGCGGAAGCATTGGCAGGTCGACCGTTACAGCTGCCTGCACGCTCATCCACCTCGGCTGGAACGCGAAGGAAGCCCTCAGGGCGATCCAGGCCGCTCGCGGCTGCATGGTGCCCGATACCGAGGAGCAGCTGCGCTGGATTCTGAATTACAAGGCGCAGCCGTGACTGCGGCAGCGCACAAGCCGATCGTCGATCTGAGCTTTCCGCATCGTTGGAAGGCCGAAATCCTCGCAGCGCGTCCGTTGATTCTGCCTCCGCGCCACTTCGTGTATCCGCAAACCGCGGAGGAAGCGGAACGCGGCGCGCTCGAAGTGCTGATCCGGCCCGATGCGTCGGACGCGCAGCCATTCCTCGCCACTTGTGCGCTCGGCTTCTGCGATCCGGCGGCGCCAACCGGGCTATGGTCGACTCCAAAACCAGAAGAAATCTGCGCCGTTGCTGGAGGCTACGCGTACCTCATCGACACTACGTCGCCGGAGCTCTTCACGATGATTCCCTATCGGCCGATATTGGAAATTCGGCCGCTGATTCATGATGGCCTGCTCCTCTTCGTCGGCCATCATTCGATTCTTGCCTGGGGGCGCAGCGGGAAGGCGTGGGAATCGGCAAAGCTCTCCGACGAGGGCGTCACGATCGCCGGAATGGATGGCGGCGTCTTGCGTGGAACGGGTTGGGAGATGAAGACGGATCGCGAGAAGCCGTTTGCGATTGATTTGAGGAACGGGAAGCGGCTGTCAGCCGCACGTTCCGAATGAGCCGCGATCGCGGCTAAGCGTGCGGGAACCATCGCCACGCCATATGCGTAATATGGGTCAAGCAGGCGGCGAGCAGGCGCGTATGATCTGGGTCTAAGGGAACCATGACAATACAGAACATCTTCGCTGACCTGTTCTGGGTATGGGTAGGTTCGGAGATTCTGCTTCAACTGGTCACGCGCACCAGCCGCAGCACCGGCAAGGTTAAAGATCGCGGGTCTTTGCTGATCATGTTTCCGGTGGTGTTTGCATCTTCCTGGTGGGCCATGTGGTACGGTGACGTGCATCCGCACACCATGCTCGGCGGGGCGCACTGGCTCAGAACGGCAGGCCTTGTCTTGCTGATCCTGGGCCTCGCCATTCGCTGGACAGCGATCCTCACTCTCGGAACTTCGTTCAGCACCAATGTTGCGATTCACGCCGCTCAAACCCTGCGCACTACGGGCCCCTACCGGTCGGTGCGCCATCCTTCGTACACCGGCATGCTCGTAATCTTCACCGCGATCGGTCTCTACGAGCGGAACTGGATAAGCCTGGCCGTTGTGGTCATCCTGCCCACTGCGGCGCTGCTCTATCGCATCCATGTGGAGGAGATGGCGCTGACAGAAGCATTCGGCGAACAATATCTTGCATACAGCAGGACGACCAAGCGTCTCTTTCCCGGAATTTACTGAAGCGGCGTGAGACCTGCAGGCCACGATTGCGGATCGCCTGTGCCCGGAGCCGGCATTGGGCCGATTGTTGAGACTCTCAGGCGCGCCTTCCAAAGATCGGAACTCCCGGACCTACTTCGCCGCCAGTGCGGCGCACGGCAGGATCGATTCATAGTCAGCGTAGATGCCTTCGAACACCGAGTCCCAACTGGCGGTGAGAGCGTAGGCGCGCGCGTCGCGTCGCATTTGGTCGAGGCGCCCAAGATCCTCAAGCAGCCCGGTGATCGCCTCAGCGAATTGATCGTCGGGCACGATCCGGCCAGTCTCGCCGTCGCGGACAATCGTGCGCGGGCCTCCATCGGGAGTTACGATCGCCGGCACCCCGCTGGCTAGCGCCTCAAGCACAACGTTGCCAAAAGTGTCGGTATGCGATGGGAAGACAAACAGGTCCATATTGGCGTAAGCGGTGGCGAGCGCTTCTCCGCGCAAAACGCCCGTGAACTCTGCCTGCGGCAATCGCTCGCGCAGCCAGGCCTCATCGCCGCCGTGGCCGACAATCAAAAAACGGAAGTTCTTCACTCCCCTGCTATCGAGCTCCTCCTGGATCTTCGCCAGCAAGCCAATGTTCTTCTCGATGGAGAGCCGGCCAACAAATCCCAAGACGCGCTCCCCGTTATCGCGCTCGCGGTCATCGCGCTCGCGCGTGCGCTTGGCCGGACAAAAAAGCTGCGCGTCCACGCCCCGCGGCATCAGATGGCAGGGCCGGCCGGTGGTTCGCTCGAGCAGCGCGCAAAGTTCGGGATTGGGTGCGAACAGCACCTGCGCCATGGAGTAGAACCGGGCCGCCGTTGCCATTGCCAGGCCCTCGATCTTTTGGCCGGCGGCGGTTGATCGGTCCTTGGGCAACAGGCGCAGAAACCACTCCGCACGCCGCGCCGCGTATTCGTGAATGTTGGTGTGCCAGCTCGCCGCAAGCGGAATGCGCAGGTGGTGCGCCAGTCCCGCGCCCAGGATTCCGATCTCGCTGGGCCCAGTGATATGGATCAGGTCCGGCTTAAAGCGCTCGAGCACCTCGCTGATCAGCGGAATATGGCGGAAGAACGCTGGATCAAGACGCAAATCCTTTTCGAGAACGAAGGAAAGGAAGCTGCGAGGCCGTTCCAATGTCCAAACGTTGCCCTCTTCGATCACTGCCTGGGCGCGGTCACCGGCGCGCACGCAAAGGAAGGGTAGGTCGCGCCGCCGGGCGAACTCCTCAAAATGGCGGCTTGTATGGGCGACTCCGTTCACCTCGTGGAACGAGTCGGGAAAATATGCGACGCGGAGGGCTGAAGCGGTCCTATCGGCAGCGAAGCTGGCTGCGCTGGCCAAGGCTGTCACGCAAACTCCGCTAACACCGCCGTCTTTTTCAGAATTCGTGCTCGCCCAGGGCCAGCCGCAACTGATGGGAGTCGCTCCAGGCCAGGCGCAGCCCGCCGGCCACCAACCCCTGGCCCATGACTTGGACCAGTGCAAGCCCTGCGTTGATCAGGCGCGGCGCTGACCCATTTGGCCAAAGCTCCTGTAGCGGCCTCACAACGCCAGTCGCGTCGGGATGAAAGACGCGGTCGTCCCAGGAGCGAGAGCCCTGCGGAAACTCGGGATAGTGACGGATCGCATCGATGGTCGATTGCAGAATCCGGTGCTTCCACGGCTCGGCGTATTGCGGAAGAAAAAGCAGGTTGCTTTTCCGCTCGCGCCGAACCTCGTGCACAAACTCGGTAAAGCTGGTGGCGTTGGTCAGGTTCACGTTGGCGTTTGGTTCTACGCCGTGGCGGTCACCGCCCGAGATGAGCAGCATGTTCCACTTCTCGGCAAGGCGCCTCACCGTACGATTCTCGTCCCAGTCGCGCAGGCCGTTCACCTCCAGGGCGTGGAGAAATGCGCCATTCTTCTGCAGGAACTCGTTTACGAGGAATTGGTGCTTCTCCTTGCCAATCAGGTAAAGGTCCCACATCGGATGGTTGAAGACCACCAGCACGTTCGCTTCGCGATGAAGTGCGGCGAGAATCTCCGTGAGGCGCGCATCGCTCGGATGAGCGGTGAACTCCTCCAGCGTCGCCATCCACTCTGCCGCGCGGGCGCTGGGCAGGTTGTGCACGCCAAGGTGGAACGCCTGCGCGCCACCGTATGGCGCGCTCCACTCCACCGACACCGGAATCTGCCGTGCGCTCGGCACCGTGCGCAGAAGCATGGGCGCCTTGATGTTGTCGTGGTCCGTAATAGAGACCATCGGCGCCAGGCCGAGCCTCTCAATCTGCTGCATCTCCAGGTCGAATGCCAACTTGGGAGTCATGGGCGGCGTCCAGTAGCTGGCTGCATAGTCGATGCGAACGCCGTGCATCTGTTCGGCGCGCCGCTCCAATCGCGACAGCAACGGACGCATCACCGGAAACTGACTGCCGAAGTTGGCCAGGAAATCCAGCGTCTCGCGCGATTGGTTGGTGTGACTGTGCAATGAAACACCGGTCCGAAAGCCCTTGGGGGCATCCTCGTCGCGCCATAGATACGAGATCGATGAACTTGGCATGTCCACTCCTCGGTCGTTCGGATTTCCACAGCCAGTATCCGTTCTCACCGATGAATCTCCCGTTAAGAGCGTGCGAAATACCCTTCAATTCGGGCCGCTATGGAATCAAATAAGTTACCAAAATACCGAAAATACGCGGTAAGAATACCTGTAAATTCCCATCATTCATAATTCTAGGGCCGGAACGGCGAATGGGTCTGTGATTCCAGCTCCTCGGTCTCGAAGGCACTTAAGATTCCAGATGGATGAATCCGACGAAAGATTCGCGTGAATTTTCGGTGAAACGCGCCGTCTCAATGCGGCGCCTCATCCGCGGCGCTTTTTTGCGCCTCCCATGGAGAGGAAACGATTTCGATTCGCTTGCTCTGGCCTCAGCTTCCGCTACTTTCGAGTCTTGGCGAACTCGGGACCGAGAAAATCGTCCATGTTCCAGCCAGCCATCAAATCTTCGTCCTGCATCGGTTTCTTGTTCTCAGGGTGCGCGGCCGAAGCCGTTTCGCTGGCAAGGTAGTTCTCCGTCAGACCCTGACGCAGCAGCTCGAAGGCTTGCTCGGGTGAATCGGCAAATTGGAACAGGTCGAGATCCTTGGGCGAGATCGCGCCCGTATCAACCAGCACCTCGAGGTTGAAGACCTTGTTCCAGTATTCCGGCCCGTAGATGACCACCGTGATCTTCTTGGTCATCTTCTGGGTCTGGGCAAGAGTGAGGATCTCGAACATTTCGTCGAGTGTGCCGAAACCCCCGGGAAAAACCACCAGAGCCTTGGCCAGGTAAGCGAACCAAAGCTTGCGCATGAAAAAGTAGTGGAATTCTAAGTTGAGAGAGGGCGTGATGTAGGGATTCGGCCTCTGCTCGAAGGGCAGCATGATGTTCATGCCGATCGTTTTGCCGCCAGCCTCGTACGCGCCGCGATTGGCCGCCTCCATAATTCCCGGGCCGCCGCCCGAGGTGACTACAAATCGGCGCTTCCGCGAAGGGATGGTCTTGCCCCATTGTGTGAGCAGTTGCGCCAGGCGACGCGCATCCTCGTAGTAGCGGGCCATCTCCACAGCGGCCACTGCGCGCTTGCGCTGCAACTCCGTGGCATTTCCTGTCGCGATGTCCTTGGCCTTGGCGGGCTGCTCTTCGCTGGGAGCGGCTTGCGTCGATCCCGTGTTGTCCAATAGCTCCAACGCATGACCGGCTTCTTCACGGCCGCGAAAGCGCGCGGAGCCGAAAAAGACCACCGTATCCTGGATCTGCTCACGCCGGAAGCGTGCCAAGGGTTCGAGAAACTCCGACACAATCCGGATGAGGCGCCCGTCGGCGCTGTTCAGGAATCCGGAATTCTCGTAAGCCAGCGGCGCACGCTCCAGCGGTGGCGGCGTTCCGTTTCCGGGAATGACGGCTGTGGGCGCGGTTGCAGAAGCGGCTGCCGGATGAGGGGCAATTCTGGACTCGGGCCGGTTCACCGGGTCCTGCGCTTCTTTCTGCTTGTTCATCCCAGCCACGGCTGGCGGGCCGGTTCGCTTTTCCTTGTCCTTCATAACTCAACCATCACGGCGGCGAATGGCGTCTTGAAACGCAATCCATAAATTCAAGAGTCCGAGACCTGAGACGATACCGCGGACGGCGCCAAGCCTGGCGAAGTCAGCCAGCGCGGGCGACTGCAGGAAAATCGGATTTTGGTCCCAAAAAGCATGCGACCATGGCGCGTAGCAGATGGCCAGTCCGATGTACATGCGCAGCATGACGCGGAGAAACAGTTCGACGCGTTCAAGCCATCGCGGAACCCGATGCTGCGAATGCGCTGCGCCTTGGGGCTCGGGTGCCGATGAAGGTACGGGATCCGATGGCGCCCCGGACATAGGAGCCGGACTCACAGTGAGCGTAGATGAGGTCGATTCCGGCTGTTGCATTCGTATGCTTCTGTCCGCCGTCCCTGATGTCCGCGTATCGCAAGCACTTGCACCCATCGCTGTGGCTTGGCGCCGGACGCGATAAGCAAGCCCCGCGCGGGGACACCGTATTGAAACGGTAACACAGCGCAGCCCGCCACGCTGACGGCCACATGGGCCGCGGACCGATCACGCTGGATTAAGCGTGTGAAGCCGCCTTAGAAGCGATAAAAAATGCCGGCCATTGGCTCGTAAACCTGCGTATATTTGGTTGTCGAGTTGAACAGATCCGATAGATTCGGCGCCTTGCTCATATTGCCGCGCACTTGCGCGCGAAAACCAAAATGCTTCTCAAAGTTCCAATCCACGCCGCCGCCATAGATGAAATCCGGCCTCATGACAGTGTTCACCGAGTACGGGCTTTTCCCCGGCACTGTGACGACAAAGCCTGCGCCGCCCAATACAAAGGGTCTAAGGTTTCCTATTTTCTTTGACACCACCCAGGTCCCGCCAAATTGCGTCGCCTCGCCTGAAACTTTTAGCGGTGGTTGGCATGTGGGAGGCGTTGCATTAATGGGTCCGAGGGGAAAGCAGTTTGGCAGAGTGGCATTGGGGTTGTCATAAGACTGATTCGCAGGGTTCGACGTGACTTCGAACTCGTATCCGACCAGCGGATTGACAATATGGCGCCATTCGAACAGCCCGCCTTCGGAGTCTGCTGGCGTCTGGTGGGTGACGAAGCCGTTGCTGCTGTTGGAGGTGGTGCTGCTGGCGAAAGTCCGGTAGCCGCTCAACGCCACGTCGGTCTGCGCTTGGGCCGCTGCGCCACACAGTGCAGCCGCCACGGCCACTACGAACGCGCCTTGCATCCAAATCTTCATCCGAGTTTGAGCCTCCTGGGTTGATTGTCTCGTGTTGTACCGCGTGTCCTGAACCCGCCCTCTGCTATCTTCAACGCATTTGGACGCTTAGACAAGTCGAATGGATAGTTTCGCACTCCATGCTGTGTCCCTGCTTCGAATCAAAACTGGGACCGGCAACTCACGGAACCGCGGGAAGTCCCGCGAGCGCCATGGCGATCTCTTCTGCCGGATAGTCGTAATTCTCTAGTTTACCCGCCTGGTAGTCGATATAGGATTGCATGTCGAAGTGGCCGTGCCCGCTCAAGTTGAAGAGAATGGTGCGCGCCTTGCCCTCCGCCTTGGCTGCGAGCGCCTGGCGAATGGCTTCGGCAATCGCGTGGTTCGCCTCGGGCGCGGGCACAATCCCCTCGGCCCGCGCGAACTGGATGCCCGCCGCGAACGCATCCAACTGCTGCACTGTCGTCGCCTCGGCCAGTCCAAGGTCGATCACGTGCGAGACCAGCGGCGCCATTCCGTGATAGCGCAGCCCGCCCGCGTGGATCCCCGGAGGCATAAACGTGCTGCCCAGCGTGTGCATCTTGACCAGCGGCGTCAGATGTCCAGTGTCGCCAAAGTCGTACGCAAATCTGCCCTTGGTTAGGCTGGGGCAGGCAGCAGGCTCCACGGCGACCACGCGCGCATTGCACTTCCCCTTCAGCTTCTTTCCGAGGAAGGGCATCACGAGTCCCGCAAAATTCGATCCCCCTCCGGTGCAGCCGATGATCACGTCGGGTTCGTCGCCGGCCAGCGCCATCTGCTCGATCGCTTCTTGCCCGATCACCGTTTGGTGCAGCAGCACATGATTCAAAACACTGCCCAGCGCATAATTCGTCTTCGGGTCCTTCGCGGCAACTTCTACCGCTTCAGAGATCGCAATGCCTAGCGAGCCGTTCGAATGTGGATGCTCAGCGAGAATGGCACGGCCCGACTCGGTCTCCGTGCTGGGACTGGCGATGACCGAGGCGCCGAAGGCTTCAATCAATGCGCGGCGGTAGGGCTTCTGGTCGTAGCTCACGCGCACCATGAAGACCTTGCAGTGCAAACCGAGAAATGCGCAAGCCATCGACAGCGCGGAACCCCATTGTCCGGCGCCCGTCTCAGTGCACAAGTACTGCACGCCTTCTTGCTTGTTGTAGTAGGCCTGCGGGACAGCGGTGTTCAGCTTGTGCGATCCAGCCGGGCTCACGCCTTCGTACTTGTAGTAGATTCGTGCCGGTGTATCCAGCGCCTTCTCCAGGCGCCGCGCCCTCATCAGCGGCGAAGGCCTCCATTGCGCATAAATCTGCCGCACCTCTCCGGGAATTTCGATCTCGCGCTCGCTGCTCACCTCCTGCAGGATCAGGCCCATCGGAAACAACGGGGCAAGATCGTCGGGACCGATCGGCTTCAGCGTGCCCGGGTGCAGCGGTGGCGCCAGCGGTGTCGGCAAATCGGGGAGGATGTTGTACCACGCTTGCGGAATCCGGCTTTGCGGCAGGTTGTACTGGATGGTCTCCATGCGCAACATTCTACAGGGCGCGCGTGGAGGCAATGGTGCTCGATCTCACGCTTGTCAACGTTGGCTGAGCTCTCCTGCGGCCACTCTGCGGTTGAACTCGGCCGACTTGTTCCGCGGCACGCTAAGCGACTGCCAGTGGTCGCAGGCAAAGTGTTTCGCCAGCAGCACAATCTGACCCACGTGATGGGGATAGTGCGCTAACTGACGATTGATAGCCTGCATCACGCTGTGCGCCTCGCCGCGAATGGTTACGGTGCGACTCAGGTCAGCGTCGGTCAACGGCTCGATGGCGGAGAAGACCCGATTCCATCCGTCCTCCCACAACGCCATCAGGCCTTCTCGTGTCGCTGGTGGCTCGACGAATTCGCTGTCACGGACGCGGCCGGGCTTCTCACCATCGGTCGTCAGAAAGTCCATCCAGCGAGAGCGCATGTTGCCCGTCATATGTTTCACAATCACGGCGATCGAGTTGGCCTCTTTGTCGATCGCGGCAAAGAGCTGCTCGTCCGTCACCTGCTCCATGGCACGCTCGGCCAGCCGCTTGTAGTAGCGGAACAGCGAAAGCGCATCTTCGATGTGCGAGGTTGTGAATTCGAGCGCCATGAGGAAAGTGTATTCGAGAGCCGCGCGGCGACACCCCGCTTACGGCTCATCGCTGTAAATGTGCACCTCGACATGCCCGCCTTCCACCTGCCGCGCTCGAAACATCCCGGACGTATTGAAACTCCAGGCAAGCACGCCGTCGGGAGCAATCGCGATCACGCCGCCGTCGCCGTGAATGTGCGCGAGTTGCTTGTGGATGACTTCGTCGGCGGCCTGTTGCAACGTGAAGCCCTTGTACTGGACCAGGGCGCAGATCTCGCGCGCGATGGTGTAGCGGATAAAGTATTCGCCGACGCCGGTGCCCGACACCGCGCACGATTGATTCGACGCGTAGGTTCCCGCGCCGATCAGCGGCGAGTCGCCCACGCGGCCCGGCATCTTGCCCTGCAGGCCGCCAGTCGATGTCCCGGCGGCGATGTTGCCACTGCGGTCGAGTGCCACCACGCCCACGGTCCCATAGCGGCCCGTATTCGCTGCTTCCTCTAGTTGTCCCATCGGCACGGCCTGGTCCGGCGGCGGCGCGCCTGCCGGTCGCGGCGGAATGGGCTTGCCCTCCTTCTTCAGCTGCTTCACCAGCGACTGCCAGCGGCTCTCTGTGAAAAAGTAGGCTGCGCCTTCCTGCTCCATGCCGGCCTGCAAGGAAAATGCGTCGGCGCCGGGGCCGACGAGTAGAACGTAGGGAGTCTTCTCCATCACCGCCCGCGCCAAAGTAATTGGATAGCGCGTGCGGGTCACGTCGGCCACCGCCCCCGCGCGCTGACTCGCGCCGTCCATGACGGCCGCGTCGAGCTCCGTCTTTCCTGCCGCGGTAAAGACTGCTCCGCGCGCCGCGTTGAAGTGCGGATCGTCCTCCATCACACGAATGGCCGCCTCGACCGCATCGAGCGCCGAGCCTCCGCGATCGAGCACCACGGCGCCAGCCTTCACAGCCTCACTCAGCGCCCCGCGATAGGCCTTATCGCGCTCCGGACCCAATTCCGTGCGGTCAATGTCGCCCGCGCCGCCGTGCACAACGATGGCCCAGTGCCGGACCTGTGGCTGCTGTGCCATACCCCATGCCCCGGTCAGAGCGGCCCATGCGCCGAATGTGCCGATGATCTTCTTGATCCACGCTTGCACGTGCCGATGCCCGTCGCCTCTCCCCATCGACTCTCATGGTACAGCGATGCTACTCACTCGCGCTCGAGTGTTCGCTGGCGCGGCTGGACTTGGCGACCGCATGTCCGGCAGTGGACAATGCTTGAGTTCCTCCAGTAGGGTTCCCGGTTGCGCGATGTGATGGTCCGGCGTCTGCGCTCGTCCGGTAAAGAAGACCCCAAAAGGAAGATCTGATGCATTCAATCTGGTTTGGCGAGTTCATGGGCACGCTGGTTCTGGTGCTGCTGGGCGACGGTGTCAATGCCGGCGTAACGCTGCGCAAGTCCTACGCTGCAGACTCAGGCTGGATGGTGATCACCACCGGGTGGGCTCTGGGCGTGCTGTGCGGCGTCATGGTGGCGCAAGCCTTCGGCAGTCCCAACGCTAACCTGAACCCCGCAATCACTCTTGCCGGCGCGGTCGTCACCGGAGACTACGCGCAGCTCCCCGTCTACTGGTCTGCCCAACTCCTGGGCGCTATGGCCGGCGCTGCGTTGGTGGCCCTCCACTACGCGCCGCACTGGCGTCTCACTCCCGATCCTGCCGCGAAGCTGGGTGTCTTCTGCACCAATGCCGCTGTGCGCAGCCCTTTGGCAAACATCTTTAGCGAGATGCTGGGCACAGCAGTGCTTGTCGTGATTGCGGCTGCAATCTTTTCGCACGGAGTGGCGATGAACGGACCCGCGGCAGGATTGGGTCCGTGGCTAGTCGGCAGTTTGGTGTGGGGAATCGGGCTTTCGCTCGGCGGCACCACCGGCTATGCGATCAACCCCGCGCGCGATCTGGGCCCGCGAATCGTCCATGCGCTGCTGCCCATTCCCGGCAAGGGCGGATCGAATTGGAGCTACGCGCCCATCCCCATCGTCGGCGACCTCGCCGGCGCAGTGCTCGCAGGTCTGCTGCTGCGTTTCGCGCATTTGTGAGACTCTGCGCGCGTCTTGATGGTTTGTCCCGGCTTTTCCATAACGAACCCGAAATCGTCCCCTCGATTCTCACACCGGCCATCACTCCAGGCAGGAGGCAACGACGGCCAGCGCGGCGATGGCCGCAGTCTCGGCGCGCAGAATGCGCGGGCCGAGTGACGCGGCGCGCCAGCCATTGGCGTCGAAGAGAGCTTCTTCCGCTGGAGCCCATCCGCCCTCGGGTCCAATTGCGATCTCGAGAGTGGGCATTTCCTCTTTGGCCGCATCGATGGCTTCCTCGATCGCGTAGCGCAGGGTGGTTGTGCGCTCCTGCTCAGCGAGCACGATGCGCGTCGCTGTTGACGCGGCCCGCACGCGCGCTGCCAGGTCGACAGGCTCGTGAATCACCGGCTCATCGGAGCGGCGAGCCTGTTGCGATGCTTCGCGCACGATGCGCCGCCAGCGCTCCGCGCGCTTCTCTGCCGCCTGGGCGATGTGCTTCTCCGTTCTTCGCGCAATCACCGGCACAATCGCCGCAACCCCGAGTTCGGTCGCCTTTTCGATCGCCCACTCCATCCGATCGAACTTGTAAACGGCTACCACTAAAGTAACGGGCAGTGCAGGGTCCGCCAGGAGTTCTCCGGCGAGATTAAAACGAACTTCGCTCTCTTCTCCCGCCAGCGTGACTGCTGCAACCTCCGCATGAAACACGTGGCCGCCCGCCACAACATCCGCCTCCATGCCCGGTTGCGCGCGCAGAACGCGCGCCAAATGTTCGGCTTGCGCGCCCGCGATCGTAGCGGTTGCTTCGTCCCAATGCTCGGCAATCCAGCGTCTGCGCGTCATCGTGCAGGCCCTCTCTTCCTCTAAAGTGTACGGCGTTGCGCGTCTGTCAAGCGAGCTCTTGAAATCCGTCGAATAGGGCAAATCACCGCGCCCAGAGCGGGTTTTACCGATTTCATCGTGCGGCGCATCGTCCTTTCGCGGGGCGCTGATTTTTTCTCTGCCCAAAACACTAAGGGGAACGCTTTTGAGCGTCCCCCT
>Ga0224557_1002131_pt1 | contig 17450 bp, 14 predicted proteins | sample 714S31014metaG_FD_180677 | JGI IMG/M metagenome (GOLD analysis project Ga0224557, IMG submission 180677) | Peat soil microbial communities from Stordalen Mire, Sweden - 717 S3 10-14 | ecosystem: Environmental > Terrestrial > Soil > Wetlands > Peat | place: Sweden: Norrbotten County, Stordalen...
TGAACAGCATCAGCGCGTTGCTCTCCATCCCCGCTTTATCATAGGCCAGCCCCAGGGAAAACTCCACTTCCGGCCAGAGCGGATGCCCCTGGTAATTGCTCACCCACTGCGTGTATCCGCTGATGGCCGCCGGCCAATTCCTCTCGTGGTCGTAGGTGCGCGCGATGGCGAATTTCACCTCCGGCGCCAGCGGCGAGGTTGGCGCCTTCTCCAACAGGTCGCCAAAGGCCTTTCGCGCAAGGTCACAGTTGCTTTTCCGATCCAAGTCCTCGCCCATCAGCAGCAAGCCGCGCGCGCCAAAGGAACTGTCCGGATACCACTCCAGGATTTTCCCCACCGCCGCCGCCGCTCCATTGGTGTCGCCCCGGTTGATATTCGCCTCGACCAATTGAAAGAGCGCCAGATCGAACAGGCCGTTGGTGACGGCGGGTAATTTGTCGTACTGCGTCAGCAGCAGGTTGTAATCGCCCACCGCCCCGCCAAAGTCCCCCGCGGAGAATTCCGCGTCGGCCAGTTTGAAACGCGCCACGGCCTGATCCTCCGAATACTGCAAACTCCTGGCGGCTTCCCCGAAATCGGACTTCGCCTCGCCCATCTTGCCTTGCGTCCATTCGCACCAACCGCGGTCCAGATACGCCTTGGGGGCCAGCGGACTGTTGGTGAGGATGACCAGCGTGAAATTGCTTTGCGCCAGTTCCAGGCAATTGGTCGCCAGCGGCGCCGCGTTGGTCCCTTCCCCCGGCTTGGGCGGATGGACCTGCGCCTGCAAATACAATTCCCCAAGGCTCAACTCAACGATGTCCAGGCCGGATGCCTGCGGATACCGCCCCTTAAGCTCCTCCAGCGCCCGGATCGCCTCCGCCGGCGCCGCCGCGTCCAGGGCGACTGTCAACTGCACGATCTTGCCCAGCGCCTGCCTTTGCGTCTCCCCGGCGGTGTCCGCCAGATTCCGGTTATACGTTTGCAGCGCCTCCGCCAACCGATCCAGCTTCTCCAGTATCTCTCCCTGCAGGAACACGCTCTCCGCCAGGCGGCTCTTGTCGAAGGCGGCCTCCAGCAAATTGGTGCTGCCGTTCAACGCCTCCGCGGCCTGTCCATTGGCCAGCTTGATCTGGCATAGAAGATATTGCCGCCGCCAGCGAAGCTCCGAGGCTAACCCGTTGGTGTCAATCCCGCCCACCTCCTTCTCCCCTTCCGCGTAACTCCTCTCCTTCAACAGCGCCTCCCCCAGCAACAGCGACCCCGTCACCGCGAATTTGCCCTTGGGGTCGGCGGCTGCCGCCTGTCGGAAGATTCCATCGGCCGGCTGCAACAAAGCGATCACCTCCCGCCACTGCCCCATCCAGGCATGCGCCTCGGCTTCCTTGTAGGCCGCTTCCAACCTCTGGGACGCATTTGCATAATGCTTGGCGAAGTTCGAAAATCCTTCCGCCGCCTGCTTGAAGTCCCCGGCCTTGAACCGCGCCGTGGCGATGCAAAACACATAATCCCACTGCCGCATCCCCGCCCCGGCCAACGCTCCTTCCAGCAGATGAATCGCCCCGCTGTAATTCGATTGGCCCAACTGGGACTGCGCCAGCCCCAAAATCGCGTCCGGCCGGTAAGTCGAATTCGTATAAACCGCCAGGAAATTGGTGAATTTGCTTTCCGCCTGCGGATACTGTTCGTCCTGAAGCCGTTGCTCCGCCGATATGAATGCCGCCGTCTCCGCGGGTGACGTCTCGGGCGCCGCATGGCCCTCCAATCCGGCCCACCAAAAAAGCGCCGCCAGCAGACAGCCCGCCGGGCCTCCGCCGCGCCACGTCCGTTTTAGCAAGTCGCGCCGCACCCTTTGATTATCGAATACCCCCCCGCCGGAAGCGATGCAAAAATTCTGGTCGCCGCCCGGCCGCAGGGCTGCTACCCTGTCGTCTGTGCCATTCAAATCTGACAGCCAATGAACGCCGTGCGGACATTTAACGTCGAAGCCGGATTGCCCAGTCTGGACGACGCCCGGAAGTCGGTCATGGCGCAAATCAAGCAAGCCAGGCGGGAAAGGGTGGCGGTCCTCAAAGTCATTCACGGCTACGGCTCTTCGGGCAAAGGAGGGACCCTCTGTTTCGGCCTGCGCAAATCCTTCGGCCTGCGCAAAAAGGAGGGCGTCATCAGGGACTACATCGCCGGCGAAAACTTCTCCATCTTCAACAACACCGTCCTGGACCTGCTGGAAGCCGTGCCGGAGTTGCGCGGCGACCCGGACCTGGGCGCCGCCAACGAAGGCGTCACCCTCATCTGGCTGAAGTAGGTGCAGCCCGCAGAACACGCTGAATGACGCAGAAAAAAGGACTTCATGCCAAGGTGGGAATCCTTTATCCGTTTCCATCCTTGTCGCGCCGGAGCCGCGCGAATTGAGGACACGTTTTTTCATGCAATAATCTTTCAAGGTTCATGCCGGGCACCATGCCCAGAATGTCATGCCCCTTGCTTACCAAGCGCCGGGCGCTGGTGGCGATGTCATCTTGTAAGGACTGCCCACGAACATGGAGATAAGCCCAACAAACAGAGGCACTTGCATCGAACAGAGGTCTTGTAAGGTACGGTCGGGAGCGTTTTTCGCAACTTCCTGAGCCGCAACAACTTGCTTCTGGCAGCCGTCTTGTAAGGCACGGCGCCGGTAGCGAGCGGTGTTTTTCCAGTAGCCCGGATGCTCCTTCTGCCAGCCGCGAACTTTCGCCGGGTCGCTCCCAAACATGGGTGTCAAACCATGCGGCATCCCTTCGGGAAACGCGGTGCCACGGCAGGCAAACGTCCCCGCGATGGACTTCGCCAGCAAGGCACCCTCGAAAGAGAACTTTTGCGCCGGGTAATGCAGGTCAAAATAATCCTTTTGTAATCTTCGCCGGTGCTGGCGCGGCGTTGGGCCAGGCGGGCATGGACGGAAGCGGCGGGGTTTTTCATGCGAGGCTGTCGAAATAGGGGCGCATGACGTTGAGCACCCGGCAGACCTTGGCGTAATGCCAAAGAGCCTCGGGAGTGGTGGTTTTTGGCCACGAAGCAATTATTACATAACGTATGCAGTTGGCAACAAGTGACTACAGTTTGTAAAATAGTTCATTGTGTCAAATCTCGCCAATTACGTTCCAAATCGGTTGCAGGTCCGGGTCGCGCAAAGCCATCTGCTTCAACTGCTTGGGGTCGCCCAAAACCAAAGCGGATTTCAGCCATTGCCGGGCTGCCGTAACGTCCCCAAGTTGGCATTCGTAGCAGGCAAGGTTGTAGGCGATCAGAGGCTCCTTGGGAAACAGCGTCCGCGCCTTGCCGAGAATCTCTTTGGCCTTGGGGATGCCGCCGCCGGTCATGCGTCTGGTTGCATAGGCATGGGAAATCCAGAACTGCGCCTCCTTTGGGCGGATTTGAACAAGCGCACAAGCCGTTTCAGCCGCCATGTCCCACTTTCCGGCCTTGGTATGGATCTCGAACCTGGCCAGCAACACTTCGGGATGAGAACGCAACGCCGGGGTGATCTTCTCCAATTCCTCCAGCGCCTCCTGCCAATTGCCCAGCCCCAGCCAGCCCGTTGCGGCGGACAGATGGAAAGTGTCCGGTGGTTCCAGCGATTTCACGGGCCTACAGTCGCAAAGACCGCCGCGGAATGCAAGGTGAGGAGAAATCTTTGCAGAAGTGAACAAATTATTGGGCGGACGCTCTGCGCGTGGGCAGAACGCGCGGAAAGTTGAGCAGAAGCGCCAGACCCCCATTCTGCGTCATTCTGCGTGTTCTGCGGGGAAAACTTCTTGCAATTTACAACTTTTGTGTTACATTTCATAAGCAGGCTTGTTCATTGAAAGGCTGTGGGCGCGGCCCGTCTCCCGCACCGGGCGGCGTGCGTGGCGTGAACCGTCGCACCCGCCGCCCTCGCGCCGCAGGCCATTTTTGCCCGTCTGGCGGGCAATGGGGATATATTGCCAAAATTTACGGTAAATTACGCCAAATTACGGTAAATTACGGTGGTTTTGTTGCGGCGCAAACGAATTTGCGGGCGCCGGACCGCCCCGGGCCGCAGCAATGCCTCAGTCACGAATGGTGGGGACGGCTCGCCGAGCCGTTCGCGGGAGTTTCTTTCCGGGCGGTCGCCTCGGCGAGGCGACCCCGCCAATCCCCGGATTGCCGTCACTGACGTATTACCAGGGTGAGTTGAATCGCACTTGCAACCGGGTCTCAACTGCCCTAGTGTGCCTCTGTGCAGAAATTGCCAGCGGATTCCGGCGGCGGGGACGAACAGTGTCCCCAGCCTTTCCTGTGCCCGTTAAGCCGCGTCAACGCGGGCGTGGCGGTGCGGATCAAGCAGTTGTCGGCCCCGCCCGAAGTGACGCACCGGCTGCGGGAGATGGGCTTTTGCGAGGAGCAGAAGATCAAATTGCTCAGCCGCCAAAGTAATTTCATTTGCCAGGTCTGCAACGCCCGGCTGGGCATCAGCGCGCGTCTGGCCGAAGGAATTCTCGTCGAGCCGCTTCCCAGGAAAAAGGTGGCTTGATATGTCCGCGGAAAGCCAGCCCCTGACCTCCCTGAAGCTTGGCGGCGCCGCCACTGTAAGCGAAATCAAACTCCGCCCCGACCAGCGCGGACGGCTCCTGGAGATGGGTTTGCTGGTTGGCACGGCCGTGCAACTGGTCCGCTTCGCCCCACTGGGGGACCCCGTCGAGATCAAGGTGCGCGGCTACCATCTGACCCTGCGCCGCCAGGACGCCGAGCAGATATGGGTCCGCCCCGCCGCCGGCCCCAAATGACGTCACCGTGATGGAATCGCAGCCAAACGTGGGGAAGCGCGCCGGCGCAATTGAGACTCAGTCTCAATTAAAGGCGCCCGTTCCGCCAAAAAATACTCCATCCGCGCGCGCCCGCGCCGCTTCGTTCAGTGTCGTCCTGACGGGCAATCCCAATTCCGGCAAGACGACGGTCTTCAACGGATTGACCGGGTTGCGGGCGCGGGTGGGCAACTACGCCGGGGTGACGGTGGAGCGGCGCGAGGGTCGCTTCCAGGGGGCGCCGGCGGACCTTCCGCTGACGGTGCTGGATTTGCCCGGAACTTACAGCCTCAGCCCGCAATCTCTGGATGAGCAGATCGCGCGCGACGTGCTCTTCCAGAGGCTGCCCGAAGTGGCGGCGCCATCGGTGGTTGTGGTGGTGGTCGATGCCTCAAATCTCGAACGGAATCTTTACTTTGCCAGCCAGGTTATCGAGTTGGGCTACCCGGTGATCGTCGCGTTGAACATGGTCGATGTGGCGGAGAAGATCGGCCACCGCATCGACGCGGACCATCTCGGCCAGGCGCTGGGGGCGGCGGTCGTCCCCATGGTGGCCAGCACGGGCGAGGGTCTTCCGGCCTTGCGGGAAAAGATCATCCAAACCGTTCGAACCGGAACGCCGCGCGTTGCGCCGTGTTTCTTTTGCGGGGCGCCGCCGGCCTTCGTGAACGAGATCGACGCGCTGGCGAGGATGTTGGGCGGAACGGCGGGCCAGCCCGCCCCGCTGTCACGAGCCGAGGCGCTGCTGCTTTTGTGCGACGAGAGGATTGCCACTGGCAGCCCGTCGCGGCATCCGGACGCGATCCGGCAGGCGGTGCTGGCCGGGCGGCAGCGGCTGGAAAAGGCGGGTATCGACTGGCGCAGCGCGGCCATTGAAGGGCGGTACGGGGCGGTGGGGGCCATCCAGCGAGCCGTGACGATCGAGGCGGGCGGGCCGGAGGAGACGATGAGCGACAGGCTGGACCGGGTTGTCACACACAAGGTCTGGGGAATGGCGATCTTCGTGGGGATCATGGCGCTGATGTTTCTGAGCATCTTTACGTTCGCGAAATTGCCGATGGACATGATCAGCGGGCTGTTCGCGCTGGCGGGCCGCTGGGTGGCGCTGGCGGTGCCGCCGGGGGAATTGGAATCGCTGCTGGAAAACGGCGTGGTCGGCGGGGTCGGGGCGGTGGTGGCGTTTCTCCCGCAGATTTGCCTGCTGTTTATGTTTATCGGGGTGTTGGAGGACTCCGGCTACATGGCGCGGGCGGCGTTCCTGATGGACCGTTTGATGAGCAAAGTCGGCCTGCACGGCAAAAGCTTCATCCCGATGCTCAGTTCGTTTGCCTGCGCGATCCCCGGGATCATGGCGACGCGAACCATAGAAACGCCCAAGGACCGGCTGGTCACCATCCTGGTGGCGCCCTTGATGAGCTGCTCGGCGCGGCTGCCGGTTTACACGTTGCTGATTGGGGCGTGCATCACCGGTGGCGTGCTGCTGCAGAGCGTGACGATGCTTGGCATGTACTTATTGGGAATCGCGGTGGCCCTGGCAATGGCATGGCTTTTCAAGAAAACGCTGCTCAAGGGGGAAACGCCGATGCTGGTGATGGAATTGCCGCCTTATCGCCGGCCCGTGGCCAAAGTCGTTCTTCGGCACATGTGGGACCGGTCGAAACTGTTCCTGAAGAGGGCGGGGACGGTAATTCTAGGGATCAACATCCTGCTGTGGTTTCTGACGACTTACCCCAGGCATCCCGAAATTGCGCGGCGTTACCAGGCCGAACGCGCCGCGCTGACCCAAACCGCCGCCCGCGCGCCGTTGACCGAAGCTCAGACCAACGCGCTGGCGCAGTTGGACGCCGACGAAGCGAGCGCCAACGTCCAAGGCAGCTTCGCCGGATACACCGGGCGGATGCTGGAGCCGGCCATTGCGCCTCTGGGCTTTGATTGGAAGATGGGCATCGGCATACTGTCGTCATTCGCGGCGCGGGAGGTGTTCGTCAGCACGATGTCCATTGTTTATAGCCAGGCCCATCATGCCAGCGAAAACGAACAAGAACACAACCGCAGCTTGCAGGAGATACTGCGGAAACAGAAGCTCGCCGGCGGCGCGCCGGCTTACACGCCCTTGCGGGCCGTCACGCTGATGGTCTTCTATGTGCTTGCATTGCAATGCGTTAGCACGGTGGCGGTGGTGCGGCGGGAAACCAATTCCTGGAAGTGGCCGATCTTCCAATGGGTGTATATGGGGGTCTTGGCGTGGACCTTCGCCTTTGTCACTTTCCAAGGTGGCCGGCTGCTGGGGTTCAACTAAGGGAAGTTTCTTCCTGAATGCCGGAAAAACTGTCCGCCAGAAGCGACCACAAGGCCAAGTCTGTCAGGTCTGTTCCGGCGCCCGCAACCGTCGCTGCAAGCCCAATGGCTTACTCGCCCAAGTCCGGGTTCCCGAAATGGAATCCTGCTTCATCTTCGTATCCCACAGGAGCTTGCGCATCGACGGTAGCGTGAATCTTGGCGGCAATTGCCGCTATGACCAGCGCTGCCATCGCCAGGACGGATACAGATGCTTTATTAATGTTATTATCCACGACAAACATCGTAGCAGGCGCCGTGCCAATGGACTCCAATTCACCCAGCCCCTGAAACACCCATGAAAAAAGCCGTGCAAACGGCGGGATGAGCCACTTGGCGTCATGCAGCCAGACAATTTCCAAAATACAGTGTCCAATGTTTGGACACGACATCCTTGTTTCGGAGTCCACGCGATTGCGGAAGAATGGCCCAAAAAAGAAGTTGACGCCGTCGTCGTTCCGGTATATCTGTTCTGGCGTGAACGGTACTTTGAACCTGCGACTTTTGCTCAACGCGCTGCTGGCCTGCCGCGCGGCGGTCGAGGTTTAATTTCAGTTGACAGGAAGTTTCAAACCCCATCGCCACAGCGGCGGTGGGGTTTTTTACATCACCCCGCCAAAAATATGAAAAATAATCGCATAACCATCTTTGACACCACCCTTCGCGACGGCGAGCAGTGCCCGGGCGCTTCCATGAACTTGCGCGAAAAGCTGGAGGTCGCCCGGCAGTTGGCGCGCCTGCAAGTCGATGTCATCGAGGCCGGCTTCCCGGTCATCAGCGACGGCGATTTCGCAGCCGTCCAGGCCATCGCCCGTGAGATCAAAGGCCCCGTCATCTGCGGCCTGGCGCGTTGCGTGCCGCGGGACATCGACGCGGCCGGCCAGGCCATCAAGCCCGCCGGCAAACGCGGCCGCATCCACATCTTCCTGGCCACCTCCAAGATCCACCGCGAGTTCAAATTGAACAAGGCGCGGGACGAAATCCTCCGCCTGGCCGTCGAAGGGGTCAAACACGCCAAAGGCCTTGTTGACAACGTCGAGTTCTCTCCAGAAGACGCCTCGCGCACCGAGCCGGATTTTTTGCTCCAGGTTTGCAAGGCGGTCGTGGCGGCGGGCGCAACCACCGTCAACATCCCGGACACAGTCGGCTGGGCCGTGCCGGACCAATATGGCGCCTTGATCGGCCGCCTCTATGATTCGGTTCCGGAATTCCAGTCCGGCCGCTCCGTCATCAGCGTCCATTGCCACAACGACCTCGGCCTGGCTGTCGCCAATTCCCTCGCTGCCATCCGCGCGGGCGCGCGCCAGGTCGAATGCACCATCAACGGCATCGGCGAGCGGGCCGGCAACGCCGCCTTGGAGGAAATCGTCATGGCCCTCCAAACGCGCGCGGATTTTTTTGGCGCCTTCGACTGCGGCCTCGACACCCGCGAAATCGTCAAAACCTCCCGCCTGGTCTCCCGCATGAGTGGTTTGATCGTCCAGCGCAGCAAGGCCATCGTCGGCGAAAATGCCTTCGCCCATTCCAGCGGCATCCACCAGGACGGCATTTTGAAAAAGCGCGAAACCTACGAGATCATGGACCCGCAGACCATCGGCTGGGGGCGGACGGAATTGCCGCTCACCAAGCACAGCGGGCGGGCCGCCGTGGCCGCGCGCCTCAAGCACCTGGGGTTCAAGATGAACGACGCGGACGTCGCGGCCATCTTTGCCCGATTCAAGGAAATCGGAGACAAGAAGAAATTCGTCTATGACGACGACCTCTCAGCCCTCGTCGAGGGCCAGATCACCGAGGTGCCCGAAACCTGGTCCCTCGATTACCTCCACGTCTCCAGCGGCAACCGCGCCGTCCCAACGGCCACCGTCCGCCTCCAGAATATCGCCGACAAAAAACCCACATTTGTCCAGGACGCCGGCATCGGCGACGGCCCGGTGGATGCGGCCTTGAAGGCGATTGACCGCCTCACCCACACGCATGGCCGCCTGCTGGATTATTCCTTGCGCGCCGTCTCCCAAGGCAAAGACGCCTTGGGCGAGGTGACAGTAAAGGTCGAGTTCAACGACGGCAAAGCCGTCACCGGCAAAGGGGCGAGCACCGACGTGATCGAAGCCAGCGCGCGCGCCTATTTGAACGCGGTCAACCGCTTTCTGGCCGGACCGGATGGCAAGGGGCCCGCGGACGGACAACCGTGAGGTCGCGGCTGAGTCCGAATGACGGTGCGGAACTACCCCGATCTTATCGAAACGGGGGCGTCCTTCACCGTGCAAGTGAGGCCAGGCGACGCTCCCGCGGAGCCGCTCCCTTTTCCCCAAGAAACCGCTCCTGCTGAGCCGTATGCCTGGCATCGCTCAGAAAGCTCCAAGCACCGCGTTGGATGTTCTTGATTATCAACGATTTCAAGCTCGCCTGGCCCGCGGAAGAACTCCGGCCCCCGCGCTTTTTATGGTGCACAAGGGTGCATAAGCCTGCATAACCGCCGACTCGCGTTAATCCGGGGCGGGCAGCATCCGCGAGCGGTGCGGCCCAATAATTTGTTCCGTCCCCTGCGATCCCCAAATAGCCGCCTTGAAACCCCGCATTTGGTGGGGTGGTGCTGCCGCGCCGCCCTATTTTTGGCAGTTTCAGCCTCCACAACTTCATTTAAACGGCCTGGGCAGCCACGTCCATCCGATGAATCGCCGCTCCCGATCCGCAATAAAACTACCGTAATTTACCGTAATTTACCGTAAATTTTTAACCACGGATCGACACGGATGGGCACGGATTCAAAACCCCCAGTTGCCGGCCAGGGGGAAGAAAATGGCTTACGGCGCACAGCGGGCGTGACGGTTCACGCCACGCACGCCGCCCGGCGCGGGAGACGGGCCGCGCCAACAGCATTTCAAAGAACAAGCCTGCTTATGAAATGTAACACAAAAGGGAGGGATTGCAAGAGTTCTTTTCCCGCAGACCACGCAGATTACGCAGAAGATCGAAAAACCCAAACGCAAAGCCGCAATCAGATGAGGGAATTCAACCACGGATTTCACTGATGGCACGGATGGGAAAGCAGGTCTTTCTCTATCCGTGTCCATCCGTGAAATCCGTGGTTAAACCTCTTCGTTTTTGTTCAAAAACGTCTTCTTTGGTTGCGGCTTTGCGTGAGGTAAACCCGGTGGGCGTGGGCTATATGACGTCATTCCGAGCGACGTAACCGGCTCAAGGCAAAGGGGTTTGAACAAAAGGGAACGAAGATCACGAAGAAAAAACCGCGCCTTCCCGACAAGACTTCCCAGGATGCCTGTTCCTCTTCGTTTGCTTCGTTTCCTTTTGTTCAAAATCCCTTTCGCAACGCGGCCTGGATGCGGCGGACGGATGCCTCCGCTCGTTTGGCAAGGTCGTGTTCCCAGATTCGGATGACCCGCCAGCCGTCCTGCCGAAGCGCGCGATTGACCTGGCGATCCCGGCCCCGGTTCGCCGCGAGCTTCTTCCTCCAGAACGCGCGATTGCTGGCCGGCATGGTGAAGTGCTTCGGACAGGCGTGCCAGAAACACCCGTCCACGAACACAACAAGCCGCGCCTTCCGAAAAACGAAGTCAGGTTTGCCGAAAATTCTTTGATTCCGTCGCCAGCCGGTGACGCCGTGCGCGCGCAAAGCCTTTGCCAGCGCCAATTCTGTGTCCCTGTTGCCGCGCCCGCCCGTTGCGCCCAAGCGTTTTACGTGATTCCGGGGATCCCCACGGTTATGGGCCTGAGAACGGCTCGGTCAATCCCCAAGTGCAAAAGGCAGCCATTTGACTGGCTCCCTTTGCATAAAAAAAACGATTCTGGCGGATTACCTCAACACATCCAATGCTTTTTGGACTGTTCCTCGCTTTGCCGGCGAGCTTCGCGGAGGTCTTCCAATTCAGGAGTGATCTCTTCTGTGTAGCTGCGACGGAATTCTTGATAATCGCCCTCCGATTTGAACAGCGGAACCGGCATTTCCTTCTGTCCAGGAATCACTTCAAGCAACTCTTTCATAATTGGATGTCTGTTAAATTACTCCGATATAATGGATAAACTTGAGAGTTTTGCAAGGGATGTTTTTGCAGGTTTTGACGCTGGTTCAAAGCCGAACCCATGTCCACTACAAGAACCTCGGGGTAATGGAGAGCGATCCAACCATCAGGTTCTGAAGCATTGCGGGTTGCATCCCAAAGAATTTCGCCGTGAACCATGTGCCTCAGATACTCCGCCATGTGGGAAATCTCGCACACCCAGACGAAATGCGGAAGGGGGAGATTCCGATACATCTGCTCCACTATCGGTTTGCCCATGCCGCGCTCGTCCAACCGCTTTTTGAATGACCTCGCCGTTGTCAAAAATAATCGCAGCACCAACGGCCCGGCGGAAAGCGTCGCCGACAGGGCTTTGTAACCAACATCGCCGCGATCGAGAATGGTCGTCACCACCTTTTGAAAACTCTCCGCCGGAAGGAATATCTTTTCAGCCAACGGCGCGACGAAAGACTCGATTTCCCCGAACTCGAACCGTGATTCGTCGGTCCCACCCTGCTTTTTGTCGCGCAGCACTTGATACGGAATCCGATTATCGTCGTTCACCACGAGCGCATGGTTGAACTGAGACGAAAACGACAGCTCGTTCGGCAACGGATTGGGCTGGACGTATTCCGACTTGTGACCGAAGGCGACAACAACATGACGTCTCGTTGCGGCAAGAACCGGGATGCCTGATTCAACGTAGGTGTAAAGAAGGTGGTCGAATTCATTCAGAAAATTGTCTCGCGCATATGTGACAGGGCTAAACCCAAGCCGTCGCAGCGCTTCTGTCATCTGCCAAAGGTAAAGTCCAGAAGACGGATACCAACGACCCAATGAATAATCTTCGGTGAGTTTCGCCAATTGGTAAGGAAAGGTTTCCCACCCTGGAATCCCCACATCAGTGAGGGGCGGGATACATGTCTGTCGTGCTTCATACCGCCCCGCCCGGCAACCTGGTATGAATTACGCCATCTGCACTCAAAACTCCATGTCCCGGCACATGTCATCAAGTTGGGCGATAATGCGGCGCACTTGCGATTCCGGCAACCGCACTGGCCTGCCCCTCAGATATTTTGCCAGATAGTTCGCGTTCATCACCATCGTTCCATTCGGCGGCGGCTGTTTGGTCTCGACAAACCACCCCGGCAGCACGACCAGTGCCTCGATTTCGACATTTTCGCCGGTCTTTTTCGTCAAAAAACCCGCCAGCCATTTTGCGTTCCGTTCCGCTTGAGGGATCGCCTCCAAATTGTCGCCATTGGGAAACCGTAGCGCATCCGCAAGAACATAAACGACGTGCGCGGCCTGCTGTTGCCCACGTCGGGGGCGCACCCGGCTTCGAGCCTTGGTTTCAATCAGGAAAACTCCGGGTGGCCCAACCACAATGTGATCGATGTTCCAATTCTCTCCCCCTGGAAAGTCGTGAAAGGCCCGGTAACCGCAATCCGCGACTTCTTGCGATGCTTCTGCCACTGCCTGTTCGCCACGCAACCCAAGCCGCAGGTTGTGGTAGCGTCTAAAATCCCTTATGACGCGAACCGTCAAACATGCCCCGGCGACGCCAAAGCCGAATCCGATCACCAGAGATGAAACTGACCAAATGGCGGGAATTCTGTCCGATGAATTGAAAAATAACGCTCCGGCTAATTCGCAGAGGCCGAATGCACCTAGCGTCCTTAAGGTCGCGTGGTCAACTAACTCATCCAACTCGATCGACAAAGAATGCCCAGGAGGGCGAAGCAACTTCTCCGCTTGTGGAGACTTCGTTCGCCCGTTGCGACGCTTACGTTCCCACCAATCGAAGGCAAAAATCACCACAACCGGAACCATTCCGGCCACGATCGGAATCAGGTCGTTCCAAATCCGCCGTAGTATAGCCAATGTCATTCTGGCGGCAGATTTGCCACAACAATCCCCCTCTGCCAAGCATTTCTAGCCAACGACTGCGACGCCCCCTCCCTGCTGCTTTTCTCCTGCCCCCATGACCAATCTGATTATTGCGCTTCCCATGCAACAAAAAGAATGGGCATCGCGGAACGCAATCATCCCGAAAAGGCCTCTTTCTGCTGACAAAGTCTTCGGTGTTTGGCCAGAAGTTCCAGGTTTGGGGCGAATTTCTTTGGGAGCGTTATCTTCTGGCCTTCATATTTCAGCAACCAATTGAGGTTTTCCGCGTAACCCGTTGATGTGGAGCGCAATGAATCGGCGAAGTGGACCGTAAAATCGTCGGCGATCACCATGATGCCCCGATCAAATGCCTTATCGTGGAGCGCGTTTAAGCAAAGGCCGTTTCGAGGGTTCATCCGTTGAGTCGCATCGGTTGCCCACGGAATGATATGGCCCGCCACGAGCAACTGCGGCGCGTCAATGCCAGTGACGCAGCAGCGAAAACCGTAGGACGCGAGCACCACGGCGCGAAAGAAATGCTGGTTGACACGCAGCCGCACAAGACGCTCGCGCTCCAGACCCTCTTTTGGCAGTTCATTTTCGTCAATTTCCGCGACGTCCTCCAATCGTCGCCCGGAGAGCTTGGCAAACAGCCGCTGACTCTCGAAGGCGAGAGATTCGGGATTGCTGTTGAATTCGTTCCAAACCTCTTCCTCACCTTTGGCGCCGTGCGGCATGCCGCGGATTCCACGCGCTCTTTGCGTCGGGTCGAGGCGGGAGAAGTTGGCCAATTTGTAAGAAACCGCGCCAACGCTGCGCCCCAAAAGCTTGGCGAGTTGGATTATTCTTGGATTGTTGACGTGAATCGTCCCGAACGGAATCTTGCAATAAAGGTTGAACGCGAGAATGTGTTCATCGCGCGTCCAGTCACTGTTGGGTCGGGCCATCGGAGGTTAGCGTTCTTCGAGCGTCTCGGGTTTCAAGCCGAGGCTGAAACCGCCGCAGCCGCAAAACAAATCCATGAAGGTCAATCTGCTCATTGCGTTTCCCGTGCCACTGTCAAAAAATGTCGCTGCCATGATGACAGGGTTTCCGAGGTTGGCCAGCAAAAAGCGCGGGGGTTTTGGCGGGGGGAGAAATGAGGTTTGACAGGATGAATTGGATGGACAGGATTGGGCAATGTTTGGAATGAAAACACCGGAGCCAGGCCTGTCGTAAAAAACAGCTTCCCAGGGATTTCATCCTGAAAATCCTGTTAATCCTGTCCAAACTTTTTTTTGGCTGTGGCTGGCTGCGCTGCCCTGAATTCTTGGGCGGCGCAGCAGCACCGCCCTACCGATGGCATGAAGGTTTTTTCCATGCGCCCTTGGCGGGGGGCGGGAGAGAGTTTTTTGCCTTGTGCCGATCAGGGGATTCTCACGCCAAGCCGCCAAGCCGCAATCAAAAGGGGTTTTCAACAAAAGCAAACAAAGCGAACGAAGATAAAACCGCCCGGATGGGGTTGTTAAAGTTTCTCACGCACAATGGGAAGAAATCGCGGATTCGTAAGGGTTTGGATTCAACCCTTTCAGGGTTGTTGAACTTGCGGAGACACCCAAGGTAGGCCCTCTGGAATCGGGCCAACCTTGGGCTGAATGATCCAATCCCTTTGGGATTGAAAAGCAGGCAAATAAAAGGGGTTTGAACAAAAGGAAACGAAGGGAACGAAGATAAAACCGCACGGTTGTTGCCGTGCTCAAAATCGGGATGCGCGCCTGCCGCGGAACAATTTCCTTTGCTCGCGGCTGACTGTTTGTTAGACTGGCGGGACTATGAACCAGAATGATTGCCGGCGCACGGTCGTGGTTTGTCTGCTCCTGGGGCTGGGCACGATCGCGCTGTATGCCTCCGCGTTGGCGTTTAATTTTGTGAGTTTTGAGGATCAGCTCTATGTCCTCAATAATCCGCATGTCAATCAAGGGATAACCGCCGGGGGCCTGGGCTGGGCGTTCCAGGCCGGTTACGCGGGCAATTGGCATCCGCTGACCTGGCTGTCGCATATGCTGGATTGCCAGTTCTTTGGTCTGCGGCCGGGCGGCCATCACGCCACCAGTGTGCTGTTGCACGCGGTGAATGCCGTGCTGTTGTTTCTGGTGCTGCGGCGCATGACGAAGGCCTTCTGGCGCAGCGCGGCCGTCGCCGCGCTTTTCGCATGGCACCCGCTCCATGTGGAAGCAGTCGCGTGGGTGGCGGACCGAAAGGACGTGTTGAGCGCGTTTTTCTTTATTCTGGTCCTGTGGGCCTGGGTCCGTTACGTGGAGGCGCGCAAGGGGGCATCCACGCCCGGCGAAGGCGCGGGGAAGAGGTGTTCGACTTGCTTTTACATGGCGGCGCTGGCGTTTTTCGCGCTGGGGCTGATGTCCAAGCCGATGGTGGTGACGCTGCCTTGCGTGTTGCTTTTGCTTGACTGGTGGCCGCTGGGACGATTGTCCGTGGGGCCGGCCGCGGCCGGAGCGGAAGCGCCGCCGCCCGTCGCGCGGCAGGTTTTGCGGCTGGTGATGGAGAAAATCCCGTTCTTCGTGCTGTCCATTGGTTCGAGCATTGTCACGGTGATGGCGGGGCGGCAGGAAGCGGCGATGTCGATGGTCTCGCGGCTGCCGTTGAAAGTGCGGCTGGTGACGGCGGCGCTTGCGTGCTTTCGCTATCTGGCGAAGACTTTTTGGCCGACGGACCTGGGGGCGACGTATCCCTACTTCGTGGTGCATTCGCGATGGGAGACGGTGATCGTGGCGCTGGTGCTGGGGGGGATTACGATTCTGGCGATCTGTTGGCGGAAAACGCGCCCGTATTGGCTTTTTGGCTGGCTCTGGTTTCTGGGGATGCTTGTTCCCGTGATGAATCTGGCGGCGGTTGGGGGGCAGCCGATGGCGGACCGTTACATGTATCTGCCGGCGATCGGATTGTTCGTCTTGATATGCTGGGAAGTCTATGATTTGGTTTCCGGCTCGCCTAACGGGCAGATGATCCTGGGCGGGTTGTGCGGGGCGGCACTGGCGGGCAGTTTCGTTCTCAGTTCCTTGCAACTGCAATACTGGCGGAATGAGGAGAGCTTGGTTTCGCATGTCGCGATGTCGGACTTGAATTTCGCCGGGCACGCCAATTATGCGGCGTTCCTCATGCGGCACAAGCAGTTGGCCAAGGCGGAGGAGGAGTGCGCCAAAGCCGTCGCCATCTTCCCCAAGTACGGCGCCTTGAGCGTGCTTGAGGGGGGCATTTTGCTGATGGAAGGCAAAGTTGACCAATCCATCGATAAACTCAATGGCGCGCTCAAATTGGATCCCGGCCTGGTCGATGCCCGCTTTCCGCTGGGCCAGGCGTTGCTGGCGAAAAGACGGCCGGATGAGGCCGCCGCGCAATTCAACACGATCTTGCAGCGGGAACCGCGCAATTTTGAGGCGGCGACGTGGCTGGGCAGAACCCTTCTGGTTGAAGGCAGGACGGCTGACGGCCTGACCGCGTGGGAGAAGTCGTTGACGATGCAACCCAATCAACCCGAACTGTTGAATGACCTGGCTTGGATCAGGGCCACCAGCCCTCATCCGGAGGTTCGCAACGGCCCCGAAGCCGTGAAACTGGCCAGCCGCGCCTGCCAATTGGTGGGCAACAAGCAACCCCTCCTGCTGGGCACTCTGGCGGCCTCCTTTGCCGAAGCCGGACGATGGGATGAAGCCGTGACTGCCGCTCAGAAAGCCCACGATCTGGCCGCCGCCGACGGCCTCAAAACGCTGGCCGCCACGAACCTCGTATTGCAGGAACTCTACCGCGCCCACAAGCCTTACCGCGAAAAACAGTGAGGGACGCCACGAGGGCGCAAATCAGGAAGGGTTGACGTTTTTGGGAAAGGGACGGCTCCGCGGGAGCGTCGCCCTACCGAGATCGCGGCAGGTCGTAGCTCACTGGCGAGCCAATGCCTTTCATCTCTCAAGAACTGATTGGCGCTCCCGCGAGCGACATCTGAAACTTGTCGGAAACTCTGACATTTTCCCAGAAAGCAGGGGTCTTCAATGTGTAAATGGTTTATGAACATGGCTTTAGCCTTCTGCTGAAGCCATTTAAAATCGGCTAAAGCGCAAAAAGCTGTCGGACAGATTTACAGTCCCATGTCCCATTTGTGACCACTCAGGCGCAAACGTGCAATTAGAAGTTCCTCTGATTCAATCACTTGCGTTTGGGTTGATTAATTTGTCTAATTTTGGCACACTACCGGCTGTAAACCTACACTTAGCACGTATCAGTGAGTTGAGCGGTATAAGAAAACGATTAGAACATGAAGAAACAAATGTAGCGGTTCACAGGGTTGGCGCGAGGGAGCGGTTAAGAATTCTGTGCGGAATGCAAAATAAAGCTGGTGTCACGTAGTCTCTCTCGCTATGGTCTTGGT
>Ga0224557_1002138_pt1 | contig 17416 bp, 13 predicted proteins | sample 714S31014metaG_FD_180677 | JGI IMG/M metagenome (GOLD analysis project Ga0224557, IMG submission 180677) | Peat soil microbial communities from Stordalen Mire, Sweden - 717 S3 10-14 | ecosystem: Environmental > Terrestrial > Soil > Wetlands > Peat | place: Sweden: Norrbotten County, Stordalen...
TTGCCGCGGGTTCATGTTGGCAGTTCGGGCAGCCGCATAGATCGCCGCCCGGACGAAGTTGTAGGCCGTCACTCCGAGAACCAATTCCTTGTCCGCCATGTCCGGCGTGGTGGAGCGAAGCGAATGCTGGATCGGATGGTTCCGCATCGAGACGATCTTCGCGAAACGGAATGGCGGAAGACCGCAGGCGAGTCTCGGGCGTTACTTTCGAGGCGGCTTCGCCCAGAACCTCAAGGCACCGCGCGAGCGCCATGGACAGCATCAAGTTCGACGTGAGATCGAACCGTTGGTGTGGCGCAGCCGGACGGTGTCAGGACTCGGCATAAATGACCAGTGCGTCCCGCACCACCTGGTCGCGAAAATACCGGCTCAGATCCATGGGCGTACGCAAGTCGACTTTACGTCCGCCGAACAACCGGCCCAAGGCTTCCTCAATGTCGGCGAGCCGGAAGAAGCCCACGCGCTCCTGGGGCCGAAAGTCGACCAGGATATCAATATCGCTCGAATCGGTGAACCGGCCGGTGACCACGGAGCCGAACAGGGCGAGTTTGCGAATGCCATTGCGCCGGCAAAGCTCGGCGATCTGGGCCTCTGGAACTTCGATGTGAGCCACAGTCATGCTTCTCTAACTCAGCGCGCCGTCTTCAGCTCCAGACGGCGCTGCTTGAGCCAGCGGAGACGGCTCTGTTGCTCTTGATAGAGGGTGCCCCAGCCGGCCCAGTAGTAGCCGGCGACAAACAACAGCAGGAATGGAATCGAGAAGAAGTTATACGTGTCGATGGCGAATACGATCATCAACACAAAGTAAGTGCCGATTGCGATTTCGATATACGGCAGCAGCCCGCTCCTGCGCCGGTATTTCTTATGCTCCAGATTGACCGTGCGGTCGCCAATGGCGTACTTGGGCGTGCGCACAAACCCGGTAGTAACGCCGAACAGCGCTTCCATAACGGCCCGCGTGTTGATCACCGTCAGCGCCACACCGACGGCCATCAGCACCGGCAGAAGAAGAATCGAGCGCTTCCAGTTCTTGGGATAAAGCTCGCGCTGGGCCACCACATAAAAGGCGGATATCGACCAAAACGCGGCCATGATCAGCGGCAGATCGATGAACACCATCTGCCACACGCCCATGTAGAACCGCACGATCATGACCGGGAGCATCAGCGCGGACACCACGATCATCAGCGGATACGAAATATTGGGCGTCAGGTGCATGAACGCTTCGAACTTCACCCGCCGCGGCACGTCCGCGCGGAAGACCAGGGGCAGCAACTTGCGCGCGCATTGCGTCAGCCCTTTGGCCCAGCGCGATTGCTGCACCTGGAATCCGTGCATGTCCACCGGCAGTTCCGACGGGCATTCCAGGCCCGGCATATACACGAACCGCCAGCCTTTCAGTTGCGCGCGGTAGCTCAGGTCGGAATCCTCGGTGAGCGTATCGTGCTGCCAGCCGCCCGCGTCGTCGATCATTTTGCGGCGCAGAATGCCGGCCGTGCCGTTGAAGTTGAAGAAGTAGCCCGCGCGCGAGCGGGCTCCGTGCTCCAGGATAAAGTGCCCGTCCAGCAGCATGGCTTCCACTTCGGTGAGGAAGCTGTAATCGCGATTCAGATAGCTCCAGCGGGTCTGCACGACGCCAATGGTGGGGTCGGCGAAATGCTGGATGGTGCGCGTCAGGAAGTCCGGCGGCGGGACGAAATCGGCATCGAAAATGGCGACGAATTCGCCCGTGGCGGTCTTTAATCCTTCCTGCAGCGCGCCGGCCTTGTAGCCTGCGCGATTGTCGCGGTGATGGTAAACGATCGGAAACCCCAGCGCGCCATAGCGTTCCACCAGCGCCGCGGCAAACGGGGCGGTGTCGTCGGTGGAATCGTCCAGCACCTGGATCTGGAGCAGCTCGCGGGGATACTCGATGCGGGTGACCTCGTCGATGAGCCGTTCGATAACATACCGTTCGTTGAAGATGGGCAGTTGAATGGTGACCTGCGGCAACTGCGGGAAGCGCCTGGGCGGCTCGCCGGTGGCCTTCTTGCGGTGCTTGAAGTAGGTGCGGATGATTTCGTAGCGATGCACCCCGTAAACCGAAAGCAGGGCCAGGATGGCGAAGTACGGGATCAGAATCGCCCAGTCGAACCAGCTCAGTTGATGCACGCCGCTAAAGGTATCGTCGAACAGGCTGCGCACCATGCGGGAGGTGGCCGAGGTCGTGGCCAGAAATGCAATGGGGAGCAAAGAAGCGACCATAACGCCCTTTATATGGTTATGTTATCAAATGGCCCCTATTGCCAACGGAGCATTGCTATTTTTTAATTGTTTTGGAACTTGATCTGCGATTCTGCCTCGAACTTGCGGTAGGCGCGGAAAACGGTCTCGTTCCGGACGAACGCCCTGGCGTGCCGCAGTTGCAACACCGAGCGCAGCGGGAGCAGGTAGTCCTCCTTGCCGATCTTCACCAAGCCGTAGTCGAGCGAAAGCGCGGGCGATTGCAGGCCGAAGTCTTGCGCCAACCCAGCGCCTTGAATTGTGAGCCTTCTCACCATCCCAGTCTCTTCGTCGATGAAAACACGCCCGGTATAGGCGGCTAGCTCGCGCCTTCCGCCGTAATTCAGCATGAAGTTCGATTTGGCCTTCGACACTTCTACATCGAATACCTGGCAGAGCACGCCCATCGCCATGGCGCGGCCCGACCATTTGTAGGATGCAGCGACATCCGGGTCGAACAGGCCGCGCAGCATGGAACCGAATTCGTTGCGAGAATGAATGCCCTTGTTGGCGGCCGGGGCGTTCTCGGGTTTTACGCCATTGATCTCGATCGTCCGGTACCGCTCTTTGCCGTCTTCGTACACCAGGTCGTCCTTAAACGAGTCCGCTTCTTTGAGCTGATCGGGGGTCTTCAGAGGAGCGGTGAACCGGTGCGTTTCCTTCGTGCAGCGGAAATTCGGAAGGTGCTCCAGGTATCCCACCGCATTCTTTGCCGCCTCGTCCCAAAGCGCCTTCTGTTCTTCGGGCCGCATCTTCAATCCGCTCGAATCGACCGTGGCGGGCGCGATCTCCGGCAGCACCACTTCCGCATTTTCCGCTTCGTCCGCCGGACCCGCCGAATTCTTGGGCAAACTCGCCATTTCCACCTGCTGCGCGAACCCACTTCCAATCACCCTGAACGGGACCACCCGCTTGATGATGCCCTTGGACTGCCGAATCGAAATGACTCCCTGGTAGTCGCCGGGAGAAAACTTGGCGCCCTTCAAGTTGACCAGGTACGGGAACTCCTTAGCCTGCCCGCCGGTCATGTTCTGGGCTCTGCCGCCGATCTGGCTGGAGGCGCCATCCATCGCACTGTTCCCGAGCCCGCTCTTGAACTGCAGCGGCAGGCGCGCCACCACGCGGCCATCGTGCAAGATTTCCATGCTCAGATCGAGCGGCGCGCCGTGGATATCCGGATAAAGCCTCAGGTAGACTTGCAGGTTAATGGGCTCTTCCGCGCGGAAGACCGGGTCGAGCACGGGAGATAACGTCTCTCCCTCGTAGCTCAACACCTGGTCGGCCTCGAACTTGTCCGCGGACCCCTTAAACGGGCGTACCACCAGCGCATCGCTGGCGACCAGGCCGGGCGCGTTTCGGCCGACTCGCAAGGGCGTCTGGATCACGCCGGTAGTGCCGGCCACCAGATCTTCCACTTTGGCTTCCAGGATGAAAGGCCGCTGGCCGACCAGGGTTACCGCGCGCATGAAGAACATGCTGCCCTGACGCCGTTCATCCAATTTGCGCTCCGGTCCGCGAACGTTGACCTCTCTCCGGCCGGTCCAGATAACTGCCCCCTTACCGTTCCGCACGGTCGCAGTCAGCCGCGCGCGCGCCTGGTAGGTGTTGGTGTTGTCGTCCAGGTCGAATTTCAACGCGTTGAGCGGAGATTCGACGGTCACCAGGCCTTGCAGGGGTGCGTTGGAGTCGCTGGCTTCATAGGCCACCTCGGCAGAGCCGAAAGCCTGCGCGGCACCGCCGGGGGCTTGGCCACTCACGGTCACACCGAAATCCGCTTCGTGGTCGGAGATGCTGTTGGACACCGATCCGGTTCCCGCGGTGCGGATGAACCGAATGTGTACCGGAATCTCAAACTTGGGAATGGCGCCGGGCGCGGGCGGCGCGGACTCGGCGGCAGCGCTAACCGCCTCGGCAGGCTTCGCCGGGGCTGCCGGCGCGCCCAGTTCGTCGGCTGGCGCCGTCACCGTGGCCACGTTCGGCTCCAGGGCTCTGGCCTGCCGCAGCCACGCGCCGCCAGTTTTGGTAGCCAAGGCGTTGAGGGCGGCGTTCGGCACACTCTTGGAGCTTTCAGCCACGTCCAGCACCAGGACTCTCACCCGGTTAGTCTGGCAGACCTCCACCAGATGTTCCAAGGTGCGCTCTCCATCGCTGGAAAAGGGCGGGCTATTCAGAACGGCCACCACGATCCGCGCGCCGGGAACGGCCGTAGCGGCCTGGGCGGCTGCGTCGAGACCGATCAGGAAGGACGGGGGATCGGCATCGCGCGCGGCCTGCGCCGTGTCGCTGAACGCCTGTTCCAGATCCTTAGCGGCCGTGCCCGCGGCGAAACGTTGCGCGTCCGGACTGCCGGCGCGCCTGAGTTCGACAATACCCCCGGCCGTTTGCCAGCGGCGCGCAGTGGAGGCCGCCGCGCGCGCGGATTGCCGCGCCGCATCCTGGGAACTTGGGCCGAACACAAAGGCGAGGAAACCTTGCTCCGCGTGAACTGCGGGAATTGAAACTACGGACAATAGCATGGCCATTGTCCGGATAGGAACAGAAGTGCGCATCGAGTTCATTATCCCTCCATTCCGGCTGGATGGAGCGAACCCACCGGAATATGCGGTCGCGGCTCGGTAACAGTCACGTCGATTTCGCAAGCCTTACCGATTTCGCAAGCCTTACCGAGCCGCGACCGTCAGGGAGTGGTTTCTACAGTCGGACTTCTCTTACCGCAGCGGCTCGCGGAGCGCCTGAAACCACGCTCCGAGCACCGCGATCAGCGCGCCGGCGGTCAAGCACAGCGCGCGGTAAAACTCCGGCGGGCCGGCGAAGTAGTAGTGGCTGAAGAAGAATCCGCGGGCCATCATCCCCAGCACGGCAAGGCTCCACAGGAAGAACAGCGGCCGCCACTTCCGGAAGATCGCCAGGATCACCGACAGCAGGCCCACCAGGGCCGCCGCGAGCAGCCACCAGGTGAGCGCCTGGCCCTGCCAGGGCAGCATTTCAAGCTGCAGGGGCTGCCCGCTGGACAACGCCACGACGGCAAGGCCCAGCAGGAACAATGTCAACAGCCCGTGAAAGAGATAACTGAACACGCGCATAAGTGCCCTCAGCACAGCCACCAGGCGACCTCCGATTGAAGCGCCATTGTAGCAAGTTGTTATGTGGGGCAGGCCCTCGGCCTGCGGCGGCCTCTCAGGCCGCCTCTTCGGTTGCGGCTATGCTGCTATGCGGGGCAGGCTGGCGTAGTGCGCTATTTAGACGAGCAAACCGCTCCAGCCAGCGATCCGGGATGGGCTGAAGAAACTTCAGCGCTCACCAGAAGCGATCCACGTCTTCTTTCCAAAACTGGCCCAGGGGTCTATCCATATCGGTAGGGTACGCTGCCACGGTACCGCTGGGTTCCGGCCTCAGCACATCCTTAGCGTGCTTTAAAATATCCTTTCGTGGGGCGATTCGCCTGTTAGAAAGTTCAATGGCCAACGACTACCTTATATGTGCGAGGGCTGGAACCCAAATCGAGTGGAGACGTGAGCCAGGATTCTCTGTACGAACAGGCAGCGGAGGCCTACGGTTCATCACTCGACCGGCTCGCGCGAGCTTATGAGCTTGATCCCGAGGCGCGCCGTGACCTGCTCCAGGATATTCATCTAAACCTCTGGCGCAGCTTCGCGTATTTCGACCAGCGATGTTCGTTGAGAACCTGGGTGTACCGTGTCGCTCACAATGTAGCCACCGGGCACGTGATTCGGCAGCGCCGGCTCAGGAACAGGCTGGTGAGCATCGAAAATATCGAGACCTTGCCCGGCAGTGAGCACGGTGAACTCGCCGCCAGCCAGACCGAAGCGCTCGAGCGCCTCTCGATGCTGATCCAGCGACTGAAACCGCTTGATCGCCAGATCATCGTTTCCTATCTCGAGGAGATGGACGCCAGTTCGATTAGTGAAATCACCGGGTTATCGCCGGCGAACATCGCGATGAAAGTTCACCGGATCAAGAACATCCTGAAGCGCTGGTCCGAGGAAGGAGGACATCATGCCCAGTGAGTTTCCCATGAACGACCCGCAAAATATCTGGAAAAATCAACCCACGGAGCCATTTACAATGTCAGCAAATGAACTATGCCGCAAGGCGCAACAGCATGAGAGGAAAGCCCGTTTTGAAGCGCTCTACTCGATAATCGCCGGACTCATGCTTTTCGTATTCTTCGCGTGGCGCTTCGTCCAACCCTACGAGGTGGTCCCGCGCATGGGGGTGGGCCTGCTAAGTCTCTGGGGCATCTATTATGCGTATCAGGCATACAAATGGATTTGGCCGGGACGGCCAACGCCGGATGCGACGCTCAATACCACGCTCCAGTCTTACAGAAGCGAACTCGAGAAGCGGCGCGACCATGGCCGGCACCTCTGGCGCCGGGCGGGTCTCACGTTCCTTGTCTTGGGCGTGGCGATGGTTATAGTGCCGGCGCTGATCAAGTCGCTGGACACCCCACGGCTCCTTCTGAACACCTTGCCATTCTTTGTCCTTCTCGCGATATGGCTTGCAGTTTTCCTTCGCTTGAGGAAGCGGAATCGGGGCAAGCTTCAACAGGAGATCGAGGAACTGCGTGCGTTGGAGATGTAGAACCGACCGTTTCCGCGAGCTTAGCGTGCTTTATATTCCGTTTCGTGAGGCGCCCCTAGGAACAGATGACCTTTGAGCTACAGTGTTGATTTTGCAGTGAGCCGGAGCTTTACTGTGCCCCGGAGAGGAATACATTCCCCTCCAGGGCAGGAGCTTCTGGGAGTCGTCACCTCCCGTGGGCCCTACCGAGAATCCTACCAGCCCGGCCGCGGATGCGGCGTTGTCTGCCGAAAGGCTGCGAGGAGCGGTTTCATCCTCGGCAATAGCGCCAGCGCTATTGCAGCGAGCGCTGCCGGGAGGCGGCGCGGAGGTGGTCGCGGTGGAAGGCGCAGCAACGATACCGGGAGACGAGGGCTGGCAAGCAGAAACGGAACGGGCAAAGCTGGCGCCATCGGGCGCGTGTCGGGAGCCGGAAACCACCAGAGCCAGAAGCAGTTGGTGAGACCGCGAGGGTAATCACTAAGGACTTTTTTCGAGGAATGCTGCGACCGGTCCGGCTGCTACGAAAGATTCGTGCGCGCGCGGCGAAGTCCCTTACACTGTTCAGCGGGCCTTGCCAATGAATTTGGGATTACTTCGCGGCGTTTCCCTTGGTGGCGAAACAACGCGAAGCGCGTGAACGGAAATCAATGAATCGTGCGCGTCTTCCGATTCATGTAATCCATCAACAAGTACTGCCCCAGCGTATAAGGCGTGGTGAAATAAGCCTTACCCCGGCAGATCTCAGTTACTTTCTGTACAAAGTTGACTAACCCGTAGTCGCTCGCCAGCATGAACGTATTAATCAGTATCCCCTGCTTCTTGCAGCGACTGACTTCCTCCAACGTCTTGCTGATCACCAGCGGGTCCAGACCGAACGCGTTCTTATACACGCGCCCGTCTTCCAGCGTCAGGCAGCTCGGCTTGCCGTCGGTGATCATCACGATCTGGCGCATGTCTTTGCGCTCCTGCGCCAGCAGCCGCTGCGCCAGGATCAGGCCGTCGCGCGTGTTGGTGTAATACGGCCCCACCTGCACGCGCGCGAGCTGGCTGATGGCCAACTCCTCGGCCGAATCGTGGAACAGCACGCAGCGCAGGCTGTCGCCCGGATACTGCGTGCGGATCAGGTGCGCCAGCGCCAGCGCCACTTTCTTGGCCGGCGTGAAACGGTCCTCGCCGTACAGGATCATGCTGTGGCTGCAATCCAGCATCAGCACCGTGGCGCAGGAACTCTGGTATTCGCACTGATGCACGTGCAGGTCGCCGTACTCCATCTCCAGCGGCACTTTGGCGCCCTCGCGCCGGATCGCCGAAAACAGCGTCTCGCTGATATCCAGATTCAGCGTGTCGCCGAATTCATATTGCTTCGACGAACCCGACGCCTCGATGCCCGTTGCCAGATCGCGCGTGTCGTGCCGCCCGAAGCTGGACTTGCCCAGCGAGCCGAGCAGGTCCTTGAGCGTCTTGAATCCCAGAAAGTCGAGCGACTTATCGGTCACTTCGAAGCGCACTTTGCTGTCCGGACCGTTGCCCGCGCCCGCCGCGCCCTGCGGCTCGCCGTCCTGCTGCTCGACGGCGATCTGCCCCTCGTCGATCATCTTCTGCACCAGATTGTCGAGCAGCTTTTGCATCTGCTCCGGCGAGAGGTTCTGGAGACGCTCCAGCATCTCCCGCATGTGCTCGTTGTCAAAAAGATCGCCCTGCTCGAGCGCCTGCTGAATGGCATTCTTGAGGTCCTCCAGCGTGTGCTCGTTCCATTCGCCGACGGGCATGTACTGGGTGTTGAACCCGCTCTGCAGAAGGAAATCGGAAAGCGCCTGCAACAGGTCCTCTGCCCCGATGCCGAAATCTTCTTCGGTGTATTTGGAGTACTTGATCTTCATGTGAATCCGAGTGCAAACCCTAGCCCCTAGCCCCTAGCCCCTCAGTTATACTGCCGCCTTACATTCGGCCGCTGCGGCGGCCCCTCTTCCCGCGGACCCTCGCGCTTGCGCTCCCCTGCGCCGAACTGACGCTCCTCGTTGCGGCTGATGCGCCGGTGCGCGTACAATCCCTCTAGCACAAACTCCGCGGCCGACGCGCGCACCGCATCCGGCTCATTGGCCGAAAGCTTCAGCGCCTTGAGCTTTTCCATCAAGCCCTGGATGGATCCCAGCGCCTCCACCAGCGCCGCCGCATCCTGGCCCTCGTCGAGCTTCAACGTGCCGCCCAAATCGAACCACTGCACGATCTGCGACACGTTGGCGCCTTCGAAATACCTGTCGTAAACCTTTCCCACCGCCACGCGAATCAGTTCCCGCGCCACCGCGTCGCCGCCCTTCAGCTCACCCTCGTACTCCAGTTCCATCTTGCCGGTGATCGAAGGCAGCGCGGAGTAAATATCCAGCACGCGCGGCACGGCCACCGGTTCCCTGCCCCGCAAAGCCCGCCGTTCCGCGTTCGACACCACGTTTTCCAGCACCGAGATGGGCAGCCGCTGCGAAACGCCCGAACGCTTGTCCACGCGCTTGTCCTCGCGCGCCAGGAAGACCAACTGCTCCACGATTTCCCTGATGTACACCGGCACGCGCACGTCGATGGGGGCATCGATGGAAGCCGGGCGCTTCAGCCAGGCCTCCTGTTCGGTGATCGCCATTCCCTGGTCGAGCGTCACCGGATAGTGGGTGCGAATCTCGCTGCCGATGCGGTCCTTGAGCGGCGTGACGATCTTGCCGCGCGCCGTGTAGTCTTCCGGATTGGCGGTGAACACCAGCATCAGGTCCAGGGGCAGCCGCACCGGGTAGCCTTTGATCTGCACATCGCCTTCCTGCATGATGTTGAACAGGCCCACCTGGATTTTGCCGGCCAGGTCGGGTAGTTCGTTGATGGCGAAGATGCCGCGATTGGCGCGCGGCAACAGGCCGTAGTGTACCGTCAGCTCGTCGGAGATGTCCTGGCCGCGCCGCGCCGCCTTGATCGGATCGATGTCCCCAATCATATCCGCGATGGTCACATCCGGCGTGGCCAGCTTCTCCACATAACGATGCTCCGCCGTGAGATACGCAATGGGTGTGTCGTCGCCATCTTCCTGAATCAGGTTGCGGCAGCGCCGGCAAATCGGGCGGTAGGGATTATCGTGGATCTCGCAGCCTTCCACGAAAGGCAGCACATCGTCCAGCAGCGTGGTCAGCATGCGCATCAGGCGCGTCTTGGCCTGGCCGCGCAATCCCAGCAGAATGAAATTGTGCCGCGACAGGATGGCGTTCACCACTTGCGGCACCACGCTGTCTTCATAGCCCACAATGCCCGGAAACAAAGGCGTGGGACATTGCAGCTTGCGGATCAGATTTTCGCGGAGTTCGTCCTTCACGGACCGGCTGCCGATGCGGTCCTCGGAAAACGCGCTGTTGCGGAGAGCGCCCAGAGTGCGGGGCAAATCCCAGGTGGCTTTAGTCAACCGCTGTCCCCCCTTTGCCCGATTGTACCAAACGCTCTTGTACTACTATCCATCAGTTCCTTCGCGCGCCGCGGCGATTCTTGTGGGGCGGCCAATCCTGGCCGCAGGCCACCTTTTAGGTGGCCTCCGCGGTCTTCAGCCGATACTCCGTTTGCGGCTTGCCGCTATGCGGGGCAGGCCCCCGGGGGTGCCCTCTGGGCCCGGCGGCCTCTCAGGCCGCCCCTCTTCTTGCGCGTTGTATAATTGGTCCCCAGGAGCCGCTCATGTACCTGCCACCCGCATTCGATAAATTCATCGCGCTGGAAGCCGGCGCGCTGGTCATGCAGGCCTACGCCCAATACGAGCAGGGCAACGCCTGGAGCCTCCAAGGCAACTACGACGAGCTGGGGCTCCTGTTCGCCCGCCCGGAATGGAAGCCCGCGCCCGAGGCCTTCGGTTTCGTGGCTCGCAACCGCACCTCGGGCCTCGTCTTCACGGTCTACCGCGGTACCGAATCCCCCCAGGACTGGATCGCCGATTTCACCTTTCCCCAAGTCCCTCATCCATTGGGTAATGTGGAGCAAGGCTTCTCCGATGTGTACGATCAGACTGCGGACTCGGTGGCCGCCGCCATCCAGCGCGCCGGAGGCAAGCCCAACGTGATCGCCACCGGCCACAGCCTCGGCGCAGCCCTGGCCGTGCTGGCCGCCGCCGGCATCGTCGCCTCCGGCGCAGCCGCGCAAACGGCGCTCTATAGCTTCGCCGGGCCGCGCGTCGGCGACTTGGCCTTCGCCGCGGGTTTCAACAGCCGCGTGGCCGCCGCATGGCGCGTCGCCAACACCGAGGACATCGTCACCACCGTGCCGCTCGCCACGCCCGCCCCTTCCGCGGGCATGCTGCCTCACAACCCTCTCACCTTCCTGAACAACCTGGGGCAGACCCTGGATTACGAGCACGTCGGCAACTCAGTCGCCTTCACCACCCACACTGGGTCGATCGCCGGGAATCACGATATGCACGTCTATATCGCCGCGCTCTCCCCCATAGAATAATGGCAGTTCGGTTGCACCGTGGGGCGGCCAATCATGGCCTGGCGTCCCCTCTGGGGACGCCTTTCAGGCGGCTCCTGCTTTGAGGCGCGGATATGGCGTCTTGGCCACACCGCCAATCTGTAAAGAAGTAACAGGACGACGTGCCGGTCAAGCGCCATCGGGCCGATTTCTGTTATATTGCTGGACACCAACAGACGAAACGGAAGTCCCGGCGGACGCGAATCGGAGTATTTGTGGCCGTCACTTTCCACAGCGAGGCACCAGCCATGCAATGCCACTGCGCCGGCTTCAAACATGCTCCCGGGCGACTGCCAGAGATGGTTTCCGGGATTAGGCCGGGGCGGCTGGCGGTTTCGAACGCGCCGGTCATGCTCAACACGATGCGGAACCCCGCGGAACGGCAATGATTCGTAGAGCCGTCGATTTTGCTCTCAAGAACCGGCTTCTGGTCTTAGCCGTCGCGATCCTCTTGTTCATCTGGGGCGTGATTTCCTTCCGGAGCCTTCCGGTGGAAGCCTATCCGGATGTGGCGAATAACTACGTCCAGGTGATCACCCAATGGCCAGGGATCTCGTCCGAACAAATCGAGCAGCAAATCACGATCCCACTTGAGAATGTCGTCAACGGCATACCCCATCTGCAGCATCTGCGGTCGGTATCGCTTTTTGGGCTCTCCAGCCTGATGCTGATTTTCGACGACGAATCGGAGAACGATTGGAATCGCGTCAAGGTGTTGGAACGGCTCTCGGAAGTGACTTTACCAACGGGCGTACAGCCCCAGATGGGCGCCGATTTCAGTCCCGTCGGCCAGATTTATTTCTTCACCCTGCATAGCTCGAATCCGCAATATGACGTCATGGAACTGAAATCGCTCGAAGACTGGGTGATCGAAAAGCAATTCAAATCCGTGCCGAATGTAGTCGACGTTGCCAGCTTTGGCGGCCCCACGCGCGAGTATCAGGTGCGGGTCGATCCCGACAAGCTGATCGCTTATGGCTTGAACCTCGCACAAGTCGAGCAGCAGCTTACCAACAACAACATCAACGGAGGCGGCAGCTTTATCGAGGCCGGTCTCCAGCAGATCGACGTGCGCGCCATCGGCCAGGTGAAAACCGCCGGGGACGTTGAAAACACGGTTCTCACAGCCAAGAACGGCACCCCATTGATGGTCAAGGACATCGCCGTGGTGCAGCAGGGATCCAAGATCCGCCTGGGCCAGTTCGCCCGCGCCATTCACCGCGCCGATGGCAAGATCCTCGATGACGACGACGTCGTGGCCGGCATCGTGCTCCTGCGAAAGGGCGCCGACGGAGACTCCGCGCTGGATGCCATTCACGCCAAGGTGGAGGATCTCAATCGGCACATTCTTCCGCCTGGCGTCAAGGTTGTCCCGTTTCTCGACCGCAGCGATCTCCTGCGCTTGACCACCGGCACGGTGATGCATAACCTCGTAGAAGGCATCTGCCTCGTTTCGATCATCCTGTTCGTTTTCCTGGGCAACGCTCGTGCCGCACTGATCGTCACCCTGACCATTCCGTTCGCCCTGCTGTTTGCCTCCATCTGCCTGGACCTGCGGCACATCCCGGCGAACCTTTTATCCCTGGGAGCGCTCGATTTCGGCATGATCGTGGAAGGCGCTGTGGTCATGATCGAGAATATCGTGCGCACCTTGTCGCACCCGGACAGCCTCGCCAACGAGACGGTCGCGGAAAAGATCGGCCGCGCGGCACATGAAGTGCAGCGGCCTGTGTTTTACTCCATCGCCATCATCATCGTGGCGTATCTGCCGATTTTCACATTGCAGTCCGTGGAAGGGCGGCTCTTCAAGCCGATGGCCTGGACTGTGTCGTTCGCCCTTCTGGGCGCACTGCTGTTCTCCATGTTCGTCGGACCGGTGCTGGCAAGCGTGGTATTTCCCAAGGGCGCCAAAGAGTGGCGCAACCCGCTCATGGAGTTGCTGACCAAAGCCTACGCCTGGTCCTTGGGAATTGCGATTCGCTGGCGCTGGATCACGCTCGCTGCCGCCTTGCTGACCTTGACGGGCGCCTGCCTGCTGAGCCGTAGCATCGGGTCCGAATTCCTGCCCCATCTCGACGAAGGCGCCATTTGGGTGCGCGGCACCCTGGCGCCCAGCACCGGTCCCACCGAAGGCATCCGCCTGGCAAACCAGGCGCGCGTGATTCTCGCTTCTTTTCCCGAAGTGACCACCGCTACCAGCCAGGTGGGCCGGCCCGACGATGGAACGGACACTACCGGTTTTTTCAATACCGAGTATTTCGTCGATTTGAAGCCGAAAAACAAATGGCGTCCGGTCTTTCGACAGGACAAGGAAGAACTCATCGCCGCCATGAATCGGGAGCTCGCCAGGCTTCCAGGTGTGATCTGGAACTTTTCGCAACCAATCTCGGACAATATGGAGGAAGCCGTCAGCGGAGTGAAAGGGGAGCTGGCTATCAAGGTCTACGGCGACGATCTGAAGACCCTCGAAGAAACGGGTCTTCAGGTCGTAGGCGTCATGCGCACAGTGAAGGGAATTGAAGACCTCGGACTGTTTCGCGTCCTGGGGCAGCCCAGCCTGAACTTCACCGTGGATCGCCCTGCCGCGGCTCGTTACCGGATCAACACAGCGGATGTGCAGGATGCCATCCAAACAGCCGTGGGCGGCAACGCGCTGACCCAGGTGTTGCAAGGAGAACGACGCTATGACCTGGTGATGCGGTACCTGCCCAAGTACCGGGACACCAAGGAAGCCATCGCCGACATCCGGCTGCTATCGCCTTCCGGCGAGCGCGTCTCTTTAGCCCAACTCTGCGATGTGGCGGTCGCCGACGGCGCGTCGGAAGTCTACCGCGAAGGAAATCAGCGCTACGTGGCCATCAAATACGGCGTGCGGGGACGAGACCTCGGTGGCGCCGTCGAGGAAGCGATCCGGAAGGTCGACCGGCAGGTGAAGTTGCCGGCCGGCTACCACATCGACTGGGCCGGCGAATACGCCAGCCAGCAACGAGCCCAGAGGCGGCTCACCATCATCATCCCTCTGACGCTGCTGGTTATTTTCATGATCCTGTACTCTATGTTCGGATCGATGAAGTGGGCAGGCCTCATCCTGGCGGCCGTGGCCATGGCTCCCATAGGCGGCATCGCGGCCCTCTATTCGACCGGGACCAACTTCAGCGTATCGTCGGGCATCGGATTCCTGGCGCTCTTCGGCGTCAGCGTGCAGACCGGCGTGATCATGGTGGAGTACATCAACCAACTCCGCTCGCGCGGCTATTCGATCCTGGATGCGGCGCACGACGGCGCTGTACTTCGCTTTCGGCCTATCCTGATGACCATGCTGGTGGCGTCGCTCGGCTTGGTGCCGGCGGCCACTTCGCACGGGATCGGTTCCGATTCTCAGCGGCCATTTGCCATAGTGATCGTCGGTGGTCTTGTGGCCGTACTCCTGATGAGTGTTCTCCTTCTGCCGGCGCTCTATGTCTGGATCGCCCGGGATAGCGATATTCTGCCTAAGGCGGACGCCGATCTTGGGGTGTAATGGAACAACGCCGTAGCGGCGGTACACTGAAGAGGAGGGAAGCCGTGAGCGACGACGAGAAGATGGAGTTCTGGAAGGCGCTGGGGCGGCTCTACGATTCCAGCCTGGCTCTGCAACGCGCCAGCGAGGCTTTGCAGAGGGTCTCCGAAGGCCACGAAAAGCGTCTCGACCGCCTGGAAGTCGTGCAGCAGTGGCTGGCGGAAAAAGAGAGGGCGCGCGAAACCGGAGAGCAGGCATGACAGACGAAGAATTCAACCGGCGTTTCGACCAGTTGCACGAGTCCATCCGGGACTCGGAAGCGCGGACCTTGGAGACTATGCGCGACATGCAAACCGAAATCCTGCGCGGCCTGGAGCGTTTCGCGGCCATCGAAACGCGGCCCCCGCGATGACGCGGCTCGACCCGGTCGCAGCTTTCAAATATGCGTCGCGATAACCCCGCTGTCGGCAGGCTCCGCCAAGAAACAGACTGTAATTAACTCATAGTGAACGACTTACCGAAAATTGGTTTCGTTCGTCCGGAAATGCGTTTCCGCGCAAACCATCCCCGAAACCGCCGGCCACCGTTGCCCCCGCTGGTATACTGGAATGTGGCGCGGACCGCCCCACAACACGGCTCGTCGGACCCCTTGACGTATGCCTCTAAAGGCGCCCCCCGATCCCGTTCGCAAATTGGCTTCGTCGTTTTTGGAAGTATAAGTAAACAAATTACTTATTGGCTTCGTTCGTACAAAAATGTTCACGGGCTGGCCCGTATGAATACACCCAGGAAAAGGAAAGCCAAAACGCTTGACCAGGAAGGATTGATCGGCTCGTGGTTTCACAGGCGAGCGACGAATCGGCCTGGGACGCGCCGGTGCGAGTGAAGCGAGCCGCCCATCTGCCATGCTCGACCCGCCCGCCGCGCGCCAGCCGTCCACCGGTCACATATATCTCGGATGTGTAAGGCCGTCAGCCCTCCGCCCATTTCCCCGGCTCAAAATAGCCGGCAAACGAATGATTCAAAAATCCTTACAAGAAATTGGTTTCGTCTGTCCAAATCGTGCTATTGCCCGGAAACCACCCCAAACAACCGAATTCCGTTTCTTGACTGCTGCCCTGAGGAGCGTATAATAGAAATGCCTGATCTCGATCCGCATCCTGACCTCGGATCGTAGGCCGTCCTGCTGGTCCGAGCCAGCCTGTGGCTGTTAAGGGAATGAGTTGACTATACTCGACTTCGATCCTTGCACGGCGCCGCCCGCGCGGTTTCTCTGAACTCAGGTCTCGAAGCCACTCCCCCATCGTAGAGGCGCTTGTCGGCGTTTCATCGCCGCCTTGTTAGCCATGGCCTTACGGGGCGCCTCGTAATCGCGGACCCTGGCCACGCCTTCGCAGCGAATCGCTTAATTCGTCGCGAATTAAGCCTCGGCCTCAAGGCGAGGCGCCGGCGTGCGGCCCGCGCGGACTGAAAGGACAAGTTCATGCCTCAAGTTTCATTGTCGGAAGGTTTTGCGGCCGCGAAACGGCGACTTTGGTTCGCGTGGGCGTTAGCCGTCTTCGGGATAGCGGGGGCACAGGCGCAGATGACTGAAGTCGTGCTGCACAATTTCGGAGGTTTTCCGAGGGGGGCGTCCCCCCAGGGCGGCGTAATTCGCGACTCGGCGGGCAACCTCTACGGGACCGCCAGCGGCGGCGGCACGTCGAACGCCGGCGTAGTCTACAGGGTGGATACAGCAGGTCATCAGAAGGTGCTGTACAACTTTACAGGAGGAGCCAATGGGGGAGGTCCCATGGCCGGCGTAATCGGCGACTCGGCGGGTAACCTCTATGGGACCACTCAAGGTGGCGGCGATGTGAGCGCATGCGGTGGAGTGGGTTGCGGCGTAGTCTACAAGCTGGACGCGACCGGCGACGAGACGGTGCTGTACACGTTCACGGGTGGGACCGATGGGGGCATGCCCATCGCAGGGGTGATCCGCGACGCGCATGGCAACCTCTACGGGACTGCCAGCGAAGGCGGCGCTACGGGCTTCGGCCTTGTGTACGTACAAGCTGGACGCGACCGGCCACTTGACGGTGTTGTACAACTTTACTGGACACGCGGATGGGGCCTATCCCACCACAGGCGTGATTCGCGATTCGGCCGGCAATCTCTACGGGACTACCGCGACAGGCGGCGCGTTTAGCGCAACGCACATCGACGGCGAAGGCGTCGTCTACAAATTGGACGCGGCCGGCCAGGAGACCGTGCTGTACACGTTCACGGGCGGGACCGATGGGGGCATGCCCTTCGCGGTGATTCGAGACTCGGCGGGCAATCTCTACGGCGCCGCTGAAGAGGGCGGTGTAGGCGGGGGCGTGGTTTACAAGCTGGATACGGCTGGCCAGGAGACGGTGCTGTACAACTTTAGTCCCGGGCAGGTGCCATTCTCAGGCGTTAGCCGGGACTCGGCCGGCAATCTCTACGGTACGACTATAACCTACCCCTGGAACACGGGCACCGTGTACCAGGTGGATACGACCGGTAACGAGACCGTGTTGTACAGCTTCACGGGCGGAGCCGACGGGGGGGCCCCCAAGGCCG
>Ga0224557_1002139_pt1 | contig 17405 bp, 20 predicted proteins | sample 714S31014metaG_FD_180677 | JGI IMG/M metagenome (GOLD analysis project Ga0224557, IMG submission 180677) | Peat soil microbial communities from Stordalen Mire, Sweden - 717 S3 10-14 | ecosystem: Environmental > Terrestrial > Soil > Wetlands > Peat | place: Sweden: Norrbotten County, Stordalen...
GGCATCGGGGGCGACCCGATAAACGGGTCAACGCTGACGGACTGCTTCGACTGGGTTCGGAACCGGGAAGAGGTCAAGGCCGTCGTCGCCGTCGGCGAGATTGGAGGGGACGCGGAGGAGAGGCTAGCGAAGTACATCATCGACACCAAGTTCGCCAAACCCGTCTTCGCCTATGTGGCGGGGAGGGCAGCCCCGAAGGAGAAGAAGATGGGGCACGCCGGCGCGATAATCTACGGGAACCTCGGGACCGCAGAGTCGAAGATCGCCGCCCTGCAGGGTGCCGGGGTGAAGGTCGCCATGACCCCGGCGGGGATCCCTGAGCTACTCGCCTCGAGCCTGAAGAAGTAGAGACGGCAGCCTCCTTGCTGGGTCGGATCAGACGGCCCTCAGGTACGGGGCAGCCTCCTTCCTCACGACCCTCTCGATGGTCAGGTCGAGGACGACCTCGGCTATGTCCCTGGCGTATTCCGCTATGCGCTTCTGCGAGTCGACCAGCAGCTGGATGGTGTAGTACGCCTGTATCTCCCTCTCATCCAGCGACCTGATCAGTTCGTCCTCCATGTCGACGAACCGCTTGGCCTTCTCGACGACGACGTCCGCACCGCCGTAGTCTCTCTTGAAGAGCGAGAGCAGGGCCTCTTCGACGAGCCCTGCGGCGTACTCGCTCATCGAGCCCAGCCTTACAACGAGCTGCTTCGACAGGGGCTTGTCCAGGACTGCCACGACCTTCGCCATCCTGCTCGCGTGGGACGCGATGCGTTCGACGCTCCTTGCCACCTGGGTGTAACCCAGCAGATCTCTGGGCTCGAGGATGGCCTCCTTGGAGATCCCCTGGCTGATCGAGACGTTCAACTGGCGGATTACGTACAGGCCGAACCTCCCGACCTCATCGTCCCTCTGGATGACGCCCTCGGCGAGGGCCTTGTCATGGTTCTCGAGGGCGGCAGCCGCGTCCCTGTGCATGGACGAGGTGATGAGGAGCATCTTCTTCAGCGCGTTGTCGACGCTGAGCTCGGAGTAGCCCAGCAGGACGTGGACCGTTATCTTGTCCTTCGAGTCGGCGACTCCCTCGGTCCCGATGAGGTGCCTCCTTACGAGGTCCTTGATCGCGTCCCTCTTCGCCGAGCCGAGGAACCCGTTCCCTCCCCTGATGCTGATCTGGCTGTATCCGAGGATGTAGAGCGAGACGATCTTCCTGAAGAGGGAGTCGGGTCCGTCCCTGTCCGAGACCTCGATTATCGCCTCCTGTCTCTCGCTCACGGGCTCGGTGACGTCCGCCGTGACCAGAAGCGAGGCGAGGCTCGGCCGCGTTATGACTATCTCCGAACCCTGGCGCAAGCCCATCTCCCTCACCCACTTCTTGGGGAGGGCGACCATGCATGAGGACTTTCCTGAGATCTGCACCTTCCTCCTTTCTTTCTCTTGCAGTGCTACCATGTTACAATGACCAATCCGCTGCCTTCTACACCCCAACTCCATATATATTCGTTCACATTCCGCAATTTGCCATATGTTTACTGTAATTAGGATAAACCTTTAGTAAAGTACACTTGTTCTACCCCGCATTATCATGTTTCTCGTGGCCCCTTCGTCTGCCGAGAATGGAGAATAAGCCGTGTGAGGTGCCTCTCGTAATTATTCGTGCTAATGAGGTTATGACACTTGGGACAGATTGGCATCGTCTCACGTTCATGTGGTTCGGCTATTATGCCTCGCTCAGCATCCCGCCCTCCCTGTCTTCGATCTCTTCGGACCCGCGCTGTTTCGCCTTCTGGCCGAGCCGGACTGCTTCTCTCACGGGTAGAACCGGATTGAACCCGAGAGCGAGGCGGTTTGGCAAAGACCCGGCTCGCGCTAGACCTTTATTCGGATGCTGTTATCGACCACTTCGACCTCGTAAGCGCGCAGGTCGGTCGCTTCCTTGCGGGTCGCAAGCTTCATCAGGGCGGGGACGTTCTTCACGACCTTCCCAGTGGTAACCTCGAACTGGGCCTTGTGAACCGGGCAAATTACCGCGCGGTCCTTCACGTCGCCCTTGGGCAGGTATCCAAAATAGTGAGAACACACCGCGTCCATCGCGTAGATCTTCCCGCCGATCTTTAACAGGAGGATCGCATTGCCGCCGACGGCCACGCCGAACATCGAACCTTCTTTCGCTTCCTCCACTCCGGCGACCTAGACGAAATTGCCTTCTCCCACCTTAGAAAGATTGGACAGGCTCATGTCACCTTGTCCAGGTAGATCGAGTCTCCCTTGAACTCGACCTTGTAGGTCCTCAGCGGCCGAATCTCGATGTCGGCCATTATCTCGCCCATGTTCTTGAACATCACCACCACCTCTGGCGGCATCTTCTGCATGAGCTCTGGGGACATCCCCATTCGGACCCCCTCGATATTGCGGCCGCTCGTAACATCGAACTTCGCTCCGTGGAGAGGACAGGTAACTATGTTTCCCTCCAGCTTACCTCTCGCGAGGCTCGCCCTCTGATGGCCGCAGTCGTTCTGCGTCGCGTATATCTTGCCACCAACATTAGAGAGCAAGACATGCTCGCCGAATGCCGTGACACGCTTCATGGTTCCGACAGGGATTTCGCTCGTTCGCGCCACTTCGACGGACATTTTTACTATCGCACGCCCCATATTGGTCACCCGATATAAGCCTGCTGGGGGTCAGATACTCATGTAGGGAAGAGCCTCCCTAGTATAACGATTGTAATGGATGATGACATTCCGTGCGACATGGGCGGGATGCTTTCATTCATGATTCTCTGGCTCCTCTCCAAGCGTCCGAGGTACGTTCAACGCACCGCTGAGTATCCGGAAAAGGTCGGTCAGCACCACCCCTACCGCTCCTCCTCTGCCGAGTCCGCCTTGACGACAATCTCGATGAGCCTGCGCCTCGCCATATCGAGAGACCTTTCGCTCCGGCTGCATAAGCGCGCCACGACTAGTTCATGTTAGTAAGGGATGCCGGGGTCGACCGAACCGTGCACTAGGTGACGACCACTGTGAAGTAGACGGACCTGTAGATACTCCCGTTCGTCACCGTGGCAGCAGCAATGTAGGTGCCGGGCTGCATGTTACTCGCTGCTGCGATGGTGACCCCCACACTGCTTCCGCCCGAGGACGACACCGGCGACCCCGGCGTGAACGAGAGGTATTTCGCGCTGCCGTTGTTGAACTCGTTATCTGAGAATTGTAGCGAGACGTTCTTCTCCTGAACTGCCCCTGACAGTTGGATCTTCATCTGGGTCGAACCGCCGGGCGCGACTTGGACCGATGCGCTCCCGAGTGAGATGGAGAACGGCGGGACGTAGGAGCCGTTGACGAACCCGACGAAGCCGCCCGCGGCAGCGAACCAAGCCCCGTCCGGCGCGAGACCCATGGTCACCATGTTGATTCCGTCAGTCGGGTCGGTTATCGTCGTCAGGTTGTAGAGAGGGGGGTTCGAGACGTTGTACTCAGTCAGCTGTGTCGAGTTGTCGTAGATCACTCCCATCCGGTTGCCGTAGTGCTCGTTGAACCATACCGCCGTCCCGTTCGACCCATCGAAGTAGGTCAGGACCCAGGGGGTGTAGGGCACCGTGGAAGTGGGGTAGATCGTCCAGCGGTTTGTCGTGAAGTTCAGGAAGGCCATCGCCGAGGCCGAGTGCTCGGTGGCCCAGAGGCCCCCCTCCCCGAGGGCGAGGCCGGTCGGCGCATAGAGCGTCTGGTTCTCCCCCACGGGCGAGAAGACAGGGTTTGAAGAGGCCGAGTTGAAAGAGAAGACCTGGGCGAGCTCAGGGTCTGCCCCGTCGAGGGCGAGGACATATCCGGCTGTGCTGTCGCTCTTGAACAGCACGTAGACAGATTCCCAGTACTTCGCCGTCGGGAGGTTGTAGTAGTCCACCGTGCCGTTGGTTGGGCTCACCCTCCCTATGGCCGCTCCCAGCTTGCTCTCTGTGAACCATAGGTAGTTGTTGGGGCTTACGGCGAGGGTGTAGGGCGTCGTCCCGTTCGCGAGGTCTATCTTCTGGGCCTGTCCGGTCGACGGGTTGACGCCGACCAGCCTCGAGTAGAGGAAATCGCTGCCCCAGACCGATCCGTTCCAAAGGGCGACCCCCCAGATCTGGGTCGCCATCTGGCAGTTGCTTATCGATGCGGGGTCGGGATAGGGCCACTTGTACTCGGTAATGGTGCCGTTCGGGAAGAGGTGAGCGACCCCAGGAAGCCCCCATTCTCCGAACCAGGCCGAGCCATCTGGAGCAACGGCCACACCGCTCGGAGTCCTGTTGGCCGGGAGCGTGTACTCCGTAATGGCGCCGAACGTCGTGTAAGCCAGTCTCTGGTCTACCTCGGGCGCGGCCGCCGTGCACGCAGTCGTACTGCTCGAGTTCGAAGACGATGAGCCCACAGTCGTGCCCGAGGGCTGCATCCCGAACGAGTAGAAGCCGGCTAGCGCTGCGCTCCCGAAGAGCACGATGGCTATAACTGCCAGATACTTCGGGTTAACCCGGCGCTTTGGGCCATCGCCCTGCGTGGCCATGAAAAGGCGGAGAAAATCTCGGGAGTTAAGACTTGTGGCTCAGTGGTCGACCGCACGCGAGCCTACCCAGGGGGAACGACGAGAAACCCCTCTTTTGGGGCGTACCTTGGCAGCCGCCCCGGGTCCGCGAGGATGCACTGGGGCGGTATGTCTAGCCCGACGTCGTAATCGTGAGGATCTCTGCCTGCTGCGGGTCCAGAGGACGGCAGTTCATCCCGCCGCTAGCCATGCAGTCAGGGCTGACGGGGAGGTTCGCTAACTTGTCGACCACATCCATGCCGGCTACCACCCTGCCGAAGACCGTGTACTGCCCGTTGAGGAAGGAGTTGTCGGCCAGATTGATGAAGAACTGCGAGCTCCCGCTGTTGGGGTCGGACGTCCGTGCCATCCCGAGGGACCCGATGTCGTTCGCGTATCCTTCGCCGACCAGGGTTCTGCTGGTCTCGAGAGGGACGGTCTGGCTCGAGCCCGTGCTCCCCCACATGGAGGGGTTGCCTCCCCCGTTTCGGCTCGTCGGGTCGCCTATCTGTATGGCGAAACCCTTGACGATCCGGTGCCAGACCAGGTTGTTGTAGAACCCGGTGTTGGCGAGGCTGATGAAGTTCGCTACAGTCTTCGGCGCCGCCTTCGGGAACAGTTCCACTTCAAAGGTCCCCTGAGTCGTCGAAATTGTCACGCGCGGACCGGGTCCGCTGGATGTTGTCGAGTCCAAGCCTTTCGGCGTGCTCTCCGGAGTGCCGGTATTAGGACTCTTGGGCTCACCGGCTGCCGGGGCCCCTGTCCATCTACGGCGTGCTCTGGATGGTGACGCTGATTAGAAGAGCTTGGCCTGGATTCAAGGGTGGGCATGTAAGACCATTGCTGCTCGAACACGTCGAGGCGACAGGGAGTGCGCCGATCGCCTGCACCGCGTTCATGCCCTGCACGACCATGCCGAAGACAGCGTACCCCGAGCCCAGCGAGGAGACGTTGTTGACTAGGTTGATGAAGAACTGGGATGATGCACCGTCGCCCTGCGCGATGGTATTGGCCATCGCCACGTAGTACTCCCCCTCAGGAAGTCCGCTGTTCTCAAAGGGAATCGTCGTCCCCGAGCCTCCCTGCCCCCAATTGCTCTCGTCACTTGGAGCTCCCTTTGTGTTTGGGTCCCCAGTCTGTATTATGAATCCCGCGACGATCCGGTGCCAGACAAGGTCGTTGTAGAACCCTGTATTGGCGAGGTTGACGAAGTTCGCGACCGTCTTGGGCGCGTCCGCGGGGAACAACTGAATCGTTATGTTGCCCTGGGTGGTATCAAGGACCGCGTACTCTCCAGTTCCAGAGGACGTCGAGCTACTGCTGCTCGTCGTCTTGGTCCCTCCTCGTGCCTCAATATCGTACACGGCCCCTATGGCTACGACGAGTATGACAACGACCGCTATGCTGAGGTAGAGGTTGCGACGGGAGGACTTCTTCCCTCGCCTTGACTTGCGTGCCATTCGCGTCAGGCCTATCAATACTCAGGATTAATACCATTCCTGCGTTGTCTCCTTGCACGGCCTTTTCCCGACCCACCCCAACCCATTCCGGCCCGACGCCCTCGAAAAGTCCTTAAGGGGCGTTGGGAGGGCTGGGGAAGAACCGATTAGAATTGCCAATCGCTGACGTTACCAAGAAGCAGATAGCGCAGAAGAAGCGCCTCTTCCTGAAGGTCTGTCTTAAGTGCGGTTCGAGGAACCCTCTCGCGGCTACGAGGTGCAGGAAGTGCCACGCCTCTGACCTCCGGCTCAAGAACCGCTCCGTGGGCCTCAAGAAGTAGGTGCCCTACGCCCGGGTTGCTGGGTCCGCTCGGCGCCGGGAATAGGTTCTTCTCGGAGCCCCTTCATCGCTCGGAAGTGGAGATCTAATGACGGAATCGAAGGACTCCCAGCGCCGTCTCCTCCTCGCAGGAGCCGTGAGCCTGGCCGCGTTCATCCTTACAACCGTCCTCGTCTTCTCAGGCGCTATTCAGGGCGCAGACAACTCCCTGGCGCTCGCGATAGACCAGGGGTACCTCGGAAGCGCGCTGAACCAGCTGATGGTCGACGCGACGAACTACGGCCGCGAGTACTTCTGGATCGGAGTCGTCGCGGTCATGTTGCTCCTCGGGAAGGGTCCGACCAAGCGACTGGCGCTGGAGCTGGCGGTACTGTTCATGGTCGGGATCGTCGCCGGGGACGTGCTCAAACCGGTCCTGTTCAGGGAGAGGCCGTTCGAAGCCCTGGCCGGGATAGTTCAGCGAGTCGCCACCGACACGGACTCCTCCTTCCCCTCGGGGCACGCGCTGATAGTCTCGATAGGAGGGGGTTTCGCCATCTCTAAGTTCAAGAAGAAGAGCGTCGCGATCCTGCTCGCCTTCGAGGCGGCGGTCGTCTGCTACTCGAGGGTCTACGTGGGGGCGCACTATCCGACCGATGTCCTGGGTGGGGTGTTTCTCGGATTCTCCATAGCCCTCCTCGGGACCTTCGTCCTCGAGAAGTACCTCCGAACCGCGCTCGATCGCGCTTCCAGATTCGTGGGACGCGTCCTGAGGTGGGGGTACTTCGACCTCTAGCTCCGGCGAATAACGTTAAATCCGGTTCATCGTCAGGCGCAGGCAAGGGCCGGTCGTCTAGCCTGGTTTGGACGTCAGAGCGATCCGTCAAGCTCTCACACGGCGAAAGCTGAAAACCGCCAAGGTCCCCGGTTCAAATCCGGGCCGGCCCACTTCTCTCTCAAACCTGGCCGCGATGACCCGGCCTAGAGCATCACGAGTTTAACGCTCTTGATCCCTTCTTCCTTCTGAAAATCCTTCGCCATCGTCGCCACCTCGTGTGAGCTTCCCTCAAGGAGGAACATCTCCACGCAGTTTTTCTTCGTGATCTTGTTGTGGATGTGGGTCCTTACGATGTCGTCGTAGCGGTGCTTGATCCGTGTCACAGGCTCCTCGTTCTCTTCAGTGTGCGTGAGGACGATCACGGCGCTCCCCTTCCCTGCCAGCGAGTTCTTCTCCCTGACGTCCTGCAGCATCAGGCGGATGCTCGCCCTGACGAGCTCGGACCTGCCGGTGAATCCCAGAGCCTGCTGCAGATCGTCCATCTCCTTCATCATGCTCTCGGGGAACGAGAGGCTCACTATCGGCATTGCGAGTCTGTGATACTAGGCCTGATATAAGATGTTGACCCTTTCTTAACAAGCCGGACCGCTGGCGCGCGGGTCCCTCTCGGGCCTTCCCTCAACAACCTCCTCGTTCCTGAAGACGCGGCTTGAGCCACAACGCTTAATCTACCAGGACATCACTTGTGAGCTATGCTAGGTTTCGCCGAGACCTTGGGCGGCACGCTGGCGTCGTTCATCATCCCTGCCGCGGCGGGGCTGGCGATAATCTCGTTCGCGGCCCGCTTCCTGAACGCGAAGTACCTGGCCGCCTTCGCGATTGGGCTCTACTTCTGGTTCTTCTCCGACACCATCGGGGACGCGAACCTCCTCGGCGCGAATGAGGGTTTCTCGGGCGGGATCTTCCATGTCGCGCTCTGGGTTTGCTTCGGGGTGGGCCTCCTGCTGATGCTTACTCTCGACAAGGACATGTTCTCCCCAGGTCCAGAGGGCATGAAGCTCGGCTTTGCGATCCCGGTGCTCGTCGCTATAGCGATCGACATACACGGCTTCGGGGAAGGCGCGGCGCTGAGCGCAACCGCGGTCACCACCCCGTCCACCAGCCTCGTCGACGCCTTCGGAGGCCTAGCGGCGGGGGCGGCGTTCGTCCTCCACAAGGCGCTCGAGCCCATGATGGTCGGCGCCGCCTACTGGATCTACGCCAAGGACCACGCGAAGGACCTCAACGGACGGATCAAGGACCTCTCCGTGCTCACGCTCGCGTTCACTCTCCCTGGGATTATCGGAGGCGCGACCGCGTACTACTTCGTCCAGGCCTATCCGAGCGCAGACTTCACCTACGTCTTTGCGCTCGGGCTTGGAACTTCGCTCTATGCCGCGTTCAGGCTTGCGCGGGGGATGTTCGAGGGACAGCGCACGTCGTCCATGGACTCAACCAAGATGGCGTTGATGGTCTTGCTGGGCTTCACGTGCCTTTATCTCGCCGCGCTGCTCCACTCCTAGGGCGGACCGGTGGCATGGGTGAAAGCGAACAGCAGGATACTCCTCGTGGTCGCGGTGGTCATAATCGCTGGGGTGGCGTCGACCTCGGCGTTCTATGTCCTAAGCCTCAACAAGACCACCGCGTCCTCTGGGCTCCCGCCAGGATGCACCAAGCCCCCGGGCGGCTTCCTCATCGTCGCCAGCAACTTGGGCTACAACGATAGCGAGCTCCACTACGGGACGGGTTCATGGCCGATAATCAACGTGACACAGGGCAGCACCGTGAACATAACGGTCTGCAACACGGCCAACTACGCCCATGGATTCCAGATCTCGGGGTACTACCAGAGCTCGCTCGTGACAATCTCGCCCGGAGAGGTCCTCCACATACCTGCCTTCATCGCCGACAAGGCAGGGAACTTCCTGATCTACTGTTCCATACCGTGCCCCATCCACATCTACATGCAGTACGGCGAGCTGAGCGTAGCCCCCTAGCGGAACCCCCTCCGGCCGCCGGGTCCGGCGCAGTGGCTCAAACGGCGAACGCCCGAGACTTTTAAATGATAGAACATGCGTTATAGTCTGGCCACCGATAGTCATTGCTCTTCTCCCCGGCGACATCCGACCCCAACGACATGCTCCACCTACTGCTGGTGGTCTTCTCCGGCGGCCTGTTCGCCGTCTCTGTCGGGGCTTTCGTGAGGAGGCGGGGGAACCGCTACCTCTTTCTCATGCTCGCGTTCAGCCTCCTCTGTGCCGACCAGGTCGTCACGTTCTACCAGGAGCTGTACACGGGTGGCCTGCTCATCCTCATCCCCTACGTGGACCTCCATCTCGTGCACTTCCTGGAGCTCTTGATGATGGTGAGCTTCGCCCTGGCGCTCATCGTCCCGGCAAGGGGGCTGAGCACTTGAGCGCAGAGAACGTCAACAGAATCAGGGCCAAGGAGCTCGTCTCCCTCTTCCCGGGAGTCCATCTCAGGCAGCTCCAGAGGCTCCTGAACGCGTCTTTCAACACCACCAGGTACCACGCCTACAATCTCGAGAGGGACGGCGAGGTGGTCTGCTCCAGGGTGGGCGGCTACTCTCGGCTCTTCCCGGCGGGATTCGACGGGGGCGCGAGGGGGCTCTACTCGGTCCTGCACAACAAGTCCACCCGCCATGTCCTCCGGACCCTCGTGAGCGGAGGAAGGCTGACCAACGGTGAGATCTCGGCCGCCACAGGCCTGCCCAAGTCGACCGTGAGCGAGCACACCGAGCTGCTCTGCCAGACCGAGCTAGCGGCCAAGTCGGTCACCCTTGACGGCGTCGTCTACGAGATTCACGACAGGGCTCGGGTCGGAGAGGCGCTCGCGATGTTCGAGAGGAACCTGATGACCGTGGCCGCCGACAGTTTCGTGGACCTCTGGGATTTCTGAGTCCCAAAGCGTTTTATCTCCCCGTTGAGGGGCGGTCTATCGCTTTAAGATGGGAAGGCGAGCTACACTCAACGCGAAGAAGAGGAACCGGCGCATAATAACCATCTCCATCGTCGTCGTGATTATCGCAGCCGTCGTGGTCCTGGCCCTCATCATCAACTCTACCTCGGACCCGAACGCCAAGTACATCGGTCTCCCAGTCGACCCCAGTGTCCTGCAGCAGATCACGGGCGTGAGCGACGGCACGCTCAACACCGTAGCCGTGCCCAGCGGAGTCACGGCGCCCAACGCCATAACTGGAACCGCCCTGACTTCCGGAGGCAAGCCCGAGGTGGTCTACGTCGGAGGGGACTACTGCCCATTCTGCGCCGTCGAGAGGTGGAGCCTGATAATGGCCCTGTCCCGGTTCGGGAACTTCACCGGCCTCCAGTACATGGAGTCCTCGGCCACCGACGAGAACCCGAATACGCCGACCTTCACATTCAGCAACGCGAGCTACAGCAGCCCCTACCTCGCGTTCCTCGGAATCGAAGAGGCCAACAGGGCGGATGTCCCCGTGATCACGCTGACGGCGGCCGAGCAGGCTCTGGTCTCCAGCTACGACGTCTGCCCCAGCGGCGGGAGCGGCGGGGTCCCGTTCGTTGACATCGCCAACCAGTACGCCGTGGACTGCGGCGCCCAGTCCGCCCTAGACATCTCGGGACAGAACTGGACCCAGGTGGCCCCCCTGCTCGACACCGCGAGCAACCCGACCGCCCAGCTGATCGACGGGGCGACGAACACCCTGATAACGGCGTTCTGCAAGATCGACGGTGGCCTGCCGGCGACCGTGTGCACCCAGTCCTACGCGACCGTCACCCTCGCCTACACCACGGCCTCGGGAGGCGCAGGGCAGCAGAGCATGGCCCTACTGACCCTGGTCCGAGAGGAAGCTCGATGGACAAGCTCGGCAAGTCGTTTGTAATCCTCGCTGCCATCGGGATACTGGTCGCGGTCTACCACGGCTACGACGAGGTCACGAACTTCTCGGCCCCTGGGACGACAGTCTGCAACATCAACAACTTCTGGTCCTGCGGCAACGTCTTCCACAGCGGCTATACCACCTTCCCGCCGCACGGCGGCCTCTCGCTCTTCGTCTACGGGCTGATCTGGTTCCCCCTGATGCTGGGGCTCGGCCTCTGGTTCACCAGGAAGAAGGGCGGCATCAACGGAGCGGTCATGGTCCCGATACTGATGGTGGGGAACGTCTTCACCCTCTACCTCTGGTACCTCGAGCTGGGCGTGATCCACGCTCTCTGCCCCGTCTGCGTCAGCCTGTACGTGCTGAACTACCTGATGACAGCCATCTGCGTGGCAATAGCGCTCAAACAAGAATAGCCCGTTTCAACCGTCTTCCCCAATCAAGCTCCGTCTGCCAGCCCCGAACGGGCCCGGACGTTCGCAAAACCTTTGGAACATGGTTTTGGAGCCGAATACCGTTATGATGTCCATTTCCACGGTAGCAACTCTTATAACCTCATCTTCGACGATGGACGAACTCTGATGAAATGATATGTCAGGATTACTAGCCTTCGTCGACATCTTCGTAGAATCGGCCCAAATGGATGACGTTGTGGCTGCCCTCAAGAAACTCGAGAACCTGGAAGAACTGTATGAGGTCACAGGAGAGTACGACATAGTCACCCTCCTTTCCGCCTCGGACATCGAGGAGTTCAGGGAGGTACTCAAGAACAAGATCATGAAGATAAAGGGAGTAAAGAGCACCGTGAGCTCGATAGTGCTCAAGTCGCACAAGGGTCCTCGATGCGAGGACGAGCTCGAAAAGGTAAAGGCCCCGGCGCGTCAGTAACGGCAGTACTTCCGTACAAACTCTTGGTGACGGAGACTATAGTCGAAAAGAAACTTGGGATAATTGATAGACGCCATCCAGCTACTCTTTGTCATAGGTATCCTCGGATCGGCCATTCTGGCCGGCTGGCGTCTCTCTCCCTACATCGTCCGGGTCTTCGCCAGGGCCCCCGGCCGGCTCGATAGGGTACTCAACCCGATCGAGAACGGCATCTACCGCGTCACTGGCGTAAACCCAGGCCACCGAATGGGCTGGAAGGAGTACTTCTTCGCCGCCCTGCTCGTCAACATCGTGCAGATGGCAATCGCCTTCATCATTCTGACATACCAGAAGATCTTGCCCCTGAATCCCCAGCACTTTCCTGGGATCTCATGGAGCCTGGCGCTGAACACCGTCGTGTCCTTCGCGACGAACACCAACCTGCAGCACTACAACGGCGAGTACGTCCTCTCCTACTTCAGCCAGATGTCGGCCATCCAGTTCCTGCAGTTCACCTCGGCCGCCACCGGGATTTGCGTCGCCATAGCCTTCACCAGGGGGCTGACCAGCGGTTCGAAGGACATGGGGAACTTCTACGTCGACTTTGTCCGGTCCATCACCAGGATCCTGATTCCCCTCTGCCTCGTGGCGTCCGTCGTCCTAGTCTGGCTGGGCATCCCCCAGACCATCAGCGGCTATGTCAGCGCGACCACGGTCGAGGGGCTGGTGAACGGGGCCTCCGAGATAATCCGGATAGGGCCCGTCGCCTCGCTCGTCTCTATCATGCAGCTGGGGACCAACGGAGGAGGGTACTACGGAGCGAACTCCGCAAACCCGTTCCAGAACCCGAGCCCAGCTACCGACATCTTCGAGATCTTCCTGATGCTCCTGCTGCCGACCACCCTGTGCTTCGTCTACGGGCAGGTCCTGGGCAAGAAGCGCGAGACGAGGCCGCTGCTCTGGGGTGCATACCTCCTCTTCGCGATCGACCTCGTGATCGGACTCATCCCGAACACCGTGCTCGGCGCGGGCATCGAAACGAGGTTCGGCGGGTTCTTCTCCGCGTTCTGGACGGTCGTGACTACGGCGGTTACGACCGGCTCCGTCAACTCCTCCCTAGGGGGGATGCATGCGCTGACCATCCTCGCGGCGTTCATGGGGATGCTGATCCAGTCAACGCCCGGTGGGAAGGGCGTGGGCCTGATGTATATGGTGATGTACATCATAATCACGGTCTTCATCGTCGGCTTGATGTCGGGCCGGACGCCCGAGTACCTGGGGATCAAGATCACCTCCAGGGACGTCAAGCTCGTGATGATCGCTTTCCTAATCCACCCGATCGTAATCCTGATACCCACTCTACTGGCGTTCGCCACGGGAGCCGCCGCCGCGATAGGGGTGGGGACGAACGCCTCCGGGTTCACGCAGATATTCTACGAGTTCACCTCGGCCGCGGCGAACAACGGCTCTGACTTCCTCGGAGCCTCCGCGAACACGGTCTTCTTCAACGTCGCCACCGCGGTCGTGATGTTCCTGGGCCGCTACGCGCCCATCGGGATACTGGTCGCCCTCTCCGGCTCGATGATTGGCAGGAAGAGGGGGGATGAGGTAGGTCTCAAGACCGACAGCCCGATCTTCACGGTCGTCCTGGTCGCGAGCATCCTTATCCTGGTGGTGCTCACCTTCTTCCCGTTCCTGGCGCTCGGGCCGATACTGTCCTACTTCCAAGGAGCATGAGATAGTTGGATCCAGTCACACCAAAGAATGACGAGAAATCCGGGACCGGCAAGGTCGGCCGCCGTTCAAGCGCCCTGACTGGAAAGCTCCTGGCCGATTCGCTGGTCCGATTGAGCCCGGCGTCCCTAAAATCGAACCCTGTGATGCTCATCGTTGAGATCACCTTCTTCATCGTCGCCGCGATGGCCGTCTACCCGCAGGCGTTCGTGGACGTTGCGAGCGTCGGCGAGCGGCTCTTCTACGTCGAGGTAGCCGTGATCCTGATCATAACCGTCTGGTTCAGCACCCTCTCCGATGCGCTCGCCGAGCAGCAGGCGAAGAACACGGCGAGCAGCCTTCGGAAGCTCGAGACCCAGGTGGTAAGCAAGAAGGTGGTGACCCAGGGTTGGTCAAGGGAAATCATTCCAACCCCCTCCTCGCAGCTTCTGAAGGGCGAGCTCATCCTCCTCGAGAAGAACGACCTGGTCCCGATAGACGCCGAGGTGCTCGAGGGCATAGCCATGGTGGACGAGTCGCTGCTCACGGGAGAGTCTGCCCCGGTGAGGAAGGCGCCTGGAGACGCGCTGATCGGCGGCTCCCTCATCGTCAGCGACACCCTGACCGCGAGGGTCGCGGCCAACCCCGGCGAGAGCTACCTGAACCAGATGATCAGGCTCGTCGAGTCCTCGAAGAGGCCGAAGACCCCCAACGAGCAGGCGGTCACGATGGTCCTGATCGGGCTGACGGCGATATTCAGCATCATCATCATGGCCCTCCTCGGGCTCTCGGTCACCCTCGGGCTCGGGGCGGACCTCTCGGTCCTGATCGCTCTCTATGTCTGTCTCCTTCCCACCACGATCGGCGCGCTCCTCCCCGCCATCGGCCTCTCCGGGATCTCCCGGCTGTACGAGAGGAAGATCGTCGCGAAATCGGGGAAGGCGATAGAGACAGCCGGCGACGCCGACGTCATCCTGCTCGACAAGACCGGGACGATCACTGTCGGCAACAGGGAGGCGATTCAGTTCGTCCCCTTCGAAGGGCACACCGAGAGGGAGGTCGGAGAGTCGGCCTTTCTGTCATCGTGGCAGGACGACACCCCCGAAGGGAGGAGCATCATCAGGCTTGCCTACGGGAAGGGGTTCGTCCCCATGGAGCTGAACGCGCTCGCGCTTTCCCAGGCCTACGAGTTCTCCGCCAGCACCCGCACGAGCGGTGTCAAGATATCGAAGGCCACGACATTCATGCTGCCCAAGGGCGGGGCCGAGAGGGGACGGTTCAGGAGGAAGTCCTCGAAGTACGACGTGACGGGGTCCGACGTGGCCCCTGAGGCGGAGGTCGAGATCATCAAGGGCTCCCCGGACGCAGTGAAGGCGAAGGTGGCCTCCGTCCCCCTGACGTTCGACGTCGTCGTTGACGGGATCTCCTCCGCGGGCGAGACGCCGATAGCCATCGAGAGGAACGGCGAGATGCTGGGGATCATAAGGCTGAAGGACATCCTCAAGCCAGGTATCAAGGAGAAGATCCAGGCCGTCAAGATGATGGGGATTAGGCCGGTGATGATCACCGGCGACCAGCCACTAACCGCCAAGAGCATCGCTTCCGAGGTGGGCATCGATGAGTTCGTGCCAAAGGCGAAGCCCGAGGACAAGTTCGAGATAGTCAAGAAGGAGCAGGCCCAGTCAAGGATAGTCGCCATGATAGGGGACGGGACGAACGACGCCCCGGCGCTTGCGGTCGCGGACGTCGGGCTGGCGATGAACTCCGGGACGGAGGCGGCGAAGGAGGCCGCCAACATGGTCGACCTCGAGTCGAACCCGGCGAAGATCATCGACGTCGTCCTCCTTGGGAAGCAGCTCCTGATGACAAGGGGGGCCGTTACCGCGTTCAGCATAGCCAACGACATCGCCAAGTACTTCGCGATCGTCCCGGTGCTCTTCGCGGCGACCCTGCCTCAGCTGAACGGCCTGAACATACTCCACCTCGGCCTGCACACCGCTGTCCTCTCGGCGCTCATCTTCAACGCGATTATCATCCCGATGCTGATCCCGCTCGCCATGCGCGGGGTCAGTTTCAAGCCCGCGGGCACCATGACAATCTTCTTACGGAACGTCCTGATATACGGAGTGGGAGGGGTCATAGTGCCCTTCGTAGGGATCAAGCTGATCGATCTTCTGATATCAGCGTTGTAGGTGAAATGCTTGGAAACATCAAGAGACAACAAGGAAGGAGCAGAAAAGGCCGACTACCGGCCCGTGGTAGGCATAGCCATCGTCTCGCTCCTGGTCTGCGGGCTGTTCTTCCCGCTGCTCATCACCGGGATCGCGCAGGTCGTCCTCCCCACCCAGGCCAACGGCAACCTCGTGCACCTCCCCAACGGACAGACCGTCGGATCCTACAACATCGCCCAGAACTTCACGCTGCCGATATTCTTCCACACCAGAGACGAGTCGCAGTCGGCCTCCGGACTGGACCCGGACATCACGGTCCAGCAGGCGGACGCCCAGATTCAGGGGATAAGCAACGCGACCGGGATCCCCGCCGCGAGCCTCCAGCAGCTCGTGGACAACAACATCGACCAGCAGGGGCGGTATGTCGAGCTCCAGTACGTCAACGTCCTCGTGCTCAACATCGACTTGATAGAGATGTATCCGTCCTCCTACAGCGCCTACACCTGACCTCCCGCAGCGATATCCGATAAATAGCCGACGCGACGAAACTCCAGGGGAACCTGTTTGCCGTCGGGCCAGCCGCTCGTGGACGCCTCGGACATCGTGAAGAGCTACGGGACCGTCTCGGCCCTCTCGGGGCTCGAGCTGAAGGTGATGCCCGGGGAGGTCTACGGCCTGCTGGGCCCGAACGGCGCCGGGAAGACGACGGCCCTGCGGATACTGAGCGGCCTCGAGACGCCCACGAGCGGTTCGGTGCGGGTCGTCGGCTACGACCCGGTCTCGCAGAGGATCGAAGTGAAGCGGAGGACAGGCTACGTCGCCGAGTCCGCGGTCCTCTACGAGTCGCTCACACCGAGGGAGTACTTCGAGTTCGTTGCCTCGACGCGGGAGCTCGACGACAGGGTGAAGGAAAGGGTCTCCCGGCTGGCCTCGGTCTTCGAGATAGGAGCGAGCCTCGACATCCCGGTGGGCGCGCTGTCGCTGGGGACGAAGCAGAAGATCTCGGTGATAGCCGCGCTCATGCACGAACCGCCGCTCCTGCTGCTGGACGAGCCCCTGAACGGGCTGGACGCCAAGAGCAGCAGGATCCTGAAGGAGCTCGTCCTCCTGCACACCGAGAGGCGCGGCGCCGTGATCTTCTCCACCCACGTGATGGAAGTCGCCGAGGGGATGTGCACCAAGATCGGCATCATAGACGGCGGGAGGATCGTCGCCGAGGGGACGATGGAGGAACTCAGGGACCTCTCCGGGCGCAAGGGGAGTTCCCTGGAGGACGTCTTTCTTAAGGTCACTAACGAGGAGGGGTTCATCGCCGAGGCGGTCGCGAAGCTCAGGGAGGGTGGGACCAACGGACCTGGCTGAGGCGTGGGCCGCCAGCAGGGTGTCCTACACCGAGCTCGTCTACCGCCCGCTCCTGAGGTCCGGATACGCGACGAAGGACTCGGGGTCGTCCAGGTCCGTTAGGAACGCCCTTCGTGGAGCCACCATCAACAAGCTGATCTTCTCAATCTTCACGATGGGGGGAGCGGCCTTCCCCTTCTTCCTCTACCGCTTGGGGTTGGAGTCGATCTCCCTCAGGCTGGCGGTCTCTCTCAGCATCCTTCTGGTCTTCGGTTACATCGTCCTTTACTCGATCCAGGTGCTGCCCACGTTCGTC
>Ga0224557_1002140_pt1 | contig 17382 bp, 11 predicted proteins | sample 714S31014metaG_FD_180677 | JGI IMG/M metagenome (GOLD analysis project Ga0224557, IMG submission 180677) | Peat soil microbial communities from Stordalen Mire, Sweden - 717 S3 10-14 | ecosystem: Environmental > Terrestrial > Soil > Wetlands > Peat | place: Sweden: Norrbotten County, Stordalen...
CCGATCCTGCCGGGCTCACCAAATCGCTGACCCTGTGTCTCGAGATGCTGGCCGCGGGTCTGGCGGCAACCGTTCCGCTCAGCGGGGGTTCCGACCGTTGGCGGCTGGCGCCGATCTGTCTCGCCAGCGCGGTGCTCGCCGGCTTCATCTTCCCCTTGTTTGCACACTGGGTATGGGGTGCGGGATGGTTGGCGCAGTTGAGCGCAAACTTCGGCATACCCGGATTCGTCGATCCCGGCGGCGCAGCCGTTATCCAGGTAGTGGGTGGCCTGATGGCAGTCTCCGTCGTCTGGATCATCGGCCCGCGGCGGGGCAAGTTCGCTGAGGACGGAATGCCGCTCGCCATCCCCGGGCACAACATTGTGCAGGTGCTCTTTGGCTGCTTGCTGGCGCTGGTCGGATGGATCGGACTTGACTCCGCGGCCTCCATCCTCTTCTACGGCGCCGGCCCGCAGCAGGTCGTCTGGATTGTGATCAACGCCATGCTCTCCGCATCGGCCGGATGCCTCGCGGCGATCGTCGTTACGCGCGCGCGCTACCGCAAGCCCGATGCCTCGATCGCGGCCAACGGCTGGATCGCCGGCCTGGTGGCGGGCAGTGCGGCGTGCGCCTTCGTTTCGCCGGTGGCGGCTATCGACATCGGCCTGGTCGCCGGACTGCTGATCACCTACATGATTGAAATTGCCGAACTGCGACTGCGGGCGGACGATCCCGGCGGGGCGGTTTCAGTCCACGCCGGCGCCGGCCTGTGGGGATTGCTCGCCGTCGGACTCTTCGGCCATTTCTCCGACGGCAATCGCGCCGGCCACATGCTAGCCCAGTTGATCGGCGTCGCCGCGCTGCTCGGCTTCATGCTCCCGCTCATCTATGGCGCCAACCTGCTGCTGAACCGCATCGTGCCCTATCGCGTGGATGGCGACGGAGACTGGCAGGGCATGGACATTCGCGAACTCGGCGCGGGAGCCTATCCGGAGTTCGTCGTCCATGCCGACGAATTCGTCCCCCGCTAACCTCGCCGCGCTAACCTTGCCTGTCATTCCGCAGCGCAGCGAAGGAATCTGCTTCTTGTTCTTGCATCATGGAATCAGCGAGGGGATTCCAGGTCCCGGGCATGCTCACGACCCAATCACAACAACCGGTACGGCCGTCCGCGATACAACCCCATGCGCTCGACCGCGCGCACCCGGATCAGCTGCACGCTGACGTTGTCGTGTCCGCCCGCCGCGTTCGCGGCCTCCACCAGCTTCGCCGCCGCGTCATTCAGGTCCGCGGTCGAGTCCAGCATCCACTCGATGGCCGCATCGGGCACATAGCCATGCAGCCCGTCCGAGCACAGCATCAGCACATCGCCGGCCAGCAGATTCGCGGTGATCGTGTCGGCCGCCACAAACATCTCCATGCCCAGGCTGCGCGTCAGCACGTGCCGGTTCACGTGCTCCGCGGCGTCTTCTTTGGAGATAATGCCCATCCGGACCTGTTCGTCGACCATGGTGTGGTCGTGCGTCAACGCGGTCAGTTTGCGCTGGCGCAGCAGGTAGCAGCGCGAGTCGCCAACATGCGACACCACGGCCGAGTCGAAGCGCAGCGCGCACAGCACCAGCGTGCTCGCCATGTGCGCCCCGCCGGGGAGAATGGCGCCGCCGGGATCGGAGTATCCGGGATCGACGCGCCTGTTGTTGGTGTTTCCCTGGTCGAATACGGCCTGGTTCGCCTCCTGCACCAGCTTGGGCAGCAGCGACACGTGCATGATGCCCTTGGGAATTTTGCGAAAGCCCGCCAGCACCGCCTCCACCGCCAGGCGCGACGCCACCTCTCCCCGCTCCTGGCCGCCCACTCCATCCGCCAGCGCGAACAGCCAGCCCTGCGACTCCACCTGCGCGGGCGATGCGGGGGCCACATGGCCCAGGAAGTCCTCGTTGTGCTGGCGGGTCAGGCCGGAGTCGGTTAGTTCTGCGAATTCAAGTTCAAGCATTGGAGGCGGACCACCTTCGCATATGGCAAATACATGGTTCTCGGATGCACCCAGTTTACCCCGTCGCCCGGCGGATATGTCTCCACGTCATTTCAGCGCAGTCGGCACACTCTCACTGCCGCATTGCGATACGGGCAGTCGAAGTTCGTAGCCGCGTCCGCTGCCATCGCCACCCACGACACCCCCAGCGGCCTCAGCGCAGCGATGCGCGCCGCGTCGGCCTCGGCCGCATTCCTGCTGCTCCGGCTCAGCCCCTGCTGCGCGGCCTGCCCCGTTGCCCACGCGCCGGCCAACTCTGGCGCAATAGCCGCCTCGCCTCCATCCTTCGAGTAGTCGGGCAACGCGCTGCGCTCCGCGATCGCCCGAAAGCACTGCGCATCTTCGCCGGCGGCGTTGATGTAGTCGGCGTCCAGCGCGAACAGCGCGCCCTGAGGCGTGTTTCCGCGGACCCACACAAACGCCTGCACCCACTGGTTTCGCGCTGCCACTCCCGGAAGCTCCAGGTGGTTCGAGTTGGGGAATGCGCCGCGCTCGGCTCCCAGCATCGCGCCGCCCAGCAGCAGCATTGCCGCGCCCCATCGCCAGGCGCTTCGCCGCAGCACTCGTTCGCCCAGCTTCGCGCCCAGCGCCAGCACCATCACCAGATACACAATCTGAAATGCGCGCAGCGGCTGCATCCGCGCCACCAGGCGAGTCGCCGTTCCCTCCCGCGCAAACAGCACCGCAATCAGCACAGCCGTTGCGGCCGCCGCCACCGCCGTCCGCGCCAGCGCCCGCCGGCAACCTAATGTTCTCGCCAGTTCGGGTGCGGGTGCCCCACATCTCGCTTTTGAGATGTGGGCTTGTGACCCATACCCCCACGCAAAGATCCCCAGGATCGCCAGCGGAGCCGCGAGTCCCGCCAGCTCATACCAATGCCAGTTTGCCAGGAACCAGTAGGTTCGCGTCGCCGCAACGCGAGCATACTCCGCACTCTCCGGTCTGGCCATCGCCTGCAGGCAGCCCGCCAGCGCCAACGCGCCCGCCGCCAGCGCCGCGGTTCCCCACAGCCTGACACTGCACCGCGACGACCGCACGCACCCCAGCATCAGCGTTGTTCCCAGCGCATACGCCGCCATCAGCGGATGCATCGCCGCCGCGACCACCATGCTGCCTGCCCACAACAGCAGGCCGCGCCACCGCCCCGCCGCCTCCGCACTCGCCCCATTCCGCTCCGTAAAGTCGAGCATTCCCACCAGCGCGAGCACCATGCATGGCGTGGAAAAACTTCGTGCCGTCACATACGGGTCCATCAGCAGCAACGCCGTTCCCGCCACCGGCAATGTCAGCCAGCACGCCAGCAGCACCACCGCGCCGACCCGCGCGCTGCGGCCTCGCCAGCAGCGCCCGGCCAGCATCCATGTGGCAAACAGCGTCGCCCACACACAGGCCAGGTGGAGCACAAGCAGCACCACAGGGAGCCCCAGACCACTCAGGCGGACGATCCCCGCCACCACCGGCGCAAACAGCGACAACCGCATCGGCTCCAGCACGAACTCCCTGCCGTGCGGATAGAGCGCCGGATGGAGCAGCCACTTCACGCCGGCCGCATACAGGCCGCCGTCCTCGGCATAGGGATGGTAGCCGTCCGCCGCCAGCGCAAACAGGGTCAGTCCGCAGGCCAGCAGCGCGCCCAAGCCGCGATCGCTGCCCCGCGCGGGGTGTTCTGCCTGCCTGGTTTCCTGCCGCGAATCAATCGCTGCTACATAGGTCGCCAACGCCCGCCGCTCCATCTGCCGCGGCCGCGTCGGCCGGGTCTTTACGTATCGTTCCTATGCTAAACGCAGCAAGGTATAGTTAGTTCTTACGCGGCCGCACTTCGGCCGCAAGGGGGAAGCTTCGCCATGGATCGCAAGGAAATCGTCGCCCGCAAGCAGCAATACGTCTATCCCGCCGTCGCCAACTACTACAAGGACCCGCTCCCCCTGGAGCGCGGCGAGATGCAGCACGTGTGGGACGTGGAAGGGAAGCGCTATCTCGATTTCTTCGGCGGCATCGTCACCGTCGGCGTCGGCCACGCCAATCCGCGCATCACCGGCCCGCAGAAGGCCCAGATTGACAAGCTCGGCCACACCTCCACACTCTACCCGCACGAAACCATGGTGGCGCTTGCGGAAAAAATCGCGCACATCACGCCCGGCCGCCTGGAAAAATCCTTCTTCACCAGTTCCGGCTCCGAGGCCAACGAAACCGCCATCGACTCCGCCCGCATGCACACCGGCAACCTGGAAATCATTGCTCTGCGCCACTCCTACAGCGGCCGTACCTCGGTCGCGCGCTCGCTCACCGGCATCGCCGCCTGGCGCAAGGCCTCCTACCAGATCGGCATCGTGCACGCCTTGAATCCCTATTGCTACCGCTGCTCGCTGGGCAAGACCTATCCGTCCTGCGAGGTCGCCTGCGCTCAGGACATCGAAGCCGTCATCCAGTCCTCCACCTCGGGCGCCATCGCCGGCATGATCGCCGAGCCCATCCAGGGAGTCGGCGGCTTCATCGTGCCGCCCAAAGAGTACTTCAAGATTGCCTTCTCCATCGTCAAACAGTACGGCGGCGACTTCATCTCCGACGAGGTCCAGACCGGCTGGGGCCGCACCGGCAAAGGCTGGTTCGGCATCGAGCACTGGGAGGTCGAGCCCGACATCCTCACCGCCGCCAAGTCGCTCGGCAACGGATTTCCCATCGGCCTCACCGTTGCCACGCCGGAGATCGCCAACGCGTATCAGGGTCCCACCATCGCCACCTTCGGCGGCAATCCCATCGCCTGCGTCACCGCCTCCGCCGTCATCGACCTCATCGAGGAAGACGACCTCATCCGCAACTGCGACGTCGTCGGCACCTATCTCCACGACGGCCTGCTCGACCTCAAGAAGAAATATCCGGTCATCGGAGATGTGCGCGGCATGGGCATGATGCAGGGGCTCGAACTCGTGCTCGACCCGAAGACCAAGGAGCCCGCGCCCGCCCTTGCCAACGAAATGCTGGAAGCCGCGCGCGAACGCGGCCTGCTCATCGGCAAAGGCGGCATGCACAACAACGTCGTTCGTATGTCGCCCGCCATGAACATCGCCAAATCCGACGTGGACGAGGCCCTGCGCATCCTCGATCAGAGCTTCGCCGCCGTTACCCGGAAGGTGCTTGCCACCGCCTGACGCGCCGCTTTCTCCTTGTCCTCCGGATTGGCGTCGGGCTTCGACGACGGCTGAAGAAGCCGGCGGTGGCTTCTCGCCAGCAACGCGGTAAGCCGCATCCCCTTGTTGTTTATTCCGCATCCAACCAAAAGAACTTTGCCCGGCTTCCTCCACCCACCAGATAGAATCGAAAAAACCGTGGATCCAACCGACCAGGACATCCTCATCGCCGACGGCGCGCCGCCGGACCCCAAAGCGCACGGCCCATTCGCCGCTCTTCGCCGCGCCCTGCCCGCGGGCGAGGTGGTTCGTTTCCTCGCGGTCGGAGTCTTCAACACCGTCTTCTCCATCGCCCTCGCCTACGTCTTCATCTTCCCTGTCGGGTACTTCTTTCCCAAACTTCCCCGCGCCGCCGTCACCACTATAGCCAACTACGCCGCGCTTCCCATCGCCATCACCGTCGCCTTCCTCGCCTACAAATGGTTCGTCTTCCGCACCCACGGCAACTACTTCAAGGAGTGGCTGAAGGTCTTCGCCGTCTACGGCGTGAGCCTCCCATTTCCCGCCATCGTCATCCCCGTCGCGACGAGCCTCTTCCTCTCTCTCCACTTCACTCCGCGCCTCGTCTCTCTTTTGGCCCTCATTGCCAACTCTGGCGTCATCGCCTGCTACAGCTACTTCGCTCACAAGAAATTCTCCTTCAAGCGCTAGCCAGATCCGCAGACAGGGAGTGGGCATGCAGCGGCGTCCTGTAAACTCAAGGGACGCATGGTTCGCACCATTCAGCTTTCGCTCCAGGCCCGCATCCAGGCCATCCTGCTCGCGAAATACGACATTTCCCTGGCCCAGTTTGCCGTGGAACAGCCGCCCTCGATAGCGCTGGGCGAACTGGCTCTGCCGGTTGCGTTCGAACTCGCCAAGCGCCTGCGCAAGGCGCCTCGTGCTATCGCCACGGAACTGGCCGCCGAGCTGAACGCCGATCTATCCCAGTTGCCTGGCGTCGCCTCGGTCGAAGTCGCCGGCGCCGGCTACCTGAACATCCGCCTGGATCGTGCCGCCGCCGTTCGCGCCCTCGCCGCCGACCGCCATGCCGACATCGGCGGCCCTGGCTTCCGCCTGGTCGAACACACCAGCATCAACCCGAACAAGGCCGCGCACATCGGCCACCTGCGCAACGCGATTCTCGGCGACACCTTCCAGCGCCTGCTTCGCCCGGACGACTACAAAACCGGCTACCAGGTCGGCGTGCAGAACTACATCGACAACACCGGCGTCCAGGTCGCCGACGTCGTCGTCGGCCTCGTCCACCTCGAGGGCCGCAATCTCGCTACCACGCGTGAACTGCTCGACGAACTCGCGTCGAAACACCTGCGCATCGACTTTTACTGCTGGGACCTGTACGCCCGCGTCTCGCAATGGTATGCAGGCACCGGCGCGGATGATCCTGCGCCGCCCACGCCGGCGGAACTTGCTCGCCGCAAGCAGATTCGCCTCGACACGCTGCACGCGCTCGAACACGGCGGCAACGAAACCGCGCAGATTGCCGACCTCATCTCCACCGCCGTGCTGCACCGGCACCTGGAAACGATGCAGCGGCTCAGCATCGAGTACGATTTTCTGCCCCGCGAGAGCGAGATTCTCAGCTTGCACTTCTGGGACACGGCCCGCACTCTGATGCTCGACCGCGGCGTCCTCTACCTCGAGACCGAGGGTAAGAACAAGGGCTGCTACGTCATGCGCCGCGCTGGAAACGAAGCGCTGGAAACCGAGCAGGGAACTGGATTGCCCGATGAAGACGCCAAGGTCATCGTGCGCTCCAACGGCACCGTCACCTACGTCGGCAAGGACATTGCCTATCACCTGTGGAAGTTCGGCCTGCTCCCCGGCAAGGACTTCGGCTACGCAAGGTTCCACGAATATCCGACCCACACGTGCTGGATTTCGACCGCCGCAGCGAGCGATCCAGCCGCGCCGACCTTTGGCCGCGCCGACCATATCTACAATGTGATCGACTCGCGCCAGAACGATCCGCAGAACAACGTCATCGCCGCCCTGCGCGGCATGGGCTTCACGGAGGCCGCCGACAACTACACGCATTTCAGCTACGAGATGGTCGCCATGACGCCGCGCTGCGCCGCCGAACTCGGCTATGAACTCTCCGATGAAGACCGCGCGCGGCCCTTCGTTGAAGTCAGCGGCCGCAGGGGCTACGGCGTCAAGGCTGACGACCTGCTGGACAGGCTCACCTCCGCCGCGCAGGCCGAGGTGGACACGCGCCATCCCGAGCTCACCGCGCCGGAACGGGCCGCGATTGCGATCCAGATCGCCGTTGGCGCGCTGCGCTACTTCATGCTGCGCTACACCCGCAACACCGTCATCGCTTTCGACTTCAAAGACGCGCTCAGCTTCGAAGGCGAGACCGGACCTTACGTCCAGTACGCGATCGTCCGCGCCGCGAACATCTTCCGCAAAGCCGGCGTTACTGAAGAGGCTGCGCTCGCCGCCGTGGCCGGGCTCGATTTGTCCTCGCTCGCGACCGAAGACGGGACCAGCCTGTGGGAGACGTGGCTGCTGGCCGCGCGCCTGAGCCTGCTGATTGAGCAGGCCATCGCCACCGCGGAGCCGGCGTATCTTGCGCGCTACGCCTTTCAACTCGCCCAGCAATTTAACAACTTCTACCACCGCCACCACGTGCTCAACGAGCAGGATGCGAACCGCCGCGCGCTCTTACTGGCGACGGCAGCGGTGGCGCGGAGGGAGATGGTTCGCGCCCTCGGCTACCTCGGCATCGAATCGCCGCCGGTTATGTAACGAAAGGATGTACCAGAGGATGGACACGAAGCTCGTCTTTGGAAATGCGGCGGCGTTTGCGACGCCGATGCTTGCGATGTTTGCGGTCGACCTGGCGGCGGACAAGAATGCGGAGCCGCGCCCGGCCGCGCTGACTAGCTCGGCGGATTTGCAGCGGGCGGTAGCGACGTTGCTCGCGTCCGGCGAGTTCAAGGCCGGCCTGGGCGAGGTCGCTCTGCTGCACGCGCCCGCGGGAGTGAAGGCGGAGCGGCTGTTGCTTGTCGGCCTGGGCAAAGCCGGGGACTTCTCGCTCGACCGGATTCGCAAGGGTGCTGGAACCGCGGTGCGCGCCGCCAAGCCGCGCTCCGTGCGCGGGATGGCGATTGCGTTTCCCGATGCTCAGGCGCCGGGCGAAGCGCTCTCCGCGGTCTTGACCGCTCGCGCCATGGTTGAAGGCGCGGCAATCGCGGAGGTGGACTGGGACACCTATCGCAGCGACCGCAAGGACTGCGCGGTGGATTCGCTGACGCTGATCGCGGGTGAGACGAACGCCGGGATGCAGCGCGGGTTCGAGGAGGGCCAGATCGTCGCCGCCGCACAGAACTTCGCGCGCGCGCTGGTGAATGAGCCGGGCAACGTGCTGACTCCCACGGAACTTGGCGCACGCGCCAAGGCGATGTGCAACGAGGCTGGACTGAAGTGCGAAGTCCACTCGTCGGAAAAGATTCAGGAGCTGAAGATGAATGCGTTCTGGGCAGTCGCGAAAGGCTCAGCCCAGCCGCCGGCTCTAATCGTCATGACCTACACGCCCGCCATCGCACTGGCGCAGGGCTCGCCCGTGCTCGGCCTGGTCGGCAAAGGGATCACATTCGATACCGGCGGCATCTCCATCAAGTCCGCGGATGGAATGGAGAAGATGAAGTACGATATGGCCGGTGCGGCGGCCATGCTCGGTGCGATGCACGCGATCGCGCGGCTGCAACCGGCGGTGAAGGTCATCGCGGTAGTGTGCTCGGCAGAGAACATGCCGGATGGCATCGCGTATAAGCCGGGCGACATTGTCACAGCGATGTCGGGCAAGACCATCGAGATCGTCAACACCGACGCGGAGGGCAGGCTGGTGCTCGCCGATGGACTGCACTACGCGAAGACGCTGGGCTGCACGCACCTGATCGACGCTGCGACGCTGACGGGCGCGGTCTCGATTGCGCTGGGCGCACTCAACTTCGGCGTCTTCTCCAACGACGAGGCGACTTGCCAGAAGTTCCGGGACGGGTTGAAAACGTCCGGCGAGAAGGGCTGGCGCCTGCCCTGCACGGACGACTATCGCGACCACATCAAGAGCGAGATTGCCGACATCATGAACACCGGCAAGAACCGCTACGGCGGCTCAATCTCCGGCGCGATGTTCCTGAAGGAGTTCGCGGGCGACACTCCGTGGGTGCATCTGGATATCGCCAACTGCGCGTGGAACGAGGAGAAGAAGCCGTGGCTCGCGTACGGGCCGAGCGGTGTTGCGCTGCGCTCGATCGTGGAATGGGTGCGCAGCTACTCGGCTTAGACTCGGCGTTCCTCTGTCGTATAGGCGTCAGCAGTCTCCCGCGAGAACCTCGGCCAAGTGCACGGCGGTGCGCGGCGTATTCTGCGCGATCTGCTCGCGGCAACTGAAGCCGTTGCTGACCAGCAGGTCGCGTTCGCCGGCAGCGCGCACCGCAGGCAGAAGCACGCGTTCGGCCAGCGCTTGCGATACCTCGAACTTATCGCGTTCGAATCCGAAGGGCCCAGCCATACCGCAGCAGCCGGAGTCAAGCAACTCCACCTCGGCGCCGGTGGAACGCAGAAGCTTCATATCGTCCTTCATGGTCATGATGGATTTCTGGTGGCAATGGCCGTGGACGATAATCCGGCGCCCGGGCAGTTGCGGAGCCTGCCAGTTGGCGGCGCGTTGCGCGAGTATTTCGCTCAGCATGACGGTCTGCCGGCTCAGGCGGATGGCGCGCTCGTCGTTGGGAAAGAAGTTGACCAGTTCGTCGCGGAAGACGCTGGCGCAGCTGGGTTCGAGCATGACGACAGGGATTCCGGCGGCGATCTGCGGTTCAAACTGGTCCAGAATGTTGAGCAGATAGCCGCGAGCCTGGTCGAGAAATCCGAAGTCGTAAAGCGGCCGCCCGCAGCACACGTGCCGCTGCGGAATCTGGACGCTGGTTCCGGCGGCGGTGAGGAGTTTCGCAGCCGAGACAAGCGCCTGCGGATGGAAGTAATTGTTCCAGGTGTCGGGCCAGAGCAGCACCGGCTGGCCGCCGGAGACGCTGCGATTCGCCCGGTTGAACTGATCGCGGAAGTTCGCGTCTGCAAACCGGGGAAGGTTGCGTTGCGGTGCGACGCCGAGCACGGACTTGATCAGGCTCCTGATCCCGGGCGTTCGTCCCGGCAGGTTGGCGAGCGAAGGGGCAACCGAGGCCACGCGCGCCCAGCGATCCATGAAGCCGAAGGCGTAGTGATGCAGCGGATGGATGCGCCCTGCATAGTAATGGGCGAGGAATTCCGCCTTCCAGGTTGCCATGTCGACGCTTACCGGGCACTCGGACTTGCAGGCTTTGCAGGAGAGGCAGAGTTCCAGCGCGTCTTTCACTTCGCGATTTCGCCAGCCGTTCCGGATCACGTTGCCCTGCATCATCTCCCACAGCAGGTGCGCGCGTCCGCGGGTCGAGTGCTTCTCTTCGCGGGTGGCCATGTAGCTGGGACACATGGTGCCGTGGTCCTGCTTGCGGCAGGCCCCGACGCCAACGCAGCGTTCGGTGGCCTCGGCGAACGAGCCCTGGTCGGCGGGATATTGGAACCAGGTCTTCACTTCGGCCGGCTGATATCCGGCGCCGATGCGGAGGTTGTCGGTCGGCTGGTAGACCGCGACCGGGTCGATGAGCTTGCCGGGATTCATGCGGTTCAACGGATCCCAAAGCGCCTTGAACTCGGCGAACGCCTGCATCAACTCCGGGCCAAACATCTTTGGCAGCAGCGCGGCGCGCGCCTGTCCGTCGCCGTGTTCGCCGGAGAAGGAGCCGCCGTATTTGAGGACGATGTCGGCAGCCTCGTCGATGAAGCTGCGGAACTTGGCGATGCCTTCGGCGGTTTTGAAGTCGAAGGTAATGCGCAGATGCACGCAGCCCTGGCCGAAGTGTCCGTACATCGGCGCGCGATAGCCGTAACGCTGAAGGAGCGTGAACAAATCGCGGAGATAGCCGCCGAGAAGTTCCGGGCGAACGGCTGAATCCTCCCAGCCCTCGCATCCGTTCCGCTCGCCGGGGACGAAGACGCAGGCGCCCAGGGCGGACTCGCGGACCTTCCAGACGCGCTCGGCCTCGTCCGCCGAGTAGAAGGTATAAGACGGGACCTGGTCGAAGCGCTTCGAGCCTTCGAAGAGAGCATTCGCCATCCGGTCGACATCCTCCGGCGAGTCGGCGCCAAACTCGCATAGCAGGAAGCCTCTGCCGATGGGCAGCAGCTTCACGTCTTCGACGAGAAGATTCTTGCGCAGCATGAAGTCGGTGAGAAGGCCGTCGAATCCCTCGAGCCCGATGGGTTTGAAAGCAAGAACGGCGGGCACGTGATCGGCGGCGATGAAGGCGTCGTCGAAGCCGAGCGCAACCAGCCGGCGATGCTGCGGGCTGGGCTTCAACTCGCATTCAGCTTCGAGAATGGTGACGCAGGTCCCCTCGGTTCCGACCAGCGCCCTGGCAACGTTGAAGCCGTTCTCCGGCAGGAGCTGGTCCAGGTTGTAGCCGGAGACGCGGCGCGGAATATCCGGGAAGCGCGCCCTGACCAGGTCCGCATACGTGTCGCGCAGGCGGCGCAGGCCTGCGTAGATCTCGCCGCGGCGGCCTCCAGCAGCGATGATGGCGGCCAACTCTTCCTCGGTGGTTCGGCCAACGCGCATGCGGGTTCCGTCGTAGAGGAGAACGTCGAGCGCCTCGACGTTCTCGACCGTCTTGCCGCCGAAGAGGGCATGGACGCCGCAGGCGTTGTTGCCGATCATGCCGCCGAGGGTGCAACGGCTGTGGGTCGCCGGGTCGGGTGCAAAGGTAAGCTGATGCCGCTCGGCTTCCAGGCGCAGGGTGTCAAGGACGATGCCCGGCTGAACGCGGGCGAGACGCCTGGCGGCGTCGAGTTCAACCATCGCATTCATATATTTTGAGAAGTCGAGCACCACGGCGACATTGCAACATTGACCTGCCAGGCTGGTGCCGCCGCCGCGCGAGAGTACCGCTGCGCCAAACTCACGGCATGCAGCAACGGTCGCGATCACATCGGCAATGCCCATGGGCAGGACCAGCCCGATGGGAACCTGGCGGTAGTTCGACGAATCCGTGGCATAGAGCGCGCGCGACGCATCGTCGAAGCGAACTTCGCCTTGAACCGTGCTTCTGAGCCTGGCTTCAAGCTCGCGCGCAGCAGCAAAGGCTTCGTGCGGGTGCTGGGGTTGCGGCTGCGGCCTGCCGTCAAGAATGGGAAATGGCGAAACGGGCGTCATCATTACTCCCGCCAATCCAGAATGACCTTGCCGGCCTCGCCGGATTGCATCGCCTGGAAGCCCGCCTGGTAGTCGCGCCAGGCCAGCCGGTGCGTAATCACGGGGGACACATCCAAACCCGATTCGAGCAGCACCGTCATCTTGTACCAGGTCTCGTACATCTCGCGGCCGTAGATGCCGCGCAGCGTGAGCTGGTTGAAGATGACGCGGTTCCAGTCGATCGCCATCGCCTCCGAGGGAATGCCGAGCATGGCAATCTTGGCACCGTGGCTCATGTTCTCCAGCATCTCGCGGAAGGCTGACGGATTGCCCGACATCTCCAGGCCAACGTCGAAGCCTTCCACCATGCCCAGTTGCTGCTGCACCTCGCGCAGCGTGGTTGCGCCGGGTCCCGCAGTCCCGACCGCGAGCGTTACCCCGACTTTCTCCGCCAGCGCGCGCCGAAAAGGATTCGGGTCGGTGATGACGACGCGGCGCGCGCCGGCACGCCGCGCGACCGCGGCCGCCATAATCCCGATCGGTCCCGCACCGGTCACCAGCACATCCTCGCCGACCAGGGGAAACGCCAGCGCGGTGTGTACGGCATTGCCCAGCGGATCGAAGATGGCCGCGATATCCAGATCGACCCAGGGTGCGTGCAGCCAGATGTTGGTCATGGGCAGCACAATGTATTCGGCGAAGGCGCCGTTGCGGTTTACGCCCACGCCTTCAGTGTGCGCGCACAGATGGCGGCGCCCGGCGAGGCAGTTGCGGCAACGCCCGCACACCACGTGGCCCTCGCCGCTGACCACCTGGCCGGGCTCGAAGTCGGCGACGTTCGATCCCACCGCGACGATCTCTCCCACAAATTCATGGCCAATGGTCAACCCCAGCGGTACAGTCGCGCTGGACCACGAATCCCACTGGTAAATGTGCAGGTCGGTACCGCAGATACCCGTCTTCAGCACGCGGATCTTGACGTCGTTGATGCCCATCGCGGGCTCGGGAATGTCTTCGATCCACAGCCCTCGTTCGGCCTTGCTCTTTACCAGTGCCTTCACTTCAACCGCCTCTCGCGGCATCGCAGCCGTTTGGTTCCCGGCGAGCCCCGGGCCGGATTCCAGGCTCAGGCTGGATTGCAGCGTCAATCCACGGGCGTCATCTCCACATGAAGTAGAAGCCCGGCGCCTGATCGAGCAGCTTGCTGGGATTGGGGAACAAGTCGCTGGAGTCGTCGGTGAGAGTTGCGAACAGCCCTTTGTTCTCCGCGGGCGGGCGGGCGATGGCGGGTTCACCCTTGATGCCGGCGTCGCGCGCGGTATCGATGAGGGCGACGCGGAAGCCGCCAACCTTGTCGATCAAGCCGAGCGAAAGGGCTTGCTGGCCGGTCCAGACCTGGCCGGTGGCCAGTGGGCGAATCTTGTCGTCCGTGGATTTGCGGCCGGTGGCGACGTCGTGGACGAACTGGCCATACATGTTATCGACCAGCGACTGGAAGTAGGCTTGCTCCTCGGGCGTCATATCGCGCGTGGGATCGCCTGCGTCCTTGAGCGTGCCGGCGTGGATGACGACGCTTTTGACTTTGACCATCTTCATGAAGTCGCCGTAGTTGGTCCACTCCATGATGACGCCGATGGAACCGACCACGGAGGCGTCGTTGGCGTAGATCTTGTCGCAGCCGCTGGCGATGTAGTATGCGCCGGAGGCTCCGACGGCCTCGACCGAGGCGATGATCTTCTTGTGCTTCTCCTGACGGACGCGGACGACCTCGTGGAAGATCTCCTGGGAAGCGGCGGCGCCTCCGCCGGGCGAGTTAATGTGCAGGACGATGGCCTTGATGGAGGAGTCATCGCCGAATTTGCGGATCTGGGCGTCGAGTTTGTCGGCGTCGGTGATGACGCCGTCGATGTCGATGACGCCGATCTTGGAGCCGCCGAAGCCGTCGATTGAGGCAGAGTCGTCGCCGTTGAGACCGCGGACGGCGGACCAGACCATGAGCGAGAGGAACAGCGCGACGACGGCGACGGAGCCTCCGATGACCGCGAACCAGAACCACCCGGAGCGGCGCCGGCCCGGCGGGCGGCCGTAGGGCGGATAGGGCGAGCCGTAGGGTTGCGCAAAAGCGCCAGGCGAAGCGTAGGGCGGCGCGGCCGAGGGTGGCGGCGGAGGGGGCGGCGTGGAAAAGTCTTCCGGCATGATGAGGAGTTTAGATCATTTTCAGGGTTCCTGCGCTGCACGAAACGGACCGGGCGCTGCCGTAATGGGCGGACCCGGCGTGGGGAGATTGCGAATCCTGCGGCCAAGGCGTCTGGTTGGACGTCCAACGACTACAGTATGATAAGGTGCGGCTTTGCGCAGGAGTGATGCAGGTCACAGGTTCCCGCCGAAGGAACTGGAAGGATGAAGCAACGGCGGGTGAGGCCGCAGTTGAGGTGCTTCGCACCGTTCTCGACGCGCTCGCGCCGAGTGAAGGCAGAGACAAGGGACCGGCCGCGCGAACGGCGAGCGGCAGTATTTGGGGAGCCGATGGCAAGTCCGCAGTTGAGCATCGTGATTCCGGCGTACAACGAGAGCGCCCGCATTGAGCAGACGCTGGAGCGGGTGATGTCGTGCGTCGAGAAACAGGGCTGGGACGCAGAGGTGCTGGTGGTCGACGACGGATCGACGGACCGGACGCCGCAGGTGATTCATCGCTGGATGGAGCGGTATCCGCGGTTGCACCTGATCCAGAATGAGGGCAACCGGGGCAAGGGCTACTCGGTGCGCAACGGGCTGCTGCAGGCGGTGGGCGAGGTGGTGATGTTCACCGATGCGGACCTTTCGGCGCCGATGGAAGAAGCGGAGCGGCTGCTGGCCGCGATTGCGGATGGCGCGGATGTCGCGATCGGATCGCGCTGGATGGACAAGACGCGGCAGACCATCCATCAGCCGCTGTACCGAAGGTTCTTCGGGCGCTGCTTCAACTGGGTGACCCGGATGGTGATGGGGCTGCCGTTCAAGGATACGCAGTGCGGCTTCAAGGCGTTCAAGCGGCCGGTGGCGCAGGTGATCTTCCGGCTGCAGCGGATCGAGCGCTGGGGATTCGATCCGGAGATCCTGTTTATCGCGCGCAAGCTGGGCTACGACATCCGCGAGGTCCCGGTGACGTGGGGACACGATGAGCGCAGCCGGATGAGCTACCTGAAGGACGGCATGAAGATGCTGGAAGAGATGGCGGCGATCCGGGCAAACTCGCTGGCCGGGCGGTACGACGAGGACATTGCGGCGCTGAAGGATACCAGCACGATGGTGACTCCTCCGGTGCAGCAGGGGAAGGTGAGCCCGAGGCCGCAAGCGAACGGGTGAGACCAAGTGAACCTGCCGCGATCGTTCTTTATCGGGCTTTCCAAAAGCAACACAATCAGGCGCTGGGCGGAGCAGTCGCGGACGGGACGGCGGCTGGCGTCGCGGTTTGTTGCGGGCACAACGATTGAGGATGCGGTTGTGGCGTGCGAGCGGGGCAACGCCGAAGGGATTGCCGTATCGCTGGACTCGCTGGGCGAGAGCGTGACGGTGGAAGCTGAGGCCCGCGCGGCAGCGAAGATCTATACCCAGGTGCTGGACGCGATTGCGGCGAAGAAGTTGAACGCAAACGTGAGTCTGAAGTTGTCGCAGATGGGCATGGATGTCAGCCTGGCGTTGGCGGAGGAGATTGTGGGCGGGGTGGTGAGCCATGCGGCCGGGTTGGGGCTGTTTGTTCGGATCGATATGGAGGGGTCGGCGCATACGGAAGCAACGATTGCGATGACGGAGCGGCTGCATGCGCGGTTCCCGGAGAGCGTGGGGACGGTGCTGCAGGCGTATCTGTACCGGGCTGAAAACGATGCGGAGAGGCTGCTGGCACAGGGAATCCGCATACGGCTGTGCAAGGGCGCATACGACGAGGGGCCGGAGGTTGCGTTTCCGGCGAAGCGCGATGTGGATGCGAACTACGTGAAGCTGATGAAGCGGATGGCCGGATTCTCGAAAGACGGGTCGGGCGTGTTCTGCGGGATCGCCACGCACGATGAGGCGATCGTGAAGGAGATGCTGCGGTTCGCCGGCGAGCGGGGAATTGCCAAGAGCGCGTTCGAGTTCCAGATGCTGTACGGCGTGCGCCGCGATCTGCAGCGAAGGCTGGCGCGGGATGGGTTCGGCGTGAGGGTGTATATCCCGTTTGGGACGGCGTGGTATCCGTACTTCATGCGCCGGCTGTCGGAGCGGCCGGCCAATGTGGTGTTCCTGGCAAGGAATTTCTTCCGCAACTGAGCACTTCGTGCCGTTCTCGACGCGCTTGCGCGCGTGAGGGCGAAGGGTCGGCGACGGCGTTGAGGGTGGTGAGGACATTGTCCGTTGCAGGTTCTACGTTGTTCGTTGGGGCGGCCTGTACCCCAGGGGTTGAAACCCCTTCTTCCGCCGGGCTTGAGAGACCCGAGGCTGAAGCCTCGGGGTAGCTAGAAGTGAGGGTTGAGGCTGAAGCCTCGGGGTACCTAGAAGCGGGTGGGTGGACGGGGCCGGTGGATAGGGTGGCTCTGTTCCAGTTGGGTTCGGTTTCGATTGGCCCGAGGGAGCAAGTGCGCCGCTTGGCGTTGATGGCGGCTATGATGTCGTCGTCGGTGATGGATTCCGGGCGAGGGCGGTGGACGGGCGCGTAGTGGGTGCTGGAGGTGGTCCATTTGAGGAAGTTCTTTTCCTCGTCGGTGTAGATTCTTTTGGGCGGTTTGGGTGAAGTGCGTGGGGGCGTGGGTGCGGTGGGAGAGGCAACCGCAGGTCCTTCGACTGCGTTCGGCGCGGACGCCGAACTACGCTCAGGATGACAATTCTGAAGGCAGGCAACCGCAGGTTCCTTCGACAGGCTCAGGACAGGCTCTTCGACTGCGTTCGGCGCGGGCGCCGAACTGCGCTCAGGATGACAATTCTGAAGGCAG
>Ga0224557_1002144_pt1 | contig 17371 bp, 9 predicted proteins | sample 714S31014metaG_FD_180677 | JGI IMG/M metagenome (GOLD analysis project Ga0224557, IMG submission 180677) | Peat soil microbial communities from Stordalen Mire, Sweden - 717 S3 10-14 | ecosystem: Environmental > Terrestrial > Soil > Wetlands > Peat | place: Sweden: Norrbotten County, Stordalen...
CGGGCGCGATCACAGGCAAGCCGACGGGGCCGCAAGTGGGGCAGATCAACTTCACGGTGACGGTGACCGATTCGGAGAATCCGGCCAAGACCGCGAACGCCAACCTCAGCATCACCATCAGCGCGCCTACGTTGACCATCACTACAGGCTCGCTTGCCACGGGTGTAATCAACCAGTCTTACAACGCCAGTCTTTCCGCAACGGGCGGCATCGCGCCCTATTCGTGGACCATCAGCGCTGGCAGTTTGCCGCCCGGACTGAACCTTAGCAGTTCAGGCGCGATCACGGGGACGGACAGCACGCAGACCGGGACCTTCAATTTCACCGTTCAGGTCACGGACTCTGAGTCGCCAGCGCAGACCAAGACGAAGGGTCTGAGCATCAGCATCAATAACAGCGCTCCGCTCCAGATCACGACGACCGGTCTGCCGGCAGGAGTCATCAATACTCCGTATTCGAACAGTGCGTTCCTGTCGGCCACCGGCGGAATTCAGCCCTACACCTGGAGCATCAGCTCCGGCAGTCTGCCTCCGAATGTCACGCTGAACGCCAGCACGGGCCAGATTTCGGGAACGCCGACGTCCACGGGAACGTTTAACTTCACCGCCAAGGTGACGGATTCCAGCAGTCCGATGGAAACGGCGACCGCTAATTTGAGCATTACCGTCAATGGCACGCTCACGATCACCACGGCGTCGGTTCCCAACGGCAGCGTCAGCACGCAATACAATGCCACGGTCAGCGCGGGCGGCGGCATACAGCCTTACAGCTGGAATATCACCAGCGGAAGCCTGCCGCCGGGGCTCAATTATGGCAACAATAACAACAGCCTGAGCATATCCGGACAGCCGACCACAACGGGGAGCTATCCCTTCACAGTTCAGGTCACCGACAATCAAGGGGACACGGCCAGCCAAGGTTACACCATCGTCATCGGCACGCAGCCGGTGGGCTATACGATTTCCGGCACGGTGAGTTATAGCGGCTCGAAGACCGGCTGGACTTATCTGGAATTGAGCAGCAGCAACTGTAACGGCTGTAACAACCTCGGCACCAGCATCTCCGAAGCCACTCTCACCTCGACGGGAGCTTTCACCATTCATGGCGTCACGCCTGGCACCTACACTTTGCAGGCGTTCATGGATAACATTGGCTACGGCGCCCAGAACGCGTCGAACCCCACGGGCAGCACCAGCAACTTGACCGTTACCGACGCGGGGCTGAGCGGCGTCTCCATCGTTCTGACCGATCCCGCCCCGGTGGTTCTCAGTTCGGGTCCTAGCTGGAGCGCGAGCAGCGGGTCGGGCGGATTCAACGGCGGCGCCCTCGTCTCCTTCGGGACCATTACGAACAACAACGGCATCGAGATGGCTGCCTCCTACACCCTCGAATGGAGCACCAGTTCGTCGTTCGCCTCAGTCGCTGGAAACAAGAGCTTCCCGGCAAGGGGCAACAACAACCCCTGGATTGTCACCGGCCTCACGAGTGGTACTACCTACTACTTCCGCGCCGAGGGCGTAGCCGTAGGCGGTTCGACCAGCAACTGGTCGGCGATTTCCAGCGGAATAACCGTCGGCGCTCCTTCCACTGGCAACGCGGTCTCCGGCACGGTCACGTTTAGCGGGACGGCTACCGGGCCGCTGTATGTTGGCTTCTACGACCAGAACACCGGGAATGTCTATGCCGATCAGGTCGGAACCGAAGCGGACCCGCCGACGAGCCCGGCAAGTTACTCAGTCAAGGTTCCGACCGGCTCCAATTACTTCTTCTTCGGAATCCTCGACCAGAACAACTCAGGCATGGTCGGCGGTCCGGGACAAATCTCCAACGTGAACGGAAACGGCAACCAGGCCCCCGTAGTCATCACCGGCCCGTTGACCAACGAAGATCTCACCTTGTCGAGCGCCAATAGCGCTGCTGTCGTGATGACGCAGAGCCAGCAACAGATCAGCCCGAGCGGCACCACCACCAATTACAGCATCGGATTCAACGTCAACGGTCTGTTCAAGCTGCCAGTGGCGGTGGAGATTGCTTCGGACAACGATCCGGGAGTGGTCATTCCCGCGGACATTGCCAATAACGCCTTTAACGGCAACTCCGATAAGTTCAACTTCTGGACCAGCCTCAACGGCGCCACGCCGAAGGTGGGCGATCAATACACGCTGAACGTCACCTACAGCGATAACACAACGCAAGTCCTGACCGTTACGGTCGGCGCCGTGCTGAATGCCTTCGCCACCGATCTTGCACCGCAGGGGAGCGGCGTCAGCGTGACTCCCAATTTCAGCTGGACCGATCCCGCCAACGCCAGCAATTACACCTACCAGTTCTGGTTGTGCTGCGATTCGAACGGGACCGTCTGGCAGATACCCGGCAACAACTCCAACTCGAACGGCTTCTCCAGTTCCATCACTTCCATTACCTGGGGCGTCGATCCAACCGGATCGGGCAACCTGCCGAACGTATCCAGCCTGAGCGGCAGCACAAACTACAGCTGGCAGATTCAAGCCTCGGACACGAACGGCAACTCGGCGCAGGTCCAGGTGAGCTTCGAGACGGCGGCAACGCCCTTGACGTTGCCTGCATCCGGAGCTCTGTCGTCGGCTGTCGTCGGCCAAAGCTACTCGGGCGCGATCAACGCCTCGGGCGGCGTTGGGCCGAACTACACGTTTTCCGTGAATGGCAGCCAAGTCCCCACCGATGGATCGCAGTATGCCATCGCGGATGGCATATGGGTTTCAAACAACAGCGGTAACACTCTGTCGATTGGCGGAACGCCGAGTGCGGCTCAAACCGTGACATTACTCAACATCACGGTGACTGACAGCGGCAGCAATACCGCCGGCCCGGACACGTACACCATCACCGTCAACGCAGCCTCGCCGCTTTCCATCCAAACGGCGACGCTGCCGGGCGCCAACGAGGGCTGGGCCTACAACTCCTACATACAGGCCTCCGGCGGCGTGCAGCCTTATACGTGGACCATCACCAGCGGGAGCAGCAGTCTTACCGCTGTTGGGCTCGCCTTCACCGGCAACCCCAGCAACAACCAGGGGAGCGCGGAAATCTCCGGAACGCCGAGCGCAGCCGGAACCCCGAGTTTCACGGTTCAAGTCACCGATAATGTGGGGAATACCGCCAGCCAGCCGCTCAGCATCGCGGTTACGGATTGCCCGAACAACAGCAAGCTCACAGGCAATTACGCGATGTTGATCCAGGGTTGGTCGGACAGCAGCCAAGGCGAAGTGTTTACCGGGCTTGCGGCCAGCTTCGTAGCCAACGGCGCCGGCAGCATTACGGGGGGAACTGGCGACTTTAACGACCCCGCAGACGGCTATTCGCAAGTGACCTTCACAGGCACCTCCTGCGTGGGTCCCAACAATCAGGGATTGATGACCATCAATACCGGCAGCGGCAGCAGAACGCTGGCCTTTTCGTTGCAATCCGGCGGGAACGGAAACATCATCTGGTACGACACGAGCCAGGGATTCCAGGGCTCCGGCGTGCTGCTCAAGCAGACCACACCGGTCGCGCTTTCCAAGATCACCGGACCCTACGCAATGGGACTGATCGGTGTAGACCAGGGTGGCAACCGATTCGGAGTGGCCGGGGCATTCACGGCCAACGGAACCGCCGACTGGGTCAGCGGACAGTTGGATGCTAACGATAGTGGAAACGTCAACAGCGGGAACGGCACCAGCAGCCCGATCCCCTTCAGTTCGAGCAATGTTAGTGCAGTCAATGCGACGACCGGGCGGGGCACTGTCGGGATTGACGTTTCCGGGGTTGGCACGCTGAACTTTGCGTACTATGTGGTCAGCGCTTCTCAACTGTTGCTGGTCCAAACCGATGCGATCACCGGCCCGGGCGGCTCGCTGTTGACGGGCCAGATTCTCCAGCAAAGCGGCACGTTCACTGCCGCGTCGCTCGACGCCGTCGGCGTGCTTGAGACGCAAGGTCTTGATACCAACAACTCGCCGGCCACGCCAGATGCCCAGGCCGGGTTCTTCACACCCAACGGTTCCGGGTCGCTCTCCGTAACTCTGGACGACAACGACGGCGGAACCATGAGCACGGGCACGGCTTCGGGAACCTACAGCGTCGCGTCGAACGGACGCGTGACCACTACCCTGACTGGCGAAAACCACCCGCCGCTCTTGTATATGATTGCCAAGAACCAGGCCATTCTGCTGAGTACCGGTGGCAAGGTGAGCTTTGGGACGCTGACGCCTCAGGTCGGAAGCAGCTTCACGCTCGCCTCCCTGGACGGAAATTACCTGGGTGGAAATGAGCAGCCCGTCGATTCCAACGTGAAGGCGAACCTCATCCAGATCAACGCCAACGGAGCCGGTAGTCTTACCGGAACTCAGTACCAGGTCCAGAACTGCGGGAGCGGGTGTTGGGAACCGGAGAGCAGCACCATCCCGGCCGGCTTGACCTATCAACCTGTCTCCGGAGGGCCTGCCGGAAAATTTGAAATAGACGAGGGCGGCGTTCCACAGGTCTATCTCTACATAATCAACGACAACACCTCAGGCTCCGGGCAGGCCGTGATCCTGAACGTGGGGTCAAGCAGCGATGGTAACTGCACCAACGACTGCAACCCGTCACTGACGGATTTCCATCAGTGACAAATCGCCACTGAGAAAATCACGGACCGGCGGCCTTACGCTGCCGGTCCACTTTGTTTTGAGAGCGCTAAAAACACTGAATTCGGCGCACTCCACTGCTGTGTCCCAACTTTGAAACACGAGATCAAACTTCGCCGGCTGATCGCGCGCCTTTTGCGACGTTAGACCTCCGCCCCCGCATCCCGCTCATTACTTTCCTTGCTCTGCTGCTCGTCCCATACTCATCGCATGGCTTCGGATGCCAATAACCGTACGCTCGCTTCGTTCCTCGATTATCTGCGGGTCGAGCGCGGATCGGCGAAGCTGACCATTGCCGCCTACGCCAGCGACCTGGTCCAGTTTTCTGAGTTTTTGGAGAAGCGGCGCGTGCTCCTCGGCGGTGCGCGTCGCAGCGATGTTCGTGAGTACATCCAGGAATTGTTTTCCCATTCGCTCGACGGCCGCTCAGTGGGAAGAAAGCTTTCTGCCATCCGCCATCTTTATCGCCATTTGCTGCTCGACGGAAAAATCAAGAAAGATCCAACCCTGAACATCGATCTGCCCAAGCAATGGAAAGTCCTGCCCAAGGCGCTAAGCCGCGACGAAGTCGGAGCCATGCTCGGTGAAACAAAGCTGTGCGAAACAAAGCTCGGCGCAACGAACTCGCACCATGAAACCGCGCGCGGACAAGCGCTCGCCCTCCGCGATCGCGCCATGATCGAGCTTCTCTATGCCGGAGGCGTGCGCGTCTCCGAAGTCGCCGACGCCCGTCTCGAAGACCTCAAGCTCGACATGGGATACATGCTGGTGCGCGGCAAGGGCGATAAAGAACGCATGGTTCCGCTCGGAGTTCCCGCCCAGCACGCCTTGCAGCAATACTTACGAAACGGCAGGGAAGCGGTCGCCCGCAAAAGTAATTCGCAGGGAAGCTCGCCACTCCTGTTCCTGGGCGTAAGAGGACGCCGTCTCACCCGCCAGCGCGTCTGGCAGTTGGTCGGCAAGGCCAGCCTCGCAGCGGGACGCCACGCCAGTCCCCACATGCTCCGCCACTCCTGCGCCACGCACATGGTCGAAAATGGAGCCGACCTGCGCACCGTGCAAACCATCCTCGGCCATTCCGATATTTCGACCACTCAGATTTACACGCACGTCGCGCTCGACCGCTTAAAGAGCGTCTACACGAAACATCATCCGCGCGCGAAAGCGAAGGCGTCGACGGGATGATCGCGGAGCGGACAATTCACGATCGCAACCATCCCCGCACCATCGTCGAGCGCGCCACCGACGACTTCCTGCGCCACTTGCGCGAGCGCAACGCCTCTTCTCACACCATCAAGGCCTATACGGGAGACCTCGACGTCTTCGCCTCCTACATCGGCCAGCGCGGATGGGATTCGATCGATCACATCGCCATCCGCGGCTTCCTTTCGCACCTCTACGACAAAGGATTGAGCAAGCCTTCTGTAGCCCGAGCGCTCGCCGCCGTGCGTTCGCTCTATCGCTACCTCGCCCAAGAAGGAGTCGTCGAGCAAAATCCCGCCAAGCTGGTCTCCACGCCCAAGCTGCCCAAGAAACTGCCGCGCGTTCCGACCATCGAAGAAATGAATAACGTGCTCGACGCCAAGATGCCCGAGGTCGCCTCGTTTCCCGAGCGCGATCGTCTGCTCTTCGAACTGCTCTACGGATGCGGCATTCGTAACTCCGAGCTCGTCGGCATCAATTTAGAAGACATCAGCCTGAGCACCGAAGCCATCCTGATTCGCGGCAAAGGCAAAAAAGAACGCTACGTCCCATTCGGAGGCCAGGCGCTGGCCGCGCTCTCCTCTTACTTGCCGTGGCGTCAGCGACTGCTTGCGACGCTGAAAAAGCGGCCCGAGAAAGGCACGGCCGCCCTGCTAGTCAACCAGCGCGGCGGACGCCTAACCACCCGTAGCGTAGGACGCATAGTCAAACGCATCGCCGTCGCCAAGGGACTGTCCCCCGAAGTTCATCCCCACACCCTGCGCCACGCCTTCGGCACGCACATGCTGGAAGAGGGAGCCGACCTGCGCGCCATCCAGGAACTCCTCGGCCACGAGCGCCTGGCCACCACGCAGCGCTACACCCAGCTCTCCGTCAAGCACATGATGAACGTCTACGATCAGACGCATCCGCGTGCGAAGTGACGAGGAGATTCGCTAGGGGTCAGCTGCCGCTGCAGGAAGGTCGCTTCTTCGCGGCAAACCAAACTTGGAAAATCAGGCGAGGCATAGTCCACTGCCGTTTCGCAACGGGAACTACTGCAGGCTTAGATTCATCTCGCCGTGTTTCTTGAAGCTAATGCGGAGCACGTTTTGCTGCCCGCTGCCAAAGTCGCCTGCCACAGTGGCGGATTGGTCATACGTGGGTGATCCGGCAACCGCTCCCGCCTCTGCATCCGCGGCTACCTGCACTCGGAGATGATGCTTTCCCGGTGATACCTGCATAACATGGAATTCATGTCCCTCAACATGGTGAAAGACGACCAGACGTTTCTTGTCGGTTCCCTCCAATCGGTGTGTGTAGGTCAGGCGATCATCCACCCAGATCGAGAGATTGGCCGCCGCGAATTGATGGTCCACCTCGATTTCCAACGTCGCGGGAGAAACGGCCGGTGAAGCCGCGGGAGAAGTGGCCGACGAATCTGCCGGAGAAACGGTGGATGAGTTCGCACGGGCCGCTTCCGCTAGAGTCGGATAGATGCGGCCCGCTGGAACCGGCCTCAGGAGCTTTCCCACAGTGAGTGACGGCGCCGCGGCGACCGGAAGGACTTTGGTCGCAGCTCGCTGTCTCGGCGTGGGCGATGATGCAGCCGAAGCGACCGTGCTCTGGATTTCCGCCGTCGGTACTGGCGCTGTGGCAACGGAACCGGCCGCGCTCGCGGACGGCGCCGGTGTTGCCGACAATGTCGCCGCTGTTTTGGCCTGCGCGATTTCCCTGGCAACAGGCAGTGGCGCGGCGGCTCTTGGTCGCACCCCCTGGGGGCCAAACGAAATGACCCAGAGCCCAAAGATGAAAAGCCCGGCTAAGACCGACACGCCGGCGTAAGACTTGTTCCGGATCTTCTTCACCAGGTTCTCTGCCGCGGGTTTCCCCGGGGGCAACAGGTGCGTACCGGCCTCGGGTGTAGCATCCGCCGCCAGCCGGCAGATCACTGCAAATCGGCCTTCCTGCTTCGCCATTCGGTCTGCATTTCTGCCGATGGGCGAACCGGGCGGCTTTGCGTTACCCAGCCGCTCTCGCGCTTCTCTGAGACTCTGAATGTCCTGCAGCATTTCCTTGCCGCTCTGATAGCGCTCGGCCGGATCTTTCGCCATCGCCCGCGCAATGATGCGATCGAGTCCCTCGGGCAACTCAGCATTGAGAAGTGTCGCCGGGATAGGGTCGCGATTCACTACCTTGAATGAGACCGTAATCGCGCTGTTGCCTTGAAATGGCCTATGCCCGGTCAACATCGTGTACAGGACCACACCTAAGGAAAACAAATCCGACCGGCCATCCACCGCTTCGCCATTCAATTGTTCGGGCGACATGTAAGCGGGCGTGCCCAACGTGCGTCCCGCGAGAGTTTGGTTGGAGAGGTTCAGTTTCGCCACGCCGAAATCCGCGATTTTGGCGTGTCCGTCTTCGGTCAGCAGAATATTCGCGGGCTTTAGATCGCGGTGAACCACGCCTTGTGCATGGGCGCAATCGAGCGCTTCCGCCAGTTCGGAGGTGAGTTGCAGTGCTGTTTCCACGGAGAGTGTATGGCTGTCCCGTGACAGCAGCTTGTCGAGAGACTGCCCTCCCACAAATTCCATTACGATATAAGGAGCGCGCGTCTCTGGTTCCTCGCCTACGTCGAAGATGGTTACGATTCCGGGATGCGACAAGCGCCCGGCCGCTTCCGCCTCCCGGACGAAACGCTGGCGATATTCGCGTTCCTCTTCCGGCGGTTGGCCGGCCAGCGAAATCGTCTTGACCGCGACGACGCGGTTGATCTTGGGATCGCGTGCCTTATAGACAACGCCCATGGCTCCCGAGCCCAACTCGGTCAGGATCTCGTACCGCCCGAAGCGTCCGCTGTTGCGATCATCCATAGGTAGAAAGAGGATTGAGTCGTATCGATATTGTCTATGGGTTTGCCCATTCGTTCCAAGTTACCAACGTGTTCGGCCGGCACATGAACGTACTTCAGTAACTTTTCGTAAGCCTGTTGTTGTTTGAACATAGCAGCAGGGCGTTCTATGCCCGCGGCGATGCCGCGCCAATCGGGATGAGGTCAGGACTGCAACATCATGTGGAATGAAACCAACGTCAGCAAGATCGTCAAAGAGAGCGTCCTGCTGGTCTCGCTGTTTCTGATTGCGGCGCTGGTGCAGCTCTATGCCCAGTCGCTGCCCATGGCGCTCTGTTTTTATTTTTTGCCGACTCTCTATTCGGCCTACCATTTCGGACGGCGTCACGCCACGCTTACTGCGTTTGCCTGCGTAATTCTGGTGGTCCTGCTGAATTTCCTGAACCGGCTGATCCCCGCGCATCCGGTGCTGATGTTGCCAGCGGAGCGACTGTTCAACTTTGCCATTTGGGCGGGCATTTTGACGGTGGTCGGTTACGTCATGGGCACGCTTTACGAGCGCAAAGAAGCGATGACCACCGATATCCGCGAGAGTTTCGGCGGTCTGCTGCTGGTTTTGCAACACATGATGGCCAACGAGAAATTCGGCTCCGGAGAAAATCAGCGCGTGGTGCACGCGTCGATCAAAATGGCGGAGGTCATGGGCTTGAGTGCGGATCGCGTAGAGCTGCTGCGGTCGGCGGTGCTACTGCGCGATCTTAGTAAGCTCGGCATCAGCAACGATATTCTCTACAAAGCGGCCGATACGAGCCGCGACGAAGTGGTGGCCAGCTTCCGCAAGCCCGGCAAACACACCGACGCCCGCGCGCAGGCGACCGGGAATTCGCTGCGGCGCGTGATTCCCATCATCATCGCGCAGCAGATTGTGGAGGAGCAGGGAGCGCGCTCCGTGAATGTCCCGATCGAGGCTCACATTCTGGCCGTCGCCGACGCGTATCAGAAGTTGATTGGCGGCCCCGACGGTAAAGGAATGTCGCCGGTCCAGGCCCAGCAGCAGATCCTGGCGGGAGCAGGCCAGAAATATGACCGTGGCGTGGTCGACGCTTTCGCCACAGCCATGGGGCAACGCGCGCAGGGCGCGGGCGCGTAAAAGCGGTCTTAATGTTAAGGTACTGTGGCGAGGTTAGTGCGCCGCGTTTTTTTCAGGCAACTCTTTTTTCCGCAATTCCTGCCACATCGCCACTACTCGCGATTTCAACTCTGAGGTCAGCCGTTCGTATGCAGCGTCGCTTGCTTCCGCAAGCGGCGGAGGTTGAATCGGCTTGCCGAATACCAGCTGCAGATCGGTGAACCGAGGGAACTTTTGGTGGCGCGGCCAGGCTTCGTAGAATCCATCGATGGCGATCGGGATGATCGGCGCTTGCGTGTGAATCGACAGAATCGCCGCACCTTTGCGAAAGATGCGCGGCGTGCCGTCGTTGGTGCGCTCGCCCTCGGGATAAAGGATCAGAATGCGGCCCTGGCTCAGGCCAAACGCGCCAGCGCGCAGCGCAGGCACGAGGTTCGCATCCGGATCGAGGACGATCACGCGAACCCATCGCGCCAGACGCCGCATGAAGCCCTTGCCGAAGATGTCGCTTGTGCCTAGCGCAAAAGCGTTGCGGAACAAGCGCCAAGGCAGCGCAGCCGCCATCACCATGGGATCGATGTAGCTTTGGTGATTCGAGCAGAGTAGGTAAGGGCCTTTTTCGGGCAGATTTTCGAGTCCTCGAGTCTTCAGATGAAAGCGATCTTGGGCGAAAAGGCAAATCAAGCGCCCCAGCAGGAAGAGAAACACTTCCGCAAAAATGTTGTGATGCGCGAGTGCCAGCGCGTTGGGGTCCGTCACCGGTTCGTTCAGGATGGTCGACCAGGCGGGTGTAGCCGCTCCGGCTTGGCCTTCACCGCGGCCGGCACTGGCGAGGACGGCGTCGACGAGGTCGCGCACCGTATAGAGTTCCGCAAGTTGCGACTCGGGCAGTTGGCCGCCGAGTTGCTGCTCCAGCGCGGTCAGGAGTTCCACTCGTTGCATGGAGTCGAGGCCTAGATCAAGCTCGAGATTGTGGTGAGGAAGAATCGCTGGCAGTTGGTTGCGCGAAGAGGCGCACGAGTTTTCACGAATTATGGCCAGGGCTGGTTTTACGTCGTCGCGTTCCAGCCATTGTTGTTCGTCCGCGGTCAGCGGCTTCTCCGCGCCCACATCGGAATCGCGGCCGCTTTGTTTTAGCTCGCGAACCTTCTTCTCGATCTGGAAGCGTTTCAACTTGCGCGTGGTCGTGCGCGGCAGGTCTTCCTGCCAGATGTCGTAGCTCCCAAGGCGTTTGGTGGACGCAATCTTGTGAGAGAGCGCTTCAATTTCAAAGCGAATCGCCTCTTTGGAGTTGACGATCTTGCGTTCGCGCAGCAGTTCAAAGTTGGGCACAACGACGGCATGCAGGCGCTCGGACGTCGGATCTCCCGGGCGGGCTTCGATCGCCAGGACGCAAATTTCCTTCACATACTGTGCCTGCAGGTAGTGTGCTTCGATCTCCTCGGGATAGACATTTTTCCCGTTGGCGAGAACGATGACTTCCTTGCGGCGTCCGCTGATGAAGAGGTTGCCGCGGGCATCGAAGTAGCCGAGATCTCCGGTGTACAACCAGCCGTCGCGGAGCACGTCGGCGCTGGCCTCGGGCCGGTTCCAATATCCTTTCATGACGATGGCGCCGCGAATGGCAATCTCGCCCGCGGGCGTCGCGCCTTCTTCGACGGATTTGGGATCGATGATTTTGGCTTCGACTCCGGGAAGGGGCGGTCCGACTGAGCCAAAGACGATTTGTCCGGGAGGGTTGATAAAGGCGCCGCCAGTGGTTTCGGTGAGGCCGTAGGCGTTCAGCACGTCGATGCCAAACGAGTAGAAGTCGCGAGCGATGGCCGGGTCGAAGCGCGAACCGCCGGTGACCAGGTAGCGCATGCGCGAGCCAAAAGTGGCGTGAATCTTGCCGAAGAAAAATTTGCCGGCTTTGACTCCGATTCGCCTTAGTCCACGATTGAGCGCCATCAGCGTGCGCACCAGTCGCAGGGTAAACTTGCCGCGCTTGTTCAGTTCCTTGAAAATCTTTTCGTGAATCAGGTAGAAAAACTGGGGCACGACGCAGAACACGGTGATATTGCGTTCCTGCAAGGCGCGCAGCAGTTCGGTGGTGTTGAGCGTTTCCAGGTATACGACGCGCGCCCCGTTGAATAAAGGCAGAAAGAGATTCGCCATTTGCGCGAGGACGTGAAACATGGGCAGAATCCCCAGCAACGCATCCTCGGAGTCGATCTTGATGACGCTGAAGACGGAATTCGCTTCGCCCACGAGATTGGCGTGGGTGAGCATGACACCCTTGGGATCAGCGGTGGTGCCAGAAGTATAGAGCAGCGCCGCGAGGTCGCTCTCCGCGGGTACGACGGGCTGAAAACCGGCGGGGCCGCCCGCGAAGATGGAATCGAGGTCGGCGGCGAAGGGATTCTTGCCTGTCTGAGGTGAAAGGTTCTGCTCGGCGGTGGCCGATGTCATCACCAGGCGAATGTCGAGTCCATCGGTTGCTTCCGCTGCCACCGCAAGATGCTTTGCGTCGCAGAAGAGCAGGGAAGCGCCGCTGTCGACCAGCAACTTCTTCACTTGATCGGGCTGGAAAGCCGTGTCGAGCGGAACGGCCGTTCTGCCGCCGGCGATGATTCCCAGGTATGCCGCCACCCATCGCGGATGGTTCGCCGCCAGAATCGCCACCCGCGCGTGGCGCGGAACCTGCCTCGAGAGCCAGTTGGCGACGCTCTCCGACATGCCGGTCAATTCGGCGAAGGTGACCCGCTCCACCGTCTGCTGCCGCTGAATTTCAAGGGCAATGTTATCGGGGAACTTGCGGGCCGATTCCTGGACACGTTGATAGAAGGTGGGCATGGGTCGGAGAAATCTTACAGGAAGTTCGAGGCGGCTGGGCGGGCGCGTGGACCGCAGCTTGAGAAGTCAACTGGTCGTAAAACAGGGATCAGGCCCATCATGGGTGGATCGGAAACGTCCCAAGGTGGGGCGAACAGTCAGAAATCGAGCTTGCACAATCGCACGAAATTCGTGTACACTAGTGTCGTGAAGCAAAACATCACTTTTAGCGCGGACAAGTCCGACATCGAGCTGGCTCGAGAGGAAGCGCAGAGCCGGAACACCACGCTGCATGAGCTCTTTCGGGACTGGCTGAAAGGGATTGCGGGCCGGCGGTCTCGCGTCCAGGAGTATCGCGCCCTCATGCATGAGCTGCGCCACGTGAATGCAGGTAGAAAGTTCACGCGCGAAGAGATGAATGAACGCCGCTAGGCACTTTCTCGACACGAACATTTTTATCTATACCTTTGACCGGCAAGCTCCCAACAAGGCCAAGCGGGCCGAGGATCTGGTTGCCGACGCCCTCGATACCGGCGCGGGCATGATCAGTTACCAGGTTGCGCAGGAGTTTGTCGCGGTTGCCCGGAAGCCGTTTCGCACTCCGATGACCTTCGAACAGATTGAGAAATACTGGCTTACCACTCTGCGGCCGCTGTTGCTGGTGCAATTCTCTCCGGGGCTGTTTCTTCGCGCGCTGGATTTGGCTCGGCGCGATCAACTCTCATGGTACGACTCGCTCATCGTTGCGGCGGCGATCCAGGGCGATTGCGAGATTCTTTACAGCGAAGACCTGCAACATGGCCGTCGCTTCGGCGATCTCGTTGTTCAGAACCCTTTTCTCTAGCTGGATTAGGAGGCGGTCGTCTTCGTCCTTCGCCATCCCCGCCGCATCGAATGTGCTAGGCTTTAAGCCATACTCAGGACGTGTGTCCTCTGAAGGATTTCCGATTTGATCAACACTTTGCTGGGCAAGGTTTTTGGGACGAAGAACGAGCGCGAGATCAAGCGGTTGATGCCGCGCGTAGCGGCGATTAATGCGCTTGAACCGGAGATTCAGAATCTCTCCGACGACCAACTCCGCGCCAAGACGGCGGAGTTTCGGGCTCGCATTCAGGAGCGGCTTAGCTCGATTCCCGACGAGCCTGAGGTGGATGCTGGCGGACCCAGTGGCGCTCTGCCGGAGAGCGGTTTCGCGGATCTTGATCGGCTGAAGGAAATCGAGGACCGGCGCAGCGCAGCGCTCAAGGAAGTGCTCGACGAGTTGCTGGAAGAGGCATTTGCGGTCTGCCGCGAGGCGGGGCGGCGCGTCCTCAACATGCGGCACTTCGATGTGCAGTTGATTGGCGGCATGGTTCTGCATGAAGGCAAGATCGCGGAAATGAAGACTGGCGAAGGCAAGACGCTGGTCGGAACCCTGCCGGTGTATTTGAACGCTCTGAGCGGGCGCGGTGTGCACGTGGTTACGGTCAACGATTACCTGGCCAAGCGCGACTCCGAATGGATGGGCAAGCTCTACGGTTTTCTTGGATTGACGGTGGGCGTGATCGTCCACGACCTGGACGACTCGGAGCGTCGCGCCGCCTATGCCGCCGATGTGACCTACGGGACGAATAACGAGTTTGGCTTCGACTACCTGCGCGACAACATGAAGTTCGACCTGCGCGATTGCGTGCAGCGGGTGCATAACTTCGCGATTGTCGACGAGGTCGATTCCATCTTGATCGACGAGGCGCGTACGCCGCTGATTATTTCTGGTGCCAGTGAAGAGTCCACCGATAAGTACTACAAAGTGAACCGCATTATTCCGAAGCTCGAAAAGGGCGAGGAAATCGATACGGCGCCGGGCGAGCCGAAGATCATGACCGGCGACTATGTGGTCGACGAAAAACACCGCAACGTTACAGTAAGCGACGACGGCTGGGAGAAGGTTGAAAAGCTGCTGGGCATCGGCAACATCGCCGATCCGGAAAACTGGGCGTTGAAACATCACGTCGAAACCGCCGTCAAAGCGCATGCGCTTTACAAGAAAGACGTCGAGTACGTGGTGAAAGATGGCGAAGTGCTGATCGTCGACGAGTTCACCGGACGCCTGATGCCGGGTCGGCGCTGGTCCGACGGTCTTCATCAGGCGATTGAAGCGAAAGAGAACGTCAAGATTGAGCGTGAAAATCAGACGCTTGCCACCATCACCTTCCAGAATTATTTCCGCATGTATAAGAAGCTGGCGGGCATGACGGGCACGGCGGAAACCGAAGCTCCCGAATTTGACAAGATCTACCGGCTCGAAGTCATTGTCATTCCTACGAATCGCACGCTGCTGCGCAAAGAGAATCCGGACATTGTTTATCGCACGGAAAAAGAGAAGTATTTCGCTGCCGCGGACGAAATTCAGCGCCTGCACGACAGCAACCAGCCAGTGCTGGTGGGCACTACTTCAATTGAAAAGTCGGAGCGGCTTTCGGAGTTGCTGAAGAAAAAGGGAATCAAGCACGTCGTCCTGAACGCCAAGTATCACGAGCGCGAAGCCGAAATCGTGGCGCAGGCGGGACGCAAGGGGATGGTCACGATCGCCACGAATATGGCGGGCCGCGGCACCGATATTCTTCTTGGCGGCAACGCGGAATTCATGGCCAAGCAGGAGTGCGTGAAGAAGGGAATCGCGCAGCCGATTCGCGCCGCGCAGGGCAAGATCGAAGCCGAGATCGACGATTCGAACCGCACCGTTTGGTATTACGCTGGGAATGAGTACGCGGTTCCGACCGACCAGTGGAACGAGATCTTCACGCGCTACAAGGCCGACACCGATCAGGAACATCGCGAAGTCATCGAGGCTGGCGGCTTGCACATCTTTGGTACCGAGCGCCACGAAGCGCGCCGCATCGACAATCAATTGCGCGGGCGCGCGGGGCGGCAGGGCGATCCTGGTTCGTCGCGCTTCTATTTGTCGCTCGAAGACGATCTGATGCGCATCTTCGCCAAGGAGTGGGTTTCGAACCTGCTGCAACGCCTCGGTATGGAAGAAGGTGTACCCATTGAATCGCGGATGATCACGCGGCGAATCGAAGTCGCGCAGAAGGCTGTCGAAGGCCAGAACTTCGAGTCCCGCAAACACCTGCTCGAGTATGACGATGTGATGAACAAGCAGCGCACTGCGGTCTACGGGTTGCGGCGGCGTCTGCTCGAAGGCCTTGACCAGAAGGACCTCATTGTTGAGGATTACGTTTCCGGAATTCTCGGCGACATTTTGGAGCGGCATTGCCCGGCCAAGGAACACCTAGCGAACTGGGATCTCAAGGCTCTGAAAGATGCGATCTTCACGCGCTTTGGAGTGGACATCTACGCCGAGGGACTCAAGCCAGAACAGATGAACCGCCAGGAACTGGGCGACGCAATTTTTGAAAAGCTCAAAGAGCGGTATGACTCGAAAGAGAAGTTGATCGGCGCGGAGGCCATGCGCTATCACGAGCGCATGATCATGCTGAGCGTGATCGACGGGCAGTGGAAAGATCACCTGCTCTCGATGGATCACCTGAAAGAAGGCATCGGCCTGCGCGGCTATGGACAGCACGATCCTCTGGTCGAGTACAAGCGCGAGTCCTTCGACATGTTCGAAGAGATGATGCAGCGCTTTCAGGAAGAGACGGTGCGGTATCTCTACCTGATGCAGATCATGGAGCGCCCGCCGGAGCCGGCGATGCGGCCGAATGGTGGCGGTCCAGACGAGTTGGCCAGCCAAGCTCCCGATGCCGGCGTACCCGCAGTCATCACTGGCGGTCGCGGCGGCAACGGGCGGCCGCGGCAGGTCGCGACCTCGGTGGATGAAATCGAAGAAGCCTTTCAGCGGAAGAAAAAGAAAGAACTGGAACAGGCGCGCATGGCCGGGGCGGGCGATCAACAGGTTCAGCAGATTGTTCGTTCGGGAGAAAAAGTCGGGCGCAACGATCCGTGCCCTTGCGGAAGCGGTAAGAAGTATAAGAAGTGCTGCGGCGCCTAACGTCGTTTTGATTTCTTGCGGATCGCTTTGAAAGTCATCTCCGTTGCCGAGCTGCGAGTGCGGCGCTTCCATTCGAAAAACATCGGTGCGTAGGTCTGCGTGATGTAGTCACTTGGGGCGATACCTAGGGCCCGCGCGGTGCGGTCGATCCAGCGCGGCGATCCTTCGATCTCCCCGAAATCTCCAATTGGAGTCTCATCCAGCACGACGTGGCCCTTGCCGTCGCTCCATTCGGCGCGATATTTTTCGTAGCGAAAGGTGGGCTCGAAGCCGAGCGCGCGCAGAATGGCGTCCATTTCCTGTCCGTCCTCCACACGTGTTTCCACTTCAACCCGCACCTTGTGGCGTCTGTCCTCGCTTTTCGCCTTGTGCGTTAGCACCCACGCCTCGCCATACTTGCGCAAGCGCAGCATTTCGCCCCGCTTGAGCAGCTTCTGGCCGGGCAGGTCGTAGAGTAAGTTCATTTCGTGGGTGGAGCGGGTGATCCGCTCGAAGCCGGCCTGCTTCAGGGCTCGAGTAAGCGCCGCTAAATCTTCGATTCGAAATTTGATTTCGATTTCTTTCGGCATGGCACAAGTCCCTTACGGCTTCGGCTCGACCTCGGGCTCCCGCTTCTGACGACGGAACCAGCTCATGTGCGGCAGGTCGCGCTCCACTTTGCGCCGATTCGCGATCAGTTCGGCGGTGATCGAGACGGCGATTTCCTCTGGAGTGATGGCGCCGATATCCAGTCCGATCGGAGCGTGAAC
>Ga0224557_1002145_pt1 | contig 17359 bp, 17 predicted proteins | sample 714S31014metaG_FD_180677 | JGI IMG/M metagenome (GOLD analysis project Ga0224557, IMG submission 180677) | Peat soil microbial communities from Stordalen Mire, Sweden - 717 S3 10-14 | ecosystem: Environmental > Terrestrial > Soil > Wetlands > Peat | place: Sweden: Norrbotten County, Stordalen...
ACCACACCATGCCGTTGACCCGATTCGCTTCGATACGAACGGGCAGTGGGCGGAACCTGTCGAGCCTTGGACCGGGGACAGCGAGGATCGCCTGGAGGCGTCCACTTGGGGGCCGGCCCTCCAATCCGGTCTCGAGGACCTACCACCGCGCCAACGTCGGGTCCTCGTGTTGCGCGACGTGGAAGGACTTTCCTGCGACGAAGTGTGCGAGCTTCTCGACATCAGTCCGGGAAACCAACGAATCCTGTTACACCGGGGTAGGACTCGCCTGCGCGAGATCCTCGAAACTCAAATAGCGAAGGCTTGAGCCATGCTCTCATTGCGACGCAGGGACATCGTGTGTCAACAGGCGGTCGAGATGGTCACCGACTACTTGGAGGGCTCGCTTTCACGCAGAAGCCGACGTCGGTTCGAGGCGCATCTTCGAGCCTGCCCCAACTGTGCCGCCTACATGGAACAGATCAAGCTGACCATCGAACTGACCGGGACCATCGAGCCCGAAGACCTGACTCCAGAGGCCAAGGCGGACCTCACCGAGTTGTACCGGCGCTGGCGGTCCGAATAGCGAGGGAGGTCACCTCCGAGTCGTTGGACCCGACGAGTGCGAAGGTGCTTGACGTCACTGAAGATCCGGTGCGGACGCGGCGCCGGGACTTCCGCACCTGGTGCGGACATAGCGCGTCTTCGCCGCATGCCGGACGAACCCGAGTGACGACCCCCTCCAGCCCGTTCGCCGACGTCCTACTGATCCGGTCGCGTGTATGGACCGGAATATGGACAAGAAAATGTGCGGTTACTGCTGTCAAAGACTTTCCGCGACGCCCCGGATCGCCCCACTTAGCTTCGGCTTGTCATATCGGCTCACCGCAAGAGAGTCTGTCGCTCTGGCGACGGAACGGACCGACCAATTTGATGCCGCTTGATCTGTTTGGCACACAGGGGCCTGAGAAGCGTGAGGTCACCGGTTCGGCGCCGGTCAAGTTGGTGCCATCACCACCGCCGAGCGGGTACCACCACCTCGCTGTACGCGAGTTATCACCCTTGGTGCTGGGCCTTCGTTTTTGTACCGTTGACCAGAGAGAGAGAGTGAAGGAGGCGGTAACCATGCCAATTGAGTCTTCCATCCATCGACTTGCTCGGGTGGTTGTCAGGGGTCGGACCTTGATCGTTCTTGCTGTCGCTGACGTGCTCCTGTTCATGGTTGCCGACATCGCGAATGGACCGGGTAATCAGCATGGGTTCCGCCTCGTTGTGTCCAATGTCGTGTGGGGTCTCTTCTTGGTGGGTTGCGTCCTACTCATCGCATTGGCAGTGGCCGTCCTGGTCCAATCCGTGGTGAGGCACGCGAAGCGACCGGCCCCAATGCTCTAGCTCCGGGGATGCCCGTCGCATAGGCGGTGGTCACAGCGATGTACCCGGGTCATGGTGCGACTGCCACCGATGCAAAGCTGGTGGCCATCTCGACGTGACGGGCTCGGTAAATCACGCTGGGGTCTAGAGGTCATCGTGGGCGCAGTCAGGCTGGTGTTGGGCGCCGAGTTTCGCCGCCGATGGCGCTCCTGGCTGATCCTGGTCGTCTTGATCGCCGTGGTGGGTGGATTGGTTCTGGCTGCCGCAGCCGCCGGGCGCCGCACGGCCACCGCGTTTCCGCGCTTTGTGGCGGCTCACGGTTATGACGTCTATATCTACAATCAAAAACCCGTTCCTGGACTCAGCAGGCTGCCGGGGGTCTTTTCTGTCACGACAATCGGTAATCCTGCGAGCGGACAACCGACGTGTGCGTGCACGACCCGTGCCATCAACCCGTCGAACTTCTATATCAATGAGTTGTCTCCCAATGCATTGAGGCGCGTGGTGAAGTTGGTCGCCGGCCAGATGCCCGCCGAGTCGTCACCGTATGACGTGCTGGCCTCCTTCACTCTCCAACAGGACTACGGCGTGCACATCGGTTCGGTCATTGATGCGCCGCTCTATGCATCGTCACAGCTGCCGGCACTGGCCAGCGGCGCCAACGTGTCCCCGTCCGGGCCGACGGTTGCCCTACATGTCGTGGGAATCGGTGCCGCGGAAATGGAGTTCCCCTCCGGAACGACACCCGAATACGACCTTTTCACAACGCCGGCATTTGCACGTGCCGTCAACAGCAGAGTTCCGCACGCTTCCGTGTACCTCGTTCGGCTTCGTCACGGGACGTCCAGCCTGCCCCGGTTCGCTGCGGCCGCAGGCCCTCTTCACCTTGTCTATGTCTCAAATCAGGCGAACGCTGCCGCGGCGGTGACGGCATCGATTCACCCCCAGGCCGTGGGCTGGTGGGTCCTCGCCGTCCTGGCCGCACTGGTCGGTCTTGCCGTCATCGGCCAGGCGCTCAGTCGGCAGAGCATCGTCGAGAGCGAGGCGTACCCCTCTTTGGTGGCCTTGGGATTGCCGCGACGCCACCTCATCGTGCTCGGCACGGCGCGGAACCTGATGGTGGCTCTCGTCGGCGCGGCGGGTGCCGTCATCGTCGCCTTTGCGCTGTCCCCCCTGACACCGGTCGGGGAGGCGCGCCTGGCCGAACCTTCGACCGGTCTTGGCTTCGATCCGCTGGTTCTCCTGCTCGGAGCGCTGGCAACCGTGGTCGTGGTTCTGCTCCTGGGCATTTGGCCGGCTGTCCGCGTGTCGCGGGTACGCGTCGGCGCCGACCAGGCATTAGACGCTCACCGGTCCTCCATCGTGGCGAAGGTGGCCGCCTCAGGCGCGCCGCCGAGCGCGGTGATCGGGGTCCGCCACGCCTTGGAACGCGGACGCGGCGCGGCGTCGGTCCCGGTGGGCGCCGCACTGCTCGGATCGGCGTTGGCGGTCACGGCGCTCTGCGCCACGCTCGTCTTCGGCGCCAGCTTGACCCACCTGACGACCACGCCCGCCCTCTACGGCAGCAACTATCAACTGGGATTCTCGAACTCGTACCAGGGGCCGGGCAACCCCACCTCGTGGGCCGTCAGCCTGGAGCACGACCCCTCCATCACCGCAATCATGCTGGCGGCCTCCGATGAGGTGTCAATCAACGGGCATGATGTCCTCGCCATTGCCGGGAAGGAAGTGCGTGGCCCAATGCTCCTGTCGACGGTCGACGGTCGACGGTCGGCTTCCTGCTGGTGAACACGACGTGACGCTCGGAGTAACGACTCTGCACGAGGTCGGTGCCCATGTGGGCTCGGTTGTGCGAGTGACCGTGCAACTGCCGACCGGCGGTTCCCGCACCGTTCCGTTTCGCGTCGTCGGGACGGCGTCGTTCCCCAGCGACGCCGGGGGCGGAGGGCTCGGCACCGGGTCGGCCTTCACTATGGCTGGCTACCTGAAGGCCGTGTGCCCGCCCGGACGCGAGCAGAGTGGCTGCCGAAGGGTATTCGCGGCCAATCAAGACCTCGTCGTCTTTGCGAGGGTGTCCTCCGATCCGAAGGGTCAGGCCGATATCGCCCGCTACGTTGCTCAGGGGGCGGGCCGGCCGACCATTCCAACCTCATTGGTCAACTTCGGGGAGGCGGTGAACTTCCCACTCATCCTTGGGTGTGTGCTGGCAATATTCGGTGTAGCAACCCTCCTCCATTTGCTCGTGGTCAGCGTCGTCAGGCGCCGCCGGGAATGGGACTACTCAAGGCGCTCGGCTTCGTGAACCTACAGGTCGGCGCGACCGTGCTCTGGCAAGCCACGACGGTTGCCCTGGTGGGAATCATCGTCGGCGTCCCGCTCGGCATCGTCGTCGGCCGGGTGGTCTGGAATGCCTTTGCCACCAACCTCGGCGCCGTGCCCGTCGCTGCCGTTCCCGGGTTGGCGATCGCTGTCCTGGCCCTAGGCGTGCTCGTGGTCGCCAATGCTCTGGCCGTCATTCCGGCTGTGACCTCGGCGCGCAGACGGTCGGTTGGGCAGCTCTTGCGGACTCAATGAGGGCAGTGTGGCAGACGACGTGTCCTGGGCCTCGATGTAGGGGCCTTTACACATCGACAGAGCATGTCGAACGGCTGTCCCACTCGTGTGTTCGGGGCGTTCCTTGGACAGTGTCCGAACCACCTCGGCGACCGCATCACGAGATCGCTGCGGCCATGCGGCGGATCTCGACCGAGGCCTTGGGTGCCCGCCCCCGGGCCTCGATGTGGTCGAGCCAGTGGGTCTGCAGGTCCCCGAAGGTCTCCTTGGTCGACGGGATCCGCCCGTGATCGCCTCGCTCACCAGACCGGCTGCGGCCCGCTGAGCGTCGCGGTTAGCGCCTCGCACGGTCGCCGCTGCATACCGATAGCGGTGCGTCGCCGGGTCCGGCCCGACGACACCGAGACCTGCCGGACCCCCGGCGGGCGTTCACGTGGGCTTCCTGGACGGAGCCAGTCGGCGACTATGGCCGGACTATGAACAATGGTCCCGGTCGTACGACAACTCCTGCTGGAGAGGTGCGAAGCCGAATTGGACTCACTGCTCACCAGAAACGAGCAGTCCAGTGCGTAGCGGACGATCCACCGACAAGGCCCTCACCTGAGCTCCATCCAGTCCGTTCGACTTCGTCCAACCTGTTCCCTTCGAATCTATGGACAGGATTATGGACAGGAATTCGGAGCTTCTTGATAGGAAGACTCTCCGAGCCGGTGTCTTTCGACGTGGTCCGGTCACACGTTCTCGGTGGTCAGCCCGGACGAGCGAGGTCAGCCAGTCGCCAACGTCCCAAGGTGAGTGCCTCCATTGATCAGAGATCGTTCCCGGCGTACGAGAGGTTGAAGCTCTTGTTCGCCAGTGGGAAGTCGGGGACGATGGTGTCGGCCAGCGAGACCGGTAGCGCCGGCCAGTTGTGGAAGGACGGATCGACGATCTTCACCCTCGACAGTCGACCCTGATCGTCGATCTCCACGCGATGCAGGGCAGCCCCGCGCCACGCTTCGGCGATTCCCACCCCACTGACCGATTGACCGTGGGGTCCTGGTGGCGGGGCCGAGACGGCCTCGAGTGAACCTGCCCGCTGAATGAAGTCTCGTAAGAGGGACAGCGAAATCTCTGTCTCTGCGACCCGGACCTCGAAGCGTGCCTTCACATCACCGTGCTCACGAACGGCGGGGGAGAACCAGCTCGGCATGGACATCGACGGGTGGGCGTCTCGAGCGTCGAACGCGAGACCCGAGGCGCGGCCGGCGATCCCGACGACGCCGAGATCCCGGGCGTGGGCCTCGTCGAGCACGGCGGTGCCGATGAAGCGCTCCATGACCAGGGCGCTCGAGGTGGCCAGGTTGATCAGCTCCTCGAATTGCTCTCCGACCTGGACCAGCTCAGCGTCGGAAGGCAGAGAGTCGACCCGGGCCCCGCCGGGGACGACACCGCCACGCAGGAGCCGGTGACCGGTCACGCGGGCGTTCAACTGGAGCAGGTGCTCACGCAGCGAGAGAGCCCACGCATTGGCGACACCGAATCCGACGTCGTTGCACAGCGCGCCGATGTCGGCCACGTGGTTGTACAGGCGCTCGAGCTCCAGGAGGATGCCACGGAGAACGAGTGCCTCTTGCGGCACGTCCAGGCGCCACGCGTCCTCGACGGCCTGGCAGTACGCCAGGGCGTGTCCGACGGCGGTGTCACCGGAGATCCGCTCGGCCAGTTCGATGCCGGCCTGGGGCTCCCTTCCCTCGAAGAGGCGCTCGACGCCCTTGTGCACGAACCACAGGCGTGCCTTCATGCGCAGGATGGTCTCGCCGACCACCCAGAAGCGAAAGTGGCCGGGCTCGATCAGCCCGGCGTGCACCGGCCCGACCGGGATCTCGTAGACGCCCGTGCCTTCGACCGGGACGAAGGGGTACGCGCCGGCGTCGGGCACCATCGCCGGAGAGTTCCCAGACCCGCGGCGCATCGGGTGCCAGCCCTCGGGCCAGTGCTGGTGCAGCACCAGGCGCCGGGGCTGGGGGTGGCCGACCGGGATGATGCCGAAGAGGTCCTGGAGCTCGCGTTCGAAACGTCCGCCGGGGAAGGAGGCGCCCGACAGGCTCGGCACGGTCGGCCGGACCGGGTCGACGAACAGGTGGAGTTCGACCCGGGTGTCGGGCGGGCCTGATGTGAAGAGGTAGACGACCCGCAGCCGGTCGCCGTCGTCGTGCCCCGATACCAGGGCGAGCCGCATGTTCTGAGAAAAGAGGGTGGAGGCCGCATCGACCAGGTCTGCCGCCACGATCACGCCGGCCCAGCGGTGCCGGCCGACCGGCTCGAGCGGCACCGACGCGAGCGAGGGAGTCGTCACGTCGCCACCACACGCGCCGCGGCGGCCAGCAGGCCCGAGAGCGGCCAGGCGAACACGCCGATGAAGCCGCACACGACCAGGCCGCCGATCAGTGGCGCCGCGACCCAGCGGGGCGGCGGCGCGGTGACGCCGGACGATCCGGCCGGGCGAGGTGGACCGGACGGCCCGAGGAGCATGTGCCGGGCGTGGCCGACCACGGCGATGAACACGACCACCATCGCCACCATGGCCAGGACAGCCGCCCACCCGAGGCCCACCTCGAACTCGGCGCGGACCATGACCAACTCGCTGGTGAAGAGGCTGAACGGCGGCAGGCCGAGCAGGGCGACGAGCCCGACCCCGAACAAGCCGCCGAGGGCGGGCCGGCGGGCCACCAGGGACCGCACGCCGTCGATGCGGCTGGTGCCCTCGGCCGTCAGAATCTCGCCCGAGGTCAAGAAGAGCACGCTCTTGGCCAGACCGTGACCGAGGATGTGCAGCAGGACGGCGGCGATGGCGAGCCGGATCCCCGCCGCGGCCCCCAGTGCGATCAGGCCCATGTGCTCGATGCTCGAGTAGGCGAGCATGCGCTTGTAATCGCGCTGGGCGATCAGAAGCGACGCCGCCAGCGCCAGTGAGAGGAGGCCCACGATGACGAGCAGGGTGCGGGCGAATCCTGGCCCGAGCGCCACGTCGGTCACCGCCTTGAAGCGCAAGATGGCGTAGAAGGCCACGGTGAGGAGGACACCCGACATCAAGGCCGACACCGGTGCGGGGGCCTGGCTGTGCGCGTCGGGGAGCCAGGTGTGCATCGGGGCGAGCCCGACCTTGGTCCCGTAGCCGAGGACGAGGAGCCCGAAGGCGAGGCGCATGAGCGACGGGTCAAAGTGGCGCGCATGTGCCATGAGCGAGGTCCAGTCGAGCGCATGGGCAGAATGGCCGCCCGCGTGCAGGGCGGCCAGGTACACGAAGACGGTGCCCAGAAAAGCCAGGGCGATCCCGACCGAGCAGATCACGATGTACTTCCAGGAGGCCTCGAGCGAGCCCCGGGTCCGTCGGAACCCGACCAGGAACGCGGTCACGATGGTGGTGGCCTCTACGGCCACCCACAGCACGCCGACATTGGCCGCCAGGACGGCGAGGATCATGAAGCCCACGAAGGCCTGAACGAGCACGCCGTAGACCGCAGACCGCTCGGGGTTGCGGTGCCCATCCTCTGGTGCACGCGCCGGGGTGCGGACGCCGAGCCACGATGCCAGGAGTGAGATCGCACCGATGACGATGACCATGAACACGCTCAGCGCGTCGGCGCGCAGCGTCCCCCGCGCGCCGGAGAGCGGACCTTCTCGGAGCACTCGTACGGCGGCAATGATCCCGAGGGCGAGCGCCCCCCCATTGGATGCCACGGCGGCCCACGCACTCCATGTCCGCCCGCGCCCGAGGGCGACGGCGGTGCCGCCGAGCAATGGGAGGACGAGGATGGTCATGAGCAGCATCAGTCGTGCAGCTCCTGGAGCTCGTCGAGATCGACGTCGCCGAACTCGAGTCGTAGCCGTTGCGACAGCACCATGAGGACGACGACGCCCAGCAGAACGTCGAAGGAGACTCCGAGCTCAATCAGGAACGGGAAGCCCGCCGTGCACAAGAAGGCGGTGAGGGCGATCCCGTTGTCCACCATGAGCAGCCCGACGATCTGGAACGTCGGCCTGCGCCGGGCGACCAGGACGAAGAAGCCGATCAGCATGGTGGCGATGCCGATCGGTACCAGCGCACCGGCTCTGGTCCCGACGAAGTGGGCCACGCCGCGGCCGGTGACGAAGGCCAACACGATGAGCGCGGCGGAGGCGACCAGCGAGGCGGGGACGTTGACGAGCGGCCGGCTCTCGCGCGAGCCGGAGTCCGAGCCGCTGGCGCGCCCGAGGAGGACCGGGATCACCACCGCCTTGACCACCACGACGACGGCCGCCGCGGCCAGCAGCCCGGCGTCGTGCAGATGCACCCCGAGGACCACGGCGACCAGGCCCAGGGAAGCGCCCTGGACGGCCACCATCGAGATGACGGCGCGGATTGAGGCAAGCCACAGGATCGCCACGGCGCAGACCAGCACGGTGCCGGCGGCCAGGGTGAGCACGGAGAAGTAGGACGATCCGCTCACGGCACCACCAGCGTGGAGAGGACGGCCAGCGTGGCCAGGACGAAGGCCCCGGCAAGCAACTCGGGCACGCGGAAGAGGCGGAGCTTGGCCACCGTCACCTCGAACACGGCCAGGGCCGCCCCGAGCACGACCAGCTTCCCGGCGGTGCTCGCGAGGGCCACCGCGAGGTGCCAGGGGCCTGGTGAGGTGGCGATGCCCCAGGGGACGAACAGATCGGCCAGGAGCGTGAACAGGACGACCAGTCGCATCGACTCGGCCAGCTTCACGAGTGCAAGGTCAGGCCCGGCGTACTCGAGCATCATGGCCTCGTGGATCATGGTCAGCTCCAAGTGGGTGGACGGGTTGTCGACGGGAAGCCGCCCGCTCTCGGCCACGATGACGATGACGAACGCCACAAGGGCCAGGACTCGCTCGGGGGTGGCCAGCCAGGCCGGGTGCGCCAGGGACCTGATGATGATGGTCGGCAGGTTGGAGGAGTGAGCCGGGACCGAGAGGGCGAGGATGGCCACCAGCAAGGCGGGTTCGGCCAGTGCCCCGATCGTCATGGCCCGGCTCGCTCCCATGCCCCCGAACGCGGTGCCAGTGTCGAGGGCGCCGAGGGCCAGGGAGACCGAGCCGAGGAGGAGGAGGAAGACGACGGCGAACAGGTCCGCGGACCAGCCGAACGCCGGGTCGGTGGCCAACAAGGGCGCGACGGCAGCCACGACCAGAGTGGTGGCGACCAGGACGACAGGGGCCAGGGGGAAGACCCAGCTGGCGTGCTCCGGGCGGGTCCGTTCGCGCCCGGCCATCTTGCGCAGGTCGAGGAGGGGCTGGTGGACCGGTGGTCCGACCCGACCTTCCATCCGGCAGCGCACCTTGCGCATGAAGCCGAGGAGGAGCGGGCCACCGACGATGACGAGGACGACCTGCAGCAACGAGATCGCCGACATGGACGTGATCGACCAGCCGGTGCTCACGCGAGCACCACCAGCACGACGATGAGCGCGACGAGGCCGAAGGCCAAGTAGCGGTGGACGCTGCCGTTGGGCACCCTCCGGGCCACGGCACCCCAGCGCACGAGCATCCGGTCGGCGGGGCGGTACACGCGCCGCTCGAACGCGTCGTCGATGGTCGTGTGGATGACCGCGGCCTCGGTGTAGTAGCGCGACTCGGCCAAGTGGCTCACGTCGACGTCGCGCGCCGGGCTCAGCACATCCTCGAACACGCGCGTGAGCGGCTCGCCGAACGACGTGGCCGTGTACTCCATGCGCACCGTCTGCAATTCGCGCCCGCACCCCCACGCCTCGGTGAGGCGTACCGGGCGCTGCTGCACCAGATGGCGGCCGAGCGCGACGAGCCCGCCGAAGCCCACCAGGCCGATCGCCACCAGGCCCGGAGCCAACATGCCGGGGACGCCGGGGAGCGCCACGTTCCAACCACGGGTGAGCGCCCCGGCCAGGTGAAGACCTGGAACGGCGCCGGCCGCGTCCACCACTGAGGGGATCACGAGGAAAGGAGCGACGCCGAACACCAGGCAGAGGACGGCGAGCAGGCCGGCCCCGATCCACATGGGCCGGCCGACCTCGCCGGCCCGCTCGGCGTCCTGGGTGCGCGGCAGGCCCAGGAGTCCGATACCGATGGCCTTGGTGAACGTGAAGGCGGTCAGCCCACCGGTGAGCGCGAGGACGCCCACACCGATCGGCATGGCCACGGCAATGGCCACGTCACCTGAGGGCAGTCCGTGCAACATGCTCTGGAGGAGCAGCCACTCGCTCACGAAGCCGCAGAACGGTGGGAGCGCCGCGATGGCGAGCCCGCCCACCAAGAAGATGGGTCCGCTCACCGGCATCCGCCGGAGGAGGCCGCCGAGCTGGTCGAGATCAGTCGACCCAGCGGCCTGGTGGACCGAACTGGCGGAGAGGAACAGCGAGCCCTTGAACACCGCGTGGAACACAACGTGGAGCAGCGCGGCGACCAACGCCAAGAGGGCGAGGGCCCGGTGTCCGGTGTCGGCGAACAGACCTGAGGCGCCGACGCCGAGCAGCATCAGGCCGACATTGTCGGTGGTCGAATAGGCGAGCAGGCGCTTGAGGTCCTTGCTGGTTGCCGAGTGCAGCGACCCGAACATGGCCGACAACGCGCCGAGGCCCATCACGAGGAGCCACCACCACGCGGGGCCGCCGGAAAGCAGGCCCATGCCGACACGCACGATGCCGTAGACCCCGAGGTTCACCATGGCAGCCGACATCAGAGCGGACACGGGTCCGGGAGCCTCGGGATGGGCACGGGGCAGCCACACGTGGAGGGGCACCGCGCCGGCCTTCGAGCCGAAGCCCACGACCGCGAGTACAAAGGCCGTGCTGCGCACCCACGCCGGCAGGTGCGCGGAGCGGACAGCGATGACGGCGAACGACTGGCTCCCCGACCGCGTTGCCAGCAGGACGAGGCCCAGGATCAGCGCCGCCGCACCGAGTTGCGTCATGACCGCGTACCACTGCCCGGCCACCTGCACCTCGCTCCGGCGTGCGTGGTCGGTCAGGACGAGCAGGAGCGAGGTGATCGCCATCAGCTCCCAGAGGAACAAGAAGGTCGTCACGTTCGAGGCGGCCGGGACCAGCAGGAGGCTGGTCACGAAGAGCGGGAGGATGCTCGATGCCGTCCGGCTGGCCAGACCCTGGCCGTCGTACCCGAACCGGAAGATCATGGCGCAGATGCCGACGACGGCCGTGATGACGACGAAGAGGGCGCCGAAGCGGTCGAGGGCGAGCGAGAAGCTCGCGAGGGGCATGAGAGTGGTCGTGTGCACCACAGCGGCATGACCCGAATGCAGGACCTCCGCGCCGACGACGAAGCCGAGCGCACAGGCGGCGATGGTCAGTGCGGACGAGAGGGCGATGCGGAACCGAACGGGGGCGATCGCCCCGGCCGCGGTACCGGCCAGGCCCATCAGCGCGGTGGCGACGAGCAGTGCCGCGGTCACGTCCCAGCCAGTCCCCGGAGGGCGCGCACGATCGCTGCCGGATCCGGGGGGCAGCCGGGGATCTCGAGGTCGACGGGCACGACGTCGCTGACGGCACCCTCGACGCCGTAGGCACCTCGGAACACCCCGCAGTCGCGGGCACAGTCGCCCACCGCGACCACGACCCGTGGCTGGGGCACGGCGTCGAATGTCTTCCGCAGCGGGGCTGCCATGTTGCGGGTGACTGGGCCGGTGACGAGCAGCCCGTCGCAGTGGCGGGGCGAGGCTTCGAGCCGGATGCCGAATCGTTCGGCGTCGTAGGTGGGGGAGAAGATCGACGCGATCTCGATCTCGCAGCCGTTGCACGAGCCGGCGTCCACGTGTCGGAGCTGCAGTGATCCGCGGAGCCGTTTGGCCGCAGCTACCACCACTGGTGTTCCACGGTCGGGATCCCCGATGTCGGCCGGGCGGGCCCGGAGACGCCTACCGATTGCCCTGAGCCGCATAATTGACATATACATCAATCCATAAATAGATCAGTTGTCAATATGACAGAACAGTTGATCGATCAATTAGGGTGTCTCAGCCAAGGACCGCAGGCCAAGAGACACGGACCGCAGGCACTGGACTGGAAAAGGAGACAATCCCGTGGCTCCCACGCCGATCTACCAGGTGAAGGCGGAGTTCTTCAAGACCCTCGCCCACCCGGCGCGGATCAGGGTGCTGGAGCTCCTCCGAGACGGGGATCGGACCGTCGGGGATCTCATCCCGGAGGTCGGAATTGAGGCGTCCCATCTGTCCCAGCAGCTTGGGATCATGCGACGAGCGAATCTCGTGCAATCCCGCAAAGAGGGCGCAACGGTCGTCTACTCGGTCAGCAATCCCATGATCTTCGAACTCCTCGACGTGGCGAAGAAGATCCTCACGTCGTCCCTCGCTGAAACCAGGGACCTCCTGGCCGAACTCGAGTCGACGACCGAGAGTTGATTGAGGGGCCCTGCCTGCCGCGTACGCCATCGGGGAAGACGACGCGCATCTCTAGACACACAGATGTACTTCCGATGCGGACCCCGATCTCGAACCAGGAACTCGGCCACTGCCCCGCCTTCTCGGTTGAGTGACCGCGGACCAGATCCGTAGGCCGACGGCTGGGACGAACACCGCAAAGGATCCGATGCCCTGGCCCATTGGCCGCGACGTCACGCGGCGTGCGGGCTGAGTTTGGCGGGGGCCGGCAAACGTGGAGGCCGAAGGCCGGCAAGGTCGTGAAAGCCCGCAGCCGCAGTGGCCAGGAGCAGGACGCCGGATGCGATGCCGGTAGTGGCGGCAAGTGAGGAGCCCGACATGGTGGCCACGAGAATCACGGGACCAATGGTCAGCAGCCAGCCGACGGCACGGTACCGGGGGATGTGCACCAGGTGGTCGAGCCAGAGCAGCAGTGGCCCGATGGTGATCGCAATGGAGGGGAGCACCCAATCGCTGTGGCCGGCGGCGATCACGATGACGGGAAGGACGAACGCCGCGATCAACTCCATAACAGTCGCGATGGTCACGGATCGCTCGATCCGTTTCGCCTCGGGAGTGGTCAATCTGGGGCCGGTGCCAGCGGTGACCCTGATGCCGTAGACAAGCACGATCAAGGTGACGACGCAGAAGGCTATTGCCAGTGGGCTTCGTACCTGCCCGTGGAGGTTGAAGGCGCCGCGCACCAACCAGAAGGCGGCGAAGGCGAGCTGGATGAAGCCGCCGACCCGCTTCACCCGCTGCGACCACGCCTCGACCGGGCTGAGGTCAGTCCGCTCCGTAGTCTCCGACTTGCTCATGATGCACTCCTTTGACACTGGTACCAGGCGACCGTCTCTTTGATCGCAACATCTAGTGGAGTGCCACCCGCCCCGAACGTGGACTCGTACTTGGTGGTGTCGAGGACGAACGGCTCTTCGAACTCGTAGGCCATCTCAGCCAGCCCGCGCATCATCGGGTTCACGAGTCCGAGCGAACGCAGGACCAGTTTCGGCACCGAGCGGACGGGGACCGGGTGACCCACTTCGTCGGCAATCAGCTTGAGCACTGCTCGGGTGGTGGCCGTCTCGGGCCCAGGGAGATGCCACACCTGGCCCACAGCCCGCTCGTCGGCGCCGAGAACGCCCAAGCCGGCCGCGATATCAGGAATGTAGCTATAGGTGTGGGGCAGATCGGGATTCCCGATGAAGTCGGCGCGCTTTCCTGCCACGGCGTTGCCGAAGACCCGCGCTCCGAGGGTTGACTCGGTGGCGCCGGTGCCGAAGAAGTCCGACGCACGCCCGATTGCGATGCGGACCCGGCCGCTCTGCGCGGCATCCAGCAGCTCGGCGGTCATGGCTGCTCGGACCCGGCCCTTGGATGTGGTGGCGTTCAGCGGAAGGTCCTCGGTCATCGGTGCGCCGCCGGTGGGGCCGTAGCCGTAGAGATTCTCGAGGCTGACCAACAGAGCATCGGTGTGTTCTGCGGCGCTCAGCACCGCTCGCTGCAGAGGCGGAAACTGCTTGGGCCACTCGGTGTAGGGGGCGCCGAGACATTGGTAGATGACCGACGCGCCCTTCGCTGCCTCGGTGGCAGCCTCGGGATTACTTGCGTCTGCTGCGCACCAGTCGACCTCCTGGGCCAGCGAGGTGGGCCGATGCCGCGACACCGACCGTACCGGCCGACCGGAGCTGGCCAGGTGGTTGGCGAGGGCGAGTCCGACCTGGCCTGTACCGAAAACGACCTGACGGTCGTTCCCGCTCACCGGAGGTCCTGTCGGTTCCCTGAATCGGTGCCAGTACCAAAGACCCATGCGATGTTCCCGAAGGCGGCCGGGGCCCCGGAGCAGGGCCTGACACCGCCCTGGGAGTACGCCGTTCCTTCCGGGATGTAAGTGGGGTCCACGGGCCCAGTATTGGGGACCGGGCCGAAGGTTCCCAGGGTCAAAGGACTCTTAGCTTGGTGTATGGCGTTGCCGTCGACCCTGTTCTTTGTCCCGTCATTCCGCTCAAGTGGCAATGGACCCGACCCAAGGTCTCCGTCCGCAACACCAGCCCCATTTCACACAAAGCGCTCGTCCTTCGACAGGTTGCGCACCCGACGACGCTCTCGGATCAGGGTGTGATGTCCGTCGGCAAACGCTTGGCCAGAGTCGGACTGGTCTGGATGGCTTTCTTCAAGTCTGCGTGACCAGCAGCAGACTGATTCTGGGCGATCAACAACAGGCCCAGGTTGAAGGACGCGTTGGCGTCGTTCGGGTTCAGTCGGAGCAACTGGTTGTACTCGAAGATGGCCAGAGCGGGATTCGTCGCCGTCTCGACGGTAGCGAAGTTGTACATGGCCGGCTGGTATGTCGGGTCGGCCAGCAGGGCCTTGTTGTATTCCGCCACGGCATTGGCCGAGTCATTCTTCTGTTGGTAGACGACCCCGAGGTCGTAGTAGGCGTAAGCGTCGGCAGGGTCGGCCCCAGTCGCCCCGGCGTAGTCCTTCAAAGCCAGGGCAAGATTCCCCGACGCTTGGGCACTGATGCCCAGAGTGATGAGCTTGCCGGCTGTGGCCTGAGGTGATGCCGGAGTGTTTGTACTGGAGCAGGCCACAAGCAGCACACTCAACGTGACCAAAACAGGCGCCAGGGCTCTGCGGCCCACCACCGCCGGGCGGAGAGAAGTCGAACCGGGAGTGCAGCCTTGACGCCACCGGTCTTGGGTGAAGCGCCGACCCGCTAGGCGACGCAAGGGAACTTCGCTCTCATCGGCGCACCCCAGCTCCTCGGTGCAGACGTTCATTAACAAGACGCTCCGTCCTTCGCGCAGAGGGTGTCGAGCTTGGTGTTGAGCGTGTTCACAGTGGTTTGAAGCGTTGACACGTTGGCAGCGGTGGCAAGTGGAGCGGCACTATTCGCTATTGCGGTAGTGAGTGCGGCTTGAAGGGCTGACAAGTTCGTACCAGCGGCAAGAGCGTTGATCTGGTTGAGAAGACTTGTCAGAGTGGTCCCACTGGAAGCACCAGCGAGCGTGCTCACGGCGTTTGTAATAGCTGTCGCCAAAGCGGTTTGACTCGTCGTGATCTGGCCAGGGAGCTGGTTGACTACCGACTGGAGCGACACGCCACTCGTTCCAACGTTGGTGCTGATCGTGTTGAGGGTGGTTTGAGCAGTTGCCAGGTTGGCAGCAGTGGCAAGACCAATTGTCTGGCCAAGGAGCGTGTTAACGCCGGTTTGAATGGCTGTTTGCGCGTTAGAAAGACTCGTCAGCGTGGCCGAACTGTTAGGACCCTGCAGCCCAAGTATCTGACTATTGAGGGCGCTTTCTGCGGCCTCAGCTCTCGTCACTTCAGCACTCAGATCCGCTGCGACGGTGCTGTCTGGCGGTCCTGCGGGTCCCTGGGGTCCGATGGCTCCTGCCGGTCCCTGGGTGCCGGTGGCGCCTGCCGCTCCCTGGGGTCCGGTGGCGCCCATTGCCCCCATTGCTCCTGTTGCTCCCGCAGGACCAGTAGCACCGACAGGACCCGCCGCGCTCTCTGCGGTTGACGATGCCATACCGACGACGGGTGCGGCGAGAGCCGAGTTGCCCGTCGATCCCTGGAACGTGGCATCACCAAATGCGAAGATGCCGCCGTCCTTGGCCACCAGCCAGTAGCCCTTGGCGTCAGCAGTGGGGACGATGCCCGTGATCGGCGAGTTCAGGTGTTTTCCGGCCATGGAGCCGTAGAACTGGGCGTCTCCGTACGTGAAGACACCCCCGTCAGATCCGACCAACCAATAGCCGCTGCCGTTGTTGATTTCTGCGACTCGGGTTGCCGAGGCCAAGCTGGTCGAGAGGGTGGTGGTGTGGCCGGACGGTCGAGCTTGGGTGACGACAAAGACCACTCCAACGATCGCTAGGGCGAGCCCAGCGGTGAGGAGTTTGCTTAGTCGCCTGAATTTGATGGGCACCGATTTCTCTCCTTTGATGGCACACAAAAGTGAGACCGTGTGGTTTGAGCGCTATACCGGCCACCGAGGAGGATGGCCGTCGATCATCGTCCGTGCTGGGTCAAGCGACCTCTGCTGGTCGATACCATCCAAAATCGAAATCGATCCTGCGAACAAGGCAGCCCCGCTGTGCTTCCATTGCCACCTGGACGGCACCAAGCGCTCCCCTTCCATCGACGGATTCCCACGAAACCTGAGAAGTGCCCACCACGAGGGATAGATGCCTTGCTCGGTTACCGCTTGAACCGCCATCAGGCAGAGCTCGCGGCACGCGGCGGCTGAAGACGTCTTCTTGAGCCTCACGGGGAAGGAGCTTCGGGATGACGCCCTTCTCGAAATCCACGTTGGACCACCGCAGTCCGCGGAGCTCACCCCGGCGGCAACCCGTCGTGGCCGCCACGACGAGCAGGGTGGCGAGTTCGGGGTCCTTCTCCTCGGCCTGCTCGATCAGGAGCTTGATCTCCTCTGGTGTCGGTGCATCCGGCTCGCGGCGCTCCATGGTCGGCGGCGAGGCCTGCGCCGCCGGGGAGCGCTCGAGGAGGCCCCACTTGACCGCCTGGTTCAGGGCGGCGGAGCACACCGCGTGGTACCGCCTCACGCTGGACGCCGACAGGCCCCGCCGGTCGTAGAAGACGTCGAGGTCCGACCCTTTGAGCTTCTGGACGTCCTTCGAGCCCAGTTCCTCTGTAATGGCTGCAGCCAAACGGCGGTTCTCGACCAGCGTCTTGGGGGCACGCCCCCGGGCGTCGATGTGGTCGAGCCAGCGAGTGAGCCGACCGCCGAAGGTCTCATTCGTCAACGGGATCCGTCCGCTATCGGCATCGTTCAAAAGACGGGCGGCGGCCCGCTGGGCGTTGCGCCTCGTATCGGTAGCGGTGCGTCGCCGGGTCGCGCCCGAGGGACACCCTGACCTGCCAAACGTCAGGCCAGCGTTCACGTAGGCTTCTCGGACGGAGCCAGCCGGCGACTATGGCCGGATGATGGACAACGATCCTGGTCATACGGCAAAACTCCTGCTGGAGAGGTGCGAGAGCGGCCGAATCGGACTCACTGCTAACCCGCCCCAGG
>Ga0224557_1002148_pt1 | contig 17340 bp, 16 predicted proteins | sample 714S31014metaG_FD_180677 | JGI IMG/M metagenome (GOLD analysis project Ga0224557, IMG submission 180677) | Peat soil microbial communities from Stordalen Mire, Sweden - 717 S3 10-14 | ecosystem: Environmental > Terrestrial > Soil > Wetlands > Peat | place: Sweden: Norrbotten County, Stordalen...
TTTTGTCTTTGGTGGAACGGCTTCACGTTCCAGGCACAACCATCGGTTCAAACTGATGGTGGTGACACGGTTGGTTGCAACCGGCACAGACACGGCGGTGCGGTCGTCGAGCAAGACCTGTTGGATGGCCGGTGACGCGGCCCGCGAATTGCGGCAATCCCGATACTCAAATAGGATTCGGATGGCCGTCTGGCATCATAATACAAGTGGGCCACCGTTGCGAACGGACTATCTCGACTCGGCGGTCCTTCAAGTGTTGATCGATAGTAATTTCAGCATCGGCTTCCATGGCCATCAACACAAAGCTCAATTTATTGACGAAAAGTTTCAATTTGGAAGCAACCGCAAAATAACGGTTGTCAGCGCAGGAACTCTTTGCGCTGGGCCTAAAGCCCTTCCACCTGGACACGCTCGGGCCTACAATTTGGTTGAGATTGACAGCCAGACATTCAAAGCAAGGCTTCACACACGAGCAATGCAAAACGAAAGCTTCGAGCAGCCTATTTGGGCACCGGGGCATTTTCCGTCCTCGATGACGAGCTTTGTGGAATTTGATGTGCAACCACCACAGCCAAATTTAGGCGCGGCCACCGCTGAGATCGGGGCAGCCGAACATCTTGTTCGGATGAAGAAGTTCGGAGAAGCCATTCCTCTGCTCAAGCCTCTTGCGCCTGCAAATCCAATTGCTCGCAGGTTTTTGCTAGAATGCTATTTATCCCTTGACCGCACAAAGGATCTCGCTGAGGAATTTTATCCGCCGGCTGCGGACAACGAAATCATTTATGTCGCCGATGCGCTTTGGGCCGAGAACAAACGAGAATTGCTCGGGCAAATGCTCAACTCTGATTTCGTTCGCGCGTCTTCGAATCCGGCAGTGATAGAGGTCGTCAGCAAATACAAGGAAAGGTTGAAACCATGAGTGCGCACAAACAGGAGAAGATAGCCTTCCAAGTCGAGACGGAAAGAGTCTTGGAAATTCTCTCAAGAGAGATTTATGACTCACCACTCGCTCTCTTAAGAGAGAACGTGCAAAACGCTTACGACGCTGTGTTGATGCGTTGTGCCGAAGAACAAACAGATATGAAGCGGTCGGATACCAAATTCAAGCTGATTTGGACACCTGATTTAGTGACGGCACGAAACCGGTGCTCATCCGGTTTATCACCCAACCGGGGTTGGGCGAATTCCAATAAGATTTCCGAAAGCGGCCTCATTCGCCAGCCAGTTCGTTTTCGAGTTGAAACACTTGATCACGCACGGCATCGCCATAGCCCCACCCGATGCCGTCCGCGAGAGTTGCCAACCGCTGAATCCGCTCACGAAATCGGGGATAAAGTTCTTTCCCTTCGCGCATGAGCAGTTGCGCCATCTCGTTCAACACCGACTCCAGGCTGTTGTAAAAGGACTCGTTAATATCGCCAAATTCATGCGTGAACTCGGTGCCGTTCTCCACATAGGTCAACATCAGATCAATCGTTCCCGTCAAATTGCCGGTGGCCTTGCGATAATCGCGGATGGCCTTGCGCGCCTCGGCCAGTTTGAGCTTTCCATCGCCGCGCGCAGGGTAGAACTGTTCCACGATCTTGTGCCGGTATTTTTCCAAGGCCGCGCCGACGTCTTCCTCCGCCTGAAAGCGGGCCAGAAGAAAATCGCGATTATCCGGCGAAGCGTCGTGAAGGTCTTTCACCAACGCGATCAGCGCGGGTTTCGACCAGTCGTCCAATTGCCGGCGCATATTCTGCCAGCCTGTAGATTTCTTCTCACTCATTTGAGTTTCATTTGGTCTTCGGTGCAGGTGTTGTGAGTGGCAGCTATGAAGCGGTCGGTTGCCAAATTCAGGATGGATAAAGAGTCGCAGTCCGGTGTGGGTGACAGGAATGAAAAGTCTGTTGCAGGTTAATCCTCAAACGGATTAAGCACGGGCACTTCCGGAAAATCCTGCGTGTTGCGCGTGACCACGGTCAATCCCCGGCTCAAAGCAATGGCGGCAATTTGCGTGTCCGGGTAGCTGCGAGGTTTTTGTTTCAAGGCGGGACGCGAAACATATTCGCCCCATACTTTGGCAGCTTCCGCGTCAAACGAAACCACGTTCTCCCCAAACTCGCGGATAAAATGATCCACTTCCGCCAGCAAACGGACGCGCTGTTCCTTGGGCGCGTTATGCGCTCCTTGGTATCGCTCGGCGACAGCCACGCTGGGGATGACACTCGCCATTTCATGCGCCAAAAGCCAGTTCAACACGCGGGCGTTGGGTCGTGGCTTTGCGATTTCGGAGATGACGTTGGTGTCGAGAAGGAATCTCAAGCGGCCTCCACCAGTCGGTGATCGCGCGGAGCGGCCGGCACACGGCCCAGACGACGCAGCGCCTGGATGAAACCGCCTTTTGCGGATCGTGTCAATTTGACCACGCGCATGGAATCACCGTCGGCGTGCCAATCCAGAACAGCGCCGGAGGCGAGTTCAAATTGCCGGCGCAATTCCTTTGGCACGACCGTCTGACCTTTGGTTGTAATGGTGCTCGTCATAGTAAGAATTTCCAACTTTTCCTTTCGGTTTTCAAGCATAAAGTGAAACAATCCAATTACCGCAAGGCCAGTGGGGAGAATGGATCAATTACGCCCCTCTTCCAGTCCTCGAATTTTTGACCAAAATCGCCTGTTGGGTTTGGTTCGGCAGCACTCCCAGTTCTTGAGTGTTCCTAAGCTCACGCCCAGTTTTACGGCCAAGTTTTCCTGGGCAAGGCTCATTTTCATGCGGTATTTCGTTAGTAATTGCCCGAGCGATTGGGGGCTGTTTTTGCAGGGTGGCGAATCCACCCTTATGGCCTTGATCACAAGATGGCAAAAAGGGTTCAAAAACGACCCCTTCCGCCAACTCTATTTCCTCGGTTTTCCGATGATTTCTGGTTTCAAATAGGGGGAAAATCGTTCAACTGTCAGTGAAAGTGTCAGTAACGCCGGTGGCGTTTACGGTATTTGCCAGAACGCTCCCACTATCCGGCAAAAGACACCCACTGCTGTTTAACGCTTTTTCATTCGTGCCCGTAAAATGAAAGGCACGAATGCAAGACCGTTTCACATTGTTCCGGCGCGGCAACGTCTTCTATTGTGAAGACCGCGAACCCGGCCATTGGGGGAATACCCTGACGATTTGCTCGCCACCGCCCAGCGCGGCGAATGAACCGGTGTTCACGCCTGCGTGATGGAATTCGCCGAGCAGGAATTGTTCCGCCGCGCCATCGAGCTGGCCCGCGGCAACCAGGCCAAGGCCGCCCGCTGGCTTGGCGTTTCACGCATCACCATGAAGGCCAAACTCGTCCAGTTCGGTTTCCACCCCGGAACGGAGAATGACCCGGCGGCCTGAATTGTTTCCGGCAAGAAAATCCCGATTCTTAACTGTGAGTGCAATAATGTGCCGGGGAGATTTTGACCCGGCGAGGGCAGGCGGAATGCGGTTTTTGTTCAGGTTTGTTCTGGCAATGCCGCTGACTGCTTTGCTCTTGGCCGTGCGCAAGCACCTGACTCGGCGTTTCAACCGCGTTCCACTTCACTTTACTGCGCAATCACTCATCACGGACCAGGCGCTGGATTTGATTCGCTGCCGCAAGCTGATTCCCGAATTTTATTTCTGAAAATTCTGTCCCTGCCGGCTTCTTTTCCGCTATAACACGGCGCGATGTTAAAACAACTTCTCCAGCCGCTCCTGGCGTGGTATCTCGCCGCGCTCAAGACCGCCGGCTATCCGGTCATTGTGCTGCTGATGACGATGGAAAGTTCCGTGCTGCCGATTCCCAGCGAAGCCATCATGCCGCCGGCGGCGTATCTGGCATGGACGGAAGGGATGAAGCTTTTCGATTTTCATTTCGTTGGCTGGCCGGCGGAAATCGGCCTGGTTCTGGCGGGCGCGTTCGGCTCGTGGCTCGGCGCGACCATCATTTACTGGCTGGCGCGAGTTGCCGGACGGCCGCTGCTGGTGCGTTACGGAAGTTATATTTTGATGCCGCCGGAAAAAATCCGGAAAAGCGAAAACTGGATGTCGCACTACGGCCCGATGGGCGTGTTTGTCGCGCGGCTGTTGCCGGGCGCGCGGCAGCTCGTCGGCATTCCGGCGGGCATCGCGCGGATGGATTACCTGAAATACTCCATTTTCACGCTGCTCGGCTCGACGATCTGGTGTTCGGTGCTTTGCTATGTCGGCGTCAAGGCGGGTCAGGACGAAAAGCTCATGCGCGGCGAGATGCGCCAGGTTGTTCTCTGGCTGGGCGGCGCGGCGCTCGTGCTTGGCGGGCTTTATTATTTCTTTGTCCACCGGCATTTGAAGCAGAAGCCGGAAGCCGGAAGCCGGAAGTCAGAATAAAAATTCCGCGCTCACTTTATCAACTCAAGGCTGAAGGGATATTTGTAATCCTCGCCGTTGTTGGCCTTGATGCCGGCGATGATGGGAAAAACCAGCGCCGCAAGGCCGATTAAAATCAGCGCCGGAAGCAGCAGCCAGCCGACGCAGATAAGAACCCCCACAAAAAACGCCGCTCCCGTGACCAGCCCGGCAATCAAAATGGTGATTTGAAAATTCAGCGCCGCCTTGCCATGGACATCCACGGACGGAAACTCGTTCTTTTTGATCTGCCAGACAATCAGCGGGCCGAGAACGTTGCCGAACGGAACGCCGATGAATCCGGCGAGCGCGCTCAAATGGCAGAGCATATTCCACATGCGCATCTGGCTTTCGGGGTTGGGCGACATCGGGCGCGGCGGGCTTGCCGGGGCAACGGGCGGCGGCGGTTCTATGGGCGGCGGAATTGGGGCTTGGTCTTCTGGCATAAATTCCCTTTCGTGAATTTGCCGTTTGAATACGCCGGTTTGATTTCCGGGGCAAGCATTATTTCTTCCGATAAATTTTCTTTGCGCCGTTGTGTCTTTGCGTTGAAATTCCCCCGTGCCTGCAACCGAAGCCATCCGCAAAAAACTGGGAACCGTCCCGCACAAGCCCGGCGTGTATCTGCACAAGGACCGGTTCGGCACGGTCATTTACGTCGGCAAGGCGCTCGATTTGCGCAAGCGCGTGAGCCAGTATTTCCAATCCAGCCGGCGCATGGGCTGGGACTTGAAATTCAACGCGCTGGTTGAGGCGATTGCCGATTTTGATTTCCACGTCGTCCGCAGCGAGCCGGAGGCGTTTCTCCTCGAAGGCAAGCTCATCAAGGAATTTCATCCGCGCTACAACGTCAGCTTCCGCGACGACAAACGGTTTCTGATGCTCAAGGTGAATTTGAACGACCCGATCCCGAATTTCACCTTCACGCGGTTCCGCAAGGACGACGGGGCGCGCTACTTCGGGCCGTTTTCAAATTCCGGCGCGCTCCGCAGCACGCTCGCGCTGGCGCGGCGGCAGTTCAACCTGCGCGGCTGTCGCGTGTTCGCGCCGGGCGCGGCGGATTACAAGCATTGCCTTTACGCGCACCTGAAATACTGCACCGCGCCATGCGTTGGCAACGTCACGCGCGAACAATATCTGGAGCAGGTGCGCGCCGCGTGCGATTTTCTCGAAGGCCAGTGCCGCGAAATGCAGGGCCAGCTCGAAGTGGAAATGAAAAAAGCCGCCGCGTCGCAGGATTTCGAGAAGGCCGCCGGCCTGCGCGACCTGCTTCGCGATTTGAAGGAAACGACGAAGAAGGAGCGGAAATTTGAGCGCGTGCCTTACACGCTGCCGCTCTCAATCCATCCGCAAAATGATCTGGCGGAACTGGCGAAAGCGCTTGATTTGCCTTCACCGCCGCAGCGCATCGAGGGCTTCGACATTTCAAACATCAGCGGCACGTTTGCCGTCGCCTCGCTCGTGAGCTTCAAAAACGGACGGCCCGACCGCGCGAATTATCGCCGGTTCAAAATCAAAACCGTCGTCGGCCAGGACGATTTCGCCGGCATGGCGGAAGTCGTGAAGCGGCGTTATTCACGTTTGCAGCGTGAAGCCAAGCCGATGCCGGATTTGATTTTGATTGATGGCGGCAAAGGGCAACTCGGCATGGCTTGTGAAGAATTGAAGAAGCTCGGCCTCGAAAAAATTCCCGTCATCGGGCTGGCGAAGGAATTTGAGGAGATTTATCAGCCGGGCCAAAGCAAGCCGCTGCGGCTCGGCCTGAATCATCCGGCGGTGAAACTGTTGCAACGCTTGCGCGACGAGTGCCATCGCGTGGCGAACAGCTACAACGCGCAGTTGCGGCTCAAAAAAATTTCCGAGAGCGTGCTGGACGAATTTCCCGGCATCGGCGAGCGGCGCAAGGCGGCGTTGCTCAAGAAATTCGGTTCGGTGCAGCGGCTCAAAACCGCGACGCTGGAACAAATCGCCGCCATTCCCGGTTTTGGCGGCAAGGCGGCGGAGGAATTGAAAAAGTTCTTGGAAGCGCGGAGCTATCCAGCTACTCAATCAGACATCGCGAAGTTCCCGTGATTGCTTCGACAAATGAAAACGAAGTATGCCGATGAATCTCCTGCCAAAACTCAATCTCCTGTGACTTGGGCAGAAACAGCGGCGCCCAAATTTTTTTGCCGGTGGTAGTATAAATCAGCAGCCATCGCAAATTGAACATCCGGCATGGCCGCACCCGTTTTATGTCCGGCCAACGAACAACATCCATTCTTCCCCGGCCGCGGCGAACATAAATTCCATCAGCGGAAATGCCCAGGGCAAAAGCGCGGTGGCCTATTTTTGCGAAGGCATATGAAAAAATCACGCCGGATGCGCTGGAAACAATGAGCGCCAGGCGATTGAAATTTAATCCCTCATCCCTCAAAATGAAGCCGAACGCCACGAGCCAGGAGAAGACAAAAAAGAAATAAAAAATGGGTTCGGCCTTCAGCCTGAATATTTTGCAATCGGCCGGCATTGAAATGCCCCACATATTTATCTTTGCGAATTCATTTTGAACCAACTGTGCCTGTCCGATGTTGTCGGCGGCGGAACTGAAGGCGTCCGCTTCGTTTAGGCCCGAATTAATCCGCCGGTGAATTTCCTCGCGCAGATGAATTTCCAATTCCTCCAGCGGCACGGGCGTTTTGATTCCGGCGGCGAGCATTTGTTTCCGCCATTCCGCGATGGATTGTTCGAGGTCAAACATATTGTTCCTTTTTCAAACCAGCCAAAACGGAATGCACCAGCGACCATTGTTCCTGGTGCCTGGCCATCGCCGTCTTGCCGTCCCTTTTGAGCGAGTAGTATTTGCGCTTGCGCCCGGTCTCGCTTTCCGCCCAGCGCGATTTGATCAAACCCCGGTGTTCCATCCGGTGCAGCACCGGGTAAAGCATCCCGTCCGTCCAGTTCAGTTTGCCGTCGGAACGGGCTTTGACTTCCTGGATGATGGCGTAACCATAGCTCTCGCCTTTGGCAAGCAGCGACAAAATCAGCGGTTCCGCCGAAGCGGCAACGAGTTCTTTGCGAATCATAGGGACACGATACATAGACTTTATATGTATGTCAAGCGGAAAAGTTGCCCGGTTGCATCCTGGTGAATTCGCGGCAGCGGCGCGCCCTCCATCGAAACGAGGTGTGCATCCGCAAGACGCGCCCCCGAAATGAGAGCGCTGCCAGAAATAGCTCTCGCTCCGGCCAAAATGCGCTAGACTGGGAAAGTCGAAAGACATTGAATGACACCAAAACTATTTTCCGAACTCGGCCTTTCCGCCGAAATCCTGAAGGCCATTGACAAGCTCGGCTTTGAAAAGGCCGCACCCATCCAGGCCGAGGCCATTCCCGTTCTCATGAGCGGACGCGATGTCGTCGGCCAGTCGCAGACCGGTTCCGGCAAGACGGCGGCATTTGCGATTCCGGCGATTGAGAAAACCGACCCCGCCCTGAAAACCGTGCAGGTGCTCATCCTTTGCCCGACGCGCGAACTCGCCGTGCAGGTTTCCGAGGAATTTCACAAGCTCACGCTCTTCAAACGCGGCATCACCGCGCTGCCGATTTACGGCGGGCAATCTTACGAGCGCCAGTTCTGGGGGCTCAAGCAGGGCGCGCAAATCGTCATCGGCACGCCGGGCCGCGTGATGGATCACATGCGCCGCGGCACGATCCGGCTCGAAAAAGTCAAAATGGTCATCCTCGACGAGGCCGACGTGATGCTCAACATGGGTTTCCGCGACGACATCGAAACCATTTTGAAGGACGCGCCCAAGGAACGGCAGACGGTTTTCTTTTCCGCCACGATGCCGCGTCCGATTCGCGATCTAATTGAAAAATATTCGCGCGAACCGCAGAACATTCAGATCGAGCAGAAGGCGATGACCGTGCCGACCGTGGAGCAGGTTTATTACGAGGTGGACCGGCGCTTCAAGGTGGATTTGCTCACGCGGCTCATTGACCTTTACGACCTCAAGCTGGGAATCATTTTCTGCAACACCAAGCGCATGGTGGACGACCTCGTGGACCATCTCGAAGCGCAGGGCTACATGGCCGACCGGCTGCACGGCGACATGAACCAGGGGCAGCGCGACCGCGTGATGAACAAATTCCGCAAGTCCGGCCTGGAATTTCTCGTCGCCACGGACATCGCCGCGCGCGGCATTGACGTGGACGACATCCAGGTCGTATTCAATTACGACCTGCCCTACGACGGCGAGGATTATGTGCACCGCATCGGGCGCACGGGTCGCGCGGGCAAAACGGGCCGGGCAATCACATTTGTCTCCGGTCGCGAACTCTTTCAAATCCGAAACATCGAGCGCTACACCAACACGCGGATTCAGCGCGCCAAAATTCCGACGGTGGACGAGGTTCATGAAGTCCGCGCGAGCCTGTTCCTCGACAAGCTTCGCGCCACGCTCACCAGCGGCGAATACAAAAAGCAGGATCATCTCATCGAACGCCTGCTGGAGGAAGGTTTCAACTCCACCGACATCGCCTCCGCGCTCATTCATCATCTGCAAGGCGGCGATGCTGTTCCTGCAAAACCCGCGGCGCGTGAGGAGGCAAAGTTTGAACGACCGGAGCGTCCGCAATTTCGCGAGCCAGGCGATGACCGCAGGGGCCGATTTGAGGACCGTCCGCCGCACAACTCCCGGTTCCGCGATGACGACCGTCGCGAACGCCCCGCGCCCTACCGTGATCCCCGTGACGAACGTCCGCGCCGGTTTGAAGACCGTCCGCAGCGCGCGGGAGCGCCGGGCACCGCCCCGGCTCGTCCGAAAAGTTTTGCGCCTCCTGCCGCGCCGGTTCCCAGCGTTCCTATAAAATCCAAGGCTGCGCCGTGGAAAGCCGCGCCTGTGCCACCGGCCAAAAAAATGGTTCCACCGCCGGAAGTCAAACCGCCGGTCGAGGTAAAAACGGAAGTGCCCAAAACATTTTCTGATGCGGAAATTTTAGCGTCCGTCAAACCCATCGCCGCGGCGCCAGCCGTGCAGGAGATCCGCACTCCAAAAGTGGCGCCGTTTTACGCGAAAGTTGCGAGGCCGGAATCCGCGTCAAAAAAGAATCGGGCGAAAATCGAGCGCAAAACCCCGGACGACCAGACGCGCCTGCACATCAATGTCGGCGAAGCGATGGGCATTGTGCCGATTGACATCGTGAACTCCATCGCGGGCGAGACTGGCCTGCCCGGCAATGTCGTGGGCAAGGTGGATATCCGCGAACGGCACGCGTTTGTGGACGTCGCGGCGGAACACGCCAACGCCATCCTCGCCAAGCTCAACCGCGCCCAGATCAAGGGCAACAAGGTGAAGATAAAGGCGGCCTGATCCGCCCGCCGCTTTGCGACTTTGTTTCTTCGCATCTTTGAGTTAGAATTTTTGCATGAACATCCAAATGGCCGTTCTCTGCGACGCCGCGACGGACGACAATGGCAAGCTCAACCTCCTCGGCTCCTTCGACACGATTTACGCGCCGCAACTGCCCGCCGTGCATCCGCAGTGCTCGGTGGCGCTGCGCGTCACGTTCATGTCCGGCGACGTGGGCGACCGCAAACTCAAGTTGAATTTTGTCAACGCCGATGGCCACGCCATCATGCCGCCCATCGAAATTCCGGTGACGGTCGCGCTGCCGGACGACGCGTATTTTCTCACGCGCAATTTCATCGTCAACATCCAGCAGTTGAAGTTCACCGAGGCCGGCCTGTATTCCGTGGACATCCGGCTCGACGACGAATCGCGGGCGAACATCCCGTTGCAGGTGAAAAATCCGCCGCCGCGCCCGGAGGCGTAGTTTTTTTGACAGAATTTACAGAATTCACAAAATTGGGTTTTCAGACCGGCGTGATCGCAACGCGATTTTCAATTCTAGAAAAATCTGTTAATTCTGTCTAAAAGTTTTCATATTTGCCCCATGGCAAATTCAAACAAGGAAACGGTCCTGCGGCTCGAGCTGCCCGGCGTTAAAAAACTCAAGAGCGGCAAGGTGCGCGAAGTCTTCGACCTCGGCGACCGGCTGCTGTTCGTCGCGAGCGACCGGCTCTCGGCGTTCGACGTCATCATGCCCAATGGCATTCCGCGCAAGGGCGAGGTGCTCACGCAAATTTCCTATTTCTGGTTCGCGCAAACCGCGACGTTCCAGCCGAACCACCTCATTTCGCGCGCCGACGAGCCGTTGCCGGAAAATCTCCGGCCGTTTGCGGACAAATTGTCGCGCCGCTCGATGATTGTGAAAAAATGCCGGCCGCTCGCGATTGAATGCGTCGTGCGCGGCTATCTCGCCGGCAGCGGCTGGAAGGAATACCAGAAATCGCAGACGGTTTGCGGCATCAAATTGCCGCCGGGACTGAAGGAATCCAGCGAACTGCCGGAGCCGATTTTCACGCCGTCCACCAAGGCCGAGGCTGGCCACGACGAGAACATTTCGTTCGCGCAGGCGGAAAAAATCGCCGGGGCCGATCTCGCCGGGCAGGCGCGCGCGGCGAGCCTGAAGATTTACAATTTCGCCCGCGATTACGCGAGGAAACGCGGCATCATTATCGCGGACACGAAATTCGAGTTCGGCCTGGACCACGGCAAATTGATTTTGATTGACGAGGTGTTGACGCCGGATTCCTCGCGGTTCTGGCCGGCGGATCAATACCAGCCCGGACGCGGCCAGCCGAGTTTCGACAAGCAATTCGTGCGCGATTACCTCGAAACGCTGGACTGGAACAAGACGCCGCCCGGCCCGGAGTTGCCGCCGGAAGTCATCGCCAAAACCACGGCGAAATATCTTGAAGCTTACGAACGATTGACGGGCAAGAAGTTGTGAAGCTGCCGGCGCCAACGCCAAAACTTCGCGAGTTGCGCAAGCGATTGAGGCGGTTTGCATCCGCCCGGGACGCACAATTCCTCCAGCACTTCTTCAAAACCGGTCCGGGCGAATACGGCGAGGGCGATCAATTCATTGGCGTTCGCGTGCCGGCTGTGCGCCGTTTGGTTTGTGAGTTTCGCGGATTGGCATTGGCGGATACTTGCGAGTTGCTTCATTCCCCAACTCACGAGGAACGCCTGCTGGCGCTATTGATTCTGGTTGATGCCTACGAGCGCGGAGACGAATCCGAGCGCGCCGCCATATTCCGGCTGTATCTGGACAACACGGCACACATCAACAACTGGGATTTGGTGGATGGTTCCGCGCCCGGCATCGTGGGGCGGCATCTGGAAGCGCGCCCGCGAAAAATCCTGTTTAAGCTGGCCGGCTCGCCGGACGTGTGGAAACGGAGGATTGCCGTGCTGGCTGCGTTTCATTTCATCCGCCGGAATGAATTCGCCGAGATTCTCCGGCTGGCTGAAATGCTGCTGCTTGACCGGCACGATTTGATTCACAAAGCCGCAGGCTGGATGTTGCGGGAGGCAGGCAAGCGTGATGTGGCGATCCTGCGCGGTTTTTTGGAACAATATGCCGCCCGGATGCCGCGCACAATGCTGCGGTATTCCATTGAGAAGTTGCCGGCCACGGAACGCCGCCGCTGGCTGGCTGCGGGCGGGGAGAAAGCGGCTGGACTCAAACATTCGTCGAAGGCTCTCTGCAATGGCCGCGCGATGAGCACGGCGGGCGGACGATGAGGCAAAACGGATGGCGATTATAATCCGCAGGACAAATTGTAATTGGCAGCATTCCGGTTTTTGATTGAAGATTTCCTGTAACTATTCGGCTGGAAAGCTGTTAATAGATTTAAGCTTGCCAGTCTCGCCGGCAGGCTGGATGCTGGGGATACACCAGAAGAAAAGGTCAGACGCTTGTGAACGATAAACGGAAAATGTTATGAAAACAAAAATTCTGCTATGGAGTGTGGTTTCAATTCTCATCATCGGCCTCGCCGCCGGCGCGTATTGGTGGCAGCGGCGGCCGCAGGTAATTGTTCTGGACAACGGCGACCGGCTGACGCTGGTGGGCGTGACTTATGGCAAACATCACGCGCCGCCCGCGGCGAAAACAAAGCCCGCGGCGGGCGCCCGCCGCCAGCAGGGGCCGCAGGCATTCAACACGGGAAACAACGCTCTCGTGGTCTGGATCCGGCAGGAGCATCCGGCCAACCGCTGGCCGAATTACCAGCTTTTCCTTTATGACAAGGCGAACACGGCGTGCGCCGGCGGTTCGGGAAACCGCAACTGGGGCGGCGGCGGATCAAATGAGATCGTCGCCGCGGAGTTCGACTCGTTTCCGCGCCGGCAGGGCAGTTTCATTTTGCGCGTTCAGGAATACGTCCAGAACGAAGGCCAGGTGATGAATGAAAAGCATTTCGTCATTGCCAATCCGGCGCACGGCTCGTTTGAAAGTTGGCAGCCGGAGAAGCTGCCGGCAACAAAGACCGACGATGATTTTTCCGTGACGCTGACGAAGCTGGTGGCCGGCGCGGATTTGCCTTATCAACGCAACCAGGAAGACGCGGATGACGCGATGAACAAGGGCGTGGCGGCGACTTTGAGCGTCCAGCGGAACGGCAGTCCGGTCGCGAACTGGCAACTGGAGTCGGTGGAAACTTCCGACGGCACCGGCAATCACGTCAGCAGCGGCGGGGTCCAGAACGCGTGGCAGGACGGCAACGACTCGGTGACTTATCAGGCCGGTTTGTGGCCGGACGAGCCGGCGTGGAAAATCCGGATGGGATTTTCGCAGCAGTCGGATTTTGCCAGCAATGAATTGTGGTCGGTGTCGAACGTTCCTTTGGAACCGGGAAGCCAGCAGGAATATTGGAATTTCGGCAACAATTTCAACAACCGGCGCAGCAACACCAACGTGGTGGTGGCCGAGACGGATTTGGGCGGTGTTCACCTGAAGATTTTTCCGGCGAAGCTGTTTTCGGATCAGCAAATGGGGAATGGCGAAATTGGCGGCGGCGTTCATATTCAAGCCACGCCGTCGCTCCCGGCCGGAACGGTGATGACGCTCGTCAAAGTGACCGACAATCAAGGCGGGGAGATTCAGAGCAACGGCTCGGGCACGTCCGGCAACGGCACGTCCACCATTTACAGCTATCACAGCTATCAGTTGCGCGACCTCGGCGGCCTGACCAATCTCAACCTGACCATCGCGCTGCACAAAAACCGCTATGTGGAGTTCACCGTCAAGCCGGAGATCAGCAAATAAAATGCTGTCCGCTGTCGCCGCATGAAAATAAAAATCCTCCTGCTGGGCGTTGTGATTGTGCTCATCGCGGGCATTTCGGCCGGCGCGTTTTGGTGGCTGGGGCGGCCGCAGGTGATCGTTTTGGACAACGGCGACAAGCTGACATTGGAGGGCGTGACTTACGGCAAGCATCACGCGCCGCCCGGCAAAAAGACAACGACGGCGGCGGCGCGGGCGCGGACGCGGGGAATTGCGTTTGACACGGCGAACAACGCGCTCGTGGTCTGGATTCGGCAGGAGCATCCGGCGAATCGCTGGCCGCAATATCAACTTTACCTTTATGACAAGGCAGGCACGGCGTGCGTCGGTTCGGCGGGCACGCGCAGCAATTATGGCGGCGGGACAAATGAAATTGTTGGCGTGCAATTTGATTCCTTTCCGCGCCGGCATGGCAGCTTCATTTTGCGCGTCCAAGAGTGGGTTCCGAACGCAGGCCAAGTGCTGAACGAAAAGCATTTCGTCGTTTCCAATCCGGCGCGCGCACCGTTCCCGAAATGGACGGCGGAGCCGCTGCCCATCGCAAAGACCGACGATGATTTGAGCGTGACGCTGACGAAACTGGTTTCCGGCGCGGACGCAAATTTTAACCGCGACCGGGACAATCCCGACGACGCGATCAACAAGGGCGTGGAGGCTGTTTTTCATGTGCAGCAGAATGGCACCAACGCCGTCAACTGGCAGCCGGTCTCCATTGCAACGTCCGACGCAACGGGGAATCATCAAAACGCCGGATGCGGCGGCCATTGGGACGGCGACGAGGAAATTGCCGATTATCAATTTGGCCTGTGGCCGGACGAGCCGGCGTGGAAATTGCGCGTGGAATTTTCACAGTCGTCCGGTTTCAGCGACAGCGAACTGTGGACGGTGAAAAACATTCCGGTGCAGCCGGGAACCATGCAGAATTATTGGAACTGGACGCGCAGCCAGACGAACACTCCATTTGCGCAGACCACCATCAACGGGGTGGTGATCAAAATTTACCCGATCCAGCAGTTGACCGACATGTCGCCGGGTTCGATGCCGGAAGCGTTGATGTTTATGCACACCGAGGCGATGCCCGAAGGGATGCGCCTAACGCTCCTCAAATTGACCGACGATCAGGGGCGCGACATTTCAAACTGGGGCTGGAGCACGGACAGTTACGGCCTGCGCGACATGACCGGCGTCACCAACGTCAATCTCACCGTTGCCGTGCATCAAAGCCATTTCTTCGAATTCACCGTCAAGCCGGAAACCGAAAAACCATGAATCCCATGAAAACAAAAATCTTGTTGAGCGTTGCCATCGTTCTCGTCATCGGACTCGCCGCCGGGGCATTTTGGTGGCTGCGTCGGCCGCAAGTCATCACCTTCAGCGACGACAGCAAGGTAACGTTGCTGGCGGTGGAATACGGCAAGCGCCACGCGCCGCCGAACGTCAAGGCGCCGGCGGCGTCAACCACGGCCCGGACGGCCGCCGCCCGCCGGGTCAACGGCTCATTCACCACGACCAATGACACGCTCGTGCTTTGGGTGCGTCAGGAATTCGATGCCACGCAAAATCAATTTCATAATTTCCAGTATTTTGTGTATGACCAGGCGGGGACGGCGTGCGTGGGAAATTCCATGACGCGGGCCGGCAATGGGCCGCAGGGCAACAGCATCACGGCCATCCAGCTTGACGCGTTCCCGCGGCGTCAGGGCAAATTTATCGTGCGCGCCCTCGAAAACGGCAACGGCGGCCAGGAAATGTCGGATCAAAAATTTGTCATTGCCAATCCGGTGCATGGCGCGTTCGCGAATTGGACGGCGGAGCCGCTGCCCGCCACGAAGGAGGACGACGATTTGTCGGTGACGTTGACGAAGCTGGCGGCCGGCGCGGACTCGCCCTCCCAGCGCGACCAGGACAATCCGGATGATCCGGCCAACAAGGGCGTGCAGGCCACGTTCACGGTTTCGCAAAACGGCAAGCCCGTCACCAACTGGAGACCGGTTTCGATTGAGACATCCGACGCGACGGGCAATCACGTCAACGGCGGCATTACCCAAAACAACTGGCAGGACAACAACGACACGGTGGCTTACCAATACGGCCTGTGGCCGGATGAGCCGGCGTGGAAATTGCGCGTCGGGTTTTCAGAACAATCGGATTTCAGCGACAGCGAAGTTTGGTCCGTGCAAAACATTCCGCTGGAACCGGGCCGCCGGCAGGATTTCATGAACGGCGTGCGCAACAACACCAATTCCGTCTTTGCCGAGGCCGATCTCAACGGCGTCCATGTAAAAATTTTTCCGGGCAAACTATTTACGGATGCGGCGGCAAACTCGCGGCAGGCCGGGGGTTTTCAGGTGCAGATGGCCCCGCCGCCGCCGGCGGGGATGCAGATGACCATAGTCAAACTCACCGACGACCAGGGAGAAGATGTTCAAAGAAACGGCACGAGCGTGTCCAGAAGTGCCACGTCAAGCACCTACGGCTATCTGTTCAACGATCTCGGCAACGCCAAATCGCTGAACTTCACCATCGCGCTGCATAAAAGCCATTTCTTCGAATTCACCGTCAAACCGGAAACCGAAAAACCATAAATCCCATGAAAACAAAAATCTTATTGAGCGTTGCCATCGTTCTCGTCATCGGACTCGCCGCTGGCACTTTTTGGTGGCTGCGTCGGCCACAAGTCATCACCTTCAGCGACGACAGCAAAGTGACGCTGTTGAAGGTGGAATACGGCAAACGCCACGCGGTGCCGACGGCCAAGGCGCCGGCAGCGCCAACCACGGCCCGGACGCCCGCCCGGCGCGGCCCCGGCTCGTTCACCACGACCAATGACACGCTCGTGCTCTGGGTGCGGCAGGAATACGATTCCGGGCAAAATCAATACCGCAATTTCCAGTATTCGGTTTATGACAAGGCGGAAACGGCATGCGTGCAAACTTACGGCCGCAATTACGGCAATGGCCGGCAGGGCAATGAAATTGTGGCCGTGCAGATTGACGCCTTCCCGCGGCGGCAGGGCAAATTTGTCGTGCGCGTTCAGGAAAATGGCAACGGCGGCCAGGAAATGTCGGATCAAAAATTTGTCATTGCCAATCCGGCGCGCGGCTCGTTTGCGAATTGGACGGCGGAGCCGCTGCCCGCCACGAAGTCGGACGACGATTTGTCGGTGACGTTGACCAAGCTGGTGGCCGGCGCGGATGCGCCCATCAACCGCAATCAGGACAATCCGGACGACGCGATGAACAAGGGCGTGCAGGCCGTGCTTCACATTGAGCGCGGCGGCAAGCCGGTCGCGAACTGGGAGCCGGTGTCGGTGGTGACTTCCGATGCGACCGGCAATGAGTCCAGGACCATCCAGATCGGCCAGAACGGCTGGCAAAACGGCTGGGCGAACAACTCCTGGCAGGACGGCGATGACACGTTCATTTACCAGTGGGGCTTGTGGGCGGACGAGCCGGCGTGGAAAATAAAATTTGAATTTTCGCAGCAGTCCGATTTCAGTTCCGACGAGCAATGGACGGTTCAAAACCTTCCGGTGCAACCGGGACGGCAGCAGGATTTTTACAATTACGGCGGGCGCAACAACACCACCAACGCGGCTTTTGCCGAAACCGACCTCAACGGCGTCCATCTCAAAGTCTTCCCGGCGAAACAATTCAACGATCTAAATTTTGGAAACGGGCAATTGAACGGCGGCTTTCAAATTCAGGCCACTCCACAGCTGCCGCCGGACATGCGCCTGACGCTCGCGAAATTAACCGACGACCAGGGACAAGACATCCAGCATTATAG
>Ga0224557_1002151_pt1 | contig 17326 bp, 16 predicted proteins | sample 714S31014metaG_FD_180677 | JGI IMG/M metagenome (GOLD analysis project Ga0224557, IMG submission 180677) | Peat soil microbial communities from Stordalen Mire, Sweden - 717 S3 10-14 | ecosystem: Environmental > Terrestrial > Soil > Wetlands > Peat | place: Sweden: Norrbotten County, Stordalen...
GCTGATCGAATTCTGTTTGCTGGCAAGCCAATACGACGGTCTGGCCGCGACGATCAGTGCCCTCGACATCCCGCTGGACAACCCGCGGTAATCCCTAAATGAGAATATCGGCGAGCACGGCCAGCGTCAGTATCATCGGCAGCAGCGGCAGGCCGAAAGCGAAAGACGCCCATAGCCGCATGCCGCGCCGGCGCAGCGACCAGCCCCACACCCCGGCGCATACCGCCAGCGCAACCGAGAGCAGCAACACGATCGGACTCCACTGGCTTACCGTCGCGATGTCGTCTCCGATGGAGTAGGCCACCAGCCACAGGACATAACCGGTGGCCACGCCACCGATGGCGCCCACAACGGTTCCCTGAGTATCGGTGCTCTTCATTGGCGGCTCAGAAATTGATCATATGGCCGGTCAAACCGTGGAAACACTCCTGCAGCGCCTCTGACATGGTCGGATGCGTGTGCACGTTGCGGGCCAACTCGGTGGCCGTCAGATCCCATTTCTGCGCCAGCGTGAGTTCCGGCAGCAGCTCGGACACGTCATGGCCGATTATGTGTCCGCCCAAGAGTTCGAGGTACTTGGCGTCTGCGACCAGCTTAACGAATCCACTGGGATCACCGACACCATGGGCTTTGGCGTTCGCGGTGAACGGGAACTTCGCCACCACAACGTCGTGTCCTTCGTCCCGGGCTTGCTGCTCGGTGAGCCCAAAGCTGGCGACCTGCGGCTGGCAGAACGTGGCGCGGGGCAGCATACGGTAGTCGCCGAGCGCTAAAGTCTCTGCGCCGGCGATGGTTTCGGCAGCCACCACGCCTTGAGCCTCAGCGACATGCGCGAGCTGCAACAATGCGGTGACGTCTCCGATCGCGTAAATGTGACCGACGTTGGTGCGCATGTAGTCATCGATCCCGATGGCCTTGCGTTCGGTCAGCCGGACCCCGGCCTTTTCCAGTCCATAGCCCTCGACGTTGGGCGCAAACCCGATGGCCTGCAAGACTTTCTCGGCTTTGAGCTCCTGGGACTGACCACCCTTGCTGACGATCACCGTGACTCCGGAGCCGCCGGAGCCACTGTCGGTTATGGACTCGACCTTGGTGCCGGTAAGGATCTTGACGCCCAGCTTCTTGAACTGTTTCTCGATCTCTTTGGACACCTCGGCGTCCTCGTTGGGCAGCGCGCGAGGCAGGAATTCGACGATCGTCACGTCGACGCCGTAGTTCTTCAGGATGTAGCCAAACTCCATCCCGATGGCACCGGCCCCGGCGATGATGATCGATTCGGGCAACTCCCGGGACAGGATCTGTTCCTCGTAGGTGACCACGTTGGCGGACAACGACGTGCCCGGAACGAGCCGGGTGCTGCTGCCGGTGGCGATGATGGCGTTGTCGAACGTAATGGTTTCGCTACCGCCGTCGTTCAGTTCGACGGCCAGCGTGTTGGCGTCGGCAAATCTCCCGTACCCGTGGATCTCGGTGATCTTGTTCTTTTTCATCAGGAAGTGCACGCCGGCGACGCGGCCCTCGGCGACCTTGCGGCTCCGGTCGTAGGCGATCCCATAATCGAAGGTCGCCTCGCCGCCGATGCCGAAAGTCTTGGCCTCTTTGGTGAAGATGTGCGCGAGTTCGGCGTTGCGCAGCAGCGCCTTAGACGGAATGCAGCCGACGTTGAGGCAGACTCCGCCCCAGTATTTCGGCTCCACGACCGCGGTGTTCAGGCCTAACTGAGCGGCGCGAATGGCCGCGACATATCCGCCGGGACCGGCTCCGACGACGACGACGTCATAGTGGGTCACGCCCCCACCCTAGTGGCCGGTGGCGTCAGTACGGAATGAAGCCGACCACGCAGTGGCTCACCCGCGCGCAGTAGTAGTAGCCGTAGAGCGGCGCCGCGGCAGCGGCGGAGGCAAACGGCCCAGACATCACCGCGATCGACAACGCCGAAATCAGCGGCCTGCCCTGCACCATCGCCAGCATCACGGCAGCTACGACGCACGCGACGACGTACACCAGGACCATGAACGCCGCCGCCGTCTTGTCGACGGTGTGAAACCACCAATAGAACAGACTCAGCCCCACCTCCGCCGCGGCGATCCACACGCCCAGGATCACCAGAGCCAACTTCCACCACTTCAGGTACTGGTACCGCCCGGGAACGGTGACCGAGTGCGCCGCCGCCGCGTCCGGCGAGGCCGACTCAGGGGTTTCGGGTGCCTCCTTCGGCTCGTGTTGGCCTACCAGCGGCAATAGCGACGGCTGTGAGCCCGTGTCGCTGAAGTCCGGCACGAACGGCACCGAATCCTCGCCGGTGTCATCAAAATCCGGCACGAATGCCTCGGTCCCCGGGTTCGACGGGTGATCGCGTTCAGCCACCGGACGCCACCCGCAGAGCGACGAGCGTACCGAACCAGCCCGGCGCCAACGCGAGCAGGAATGCGCCGACCGTCGTGACCCATCGACGTCCGGAAAGCAGGATCGTCAGCAGCCCGATCACGCTGGGTATACCGACCACCAACGCGACAATGACGTCCGGCCTGATCCGCGCATGCACCACCGCGGTGAATGCCACCCCCGCCAGCAGTCCGACCGCGCTGCCGATCAGCATGGCGCCAGCCAGCAGCCACGGACGCGGAAGCGGTATCACGCAGACATTCCCGGCGTGGCCCGTTCATTAGTTGTCGCATCAGCGGCCACCACCTGACCACGTTCCGACGGGCGTTGACCGCGCTCGTAAGCTGCGCCGGTGATCACCGGAATCGCTTGTATCATGGCCTTTTCCGAATCGTTGAAGACCCGCCCACGACTGAGGAAGCGCACGCCCTCCGGGGCCTCCAGGCTGAACCCGCCGCCCCGGCCGGGCACCACGTCAATGACCAGCTGGGTGTGCTGCGCTCCTCGGTAATGGGCCTCGTACTGGGGCCCGGAGATCCACACCGCGACGCCCTCGCCCCCCACATCGAGTATGCCGAGCAAGACGTCGCGGTCACCGACGAGGAAGTCCCCGCACGGGTAGCACATCGGCGACGATCCGTCACAGCAGCCGCCGGACTGGTGGAACATCACCGGACCGTGCCGGTCCTGCAGGCGAGCAAGTAGCTCGGCGGCGGCTGGAGTGACGACGGCACCCGGAGGAGCGACGTTCATCAGAACAACCCGACCGCCTTGTCGGAGTAGGACACCAGCAGGTTCTTCGTCTGCTGGTAGTGGTCGAGCGCCATCTTGTGGGTCTCCCGGCCAAATCCTGATTGCTTGTAGCCACCGAAGGCCGCGTGGGGCGGGTAGACGTGGTAGCAGTTGACCCAGACCCGGCCGGCCTGGATGTCGCGTCCGGCGCGGTAGGCGGTGTTGCCGTCGCGGCTCCACACGCCAGCACCCAGGCCGTAGAGGGTGTCGTTGGCGATGCCCAGCGCGTCGTCGTAGTCGGTGAACGACGCCACCGTCACCACCGGCCCGAAAATCTCCTCCTGGAAGATGCGCATCTTGTTGTTCCCGCTGAAGATCGTCGGCTGCATGTAGTAGCCCCCGGACAGGTCGCCGCCCAACTCGGCGCGCTCGCCGCCGGTGATGATCTTGGCGCCCTCCCCTTTGCCGATTTCGATGTAGGACAAGATCTTTTCCAGCTGGTCGTTGGAGGCCTGGGAACCCAGCATGGTTTCGGTGTCCAGCGGATCGCCCTGGCGGATCGCCTTGGTTCGGATCGCCGCCAGTTCCAGGAACTCGTCGTGGATGTCGGCCTGGATCAGGCTGCGCGACGGACACGTGCACACCTCGCCCTGGTTGAGGGCGAACATGGTGAACCCTTCCAGCGCCTTGTCCTGGAAGTTGTCGTTGGCGGCCATCACGTCGGAGAAGAAGATGTTCGGGCTCTTGCCGCCCAGTTCCAGGGTGACCGGGATCAGGTTCTGCGACGCGTATTGCATGATGAGGCGCCCGGTGGTGGTTTCCCCGGTGAACGAGACTTTGGCGATCCGGTTGCTGGATGCCAGGGGCTTACCTGCTTCGACGCCAAACCCGTTGACGACGTTGACGACACCGGCCGGCAACAGATCGCCGATCAGCGACATCAGGTAGAGGATTGAGGCCGGGGTCTGCTCGGCGGGCTTGAGCACCACCGTGTTGCCGGCCGCCAGCGCCGGAGCCAGTTTCCAGGCTCCCATCAGGATCGGGAAGTTCCACGGAATGATCTGTCCCACCACCCCGAGCGGCTCATGGAAGTGGTAGGCAACGGTGTCGTCGTCGATCTGCGACAGCGAACCCTCCTGGGCGCGGATCGCCGCGGCGAAATACCGGAAATGATCAGCTGCCAGCGGAATGTCGGCGGCCAGCGTCTCCCGAATCGGCTTGCCGTTGTCCCAGACTTCGGCGAGCGCGAGCGCGTCTTTGTTCGCGTCAATGCGATCGGCGATCTTGTTCAGGATCGCCGCCCGCTCGGCCGGGGCGGTCTTGCCCCACCCCGGGGCGGCCGCGTGCGCGGCGTCGAGTGCCTTTTCGACGTCGGCCTGATCCGAGCGCGCCACCTCGCAGAACGTTTGGCCGGTGACCGGCGTCGAGTTCTCGAAGTACAGACCCTTGGCTGGCGCGACCCACTCGCCCCCGATGAAGTTGTCGTACCGGGACTCATACGACATCAGCGCCCCGGTGGAGCCTGGACGTGCGAAAACAGTCATCTGCTCGGCGCTCCTCATGCAAACCTCGAACGAACCCCAACGAACCATGTAGTACAACTCACACTACCGCCGGAGTCACAATGGCTCCATGACATTCGACGCCGCTGCCGCCTCCGACGACAACCATGACCCGTACCTCTGGCTCGAGGACGTCACCGGCGAAGAAGCGCTGGATTGGGTGCGTGCGCGCAACGCTCCGACTTTGGCGGATTTTTGCGAGACGGAATTTTGCAAGGCCGAATTCCGCGATGCGGAGTTCGAGCAGATGCGCACCGAGGCGCTCGAGGTGCTCGATACGGATGCCCGAATCCCCTATGTGCGCCGCCGCGGCGATTATCTCTACGACTTCTGGCGAGACGCCACCAACCCGCGCGGGCTGTGGCGGCGCACCACCCTGGACAGTTACCGCACCGACTCACCCGATTGGGACGTGCTGATCGACATAGACGAACTTGGGCGAGTTGACGACACGAAATGGGTGTGGTCCGGCGCCAGCGTCATCGAACCTGAATTGACCCGCGCCCTGGTCAACCTCTCCCCGGGCGGCTCCGATGCCGTTATTGTGCGTGAATTCGACATGCTGACACGCGAATTCGTCACCGAAGGCTTCGAGCTACCGGAAGCCAAATCGCAAATCGGCTGGGCGTGCCCGGATACCGTCCTGGTAGGCACCGACTTCGGCCCCGACTCGCTGACCGAGTCCGGCTACCCGCGGATCGTCAAGCGGTGGCGGCGCGGCACACCACTGGCGGATGCGGAAACGATCTTCGAGGGGGCGCGCACGGACGTCAGCGCCGGCGGTTCCGCGGATCGGACGCCGGGCTTCGAACGCACCTTCGTGGCCCGTTCGATCGATTTTTGGAACAGCGAGAGATACGAGCTTCGGGGTTCGGAGCTGATCCCCATCGATGTGCCCACCGACGCCAGCAGTGTGTCGATTCACCGCGAGTGGCTGTTGATCGAGTTGCGCACCGACTGGTCTGTCGGTGCCAACAGCTACCGGGCCGGCTCGCTGCTGGCCGCTAACTACGACGAGTTCATGGCCGGAGCACGCGAGTTTCAGATAATTTTCGAGCCCGACGAGCACACCTGCCTGCACCAGTACGCATGGACGCGGGACCGGCTCTTGCTCGTCGCGCTGGCCGATGTGGCCAGCCGGGTCGAGATCGTCACACCAGGCAGCTGGCGGCGCGAACCTATTTTGGGGATCCCTGCGGCGACCAACACCGTGATTGTCGCCGCCGACGACACCGGCGACGAATTCTTTCTCGACTCCAGCGGATTCGACAGTCCCTCCCGGTTGCTGCGCGGTACCGATGCCGGCCCGCTGGAGCAGGTCAAGTCAGCACCGGCCTTTTTCGACGCCGAAAACCTGGATGTGCAGCAATATTTCGTGGCCTCGGAGGACGGAACGTCGATTCCGTACTTTGTGGTTCGCCCCCCTGAATCCGACGGTCCCGGCCCCACGCTGCTAAACGGCTACGGCGGATTCGAGACCTCGCTTACGCCCGGGTACAGCGGCGTGCTGGGCCGGCTGTGGTTGGCCCGCGGCGGCACCTATGTGCTGGCCAACATCCGCGGCGGCGGGGAATACGGGCCCAGCTGGCACACGCAGGCAATGCGTGCGGGCAGGCACAAGGTGGCCGAAGACTTTGCCGCGGTCGCAACCGATTTGGTCGACCGCGGCATCACCACCGTCGAGCAGCTCGGAGCACAGGGCGGCAGCAACGGTGGGCTGTTGATGGGCATCATGTTGACCAAATACCCGGAAAAATTCGGCGCGCTGGTCTGCTCTGTGCCACTGCTGGACATGAAGCGTTACCACCTATTACTGGCCGGCGCCTCGTGGGTGGCCGAGTATGGCGACCCGGACAACCCGAACGACTGGGAGTTCATCTCCGAATACTCGCCCTACCAAAACATTTCGGCGACCCGGACGTATCCGCCGGTGCTGTTCACCACCTCCACCCGCGATGACCGGGTGCATCCCGGGCACGCCCGAAAAATGGTCGCGGCGCTTGAGGCCGCGGGCCATCGGATCTGGTACTACGAGAACATCGAGGGCGGTCACGCCGGCGCGGCGGACAACGAACAACTGGCCTTCAAATCCGCGCTGAGCTACTCGTTTTTGCATCGCATGTTGGCGTCCCGGGGTTGACCGCAGCCGTAAGATCGCCCGCGTGTCTGTAATAAATCGCATCGAAGTCGGCTTGCTGATACTCGGACTGATCCTCATCGCGGCCGGAGCGCTGCAGGCACGCTTCCGCTATGTCCCCGGTCGCGGGCGGGGCCGGCGTTTCTACTGGATGACGTCGGGTTTCGGCACCCTATTTTTTGCGCTCGGCGTCGGCAAAATCTGGCCGAACGCCGTTCTGGTGAGTTTGTTCTTCGCCGCTATCGTTGCCGGCTCGGCCTATTTGTCTACGCCGTACCTCAAGATCGGCGAACGCATCTACGCGCTGAGCCCGGACGATCGTGAGCCGGATCCACCCGGCGAAGAGATGAAAAAGAAATGACGCAGAGCCAACTCTCGACATTGCGTCAATCGTTATCCCAGGTATCGATTGTCAAGGCATCCATCAGGGCTAGGAACCGGCGCCAAGCCGACATGGTCGCCGGCCACCTCGATCGAGGCGACAGCATTCTCGATGTCGGATGCGGCACAGGATTTCTCGCCAACCAGTTGCGGGAAATGTACGGCGTCGATCCGACTGGCGTGGACATCAGGGATGCGCGGGTGTCGCCAATCGCCTTCAGTAACTTCGATGGCACATCAATTCCTTTCCCGGACAAATCGTTTGACCACATTGTGCTGAGTTTCGCGCTGCATCACGCCGACGATCCACTGGCCCTGGCTCGGGAATGTCATCGCGTCGCCCGGCGCAGCGTCATTGTGTTCGAAGAGCTGCCGTATAGCCGCCCCGGCAAGCTAGTGCTGGCCTTACACGTCGCTCTGTCTGCCCGGTATTACTCAATAGGAAGGCCAAGCAGCGCTGCGTATCGCTCGGCGCTGGCCAGGCTCGATGACCAGGCCGTTGCCGTGGCGCGAGTCGCGCTGCCGCCTGGCTGGCTCACATACCTGTACCTGCGCTTTTTGCTCGTCTACACACTGGATAACTGAACCGGCCGCCGCTATGACCTCTGCGAATTCGAATGCTCAGTTCGAGACGCTGCTCTATGGGACGGCGGGCGCGGTCGCAACCATCACGTTGAATCGGCCGGACCAGCTCAACACCATCGTCCCGCCCATGCCGGACGAGATCGAGGGCGCCGTCGGCCTGGCCGAGCGGGATCAAAACATCAAAGTCATCGTGCTGCGCGGTGCCGGCCGAGCTTTCTGCGCCGGCTACGACTTCGGCGGGGGCTTCCAGCACTGGGGCGAAGGCATGATGACCGACGGGCAGTGGGATCCGGGCAAGGATTTCGCGATGGTCACCGCTCGAGAGACGGGGCCCACGCAGAAGTTCATGGCCATCTGGCGAGCGTCCAAGCCGGTGATCGCACAAGTGCACGGCTGGTGCGTGGGCGGGGCCAGCGACTACGCGCTGTGCGCCGACATAGTCATCGCCAGCAACGACGCCGTGATCGGCACCCCTTACAGCCGGATGTGGGGGACCTATCTGACCGGCATGTGGCTGTACCGGCTGAGTCTGGCCAAGGTGAAATGGCACGCATTGACCGGCCGGCCGTTGAGCGGTGTCCAAGCCGCCGAGGTCGAACTGATCAACGAGGCGGTTCCGTTCGAGCGCCTTGAAGCCCGCGTCGCCGAGATCGCTGCCGAGCTGGCGCAAATCCCGTTGTCGCAGCTGCAGGCGCAGAAGCTGATCGTCAACCAGGCTTACGAAAATATGGGCCTGGCGTCCACGCAGACGCTGGGTGGAATTCTCGACGGCCTGATGCGCAACACCCCGGACGCGCGCGACTTCATCCGGACCGCCGAAACTCAGGGCGTGCGGGCCGCCGTCGAACGCCGTGACGGCCCATTCGGCGACTACAGCCAGGCGCCGCCAGAGCTGCGGCCTGATCCCACCCACATCATCGTGCCTGATCGCGATGCATAGTGAGCTGCACTACGAATATCCCCCCGGCGGCACATCCGGTGCCTCGCAAGTGCTACGGTGACTAATATGTTTCGGCCAAGCTCCAGCCTGCGCGCAGGCGCCGTTTTCCTCGCTTTAAGCATCGCCGCTGTGACCTTCCCGAAGGCCGCGGTAGCCGACTCTACGGACGACTTTCCGATACCCCGCAGGCAGATCGCCACGACATGCGACGCGGAACAGTATTTGGCGGCCGCCAGGGACACCAGCCCGATCTATTACCAGCGGTACATGATCGACTTCCACAACAGGCCGCTCCCCATCGAGCAGTCCGCGATCGACCGCATCCACTGGTTCTACTCTTTGGACTCTGCCGGCCGCCGGCAGTACTCCGAGGACACCGCGACGGACATCTATTACGAGCAGGTGGCGACGCACTGGAGCAACTGGGCGAAGATCTTCTTCAACAACAAGGGTGTCGTCGCCAAGGCCACCGACGTGTGCGAGGGCTATCCAAAGGGCGACATGTCAGTTTGGGACTGGACCGCTTAGTCCCCGAAGACGGTCGTCCAAGAGTTGCGGATGCTGATGACCGACCAGCCGCTCGCGTTCGCTTCCTCGATCGACTTTTCCGCGCCCGCGACGTAGTCGAATTCACGGCCGGCGTCGTCGTGCAGCAGCAGCAAGCACAGCGACGGGTTGCCAGAATGGGTGTACTGAAGCATCTGGATATCGCCGTTTGAGTTGCCCGCCGCCAGGATCGGCCGCCGCCCCGTGCGTCCCCAGATCCGCACCGGCTTGATCGGGCCGTCGTCCAGGAACTCCGGCCGCGAGGTGGTCAGCAACTGACCGTCCTTGAAGTCGAGGCCCACCGAACTACCGATGACCCGCTCGGGCGATAGGCCGTACATCTGGGTGGTGATGGGCCGCATGAAGTCGCGGCCGCCGCCTGACGCGATGTAGTTGGTGAACCCGTTGGCCTCCAAGTAGCGCAATAACTCGACCATCGGCAGGTATCCGCAGGCCGTGTACGGGCGGTTCAAGGTCGGGTGGGTGGCCTCGGCGAAAAACTCCTTGACCCGCTGGGCATGTTGTTCGACGGTGAGCCCTTGATAGGCCGAAAGAATGGCCCCGGCAAGGACTTTGATTGCGGAGTCATCGCCGTTGTAGTGCTTGGTGACGGCGTCACCGAACCAAGACAGATCCCCCAGCGCGGCGGCTCGGTATGGCTGCTTGTCCTTCAGTGAGATGTCCGCCGCGGCTTGCTCAGCCAGCCGGCGCACCAGGAAATCCAGCTGAATGTAGGCCGGTTTCTCACACCAGAGCGTGCCATCGTTGTCGAATACCGCGACCCGTTCCGCGGGCGCCACGAAGTCCGGGCCGCCCGGTGCCGTGACCGTGTCGACGAAGTCGACAATGGCCGACTTCGCTGGTCCGTCACGCCACGAGTCGAGCATCTAGTCTGTGTATCAGTAGTGCGCCGGGAACCGCTCGGTATGCGCAGCCTCGCCGTTAAGCGATTCGCTTTCCCTGGGCCCCCTGGGGTCCGTGGGATCCTTGGGCAACATGTAGGCACGAACCGCCGACCGAGGCCCATACGGCCGAAGCATCTGACTGGCGGGGCGAGTGCGGACGGGTTGAGGCCACCAGAACCAGCGCCCCATCAACGAAGCAACCGACGGCATCATGAACGAGCGCACGATCAAGGTGTCGAACAAAAGCCCCAGACCGATGGTGGTACCGACCTGCCCCATGATCCGCAGCGGGCTGAACATGAAGGACCCCATGGTGGCGGCAAACACCAGACCCGCAGACGTCACCACCGAGCCTGTGCCGGCCATAGACCGGATGATCCCGGTCTTGATTCCTGCGTGGATTTCCTCTTTGAATCGGGATACCAGCAACAGGTTGTAGTCAGATCCGACCGCCAACAGCAGAATGACCGACATCGCCAGAACCATCCAGTGCAATTCGAAGCCCATGATGTCCTGCCACACCAGCACAGAAAGACCGAACGAGGCGCCCAACGAAAGCAGCACTGTACCGACAATGGTGACGGCGGCAACGAGACTTCGGGTGATGATCAGCATGATGATCAAAATGAGGCAGGCCGCCGATATTCCGGCGATCATCAGGTCATATTTGGACCCGTCGCGCATATCCCGATAGGTCGCGGCTGTCCCGCCAAGCCAGATCTTGGCACCCTCCAGCGGAGTCCCCTTGATGGCTTCCTTGGCGGCGAGCTTGATCGGGTCGACATGCGAGATGCCTTCGGGGGTGGCCGGAGGCCCGTCATGGGAGATAATGAAGCGGGCCGCGTGCCCGTCCGGTGAAAGGAACATCTTCTCGCCCCGCTTGAAATCGGGGTTGTCGAAGACCTCCGGCGGGATATAGAAAGAGTCGTCGTTCTTCGACGCGTCGAAAGCCTGACCCATGGCGGTCGCGTTTTGGCTCATCACGTCCATCTGGTCGTACAGCGAGGCTTGTGAGCTGTGCATCGTCAGCATCATCGACTTCATTGTCGTCATGGTCTCGATCATCGACGGAAACGTCGCCAGCATCTCCGGCATCAACGCATCCAACTTAGCTATGTCGTCGGTCAAGAACGTGAACTTCTCGGTGATCTGATCCAGGCCATCGAGCGCGTCGAAAATGGATCTCAGCGCGTAGCAGCTGGGAACGTCGAAGCAGTGCTTCTCCCAGTACAAATAGCTACGAAGCGGTCGAAAGAAGTCATCAAAATTGGCGATGTTGTCCCGCAATAGATTTGTCACGTCCAGCATTTCATGCGTGAGGCCGTCCATGTGGTGAGTGACGGCGGCCAACCTCTGCATGATGGAGTACATGTGATTCATCGTGTCGATCGTGTTCTGCATCGCGTCGGCCTGGTGAAGCATGTCCGCCATACGCTTCTTCATGTACTGCGAGTTTTCGACCTGTGTCGTGTTCTGCATGCTGATCTGAAACGGGATCGAGGTGTGCTCGATCGGCGCGCCCAACGGTCTGGTTATCGTCTGGACCCGCGCGATGCCCGGGATGTGAAAGACGCTCCTCGCTATCCTGTCCAGCACCAGCATGTTCGCCGGATTGCGCATATCGTGGTCGGTCTCGACCAACAGCAGTTCCGGATTCATCCGGGCATTGGAAAAATGTCGCTCCGCGGCGTCATATCCGATATTCGCCTTGGTGTCGGGCGGCAGGTACTTGCGATTGTCGTAATTGGTCTTATACCCGGGTAGCGCGAGCAGCCCGATGAGGGCGATCGCGATCGACACGGCCAGGATCGGCCCGGGCCACCGGACGATCGCGGTGCCCACCCGTCGCCACCCGCGAGTCTGCATCTTGCGTTTGGGGTCGAAGAGATGGAAGAAGCCACCGATGGTGATGACGGCCGGCCCCAGTGTGATCGCAGCCAAAACGGCGACGAGCATTCCTACGGCGCAGGGCACGCCGAGCGTCTGAAAATAGGGCAGCCGGGTGAAGCTGAGGCAGTACATCGCACCGGCAATGGTCAGACCGGAGCCGATAACCACGTGCGTGGTGCCGTGGAACATGGTGTAGAAAGCCTTTTCCCGGTCCTCGCCGAGCCCACGTGCCTCTTGATATCGCCCGAGGAAAAATATCGCGTAGTCAGTGCCGGCAGCGATGGCCATCATTACCAGCAGATTCACCGCGAAGGTGGACAGTCCAATGATGTTGCTATTAGCCAGGATAGCGACAACTCCCCGGGCCGCCATCAGCTCGACTCCCACCATCAGCAGGGTCACGAGCACGGTGACAATTGATCGGTAGACCCAGAGCAACATCACGATGATCACCAGGAAGGTCATCATGGTGACCTTTTTGACGCCTTTTTCGCCGGCTCCCGACTGATCGGCCGTCAGCGCCGCCGCACCGGTGACATACGCCTTGACCCCCGGCGGCGCGGGCGTAGAGTCCACGATCTTTCGGACCGAGCGCACGGACTCGTTGGCCAGGCTCTCGCCCTGGTTGCCGGCGAGATACACCTGAACGTAGGCAGCCTTGCCGTCGGAGCTCTGCGACCCGGCCGCGGTCAGCGGATCACCCCAGAAGTCCTGGATGTGCTGAACGTGTTTCGTGTCGGCCGAGAGCTTCTGGATCAGCTGGTCGTAGAAATGATGGGCGCTGTCGCCTAGGGGCTGATCGCCTTCCAACACGATCATGACCTGGCTGTCGGTAGAGAATTCGTTGAACACCTGGCCGACGCGTTTTGTCGCCTGCATCGACGCCGCACTGCTGGGGCTCATCGACACGGTGTGTTCTTTTCCGACTTGTTCCAGGTCGGGCACGAACATCGTGAGAACGACGACAAATCCGATCCACAACAGGACGATCGGCACGGCGAGCTTGTGGATCGTCCGCGCAAATCGGGGCATCTGCGGGAGCTGCTCGTGCGGGGTAACGATGGGGGTGGTCATGCGGACTTCACTATGCAGAAGGTCTGAGCATTCAATTCGTCCACGGACCTTTCGTCTTTGACCACATCGTTCACAGTGATCCGGCAGCCGATCTGGTGAGTGTCGCCCTGCGCGACAACGTTGACGCTCACCGAGGGAAGTGTCGTGGTGACCGAGAGCGTCCACGGCAGTGGCGCATTGCTGACTTGCTGGAGCGTGGCATTGACGTCCAGGTAGTTGATGTCGGCGATGGTCCCGGCCGGGCCCCAAACCTGGTAGAGCACGTGCTTGGGATTGAACGGCTTGATGTCATCGGCGCCGGCGCTGGTAATCGGGCGATTGTCGTGATTGCCAAAGATGCCGCGGAGCCGATCGACAACGAACCCCGCGATCAAAATCACGATCACGATCACGAGTGGAACCCATATCTTTTTCACCGTGTTGGCGACTGGAATCTTCCTCACCCAATCACCTTCCGTTCGATGGCCCGGCCCAACATTTTCCCGCAGATGCTTTGGTGCACTAAGTATCTTAAACACACCACCGACCCTGGGCGTGGCGCGGCGCGGAAGGCCGAATCCGCGAGACTCCAAGCCTGATTCACTTCGCGCTCCCGATCTCTCGTGCTGGCTGCGATTCGGACACGAGGCCAATACACGTAGCGGTGAGCAGTCGATTGAGCGCGGACGCGAAATCGATGTTCCACTCCGGCGGGAGGGCCTCGGGCTCCTTGGCATAGACGTCGGTGAGCCGCTTCGGCGGGTTGGCGATCTGCCAAAATGCGGCGGCCAACGAGTAAGCGGCGATCAACATGTCAAACGCGCCGGAACGGCCGAGCGCGGGCAACGCACGCTCGATGGCATCCGCTAGCGCAATCGCGGCCGCGGCAATGGTCCGTCTGATCTCGACAACCCGGTCGATGTGCACCTCATGCTCTAGGTGCAGGTGCAGGTTGGCAAGGAGGTCACAAAACAGCGGGTCGTCGGCCAGGCCGTTGGCCAATACCTCGGCCACCCGCGATGGCGACGCCGGACCGGACTCGGCCAATTTTTCGCACACCGTGGTCGACCACCGCACCCAGCCTTCGGCGGCGAGATGCAGAAGGACCTCTTTGTGGGAGGTGAAGTAGCGGCGCACCGCGGAGTAGTGGATTCCGGCCCGGCTGGCGACAGCGGTCAACGTGACCGACGCAACACCGGTCTCGAGCGCAAGTGAACGCGCGGCCTCGACCAGCGCCTCCGCACGTTGGCGCTTGTTCTCCTCGGTGCGGGCGCGCTGGAAAGTCACCGGCGCCATCGGCAGAGGGTAACGCACATCATGTGATTTGTATAACGCACGTGATGTGATTTGTATAACGCACATCATGTGATTTGAGTAACACGTGCTGTGATTTGTGCCTGTCTACGAAAAGTCCACCGAGGCGATAGTCTGCCGTTACGCACGTGATATGCGTTACACTTCAGAACGTGAGGGGAAGGAGTTGAGCAGTTCCGGCCTAGGCTGGACGCGCCTGATTCACTTAGGTAAGGCTTGGTTACGCTGTCACCCAGGCGTCACTAGCTCGGGATGGCCGCGAAGATCTGTAGTTGACGTGTCAGAGCGGACCTGAGGCAAACCGAGCACCCTCTGCCAGCGGAAATGCCAACCGGCGAAAGGGATTCCAATTTTCAGGCTTCTGTCGCGGTTTTGGATTCCGATGGTGATCCTGGCGGTCGTCACCGTCAGTGCCTTCGCCGTCAACCGAGTCCACGGCTACTTCGGCTCGCAGAGACGGGAGTCCTACGCGGACGGCAACTTGGAGACCGCCAAACCCTTCAATCCCAAACGGATTATTTACCAGGTCTTCGGCCCGGCCGGAACCGTCGCGGACATCAGCTACTTCGACGTGAATTCAGACCCTCAGCGAGTTAACGGAGCCGCGTTGCCGTGGACGTTGGATATCTCGACGAGCAAGCCGGCAGTGATGGGAAACCTTGTGGCGCAGGGCGATACCGACAGCATTGGCTGCCGGATAACGGTGGACGGCGAGGTTAAGGCTGAGCGGGTTTCCAACGGAGTCGACGCTTATACCTTCTGCGTGGTGAAGTCCGCGTGACGACAAAATTCGCCAACGACGCCCCCATCCGCGCCCACAACGAACGGCCATTCATCGCCCGGGTGATCCACCGGCTTGCGGTGCCGATCATCCTGGGTTGGCTGGGAATCATCGTCCTGCTGAGTGTCGCCGTCCCGTCGCTGGAGCAGATCGGGCAAGAACGTTCGGTCGCCCTGAGTCCCAAGGACGCACCCTCGATCGAGGCGATGACACGCATCGCCGCAGATTTCAAAGAAGGAAATTCCGACAGTCCCGCGATGCTCATCTTGGAGGGTACTGCGCCCCTCGGCGATGATGCCCACAAGTATTACGACGCCCTGATTCGCAAGTTGCGCGCCGATCCACATGTGCTCAGCGTCCAGGACTTCTGGGGCGATCCCCTGACGGCATCGGGCGCGCAAAGCAACGACGGCAAAGCCGCATATGTTCAGGTGATCCTCGCCGGGAACCAAGGCGAGCCGCTGGCCACCGAATCCATTGAAGCGGTCCGCAAGCTCGTCAGCAGCCTGCCGGCCCCGCCCGGGGTCACCACGTGGGTCACCGGGGCATCGGCGATGGCTGCGGACATGCACCACGCCGGCGACAGCTCGATGATGAAGATCACCATCACCTCGGTCGCGGTGATCGTGCTCATGTTGCTACTCGTCTACCGCTCGATCATCACCGTGATCGTGTTGCTGATCACGGTCGGGATCGAACTGCTCGCAGCACGCGGAGCCGTCGCGGTTCTCGGGCATAGCGGTCTCATCGGGCTCTCCACTTTCGCCGTCAGTCTGCTCACGTCGCTGGCGATGGCGGCCGGAACCGATTACGGAATATTCATTTTCGGGCGGTACCAGGAAGCCCGGCAGGCCGGCGAGGATAGGGAAGCGGCCTTCTACACGATGTACCGCGGAACGGCCCACGTCATCTTGGGCTCCGGATTGACGATCGCCGGCGCCACTTTCTGCCTCCACTTCGCCCGGATGCCGTACTTCAAAACCCTGGGCATCCCGTGCGCGGCGGGGATGCTGACCGCGGTGGCGGTTGCGCTCACTTTGGTGCCGGCGGTCCTCACCGTCGGCAGCCGTTTCGGCCTGTTCGACCCCAAGCGAAAGATCCTGGTTCGGGGATGGCGGCGGATAGGCACCGTGGTGGTTCGCTGGCCACTACCGGTACTCGCCACCACGCTGGCCGTCGCCCTCGTCGGCTTGATCACGCTGCCCGGATACAAGGCCAGTTACGACGACCGGTCCTATCTGCCGGCATCCATCCCCGCCAATCAGGGATTCGCGGCCGCGGACCGCCATTTCTCCCAGGCCCGGATGAAGCCTGAAATTCTCATGATCGAATCAGATCACGATATGCGTAATCCCACGGACTTCCTGGTCTTGGACAGATTGGTCAAGGGCATTTTCCGCGTTCCAGGAATTTCTCGGGTGCAAGCAATAACCAGGCCCGACGGAACGACGATGGACCACACCTCTATCCCGTTCCAGATGAGCATGCAAAACGCCGGTCAGGTGCAGACCATGCAATACCAGCGCAGGCAGATGGACGACATCCTCAAACAGGCCGACGAGATGGCCAAGACCATCGCGACGATGCAGACGATGTACAGCCTGATGACGAAGCTGGTCGGTACTACGCATCACATGGTCGCCGACACCGTAGCGATGCAGCAAATCACCAATGAACTGCGCAATCACATCTCGGATTTTGAAGACTTCTTTCGACCGATCCGCTCTTACTTCTATTGGGAAAAGCACTGTTTCGACATTCCGGTCTGCTCGTCGCTCAGATCGATATTCGACGCACTGGACGGCGTGGACGAGATCGACGAGAAACTGACGGCGCTGGTAGCCGACATCAATGACCTCGATCGGCTGATGCCGCAGATGGTTGCCCAGTTCCCACCGATGATCGACACCATGGTGAACATGCGGACCATGATGCTGTCGATGCACAGCACCATGTCCGGAATATTCGCTCAGATGGACGAGATGAGCAAAAATTCGACGGCCATGGGTCACGCTTTCGACGGCGCTAAGAACGACGACTCGTTTTACCTTCCGCCCGAGGTCTTTGAGAACAAAGACTTCAAGCGGGCGATGAATAACTTCCTATCCGCAGATG
>Ga0224557_1002154_pt1 | contig 17319 bp, 15 predicted proteins | sample 714S31014metaG_FD_180677 | JGI IMG/M metagenome (GOLD analysis project Ga0224557, IMG submission 180677) | Peat soil microbial communities from Stordalen Mire, Sweden - 717 S3 10-14 | ecosystem: Environmental > Terrestrial > Soil > Wetlands > Peat | place: Sweden: Norrbotten County, Stordalen...
AGCGCGTTTCCCAGAAAACGCAAGGTGACTGGGGGCACCGATGAGTAACAGCCAGATCAAAATGGCTTCGTGGCGCAAAGTAAGCGGCATTGGGTTGCCAACCTGCAGGCCGATTGTTAATCGGCCTTTCCCCCGGCCCCCGCCGGTGCTAGATTAATCCAATGCTCGACCTGAAGCAGTCCCTCCTCGAATCTTACGCGGTCAATGAGTGCATCAACCAATACCTCCTCGAAAACCTGTCTGACGCCGCCTGGAATGCCGAACCATCCGGCGGCAAAGGCCGCACCATCGCCGCCATCGCCGCGCACATGCACAACGTGCGGCACATGTGGCTGGTGGCCGCCGCCAAGGGCAAACCACTGCCCGATAAACTCGACCGCGCGACGGTCACCAAGAAGGAAGCCATGCACGCGCTAGCCGCAAGCGCGAAGTGCTGCGCCCAGCTTCTGGCCGAATCGCTCGACCACCCCGAGGGCAAAGTCAAAGGCTTCCGTCCGGACGTGGTGGGGATGTTCAGCTACCTGATCTCGCACGACGCGCACCATCGCGGGCAAATCTGCGCCCTGGCGCGCCAGTTGGGCCATCCACTGCCGAAGCAAGCCATGTTCGGAATGTGGGAGTGGGGCACGCGCTGGAAGGAGTGCGGCTTCGGAGGGGAGTCGTAAGCAACCTGGCCGGCACTCGAACGCAAGAACTGCGTAAAGGCCGGGAGTCTCTTGGGAGAGCCGGTCAAATTTGTGGGGCGGGCTATTCAGCCCGCGGACCCGCTCTCTAGCGGGTCCAGCCGCCTGAAAAGGCGTCCCCAGAGGGGACCCCAGGCCAGGATTGGCCGTCCCACACGGGGGTCTGAATACTCTCCGGGATTTCGGACGCACTACACTAGGTCGAGAACGTAGGTCCAGTCTCCGATGGCGTGGCTCTTGTGATGGCCGCTTCCATCGTGATTGACCACGTTTCCGTGCGCTCGGCCTTGCGGCGAACTCTGTCGTGCCGCCCGTTCCAGGAATACTCAGATCGATGCAACTCTCGACGACTCCCAGTGTTTACATTAGTGCGAGCAGTTAAGCTCACCTCTAAAAAGTCCAACTAAAAGAGCTAATCCTAGCAGCTCTAAGGAGCTATTCCATTGAAAACACAATCGCTTCAGTGCTGCCGCTCTCCGCGGGAGGCGAAGCTACTGACGCTCAAATGCCGCCGTACTACGCTCGTCCGCGCCATCCGGTTGCTGGAAGAACTCACGCGGATTCGGCTGAAACGGGACCCGGAGCTAACCTCCTTCATTTCTTTACAAGAGGGGAATGGCCTCCAAGAGTCTTGTTAGATGCTCGTCTCGTCTCATCCGCTCCCGGTACACGGTGACACATTTCGAAAATAAATCCCGGGCCCGCATCCCTCGCCAGCCGAACCTATTTACCGTCTCATCACCCTCCCTAGTGTAGTGCGTCGCGCAGATCGACGATTATGTGCACACTGCGGGGCGGGCTATTCAGCCCGCGGACCCGCTCTCTAGCGGGTCCGGCCTCCACGCAAAGCTCGCACCACCAACCATAACCCAGCACCGTCTCTTAGAACCAATCGCTTGGGCTTTGATTGTTCAGGCGAGTCACTGTCCCAGCCGGTTGTATCTCTTCAAAGCCGCCTGCAGCCGGTCGTGCGGCAGCGCGATCACCGTGTGCCCCTCGAAGCCGGTCATCGTTTCGGCCCCCACCATGGCGTTGACGATAGCCTCCTCGGTGGCCTGCACGGTGGCCTCGAACAGCCGGTTCATTTCATCGTTGGGCACCATGGTCAGATTCACCAGGCCGGAGGTGCGGCCCGCATCGGCATTCGCCGTCGAAAACGCGATGAAAATATCGCCCGATCCATTGCCAGAACTCGATCCGGTACGCGCCAGTCCCAGCGAAGCGCGCCGCGCCAGGCGCTTCAGTTGGTGCGGCAGCAGCGGCGCGTCGGTGGCCACCACAATGATGATCGAGCCGACGTCCTCGCCCGCCCGCCGGAAGTTGCTCGCGTAAGGCTCGTTCCCCGTGATCTCCTGCCCCACCGGCACGCCCGCAATGCGAAGCTGCGCGCGCCGTCCGCAGTTGCACTGCACCAGCACGCCCACCGTGTAACCGTCCGCCTTGCGCGAACTGGTGCCGATGCCGCCCTTGAATCCGTAACAGACCATACCCGTGCCGCCGTCTGCGCCAACAGTTAACCTAAGACATTATCAGATTTGCGCGCCCGGATACCCTGATAGGCCTAAAATGAAGGGGGCACAGGTTCTTAGCTGGACTACAAGTTTGGCGGCAATCACGCATCTGAGTGCGAGTGTCCAAGGTGTCATCGGCGGGGCGGGCATGCCGAAGACTGTCAATGGCCGGACTGCGGCCGCACCGGGGGCGAACACGCGGGGTGTCGCTGCGAAAACTGCGGCGCGTTTCGGGACCACCATCTTTCCGGCTGCATGTGTCAGCAGTGCCGGGGCTTTGGATAGACTGCCCGCTTTCACCCATCCGCCTGGCCGCCGGGGTCGACGCTTCACGCTGCCTATTTGGTCTGAAAAAGGGAGAGCAATCAATGCGGCATTGGATAAAGATTATGGGTCTGACGCTCGCTGCTAATGCGGCGGGATCCGCGCAGACGACTTGGCAAGGGCTGAGTTTCGGCTGGCCGATGGGCCAGGTTAAGGAGGCCCTTTTGCATAAAGGCTTCCATCTCGTGCCCAATTCCGTTCCGGGTCGCCAGGGATGGGACTTGGAGCCCGTGTTTGATCTTAAGTTGAACCCGACACTGCACCTCACGCCGAACCTGGTATTCGATTCTTCCGACAAGCTCGAACGGGTCACCTTGATACTTGCGACAAAACAGCACAGTGCGGAGGGGATGGAGCCAAGCTTGCTCGCTATGTTCGCCGGACGGCTGGTGCAACCGGAATTGAGCGCAAAGTACGGTGTGCCAGTGAGCAAGGCGGGGACCTGCGATTCGGTCTCATCGAGTGACTTAATCGGTGGTCCTGGATACGTGAAGTGCGAGGTTGTATGGAAAGCCGAGGGACAGAGCATCTCTCTAGAATGGTCCTGCTATGAAGGTCCGAAGATGTTGCTGTTCTCTATCTCTTACAAGCCGATCAGTTCCGGGCTCTAAGAGTCCCTCATTTATTGCGGGGATAACCGTAGTATATTTGAACGCTATCGTTACTGCAGGCCCGGGATTTTGCTGTTACCCGCTTTCCACTCGGGGCGCAAGAGTGAATCCGCTTACAATCGATGGCGCAGGAGTCCGAGAGGCGAGGCTTCGCACCATGGTGACGTCGTGAGGGTGTCCGGAACTCAATGGGCACGAACATCGAACCCAAAAAAGCGCAGACCGGCATTCACGTTCGCGTTCCGAAGCGGATACCTGTCCGGCTCGAAGAATCCGAGCAGCTCTTGTACGCATGATCGCTTAAACCCGAAGAGCCGGCCAGCACAAAGACTCATCCGTTCCGTGAGAGGGGCCGTGCCATAAAGCAGTTCCTTCCATGCCACCCTGACTGCCGCCGTGGTGTTGGTCGGATAATCGAGGAAACGGTCCCTCATTCTCGAATCGTGCATACAGTTCAACCGCCCGGCGACGCCGCGGATGTTCTTCCTGGTCAGTCGGCCGATCCGCTTTGGGCTTAGAACCTGCCGAACAAAAGCCGACCGATCTTTCCGCCACTGTCCATCATCAGCCCCCGCGGATGCCCAGCTTCGAAAGGCGGCAGCGAGCTTCTTTATCTCGCTCCTTCGCGATGATGCCGACAACTGGCGGGGAGCTAGCGTCTCATATGCCCTCGACGGGCATCCACGGTGCCAGTGAAAGAGGTAGTCCAAGAAACCATCGACCTCGAAATTCCTCGGCACCGTGGGCCAAATTCGCTGGACTGCGGTATATTCTTTGGCCAGCGTCGCATAGCATCGCAGGAAGTGCGGGTAATCCAGGAAGATATCCGTGTACTTGTGGTCGCCAAAATCACCGGGATCACCGGGAAGAAGGAACAGGGTCGGAAGCTTCTTTCCGGTATCCTCGCCAGGTTGACTGCCACGCCTCCGCCATATCCTCGATAGCTCGCTTGATTCCACTGGCCTTGAAAGAGGAGGTTCCCACCACTTCACATACAGGGTGATCGCCGATTGCGCAGCAGCCCCCGTCAGCAGGACGCCGGCTTCGTACCTCTTGGTGAAGGCTGTACATGTCAGGTTTGCGGACGTCAGGAGCACGTTGTCATCGACGATGTAGAGCTTCGCGTGCAGCCCTCTTAGATGGTGAATCGGTCCTTTTTGCGCAAGTCGCTTTAGGGTATCACCATTGAGACTTCCCTCCTCCGTATCCGTCAGCAGCCGAACATCGATATCGGACTTATCCCACCATGAGCGACCGAGCAGCGTCCGGATGGCACGCCAGTTCCCAACATAGGGGGATGCGATCCACACACGGCGTTTTACCCCGTCGCAAGCGGTCCGCAGTTGCATGGAGAGGGTCTTACCGGAGAGCACGCGCATGAGATGATCATATATCCGTTCGCATCTCGCAGCCGAAGGAGTCCTTGCCAACCGCCAGTCACGGCGCCAGCCGGTTGTACTTCTTCAAAACCTCCTGCAGCCGGTCGTGCGGCAGCGCCATCACCGTATGCCCCTCGAAGCCGGTCATCGTCTCCGCCCCCACCATGGCATTGACGATAGCCTCCTCGGTGGCCTGCACGGTGGCCTCGAACAACCGGTTCATTTCGTCGTTGGGCACCATGGTCAGAGTCGCCAGACCCGACGTGCGGCCCGCATCCGCATTCGCCGTCGAGAACGCGATGAAGATGTCGCCCGATCCATTGCCGGAGCTCGATCCGGTGCGCGCCAGTCCCAGCGATGCGCGCCGCGCCAGGCGCTTCAGTTGGTGCGGCAGCAGCGGCGCGTCGGTGGCCACCACGATGATGATCGAGCCGACATCCTCGCCCGCCCGCCGGAAGTCGCTCGCGTAAGGCTCGTTCCCCGCGATCTCCTGGCCCACCGGTACACCCGCAATGCGAAGCTGCGCGCGACGTCCGCAGTTGCACTGCACCAGCACGCCCACCGTGTAACCGTCCGCCTTGCGGGAACTGGTGCCGATGCCGCCTTTGAATCCGTAGCAGACCATGCCCGTGCCGCCGCCCACGTTGCCCTCGGCGACCGGCCCGCCCTTGGCCGCCTCCAGCGCCGCGAATGCGTCGGCCTCCTGCACGTGGAATCCGTTGATGTCGTTCAGGAATCCGTCCCAGGTTTCCGCCACCACCGGCAGCGACCATTCGCCGCTCAGGTCGATGCCGGCCTTGCGTGCGCGCCCGACGCGCCATTTGATATAGGAATCGCGCACCGTCCCCACGCTGTGCGTGTTGGTGATCATCACCGGTCCATTCAGCAGGCCGGACTCCTCCAGCCAGGTGGTGCCGGTCATTTCGCCGTTGCCGTTCAGCGAGAACCAGCCGCCAAAAACGGGCGCGCCCAATTGCTTCCCGCGCGGCCAGATGGCTGTGACACCGGTGCGCACCGCCTGCTTCCCGTCGCCCGAAATCAGCGTGGCATGGCCCACTTCCAGGCCCGCGACATCGGTGATGGCATTCAGCGGCCCAGGGGCGCCGTCAAACGGAACGCCCAGTTGGCGGGCGCGCGCCGCGAGCAATGTCGCAGCGGCGAACAGCGTCAGAATCGCGCGAATCCCTTTCTGCATGTCTCCCGCAGTATAATGCATCATTGTGCCGCATGGGCCACTCATCCAACCACCCGGCTTCCACCGTATGAATAATTGTGTACCGTGGCAACATGGATTAGTCGCATCCGGAGCATAATGCTGCTGCTGCCCCTGTTGCTGGCGATCGAATTCGGCGAAAGCGACGCGGACCTGGTCCGGCGTCTGCAACGGCGCGATCCGCGCGCCATGGCGGAGCCGTACGACCGCTACGGACGCCTGGTCTACGCGCTGATCGTGCGCGTGGTGCGGGATGGCGGGATCGCCGAGGATCTGGTCCAGGAAACCTTCCTGCGCGTTTGGAATCGGGTGCAGGGATTCGACGCCGAGCGCGGCGGCCTGGGCCCGTGGCTACTGGCCGTGGCGCGCAACCGGGCGATCGACTATCTGCGCTCGGCCGCGGGCCGCATGCGCAATGCCGTGGAACTGCCGGAGACGGAACACCCCGCGTTGTTCGCCGACATGGAAAAGGAGCTGCTCAATTCGGATAGAGTGCGGCGGGTGCGCGCCGCGTTGGAGAAGCTTTCCAAGAACCATCGTGCGGTCATCGAGCTGGCCTACTTCGAAGGCCTCTCGCAAGCCGAGATGGCGGAGAGAATGGGTGAGCCGCTGGGCACCGTGAAGACCTGGGTGCGAACGGCATTGAAGAGCCTGCGCGACGAGCTCGGAACGGCGGTGACCGCATGAATTGCGACGAACTGCGCGACTCCTACGAGCTATATGCGCTGGGCATCGCGGAAGAGCCCGAGCGGGGCGAGATCCGCGCGCACCTGGAGCGGGATTGCCCCACCTGCGTGCCGGGCGTGCGGGGCGCGCGCGAGCTGACCACCCTGATCGGCGCCACTGCCCCCGCTGCGGAACCGCCTGCCCGGCTGCGCAAACGGGTGCTGGCGATCGCCGGCGGCGGGACCGGCCCGCTGTTGAAATGGTCGCGGCTGTGGATCGCCGTGGCTGCCGGCGCCTTGATCGCCGCGGTGGTCTTCAATACCCGCGCACAGCACGCGTCCGAGGAACTGGCGCGGGTGCAGGCGGAATCGGCTGCCCAGACGCGCGAGTTGGCGCGGCTGAACGAGGCGTTCGCCATCTTGAACCAGCCGGATGCCAGACAGGTCGTCTTCGGCGGGGCCGCCCCGCAGCCTCCACGCGGGCGTGTGTTCCTCGACCGAACGCGCGGCGTGTTGCTGCTGGCCTCCAACCTGCCGCCTGCGCCCGCCGGCAAGACGTACGAAATGTGGGTCATCCCCAAGGGCGGCAAGCCCGTGCCGGCGGGCCTGTTCCAGTCGGCGGCGGACGGGACCGCGTTGCACCTGCTGGCCGGACCGGTGAATGTCGCCGGCACTGCCGCCGTGGCGGTCACGCTGGAAGTTGCCGCCGGTGTGCCGCAACCGACTTCGACGCCCATTATCGCGGCCTTTACCGAGCCGCGACCGTAAGGGAGCGGTCGCCCTGGCCGGGACCCATCCGCGCCTCGCCCGTCAAGTAAAATAGAAGCACATGATCAGAACCGCGAATCTGGACAAATTCTACGAAGCGGGCTACGGCCGGACCTACGTCCTGCGGCGTATCGAAGTGGAGATCAAGGAAGGCGAGTTTGTGACCATCATGGGTCCATCCGGCGCCGGCAAATCCACGCTGCTCAGCATCATCGGCATGCTGGACGGCGCTTGGACCGGCGAGTTCTACTTCCTGGACCATGCCGTACACAAGATGAAGCCCAAGGACCGCGTGGAGCTGAACAAGAAGTACATCGGCTTCGTGTTCCAGAGCTATCACTTGATCGACAACTTGACGGTTTACGAGAACCTGGACATTCCGCTGTCGTATCGCAACGTCAAATCGTCCGAGCGGGCCAGCCTGGTGTGCGATGCGCTCGACCGGTTTCACATCGTCGGCAAGCGCGACCTGTATCCCAACCAGCTATCCGGCGGCCAGCAGCAGCTTGTGGCGGTGGCGCGCGCGGTGATCGCCAGCCCGAAGCTGATCCTGGCCGATGAGCCCACCGGCAACCTGCATTCCAGCCAGGGCAAGGAGATCATGGAGTTGTTCAAGCGCTTGAACGACGAGGGCACCACCATTATTCAGGTGACGCACTCGGAGGCCAATGCGGCGTACGGGCACCGCATTATCAATTTGGCGGACGGCTGGGTGGTGAAGCCGGCGGCGGGGTAAGGACCACGGCAAAGCCTTCTTGCGTGAAATGGTGGTCGTTGGTCAGGACCTGCTGAATTCCCTCGCGCCGCATCGTCGTCATGAATGAACCGTCACGCGCTAGTCGGTCAGGATCTTACGTACCGCGCCGGCGGCCGCTCGCCGCAAATGCGTGCCGCGCTGGGCCATGCCATCCAGAAGTTCAGTCAGCACTTCATCGGTGGTAACCAGGTGGATTTCCCCAAGCGCCCCCCGAGCGGCGATTACCTGGGCTCGGTACTGATCGCGCGGGTGAAGCGCCGCACCCCAGTAGAGCGTGTCCGCGAAGACCAGCCTCACTTCTTTTTCGGTGCGCCGTGGAGGTAGTGGTCGAGATTAGCGAAGTAATCGGCGGGAACCTTCGCCCACTCTTGAGCCGGCACGGCCTTCCCAATAGCTGACAGCTCAGCCTCCAGCGATCCGGCAGCGAATTCCGCGGCAACGCGCGGGCGCGAGCCATTCTTCGGCCTCGCCGCTCCTGTGGTACGCCGCCGTTGTTTTGTCGCGATCGCCAATTACACTCCTCCCGTCAGTATACCCGGTGGCCACTTTCCTGTGGGTATCCGTGGCACCTCCGAGTTCATCTGGCTGGCCGGCCACTTACGGCCGTAGTTCGCCAGCCAGCTTACGTAACGACTCCACATACGGCGCCCGCGCCACTCCGCGCTCCGTAATAATCGCCGTCACATACCGGTTGGGCGTCACATCGAATGCCGGGTTTTCGACCGGCGTCCCCTCCGGCGCGACGGCGTGGCCGAACACGTGCGTCACTTCCGCGTCGGGCCGTCGCTCGATGGGGATCAGATCGCCCGAAGCCAGCGTCAGATCCAGCGTCGAGATGGGCGCGGCCACGAAGAACGGCACGCCGTTTTCCTTCGCCAGCACGGCCACCGAGTAGGTGCCAATCTTGTTGGCCACGTCGCCATTGGCGGCGATGCGGTCGGCGCCCACGACCACGCAGCCGATGCGCCCGGACTTCAAGAAATGCCCCGCCATGTTGTCCGTGATCAGCGTGGCGGGGATGTGGTCCTGCTGCAATTCCCAGACAGTCAGGCGCGCGCCTTGCAGGAAGGGGCGCGTCTCATCGGCGAAGACATCCACCTTCTTGCCGGCTTCCACGGCCGCGCGGATCACGCCCAGCGCGGTGCCATAACCCGCAGTCGCCAATGCGCCGGCGTTGCAATGCGTGAGCACCGTTTTGCCATCCGGCACCAGGTCCGCGCCGTGCCGCCCGATGGCGCGGTTGATGGCGATGTCGTCCAGGCGCATTTGCTGCGCTTCAACCGCCAGCCGGTCGCGGATCTCGGCCAGCGGCCGGCCGCGCAGCGATTGATAGAGTTTCCGCATGCGGTCGATCGCCCAGAACAGGTTGACCGCGGTGGGCCGCGTGCGCGCCAGCGTATCGCAGATCCGCTCCACCTGCGCGTCGAGATCGCCGCCATCGGCTTGCGCCACGCCCAGCGCCACCCCCATGGCGGCCGCCACGCCGATGGCCGGTGCGCCGCGAATCACCATGTTGCGGATGGCTGCGGCGACGTCTTCATAGGTCCGGCAGGTGACGAACTCTTCGTGTAGCGGCAGGCGCGTCTGGTCGATCATCACCACGCCCGCGGGGGTCCATTCAATTGTTTCCAGCATTATCCGCCATGGGCCTAAAATAGCAAAGTGGTGGGGCGAGTGCAGTGTCCAAGAAATAACTGTACAGCAGATTCGCTGTGGGGCAGGCCATCGTTTTTCGTGGCCTGCCGAGCGACAAACAAACGCTCGTCTGCGCCACGCCTGACACCGAATTCGCAGACACCACGCTAAGTGAGCTGCAGCGCCTGGCGCAGGGCCGGGTCGCTGCGCACGCGCCAGATCCTGCTATCGAGGTAATAGTGGGTCAGGCCGAAGCCGCAGAAGAAGCCGAACGCCAGGTCGGATGCGCGGCCAAGCTGGAAGCCGGGCACGCGGTAGAGCGCGCTGAAGACCAGCGCCACCAGCACATAGTTCAGCAGGCTGCGCGAGACCGCCTGCGGGATGCGGCCGTGACTGCCGTCCGCCGAAGCAGCGCCGTAGCGGTTGCGGTTGTGGAACCAGATCAGCGCGTGATACTGCAGGTTGTGCACGATGGTAACCGTCGGCACTGCGCCCATCCAACTCATGTAGGCGAAGGTCAGCCAGTGCAGCGGGATCACGCCGGCGAACAGCAGAAACTTCGGCACGTTGACGGGATCGCCGCGGCGGATGCGCACCCACTGCCGGCCGGCGTAGACTAGCGCGGTGGCGGCCACCAGCAACCACAGGAACGGCTCCAGGCGCGGGAACGAGAAGTGGAGTCCCAGTTCCTCGGGGTGGTGGATGAAGAAGCGGTGGAACGGGGGAAAGACCAGCATCACACCGAGAAACCAGCGGTCGAGAGAGTTGTCCAGCTTGGCGAGGTCGCGGTTCTTCACCTTGTACAGGACCATGAAGCCGTAGTGCTGGCGGACCACATGGTAGTAGGCCCACACGGCCACGATCATGGCGAGCACGGCCTTGCCGCCCAGCAATACCATGACGGGTCCCAAGGCGAAGAAGAACGCCGCGCTGCCGAACAACAGAGCGCGGTGGCTGTGGCGCGCCTCGCGATCGAAGAACGTGCGCGAGGCCGTGCCGAAGATGTGGGTGCCATCGAAGCCCACCGACCAGAACCACCACAGCAGCGAAATCGGGACGTGCAGCGCCACGTTCGCCGCCAGGTATGCGTATCCGGCCAGCGAGCTGCCGATGAGAAACGCCATGTCGATGCCGGGCGCGATGATCCAGCGGTGCGCCAGGCGTGGAGCGCGCGGCGCGAGTATCGGAGCGGCTTGGGTGGCGGCGGCCAATCCATATAGTGTACAACTACCGAGGAGAGTGGCCGGTGGTGCGGTAGAATGGAACCCTCATGACCTGCTGCTCCGAGTTCGACAAGCTCATGGACCTCGAACTGGCGCGCCATGCGCAGCCCTACCAGCTCACCAATGGCAGGATCATCACGGAGATCGACACGGAATACTACTTCGTTTTTGGCGAGGAGCGCCACAGTTTCGTGGGGATTAACTATTGCCCGTTTTGCGGCCGCGTGCTTTCGCGCGGGCTTTGGAACCTGGAGAAGAAGAAGCAGGGGTAGCGGACCCGTCCTTCGATTCGAGCAAAGCCGACAACTCCGCGGCGTCTTCCAGGATCACCAGTGCGAGCGGTTCGGACTCGTCGGGAATCGCCGCCACGGTGATCAGGAAGTCCACGTCGGCTGTCTTCCCATCTCTGATGAGGCGCAGCCGCCCGGTGTTGCGGGGGGCGTCGGTTTGGCCGAAAACCTCCCGTAGGAAGTTCTTGCCCATGCATTCCGGGCACGCTTCGGCAGCGTCCCCCTCGGTATCGATCGTATGCACGCACTGCACCTGGTTGCCTCTGCGCAGACGCAGTACGGCGAAGGGGACCTGGTCCAACAATCTGGCTCCGGCAAGGTTGAAGTCTATGATGTTGAAATCCCGGTCCACAATGAAAGCCGGCAAGGGCAGCACGTCGAATACGTTAGCGATCAGGTCGGTGTTGGGTGCGGGCAACGCCGCGGGACTGGCGCTCATAACATTTTGGTGCCAGGCGGGGGTGAGATTTCTCACGAAACAATTCCGGAGATTCCGGGACGCCTATTTCCGCGTTTCCGGCTGCAGGAAAGTCCCCTCCCGGAGTTCTCGAAACGCCTGCTGGAGCTGCTCCTGCGTATTCATCACGATCGGGCCGTACCAAGCCACGGGCTCCTCTAGCGGCTGCCCCGAAACCAGCAGGAAGCGTATCCCGTCCTCCCCGGCCTGCACCGTGAGTTCGTCGCCGCGGTCGAACAGCACCAGGGAGCGGTTATCAGCTTCCGCGGGAGGCGCGGTGTCCGCCCATCCGACTGCCTCGGTCGGTACGGCCAGGGGGCCCGAGGCGTTGCAGAACTTCCCGCTTCCGGCGAAAACGTATGCGAAGGCATGCCGCGTCGTCTCTACCGGCAGGGTCTTCCGGCGGCCGGGAGCCACCGACACATCCAGGTACATCGGGTCGGCGGCGATGCCATCCACGGGACCGGCCTTCCCCCAAAACTTGCCGCAGACCACGCGCACGTGGGTGCCGTCGTCGTCGGTGACCGCCGGAACGTCGGCCGCTTTCACTTCCTGGTAACGCGGCGTCGTCATTTTGAGGGCGGACGGAAGGTTGGCCCACAATTGGAACCCATGCATGCGGCCGGCGGGGTCGCCCTTGGGCATCTCCTGATGGATGATGCCGCTGCCCGCCGTCATCCACTGCACGTCGCCGGCGCCGATGGCGCCATGGTTCCCCATGCTATCGCCATGCTCGACGGTACCGGCGAGGACGTACGTGATGGTCTCGATGCCGCGGTGAGGATGCCATGGAAAGCCCGCCAGGTAATCCTCCGGGACGTCGTTGCGGAAATCGTCGAGCAGCAGGAAGGGGTCGAAGTCGGACGTGTTGCCGAAGCCGAACGCCCGGCGCAGGTGTACGCCCGCGCCTTCCAGGGTGGGCTTGGACTTGATGAGCCGTTTAACTGGTCGAAGGGACATATTCGAGTCTACCTTGTGGAACGCCGCGCTGCCAAGGCCCAGTTTAGCTGTGGGGCAGGCCATCATTTTTCGTGGCTTGCCGAGTTCGAGCACGTGCGCAGACGACAAACAACGATCGTCTGCGCCACGCCGGACACTACACTGGCATCAGCCGCAGCTTGCGCAGAACCAGGAAGCCTTCGATGCGGGTAGTGCCCAGGGCGCGCCGGTAGGTGAGCGTCAGGCGCACGAGCCCGCTGCCGGCCGGGGTGGTGAAAGCAAGACCGTCTTCTTTCTCGCTCTCCGACGCCAGGCTCTTCCCCTGCGCAATGCCGCTTGCCCCATGCAGATCCGTAATCCGCCAGCCAAGTCCCGTCTCCGGCTCGATCCCGCTGGTACGGTACCAAAACCGCAATTGATAAGAGGAGTTTTTCATGACCGGCAGGATTTGGGTGAGAACGTCGCAGTTCTCCGGCTGCCGGCCGGAGAACGAAATGCGCAGGCCCGCGGGCTGCTCGTCGAGAAGCGTAGTGACCCCGGCGGCATCGGGCAAGCGCCACGCAAAGCCTTGCGCGGTGGGCAACACCGTGAAGTCGCCGTCGGTCAGAGATCTGCCCGCGCCAGGCGCCAGCGCCGTATAAGGGATTCTGCGCAGTTCCGCTAGTTGGTTCCAAATCCGGATCGCCGGCTGGGCGCTGTCATCCGCGATCAACCGGTCGCAAGCCGCCAACAGCACCGGCGCGTCGGCTTCCCGGTTCCATGCGAGCAACCGCGTGGCGGCCTGCGTCATCGCCTCGGTCCGGTTCTGGCCGGTCAGGTAGGCCAGATAGTTGGCTTCCTGATCGGCTTTCCGAATGTCCAGTTCCCGCGCGATCAGTGCGCCGTCATTGGTGACCTTCCAGCACAAGACGAACAGCGGCGTCAGATCGCCGTAAGCCATCTGGGCCGCTTCCCGCGCCCAAAGCCAGAACTTGTCTGGGTTGCCGCGCCGGAAATAGTAATTCGCCAGAGACCATTTGGGAAAGTATTGCCGGTCGACACTGGCGGCGCGCAGCAGGCTGTGCTCGGCGCCGGCCAGGTCCGCGTCCGCTTCGGCGCGCAACCCTAGTTCCACCCAGGCTACGGAGTCCCACGGGTTCAACGCCACCGCGCGCTGGAGGGCCAGTGTGGATCGAGCCGGATCGCTGTCCTGAGTGAGTGCCGCCAGCCGGACATAGTAGGCGGCATTGCCGGGTTCCAGGCGCAACGCTTCTTGGGTTCCAGGCACCGTTAGCTGCCGAAACCAGTAATCCGCCAGGGCCATGCGGACGCTCCAGAAGCTCGCGACCGTGAACGCCGCAACCATAGCGGCAGCCGCCGCAAACCAAGCCAGCCGGATTGGCGTCGATTGCCGCAAAGCGTCTCCTCTCCTTTGTACAACATCTAGCTGTGGGGCGGGCCATCGTTTTTCGTGGCCTGCCGAGTTCGACCGCGGTGCGCAGACGACAAACAACGATCGTCTGCGCCACACTACACTAGCCCGTCAATCGATCGTCGTTGGGTTGGTTGCGCTGGCCGGCGCGGACTTGCCTCCGGACACCGTAACGGAATTGGTGACTTGCGATGGGGCGTTCGAGGCTACGTCCACCGTGACGGTGATGACGGGATAGCTCTTGCCGGTCGCGAGCGAGTCGCTGCGGTTGCAGGCGTTGGCCGTGCAGGTCCATCCGGTGCCCGCCATGGAAACCAACGTCAGACCGGACGGAATGGTATCGGTCACCGTGACCTTGCCGGATGTGGGCCCGGTGCTGGTGGCCGCATTGGTGACGGTCACGGTATAAGTGGCGTTGTTCTGCCCCTTGGTGAAGTTACCCGTGTGCGACTTAGCGATGTTCAGCACAGGAGTGCCGTAGGTGTTCTTCACCAGAACTTGAGTGAATGCATACGCGCCGCAGGACGGAGTCGTACTGGTGAAATTGCTGACTTGCAGCAACTGGGCGCCCGCGGCGGAGAGGTCGCCCGCATTCAGTTGAATGGTCGCCTGGGTGGGCGTGACGTTGGTGGTGGTGCGGTAAGCGTTGTTCCAGTAAGCGTAGAAACTGCCGTTGACGAAACCGGCGCCGGTGACGGTCAACGGCGAGGCGCTGGACGTCTTCACCGGGGTCGCGGGACTTACGGTGGCCGCATTGATGACGGTTGGCACGATGTTGAAGTTGGCGACGGGCAGGAACTCATCGTGGACCGTGGTGGTGTACGGATTGGTGGTCCCGGTCAGGTCACCGGTCCAACCGGCGAATACCATGCCGTTGCCCGCGGCGGGTGTCGCGGTCATGGTGAGCAATGTACCGTCCGGGAAGCTGCAATCGTTATTGGGACAGGATTGCGAATACTCCACCGTGCCGCAATCGTTTTCCGCATAGGTGTAACTGCGGTACACGGGAGTATACGAAGCCGCGACGCTCTTTACGCCGGAGCTGGAAGCCCTGATGTTGTGAGTTTGGGCGCCGCCATCGCTCCAATGGTTCCAGCTATAAGAGACGTTGGTAGTGACGGGAGCCTCGGGTGAGTATGCGCCGATCGAGTGAGTTGTGCCCGCTGCCCAGGCGGCGCCGGATTGGTCCTGCGAATAACCTTGCGGCAGGGGCACATAGGTGTCGCTATCGACGGTCGCATACATCGGCGGATTCCAGGTGTTCGGCCCCGTGATGGTTTCGCCGATGGTGGTTACCGGGAAGGTGGTAAACGCGCCGTATGCACCCGATTCCGGCGACTGGATCAGGGACGCATAAGGGTTGGCGCCTTGGGGATATGCGGGCACGAAAGGCGCTTCAAACCAGCCGTAGAAGTTATAGCCCGCGTTGGGCGTGGCGCTGACCGAGATCTTCTGGCGATCCACGAAGAAGCTGCCGCTGAAGACGGATTGCGGCGGCGGGGAGACGCTCACCGATCCCGATGCAGCGGGAGAGGCCGAGATCGCGAAAGGCCATAGCCGGACGTAATTGGCCTCGTAAACCGTGGTGGCGGGCTTGCCGGCGGGCGAAGTGAGTTCGCCCGCCCCTCCGGTGACGGTAATGGTATGGGAGCGCGCGCCGCCGTCGTTCCACTTGGCGAATTCATAGGTTGCGCCATCGTTAGGATTGGTCAGTTGCGGATCGGGCGGTAGGTTCAGCGTGTGCCTGGTGTCGATGGTCCAAGTAAAGGTCTGCGGGGCGGTATAAGTAGTGCTGTCCACGATGATTTCGAGGCCCGGCGGGTTGGTAACAATCGTTACAGTCGAGGGGGCAAATCCGTAGAGCCGCTTGATGGCGTCCACGTCGCCGGCCGAATAGCCGGTCGTGTTACTCAGCGGAATGCCGGCTGGAATGGATTCGAGCACCGGCAGGTTGTTCTTGGTGAAGGAAAACGCCGGGTAATGCATTACGGATGCGTAATCGTAAAGACCGAGGGTCTGATAGTTGTCGGTAAACAAATCGAAGTTGCCCAACAGGTAGGGCTTGTCGGAGTTGGCGGAATTGAGCACGACATACGAATTGCGGTCGGGGCGCTGGTGTTCGTGCAGCAGGCCGATGGCATGGCCGATCTCATGACAGATGCCGGTGAAGGAGCAGTTGATCGAGCCGCCGATGAACTGCTGTCCGCCGGCCATGCCCTCGGTGGCTTCGCAGTAGCCGCTCGTATCGGTGGGATCGAAGTTGAAGGTGACGTAGTTGGTTTGCGTGGTTTGGGGGACCAACTGGATGACGCCGGTCAGAGTGCTGTTGACGTAACTGATGGCGGAAGCCAGGGTGGGGGTGCCGGTCTCGATAGTGTAGGGGATCTGGTAGACTCCCGAAACGGCGGGCCACAGTTGCGAGACGTAGCCGATGGCCAAGCCACGGGGTCTGAAGCCCGGCTCAGAGGGCATCCTTGGGGGCGCGGACGCCGCGAGTTCCGCGGCCGTCCCGAGGATGATGTCTCCTTCGACAACAGCCTGCCCGCCGATCACGGCGTAGTCGATCGGCAGACCATGCCACCAGCCGGAGCGGACCTCGCTTACGTCCGGCCCATGGGAGCCCTCACCCTGTACGGACAACTGGGCGGAGCCGGATCGATTGCGGCTATCCACGGCAATCATCGTGATGCGATTGGCGCCGGGGCGCACGGGCACGCTGGCAGAGAAGGCGATCGGAGTGGATTGGCCGGCAGGGGACGGGGTCCAATCCGCGGGTCCGGTGTGGCCCTGATGGTCGGTCCAATAGATATTGACGATGGCGGAATCCGCCGCGGCCACGCCCTGGAGCAGGACCGTAGCAGCGGAGGTGGCCGAGTGGGTGGATGGTTGCAGAAGTCGCACGACCGGTTGCGCGGAGAGGCATGCCGGGAGGGAGACGACCGCGATGGTGAAAACAGCGTGGAGTGAGTGCCGGGACATCTTGTTAGTGTACCGCGCGGGGGCAGGGTGCGCTTGGTGAAGAAGTGTCCGCGTACCCGTACTGCGGGCCGCTCGGTCAGTCACGCCGGGCGAGGGGCGAGGCGCTTCCCGGCCGCAGACTTTCTCGGGCGCCGCGGTTTTGTACACTTCGTCCGCTCAGGAAGACTTCCGTCTGGCTCGTTTTTATCTGCGTTCATCGGCGTTCATCGGCGGCCAATACGGGGTTTTGGTTTTCGCGTTGGGCGGAAAAAAGCACACCGGGCCATCGGCGTGACGGTCTATTGCGGCTCGCTTAATAAAGTGACACATGTGGGGCGGGCATTCTGCCCGCAGCCGGCTTTTAGCCGGCCCTGGCCGCCTAAAAAGGCGGCTGCGGCCAAGATTGGCCGCCCCACAGAATTGTCACTGTATTAAGCGAAACTCAATTGATTGTAAAAGTCAGGGCATTGGAAGTTCCGCCGCCCGGAGCGGGGT
>Ga0224557_1002155_pt1 | contig 17314 bp, 16 predicted proteins | sample 714S31014metaG_FD_180677 | JGI IMG/M metagenome (GOLD analysis project Ga0224557, IMG submission 180677) | Peat soil microbial communities from Stordalen Mire, Sweden - 717 S3 10-14 | ecosystem: Environmental > Terrestrial > Soil > Wetlands > Peat | place: Sweden: Norrbotten County, Stordalen...
AGATTGAGGACGCGGCGCGCACCGCCCAGATCCACGACCTAATTGCGTCGTTGCCCGAGGGCTACGAGACGGTGGTGGGCGAGCGCGGGTACCGCTTCAGCGGCGGCGAGAAGCAGCGCATGGCGATCGCGCGCACGGTTCTGCGCAACCCGCCGGTGCTGGTGCTCGACGAGGCCACCTCGTCGCTCGATACTCAGACCGAGGCGGCCGTTCAGGCCGCGCTTGAGCGGCTCTCTGAGGGGCGCACGACGATCACCATCGCCCACCGGCTCTCAACCGTGCGTGATGCCGATCAGATCGTCGTGATCGACGGCGGACGTATCGCGGAACGCGGCACGCACGAGGAATTGTTGGAACGTGGGGGTTTGTACGCCGCTTTGGTGGCGCGGGACCTGGCCGGGCAGCCCGCCGGGGGGTGAGATTGGCGTTCGTCGCACCTCTAGTTCTACATGGAGAACTTTTGGTGCGACGAACGGGTTACGGCGCTCGTGAGGCGGCAATGCGGCCGTGTCACGTGGTCGCAGCTGATGGCTTTGGGGGTGGCGAGATCGACCGCCTCACAGTGGGCGGCAACTGGCCGTCTCACGCGAGTGCTCCCGCATGTCTACGCGATTGGGCCCGCCATCCACGGGCCTGAGGCGGGGCGCTGGGAAGCGGCGCTTTACGCAGGGCCGGGCGCCGCACTCTCGCACCGCACCGCCGCCCATACATGGGGACTTATCAAGTACCCACCTGCCGCCATCGAGGTCTCGACGGAGCGGCGCAAGCCTTCCATCGAAGGCGTTGTTCGCGTGTATCGCCGGCGCGATGTCATGCGCACCACGTACGAGGGGGTGCCGATTACGACCGTTGCTCAGACGCTGCTCGACCTCGCGCGCGTGGAGCCGGCGCTGGTACCCCGAGCGCTTGCAACCCTCGACTTTCGTCGGCAGCTTGACGTGAATGAGCTGCTGGCGGCGTGTGGGTCGGGGAGACTTGGTAGCGGAGCGCTGCGGGCGGCGCTCAAGAAGCATCAGCCCGCGCTGGCCTATACGAACGGTGAGTTCGAGGAGCGGTTCCTACGCTGGTGCGAACGGTGGAAGGTGCCACTGCCGAAGTTCAACGCCCGCCTACACGGCCTCACCGTGGATGCCTACTGGCCTGGATACGGACTTGTCGTAGAGCTGGACGGGTACGACAACCACTCGAGCAGAGCCCAGCTGCGCCGTGATCGTGAACGCGAGCTGATCCTGCGTGCCCACGGCGTGCGCGTGGTGCGCTACGACTGGGCGCTCATGCACCGGCACCCGGCTGCGATGCACGCCGACCTGATGCGTCAGCTGGGGCCCGAAATCTAGACGCGTTCAGGCCGGAGACTTACGTTCCGTAACCTCTTGGGTATGACCTCTCCTATCTCCGCCACGTTGTACAACGACCCCGCCTGCCCGTGGGGCTATTCAGAGAATCCTGCCCTGCGCGTGATCGAGTGGCGCTACGGCAGCCAGATCGACTGGCGCCTGGTGCTCGTCGGCCTCAGCGAGGACACCTCGCGCTACGCGTCGCACGGTTACACGCCGGCGCGCATGGCGCTTAGCGGTGTCTCCTTCCGCGACCGCTATGGGATGCCGTTCGCCCCGCGGCCCAAGGCGCGCCTGAGCGCCTCCTCCCGTGCGTGCCGTGCCGTGATCGCCGCGCGCCAGCAGTGGCCCGGCAGTGAGTGGGTCGTGTTCCGCACGTTGCAGCTCGCGAACTTCAACACGCCGCTGCTGTTCGATGAGGATGAGCAGTTGGCCGAGGTGCTGAGCGTCGTCGGCGCGGTTGACGCCGAGCGGATCGTCAGCCTGATCGATTCGCCTGAGGTCCTCGCCGCCTACGAGCAGGACAAGGCGGAGACCCGGACCGCCGCGGGCTCGCCGACAGACTTCCAGGGCAAGGCCGGCAACAGCGATGGTCACGTTCGCTACACGGCGCCCTCAGTGGTCTTCACGCACGCCGATGGGCGCAAGCTCGAGGCCGGTGGCTTCCAGCCGGTTGAGGCGTACGACGTCGTCATCGCGAACCTCGACCCGACGCTCGAACGCAAGGCGCCGCCGGAGGATCCGGCTGAGCTGCTCGAGGCCTTTGAGTTCGGTCTCACCACCCAGGAGGTCGCGGCACTGCTGGCCAGCGGCAACGACAAGCCCGACCGCGTGGCTGCCGAGATTGCACTGCTTCAGCTGGTGGCTGACGGGCGTGCCGAGCGCCACGCACTTGGTGGCGACGCGCTGTGGTCGCTGCCCGGTGGGCAGCGACCACCGGCCTTGAGCTCCGCTCAGTTCGCCAGCGCCGCCTAGCCGCCTGCCGCTGCTAGCGCTCCAGCACCAGCGGTAGCCGGTCCAGGCCGTAGATCCCCGACGGCGTCCCGAATTCGGCGGCGCCGTCGGGCTTAACCGCCTTGACGTTCTCGGCCAGGAAGGCGAGGCCCTCTTGGATCTCGGCACGCGCGAGGTTGGCGCCGACGCAGTAATGGATGCCGGCGCCGAAGGTCAGCAGGCGCTTGCCGTCACGTTCGATGGTGATGTCAAAGTCGTCAGGGCTCTCGGTGCCGTCACGGTTCGCGTGCCAGGAGGAGACGAAGACGACCGTGTTCTCCGGGAAGGTGACGCCGCGGTACTCGACCTGCTCCGAGGTGACGCGCGCTGTGAAGGGCGTGATCGGTTCGTAGCGCAGCGACTCGTCGGTCACGTTCGGGGCGAGTTCGTGCGGACGCTCGCGCAGGAGCTCCCACTGATTCGGGTGCTCGGCGAGCAAGCGGATGGCGTGCGAGAGCTGGCTCTGGCTGGTGTCAACGCCACCGAGCAGGACGCTGAAGACCAGGTTGCGCAGCTCATCCGGATTGAGCTTGTCGCCCGCCTGCTCGACCTCGATCAGGTCAGTGATCAGGTTGTCGCCCGGTTCTGTGCGGCGGGTCTCGATCAGTGCATCGATGTAGGCGTAACAGTCGACGACGCCCTGCTCGATCTCCGCCAGCACCTCCGGGTCCGTCAGGCTCATGGGGTCGAACTGGCGCTGGATCAGGTTCGACCAGTAGTGCAGCTTCGGCGCGTCCTCGTCCGGAGCGCCCAGCACGTATGCGATCGCGCGTGATGTGTAGGGCTTCGCGAAGTCGGCGATGAACTCGATCTTGCCCGACTCGGGGAGCGAGCTCATCACCTCAGCGAGCAGTTCGCGGAGCGCGGGCCGGTAGGTGTCGGCGCGGCGCGGCGCCAGGGCCGGGTTGACAAGGCCACGGAGCCGCCGGTGGTCGTCACCGTGGCGGGTGATGAGGTTCTTGGAGATCTCCTCGTAGAGCGGGCCTTCGGTGACGTTGAAGATCGCCGCCAGAGTCATCGACGGAAACATGACGGCGCGGGACCGTAGGAAGAACTCCCCGGACTCGCGGTCGAGCGTTACGAAACCCAACGGGGAGCGGGCGAGCCAGCCGTCGTAGCCCTCGACCTCGTCCATCAGCTCATCGAACACAGGGCCACGGACATGGTCCTGTATCGCGTCGAGCATCGGCAGCTCGAGTTCAGTCGCCAGCGTCATCTTTGCAAGCACCTTTCCAGGTGGGGACTTCAGAGCCAGAGATTGTCCGCCAACTTGCGCGCGAGTGCTTCCGTGAGGTGCAGTGCCTGCGTGACGGTGCCGTAGTTCACGTTCTCCGGCGTATCGGACATCTGGTGGTAGTTGGAGAGCGCCTTGGCACGGTTGAAGGAGACCAGCGTGGCGGTGGGGTAGCCGGCGTGACACGGAATCGTGGCGTCGGTTGAGTTGCGTGCACGCATACCGCGCCGCAACGGCAGCCCGCGATCACCGGCGACGCGCGCCACCAGATCACGGAAACGGACATCCGGGTAATCCTCCATCAGCACCGGGCCCTCGCCCTCGAGCATCGCCAGCAGCGGCGAGCCGAGCGTCTCGAGCCCGAGGAACCATGTCTTCTCGCGGTCAAGCTCCGGGAAGTGCCGTTCGGCGAAGGAGTAGATCCCGCCCTGGACAACCTCCTCGGCGCCGCAGGAGACCAGCATCACCCGCAGGCCCTCAATCGGCTCGGCTCTGAGCCGCTCAGCGAGGGCGACCAGCACGGCGACCGCAGTGAGGTTGTCGTTGGCGCCCGGCACGATCGGGCTGGCAGCGATGTCGATCATCGCGGCGGTTGCGAGCGTCGAACCCGCGAGACCCATCCCGATCAACGACTTCCGCTTGCGTGCCGCGCCGAGCGCGATCGCTACCGGTCCGGCGAGCACCAGCCACCAGAGCGGCACCGAGGTGTCCACACGCTCGAACATGCCCGGGAGTTTCTGCTCGAGCAGATTCTGAAGACGGTCATCGAAGATGCGGCCGGTGTGGGCGGCGTCGTGGTGGGCGAGCAGCACGAGCGTCCGCTCGGCGTTGCGGTCACCGGCTATCGCCACGACGTTCTGGGTCGGCCGCGGCTTGCTCAGCTTGCGAAATACGCGCCAGGTGTTGGCAACGTCGTCAGCGATCAGCGCTGCCGCCGCAGCGGCAGCGAGGCCTCCGAGGACACGTCCGCGACGCCTGAGCGCGAGCAGGCCTCCGAGTGCCGCCACTGCAGTCAGGGTCCCGATCGGTTTCATGTAGCCGTCGTAGAACTCCGCGCGCTCGACCTCCACCTCGCAGCCGGCCTGCTTCAAGCGCTCGGAGAGCCAATCGGCCGCCGCGGCCTCGCCCTGCGACCCCGGGCCGCGCTCGACCTGCGCGAGTCGCTCGACAACCTCGCGAAGTGCCGGGTGGATCGGCAGCTGAGCCTGCATCGGCAGGACGGTAGCGGGCATTGCGCGGAGGAGCCTGCCGAGTCCCTGGTCTTCAAAAGACGCAGGGATTCTCCGTTCCCCCTCGTAGACTGGACAGTGATGCCGACACCGTTCGCGAATGTTGCTCTGGCCCGCGCCGCTGAGCGCCTGCCAGGGTTGCGCCGGCTTCCGCTGGCGCGCCTGGTAATCGTTGCTGAGGTGGCGATTCTCGCCAAAGCGCACCTCGATCGGCTGAAGCCGGCTGAGCGCCGCCGCATTCTGATCCTGCTCAGGGACGCCCGGGGAATGCCAAGGAACCTCTCAGACCGCGACCGGCGCGAGTTTGAGAAGCTAGTCGCGAAGCTTGAGCCGAAGATGTTCGCGAGCACCGCGGCCGAGAAGTTCTCGCCGCTGAACGGCGTCAAGCGTCAATCGTGACGTGACCAGGCTGGGCGGCGACCCGGTCGAGCCACGCCAGGATCGACGGGTATCCGTCGAGCGCAAAGCCGCCCTTTGCAGCGACGTGCGTGTAGCCGTAGAGGCTGATGTCGGCCACTGAGTAACGCTCGCCGACCAGGAAGGTCTTGCCTGTCAGCCCGCGGTCAAGCGCCCGCAGCGCCTTGTCGCCGCCGACGTCCCGACAGCCCTCGAGATGTCGCCCAACCTCGTGCGCGTCCGAACTCACCGTGCCAGAGCGACGCTCCGAGTCGCCCTGGCCACTCACAACGAGCTCGCCGGGACACGCCCGAACGGGCAACCGACAGAGGCGTAGTCCGCTTCAGCGCTGCGAGCTAACCCCACGTTGCAGGCACAGCCGCTGTAGTTGCGCCATCGCCGTATCGGGCTGATCTGGAAGCTCGTCCAAGGCCTGGGCCGCGTCGCGTAGCTCCTTGAGGCTCACGCCCTTCACCTCAATGGCAAACCTGCCCAACCAGCGGACGCAGGCGCGGTCATATTTCGCCTCGTCTCCGGTTCGCATCAGCAGGACCACGCGCAGCGCATCTTCGAGCCTCATCGGCGGCATCGACTTTGCTAGCTGGAGGACGCGTTCGAGGTCCCCGGCGTCCAAGGCGGCTCGGAAGGTTGGATACGCCACAGGCATGGGCGGGCGATGTTGCCGCTCGCCCCGGACGGAACCTTACGAACACATGTTCGATCGGGGTTGGACGCCCGAGAACGCCGGCGCCAGCTACCTGAAAACAGGCGCCGGCTACCCGGAAGCAGACAGCAGCTGCCCACGCTCGGGTAGCTGCTGAGCGTCGTCGCTGACGCCGATGGTGCCGGGGGCCCAACTCAGCTGCGCGAGCATCACCTGCGGCCAGGCGATCGGGGCCGGTACCGGCTGTGTCTGGGGCTGGGGGATGTTGGTGCCTGGGAAGTGGATGAAGCTGTCCGGCCAGGGCTCCCAGGAGGTGCTGTCCGCGTAGATCCGCTGCCAGTCATAGCCGTTGTCGGATTCGCCCATGCCGCTCTGCGACACGTCGATGTAGCTGCCGTTGGGACCGACCGCCTGGACGATCGCGACGTGTCCGTAGTGTTCCATGCCGACGGTGCCGGAGCCCCAGTAGGCGACGGCGCCGACGCTCGGGGTGTCGTTCACGGGGACCTCGTTGGCCGAAGCGTTGCCAGCCCACTGGTACGCGTTGCCGAGCAGGTAAGTCGGTTCGGTGACACCGAACATCTGAGATTCGACGTAGGCGACGTAATTCGTGCAGTTGTCACCCGGGTACATGCGCCACCAGGAGGTGTTGGCGTTAGCTGGATAGCCGTTGGTCGTGAACCCGTCTGTCGAGCAGGCGGTGTAGCCGCTGCAGAGCTCGCCACCCACTGAACCGGCGACCGCGCCCGCGTCTGCACGCGCGGTGGCAACAGAGGCCAGATTGAGACCGATGAGGCTGGTGGTGAGAACGGCGAACAACACAGCCGTTCTGCGTACAACGCCAACGACCGACCTCTCCAGGAGACCCTGAAGCCCAGTTTTCATTGGCGGGGATAATTGCGTACATGGCGGCGGAATGTCCACAGGGGACTCCCCGCTTGCATTTTCGCTGCCGTATTGCAAATCAGAACTCGATCGGTTGGGCCAGGCGAGCCGGCGCGCCAGGGGAGGGTGGCGGCTCGGATTCGAAGGTGTCGGGGCCGAGCTGCTTGGCCATCCACAACACGTCACGCCAGGCGCCAGCCTTCCAGCCGATCCGCCGGTAGATCCCGACATCCTCAAAGCCGCAGGCGCGGTGCAGGCCCACGCTGCTCTCATTCGGAACGGTGACCCCGGCCTGGACCGAGCGGTATCCCTGCTGTTCGAGCAGCTCGAACAGCGGCGTATAGAGCGCTCTGCCGATCCCGCGGCGGTGATATTCGGGGTGGATGTAGACGGTCGCCTCGGCGGCCCAGCGGTAGGCCGGCCGGTCGCGGTGCGGGCCGCTGTAGGCGTAACCGGCGATGCGGCCGTCATCGTCAGCGACCAGAAACGCGTGTGTGCGCGTCAGTCTCTCAATCCGCCGCGTGAAGTCGGAGAGGCTCGGTGTCTGCTCCTCAAAGCTGACCGGCGAGTCGTCCACGAACCGCGCATAGATATCCAGGCAGGCGGCGGCATCGCGTTCAGCTTCGGCATGTCGGACCTGCATGAGCGGGAAGAGACTAACCGGTTACTGCTAAACGCGCCAGATACCAGTCGATAAACGCGGCCACGTTGTACTCGCGGGTCAGCGAGTAAGGCCCGGGTAGGTAAGCCGGGTTCCTCACGCCGGCGTGGTTGCGCTGGCACAGATCCCAATCCTGCTCGCTGGTCAGCTGCCAGAACGGCAGCAGTTGTTCGAGCTCGTAGTCGCGCCCGGCCACGGCGTCACGGTCGACCAGCCACTGCACGCGGACCAGTGTGGTTCCGGGGCCGGCCGGCAACAGACGGGTCAGGACGGCGTGGTCCGCACTCATGTGTGACCAGAAGTTGGGCACGGTACGGACGCGCAGTGTGCCGACGTCATAGTCGCGGTGATCACCCATCAGCGGCGCCACGGGTTCACCGGTCAACGATTCGGTGACGAAGCCCGGGACCAGCGGGGTCCGGTTCGCTGACCACCAACGGCCCGCCGATGGGAAGCGGTAGAGCCCTGGTTCGGCGTGCTCATCCACATCCCCGTCGTCGCCCAGCAGCAGCCCGTGTTCGTGTGCCCTGGAGAGCGCGAGCTCGCGCACGTGCTGCGTGTCAGGGAGGCTGTCAAAGTTCGCTTTGACGTACTGCGGGTGTCCGACGTGGCAGTGCCAGCACTCGCGGTTGTTCTCCCAGATGAGCTTCCAGTTGGCGGCGACTCGGTACTCGATCTGATGAGCGACCTTGGCTTGTCCCAAGCCCTTGGTGCACAAGCGCGCGCGCCAGTTCCGCTTGGGCTTCGTCGAATGGCTCCGGCTCAACATCGGCGTCGGGCCAGACGAACACCAAGCCGCCGACCTCGACCACTTCGGCACGACGCAGCCCGTACGCGGCGGCATCTATCTGTTGCTCCATGCCGCCACTTCCGAGATGGCTGCCGTCGAGCGCGTAGCTCCACTGGTGGTACGGGCAGACCCAGCGGCGCGCGTTGCCCGACGCCTCCGAGCAGACCGCCATGCCGCGGTGCCTGCATGTGTTGTGCAGAGCATGCAGGCGTTCGTCCTCGCCACGCACGACGATGATCGAGTCGTCGCCGAGATCGAAGCGGAAGAAGTCACCCGTAGAAGCAACCTCGGAAGCGAGTCCGGCGAGCAGCCAGCTGCGACGCCAGATGGTGCTCAGTTCGTGCTCGTAGATCTCGGGGTCGAGATGGAACTCCCGTGTAAGCGCGTGGCCGGGGCGGTGGCTCGTCAGTGACCGTTCGAGGCTCGTAGGAGCGTTCACGACCCGGCCGTTCACGACCCGGCGCTCACGACTCGGCCGTCCACGACCCGGCTGCTCACGACCCAGCGACTGAGCTGACCACGATCGTCAACTCGGTCCGGTAGGAGTCGATGTCTGGGACCGGCAGGCCCGGCTCCTTGGCGAGATCATCGAACAGCCGCAGCGCCACCGCCTGCTCCCAGTCGTAGTTACCGCGGAACTCGGCTATCTCGGCCTCACTCATCGCGCCACCCTGAGCCAGCAGTGTGCGCTGCGAGACCTCGCTGAGCCGGTCGCGGTAGGCCGGGTCCGTCGCGACCAGAAAGCGCTTGGCGGGAACGTGCTGCTCCGCCAGCCAGGCGACGCGCGCTCCCGCCCTCGGGGTGAGCCAGCGTGCGCCGGCCTCGCCGTGATGCTCGCGTGTCCCGTCGTAGGGAATGCCGGCCACCGCCGGCGCACGCGCGATGTCGTGCAGCAGGCAGGCGACCACAAACTCGGCGTCGTCTGCGTGTTGCTCCCGCGCGAGCGCGGCGCACTGCAGCGCGTGCTCCAGCTGGTCGACAGGCTCGCCGTCGTACGGTAGCCCGACCATCGAGCGGCAGGCCGCGACGATCTCCTCGACGGTGTCCTTCGTCGATCCCATCAGCGTGTCAATCCCACGGCAGAGTGTCAATCCCACGGCAGCGTGTAGAGCTTGGTGAACGACATCGCCTTGATCGCCTCGCGCACGCCCTCCTTGACGCCGAGGCCGCTGTCACCGATGCCGCCAAAGGGGGTCACCTCGGTGCGCCAGCCCGGAACCTCACGGATGTTGACAGTTCCGGCCCGCAGCTCCCTGACGCAGCGGGAGATCGCGCGCCAATCAAAAGTGCAAACGCCGCTCGAGAGCGCATATGGCGTTGAGTTGGCGACGCGGATCGCCGCATCCAGGTCGTCCACGCGGATGATCGGCGCGACCGGGCCGAACGTCTCCGTGGCGACAAGCCGGCTCTGCGGTCTGACGTGATCGAGCACCGCCGGCGTCAGCAGGGCGCCGTCACGCTGACCGCCGAACAGCAGCTTGGCTCCGTCGGCGATCGCGTCCTGGACGCGCTCCTCGATCGTCTGAGCCGCGCGCTCGTCGATCACGGTGCCGATGTCAGTGGCCTCATCGAGCGGATCGCCGACGATGAGCACGGCCGCGCCCGCCGTGATCCGCTCGGCCAGCTCGTCCGCCACCGCGTTGACCGCGATGATCCGCTTGACAGCAGTGCAGCGCTGGCCTGAGTTGCGGAACGCGCCCGACACGGCGAGTGCCGCGGCTTCCTCAAGGTCGGCGTCGCCGAGCACGATCAGCGGGTCGTTGCCGCCGAGCTCAAGCACCGCCCGCCGGTAGCCGAGCCGGTCGGCGATCGACTTGCCGACCGCGACGCCACCGGTGAACGAGATCACCTCGACACCGGCGTGGCCGAGGAAGGCGTCGAGGATCTCGGCCGGGTTGCCGCAGACCACCTGTGCGGCGGCGCCGGGCAGGCCGGCGTGGTGCACGATCTCAAACAGCGCCAGCGCGCTCAGCGGCACCTTCTCCGAGGGTTTGAGCACGATCGGAGCGCCGGCCGCGATCGCCGGAGCCAGCTTGTGCGCGACCTGATTGACAGGGTGGTTGAACGGCGTGATCGCGGCCACGAGGTTCACCGGCAGTCGCAGCGTGTGGGCGCGGCGGTCGCGGCCGTGAGCCGAGACGTCGCCGGCAAAGCTCTCACCGTCGTCACGCAGAGTCTCGATCGCCGCGAACCTGAACACGTCGACGGCGCGGCCGATCTCGTGATGGCTGTCGGCGAGGCAGAGCCCCGACTCGGCGCTGATCAGCGTCGCCAGTTCGAGCTCGCGCTCAGCAAGCTGACGCGCCACGGCGAAGAGGATCTCCGAGCGCTGGTGGCGTGAGAGCTCGTTCCTGTACGCGGCGCCGGTATCGAGCATCTCTCGTACCTGCTCCGCGCCGGCGAGCTGGACCTCACCGACCAGCTCACCGGTGTAAGGGGAGTGGACAGCGAGTGTGCTGGCGGCGGTCATGCGAGCTGGTTCAGCAGCAGGTCGTGCAGGTCACGGTTGCGCAGGTCGCGCCCGAGCAGCGCACCCTCACGCAGGGGGTGGCTGATGATCAGCGGCACGGTGCGCTCGTGCAGCCCGCCGTGAGAACGCAGCGTGCCGTGCAGCGCGCTGAGGTCGTGCGCGGCGGCGGACTTGCCGATCACGGTGCTGGCATCGGCCAGCACGATCAGATCGCCGATGCGGTCGGCCGGCAGCTCGAACGCGTCGGCGGCGGCGAAGCGGTCGAGCACGCCCTCGATACCGGGTAATCCCGCGATCACACTGCGTGCGCGATCGAGCTGGTCGAGGTCGTCAAGGTGGACCCAGACCAATGACCCGAGCGCCGCGTGGTGGACCACATACGGGTCGGTGATCGGGCAGAGCGTATGTGCGCCCTGAATCCCGGCAGCCGCGAGTTCGTCGTCCAGGAAGCGCACATTCGGGCTGCCGTCGGCGGCGGACTTGGCGCGCATGCCGTGGTCGGCTGCCAGGCCGACCACGAAGCCGGCGTCCAGTGCACGTCCGATCGAGACGTCTACCGCGCGGTAGAAATCGTCGGCCATCGGCTCGCCGGGGGCGGCCGAGTGCTGAACGAAGTCGGTCAGCGAGGCGTAGACGATCTTGGCGTCGAAGCGCGGCGCGAGCGTCACCGCCATGTCGATCGTGTAAGGGGAGAGGCGCCAGTCGTAGATGTCCGGGTTGTCCGCCCCCATAGCCTCAATAACCGTAGTTCCGTCCGGCAGAGACTGCTCATGGGCCTTCTCGGCGCTGAAGGCGGGCACGCCACCGGTCGCAAGCAGTTGGCGCAGCTTGTCCTTGGCGGTCACGCAGAGCACGCCGATCCCGGCCTCGCGCGCGGCGGCGTGGATCGTGGTGGCACGCAGGAAGCTCGGATCGGTGACCTGCACCTCGCCACCGTCGGCGGTCCGGTAGTGGTTGCCGGCGATCCCGTTCAGAGCGGCGCTGACCCCGGTCACGATCGTGACGTTGTTGGGGTTCGTGAAGGTCGGGACCTGGGCACGACCAAGCGCGTAGGTACCACCGGCGGCGAGCGCCTGCGCGAGGCGCGGCATCAGCACGCGCTCAAGGGCGTCGTCGACGTACTCCGGGTCCCAGCCGTCGGCGCAGATCGCGAGGATCGGGCTGCGCGGCGCCTCATAGGCGCGGCCGTTGGCGCGGAATCCAATGTTCATTGCAAGATGACTATACAAGTTCCGACGGCGTGATTGTGCCTTCCGCGTGACGCACGCGTGAATATCGTGAGAACCCCGGACGCCTAACACCGCCCATCTGGCTAGACTTGTATAGACAACGTGACCGTTCCGCCTCAAGTCATCGAAGCCGACCTCTGCGTCGTCGGCGCCGGCATGCTCGGATTGGCGCACGCGCTCGAAGCGCGCCGGCGCGGATTGAGTGTCGTCGCGATCGAGCGTGAGCAGCGCGCCGTCGGCGCAAGCGTGCGCAACTTCGGTCACCTCTTCTTCTCAAGCCTCGGTGACGGCGACGACTTCGACTGCGCGTTGCACTCGCGCGAGCGTTGGCTCGAACTCGGACGCACCACCGGCCTCGAGGTCCGGGAGACCGGTTCCGTCCTGGTGGCGCGAGCCGACGACGAGCTCGCCGTGCTCGAGGCGGTGGCGGGCAATGCCGCCCGTGAGGCGGTGATGCTCACGACTGACCAGGTGACCGAGCTGGTGCCGATCCCGGAGGCGGGGATCGTCGGTGGGCTGCACTGCACGCTCGATCTGCGGGTGAACCCGCGCGCGGCTGTCGCAGCCCTCGCCGACTCACTGGCGAGCGACGCCGGCGGGCGCATCGAGTGGGGCAGGCATGTCCACGAGATCGAGCCCGGCCGCGTCCAAGCCGACGGCCTCACCGTGAACGCCCCAACGATCGTCGTCTGCCCAGGCCCGGACTACCGGGCACTGCCGCCCGCCGTCAGACCGGGTCTGGAGGAGCTCACACTCTGCCGGCTACAGATGCTTCGAGTGGCGGCCCCGCTGGGCCGCCACTTCAGGCCCGCGTTGGCAACAGGCCTCAGCATGATTCGCTACCCGGCGTTCGCGCAGCAACCGGCGGCCGCTGTGTTGCGGGCGCGGTTGACCGCCGAGCGGCCGGAACTGCTGGAGGCGGGAATCCACCTGCTGATCGCGCAGCTCCCCGACGGCGACCTCGTGATCGGAGATACCCACATGTACGGTGAGACGCTGACGCCGTTCGGAGACGAGCGCCTGGACGAGCTGCTGCTGGCCGAGGCGTGCGCGTTGCTCGGTGTGCCGAAGCTGGAAGTCCGTCAGCGCTGGCACGGGATCTATCCCTCGCTGGCCGGCAGCACGTTCCTGGTGACAGATCCGCTGCCCGGCGTGCGCGTGGTCGAGAACGTCGCAGGGCTCGGCATGACCCTGTCGCTCGGGTTTGTGCCGCAGGTGCTGGACGGGCTGCTCACCGCTGCGGCCGCCTAGCGCCGCCTACCTTTCTTGCGGCGCCACCGGGCGCCGCAGACCCAAGACTCAGGAAACGAGCGTCAGCCCGACGCCGGAGCGGCTGAGTGCCACCTGGTTGTGGATCGTGATCATGAACGCGTCGCTGCGGTAGCTGTCGTGCGAGTACTCGAGCGCGGAGCCCTGCGGATCGAACACGATGCGGGTGACCTCGAGCAGCGGTGACCTGCGGGGGACCTCGAGCAGCTCCGCCTGTTCGGCGTTGGCGGCAACGGCCGCGATCGACTGGTTGGCTTCGCTGAAGACCACGCCGCAGGCGCCGAGTTGGGCGTAGACCGAGCCGCCATCGAGGTCACAGTCGACCAGCAACAGCCCGACCGCTTCGATGAAAGTGCTGACCTCGATCATCGCCGGTTCGCCATCCAGCAGGCGCAGCCGCTTGTACTGGAATACCGCGGTACCAGGTGCGATGCCCAGCGCGTCTGCATGCTCCAGCGGGGCGGGGCGGCGAGCGAGTTCGAGTGTGCGGGCCGACGGTCTGCGGCCGAGGCTCTGTGCCCAGGCGCTGAAGGAGATCATCTGGTCAAAGCTCTGCGCCAGCGCTGAGCGCGAGACAACCGGGCGACGGCCGCGTCCGCCGGTGATCAGCCCGGCCGAGCGCAGGCTCGCGAGCGCCTGGCGCACAGTGCCACGCGAGACGGAGAACCGCAACGACAGCTCGGACTCAGAGGCCACGGCCGAGCCTGGCGCCAGGGCTCCCGACTCGATCTGCTCGCGCAACGCTGCGGCGATCGCCGCGTGCCGCGAACCCGATTCTTCGTCGGCCGTCATCTCCCGGTTCATGCTAGTGGTCTGTCCCGTGCCGCCAGTCCCCGGGCGCGAAGGTAAAAGCGCAGCTAAAGTCAGCGCGCGAGATGCCGCGCGAAGCCGACTACGACATCGTCCTGTTCGGGGCGACGGGGTTCACTGGCGAGTTGACCGCGCAGGCTCTGTTGTCGCAGATGCCGCCGGGCGTGCGCTGGGCGCTGGCCGGGCGAGACCAGGGCAAGCTCGCCGCCGTACGCGACAGGCTCGCGGCGATCGATCCCGCCGCGGCTGAACTGCCGCTGCTCACGGCTGACGCCGGTGATCCCGCCACGATCGAGACTTTGGCGGCGTCGTCCCGGGTGCTGATCTCGACGGTCGGGCCTTACCTGTTGCACGGTGAGGCGCTGGTGGCTGCCTGTGCCGAGGCCGGCACCGACTACCTCGACCTCTGCGGCGAGCCTGAGTTTGTCGACCTCATGTACCTGCGTTACCACCAGCTTGCCCGTGAGACCGGCGCGCGGCTGGTGCATTCATGCGGCTTTGACTCGGTCCCGTACGACCTTGGTGCGCTGTTCACGATCGGTCAGATCCCAGAGGCCGCCGAGGTGCCGATCGCGCTGGAGGGGTTCGGGCTGGCGTCGGGCTCGTTCTCCGGCGGCACTTATCACTCGCTCGTGGGGGCGCTCGGGCGGATCAAGGAGAGTGGGCGCGCCTCGCGGCACCGGCGGTCGGTTGAGCGCCATGCACCTGACGGCAAGCTCGCCGAGGGCCGCCGCGTGCGCGGCATCTCACGCCGGCCGCACAAGGACCGGTTCGGGGGCGGGTGGGTCGTCGCGGTGCCCACGATCGATCCGCAGCAGGTGCTGAGGACGGCGCGACTGAACGACCAGTACGGCCCCGACTTCTCCTACGCGCACTACATCGTGACCCGGAAGCTGACCACGACCGTCGGCTTGGGAGCGGGAGTGGGCCTGCTTGCGATGTTGGCGCAGGTGGGACCGACCCGCAGGGTGCTGCTCAAGCTGAAGCGTCAGGGATCGGGGCCGAGCGAGGCCAAGCGGGCCAAGTCGTTCTTCAGGGTCCGCTTCCGCGCGACGGTCGGCGGTGAGGATCCGCGAGTGCTGGTCACCGAGGTCAGCGGCGGAGACCCCGGGTACGGTGAGACGGCAAAGATCCTGGCGCAGTCTGCGCTCTGCCTGGCCTTTGACGAGGTGCCCGCTCCCGGCGGCGGACAGTGGTCACCGGCGCTGGCGCTCGGGCGGCCGCTGATCGACCGGTTGATAAAGGCTGGGATCGTCTTTCGTGTAGTTGAGTAGCGGTCTTGCCCTTGTGGTGAGAGGGCGGACCGGGAGCAGGAGGAGAGATGGCGGAAGGGATGTCTGAACCAGCGTCCGAAGTGACGGCATCGGAGGTCACCGACCCAGCGAGGTTCTTGCGTGACCACGGGCCGGCGGCGCTCGAATGGGCCGCTTCCTACCTGGAACGGGTCGGTTCGTTGCCGGTGCTGGCCCAGATCGAGCCCGGCGAGTTGACCTCAAAGCTGCCGGCGGCCGCGCCTGAGCAGGGCGAGAGCTTCGACGCCGTGCTGCGGGACCTCGACGAGATCCTGATGCCGGGCATCACGCACTGGCAGCACCCGCGTTACTTCGCCTACTTCCCGTCGGCCACGAGCGGTCCCGCGATCCTCGCGGACATGCTCGCGGTGACGATCAACACGGTCAGTTTCCTCTGGCGCTCCTCACCGGCGGCGACCGAGCTCGAGGCTGTGGTCTTGGCCTGGGTTGCGCAGCTCATGGGCCTGCCGGCCGGGTGGCACGGGCAGATCGAGGCCGGTGGTTCGCTCGCGACGATGACGGCCGCGATCGCCGCGCGGGAGGCGACCGGACGCAACCTGCTGGTCTGCTCTGCAGAGACGCACTCGTCGGCGGCCAAGGCGGCGCGGATGCTCGGTATGGAGCTGCGAACCGTGCCCGTTGATGGTGATGGCGCCTTGAGCGTGGATGCCCTTGGAAGCCTCGGGGACGCTGCGATCGTGGTTGCCACCGTCGGCACCACCAGCCGTGGCGCGGTCGACCCCGTGCCGGCGATCGCCGATGCCTGTGAGGCAGCCGGAGCCTGGCTACACATCGACGCCGCCTACGCCGGCGCGGCGATGGTCTGTCCAGAGATGCGTTGGGCGTTCGCGGGTGTCGAGCGCGCCGACTCGCTGCTGGTCAACGCCCACAAGTGGATGTTGACGCCGATCGATTGCTCGCTGCTCTGGACCTCTCGGCCGGATGCGTTCCTGAACGCTTTTTCGATGGTCCCGGAGTATCTACGCACGCCCGCGTTCGAGGACCAATGGTCTCCGCACGAATATGGTCCCGCGCTCGGGCGTGGCTTCAGGGCGCTCAAGCTCTGGGCGGTATTGCGCTGTTACGGGCGTGACGGCCTGCGCCAGCACGTACGCGCCGGGCTTGAGATGGCAGCGACATTTGAGAACTGGGTCGCTGCTGACGCGGGCTGGGAGCTGGTGTCGCCGCGTCGTTTCGGGCTCGTCTGTTTCCGGCACGTCGGCGATGACAACTTCAATGAGGCGCTGCTGGAGGCCGTCAACGCTTCCGGCGAGGCCTTCCTCTCACACACCGTGATCAACGGCCGTTACGCACTGCGTTTGGCCACCGGCGGGCTGCTGACAACGCCGGCCGATATCGACCACACCTGGAAACTCTTACGCGGCGAAGCCGCGGCGCTGTCATTCTGACGCCATGCGTGTGTTGGTCGTAGAGGATGAACAGCGCCTCGCGGATGCGATTGCGCGCGGGCTGCGCCGTGAAGGCATGGCCGTTGATATCGCACCGGACGGGGCAGACGCGATCGAGAAGGCGAACCTTGTGCGGTACGACGTGGTCGTGCTGGACCGTGACCTGCCGAAGGTTCACGGTGATCAGGTCTGCGCGGTCGTACGTGAACAGAAACCGGAGACGGGGATCATCATGCTCACGGCTGCCAACGAAACCGAGGAGCTCGTCGCCGGTCTTGCGCTCGGCGCCGACGATTACATGGCAAAGCCGTTTCGCTTCGAGGAGTTGGTCGCTCGGATCCGTGCGCTTGGTCGGCGCGCGGTGCCCAGCCGCCCGCCGATTCTGCGCCATGGGGATTTGGAACTCGATCCCGCCCGCCGCAGTCTGACGCGCGCTGGTGAGCCGATTGATCTGGCGCGCAAGGAGCTGGCGGTGCTCGAGGCGTTGATGTCAGCGGACGGCGCCACGGTCTCAGCCGAAGAGCTGCTTGAGCGGGTCTGGGACGAACACACAGACCCGTTCACCAACGTCGTGCGGATGACGATCATGACCCTGCGCCGCAAGCTCGGGGACCCGCCGATCGTCGAGACCGTCATTGGCGTCGGC
>Ga0224557_1002159_pt1 | contig 17301 bp, 6 predicted proteins | sample 714S31014metaG_FD_180677 | JGI IMG/M metagenome (GOLD analysis project Ga0224557, IMG submission 180677) | Peat soil microbial communities from Stordalen Mire, Sweden - 717 S3 10-14 | ecosystem: Environmental > Terrestrial > Soil > Wetlands > Peat | place: Sweden: Norrbotten County, Stordalen...
ACCACCGCTGACCCGGGCATTCCAGGTGACCTGGTCGCGCTGGCCGACGGTAAACCCGCGCTGGTCCAAGCCGAGAACGTGGTGCCGCTGTATCGCCGCAATGCGCTGACCGAACGGCAGTTGCTGGCGATCAATGAAGTGGCCGGGGTGCTGGACACCGCGGCGCTGGCCGACATGCGCCGCCAGGTGGCCGGCGGCGCCGACCCGCAGGTGGTGGCCGGCGGCTGGCTTGCCGACCACCCGTTGGGGCGTTGAGCCTTCTCCGCGCACCGCGCCGAGCCTGAATCTGTGGCGTCGATACTGCGCACAGGCACTGATTCGCGGGGCCCGTCGGACGCCCTGACCGCAGTCTCGGCGAGGGGGCGCTAGCGTTTGCGCGGCATGACGCGGCTCATGGAGAGCCCGACGATCCGCTGGTAGCCGGACCCAGTCAACCGGACGAGCAGGTCTAACGCCTTGGCGTCGGCGCCGACCAGCACCCGAGCTTTGTTCTTGCGCACGGCTTCCAGAATGATCTCGGCGGCTCGTTTGGGGCTGGTCCTGGCCAGCCGCTTGTCGAACATTTTGGCCAGATCGTTCGCGTCGAGCCCCTCGGCCGCGGTGGCGTTGCGGGCGATCGCGGTCTTGATGCCGCCAGGGTGCACCGTGGTCACACCCACCGGATGGCCGGCCAGCACCATCTCCTGTCGCAGCGCCTCGGTGAAGCCACGGACCGCGAACTTGGCCGAGTTGTACGCCGCCTGCCCCGGTACCGCCATCAGGCCAAACAAGCTGGACACGTTGATGACGTGACCGTCGCCCGACGCGATCAGGTGCGGCAGGAACGCCTTGGTACCGTTCACGACGCCCCAAAAGTCGACGTCCATCACCCGTTCGATGTCCTTGAACTGGCTGATCTCGACGTCGCCGCTGAAGGCGATGCCGGCGTTGTTGTAGATCTGGTTCACCTTGCCGAAGTGCTCGGCAACCGCGTCGGCGTAGGCCAGGAAGGCCTCGCGTTCGGTCACATCCAGCCGGTCGGCTTTGACTTGCGCGCCGATCGCCTTCAGCTGCGTCTCGGTTTGCGCCAGCCCTTCGGTGTCGACGTCGCTGATAGCGAGCTTGGCGCCGGAGCGGCCCAGCTCGAGAGCCAGTGCCTGCCCAATCCCCGAACCCGCGCCGGTAACCACGGCGACCTTGCCGGCGAATCCCTCCATGAGCACCCCTCCCTCGTGTCGGCTCTTGTCGAGGCTAGCCGGTACCGGCGGTCCGGGGTACTGGCGGGTGGGCTCAGCCGAACGCGATGTCGAGGATCTCCTGCTGCTCGACGGCGTGCACCTTGGACGAACCAGACGACGGGGCCGACATGGCCCGGCGCGAAATGCGCTTGATTCCGCTGAGCAGTTCGGGCATCAACTCGGGCAGAGTCAGCCCCATCGACGGCCACGCGCCCTGGTTCGCCGGCTCCTCCTGAACCCAGAAGAACTCCTCGACGTTGTCGTAGCGTTCCAGGGTTTCGCGCAGCCGGCGGCGCGGCAGTGGGGCAAGTTGCTCTAGGCGCACGATCGCGACGTCGTCGCGGTTGTCCTTGGCCTTGCGGGCGGCCAACTCGTAATAGACCTTGCCGCTGGTGAGCAGGATTCGGGTCACCTTGCTGCGGTCGCCGATACCGTCTTCGTAGGTGGGTTCCTCCAGCACCGAGCGGAACTTGATCTCGGTGAAGTCCCTGACGTCGCTGACCGCGGCCTTATTGCGCAACATCGACTTTGGCGTAAACACAACCAACGGCCGCATGACCCCGTCGAGGGCGTGCCGGCGCAACAAGTGGAAATAGTTCGACGGAGTCGACGGCATCGCGATGGTCATCGACCCCTCGGCCCACAACTGCAGGAAGCGCTCGATCCGGCCGGAGGTGTGGTCCGGGCCTTGCCCCTCGTGTCCGTGCGGCAGCAGCAACACCACCGTCGACAACTGGCCCCACTTGGCCTCTCCGGAGCTGATGAATTCATCGATGATCGACTGGGCGCCGTTCACGAAGTCACCGAACTGCGCCTCCCACAGCACCACCGCCTCCGGGTTACCCACGGTGTAGCCGTACTCGAACCCGACCGCGGCGTACTCCGACAGCGGTGAGTCGTAGACCAGGAACTTGCCGCCAGTAGGGGTGCCGTCCGTGTTGGTCGCCAAGAGCTTCAGGGGCGTGAATTCCTCGCCCGTGTTGCGGTCGATGATCACCGAATGTCGTTGGGAGAAGGTGCCGCGACGGGTGTCTTGGCCCGTGAGCCGCACCAACTTTCCTTCGGCCACCAGCGAACCCAACGCGAGCAGCTCACCGAAGGCCCAGTCGACCTTGCCTTCGTAGGCCATCTCCCGGCGCCGCTCCAGCACCGGCTGCACCCGCGGGTGTGCGGTGAATCCCTCCGGTGCGGCCAGGAAAGCATCGCCGATGCGGGCCAGCAGTGCCTTGTCCACCGCAGTGGACAGCCCCGCCGGGATCATCTGGTCGGCCTCTACCGATTCGCTGGGCTGCACGCCGTGCTTCTCCAGGTCGCGGACCTCGTTGAACACCCGCTCCAGCTGGCCCTGGTAATCGCGCAGCGCGTCCTCGGCTTCCTTGAGCGAGATGTCACCGCGGCCGATCAGGGCTTCGGTGTAGCTCTTGCGCGCCCCACGCTTGGTGTCGACGACGTCGTACATGGCCGGGTTGGTCATCGACGGGTCGTCCCCCTCGTTGTGCCCGCGCCGGCGGTAGCACAGCATGTCGATGACGACGTCCTTCTTGAACTTCTGCCGGAAGTCGACGGCCAGCTTGGCCACCCACACACAGGCTTCCGGGTCGTCGCCGTTGACGTGGAAGATCGGCGCCCCGATCATCTTCGCGACGTCGGTGCAGTACTCGCTGGACCGGGAGAATTCCGGTGCGGTGGTGAACCCGATCTGGTTGTTGACGATGATGTGGATGGTGCCTCCGACGCGGTAGCCGGGCAGGTTCGCCAGGTTCAGCGTCTCGGCCACCACGCCTTGGCCCGCGAACGCCGCGTCACCGTGCATCACTATCGGCACGACGGAGAACGCTTTGTCGTCGCCGTCGTCCTCGGAGCCCCGGTTCAGCAGATCCTGCTTGGCCCGGACCAGCCCCTCCACCACCGGGTCTACCGCTTCCAGGTGCGACGGGTTGGCGGTCAGTGACACCTGAATATCGTTGTCGCCGAACATCTGTAGGTAAATACCGGTGGCGCCGAGGTGGTACTTCACGTCGCCGGAGCCGTGCGCCTCTGACGGGTTGAGATTGCCCTCGAACTCGCTGAAGATCTGCGAGTACGGCTTGCCGACAATGTTGGCCAACACGTTGAGCCGGCCGCGGTGCGGCATCGCGACGACCACTTCGTCCAGGCCGTACTCGGCGCACTGGTCGATGGCCGCGTCCATCATGGGGATCACGCTTTCGGCGCCCTCAAGCGAGAAGCGCTTCTGCCCAACATATTTGGTCTGCAGGAAGGTCTCAAAGGCCTCGGCGGCGTTCAGCTTGCTCAGGATGTATTTCTGTTCGGCCACAGTCGGTTTGACGTGTTTGGTCTCGACCCGCTCTTCTAGCCATTCCTGCTGTTCGGGCTCGAGGATGTGGGTGTACTCGACGCCGATGTGGCGGCAATAGGCGTCGCGCAGCAGGCCCAGAACGTCACGCAGCTTCTTGTACTCGCGGCCGGCAAAGCCATTGACCTTGAACACCCGATCGAGGTCCCACAGCGTCAGGCCATGCGTGAGCACTTCGAGGTCGGGGTGACTGCGGAACCGGGTGTTGTCCAAACGCAGTGGATCGATATCGGCCATCATGTGGCCGCGGTTGCGGTAGGCCGCGATCAACTCCATGACGCGCGCGTTCTTGTCGACGATCGAGTCCGGGTTGTCGGTGCTCCAGCGCACCGGCAGATACGGGATGCTCAGCTCGCGGAAGATCTCGTCCCAGAAGTCGTCCGAGAGCAGCATCTCGTGGATGGTGCGCAGGAAGTCGCCGGATTCCGCACCCTGGATGATGCGGTGGTCATAGGTGGACGTCAGCGTGATCAGCTTGCCGATACCCAGTTCGGCGATCCGTTCCTCGCTGGCGCCCTGGAACTCGGCGGGGTGTTCCATCGCGCCGACGCCGAGAATGGCGCCCTGGCCGGACATCAGCCGCGGCACCGAGTGCACAGTGCCGATGGTGCCGGGGTTGGTCAGCGAAATCGTCACGCCCGCAAAGTCTTCGGCGGTCAGCTTGCCGTCGCGGGCCCGGCGCACGATGTCTTCGTAGGCGGAGACGAATTCTGCGAATCGCATGGACTCGCAGCCCCTGATGCCGGCCACCACCAGGGAGCGTTTGCCGTCCTTGCCCTGCAGGTCGATCGCCAGGCCGAGATTGGTGTGCGCGGGTGTGACGGACGTGGGCTTGCCGTCGACCTCGGCGTAGTGCCGGTTCAGGTTCGGGAACTTCTTGACCGCTTGGACCATTGCGAAGCCCAGCAAGTGAGTGAAGGAGATCTTCCCGCCGCGGGTGCGCTTGAGCTGGTTGTTGATGACGGTCCGGTTGTCGATCAGCAGCTTGGCCGGAACGGCCCGCACACTGGTGGCCGTCGGCACGTCTAGCGATGCGGACATGTTCTTGACGACGGCCGCCGCGGCGCCGCGCAGCACCTGCACCTCGTCTCCCTCGGCCGGCGGGGGACCGGCGGCTTGGGCCGGCGCGGGGGCTGCCGCGACGCCATTGCCCTGCGCCGGGTTGGTGGCAGGCGGGGCCGGGGCCGGGGTCGGGGCCGGCCGCTCGGCGGGGGGAGGGGCGGCCAGGACCGGGGCCGGGGCGGCCTCGGGAGCCGGTTCGCCGTTGGCTTCGGGGTTGTAGTCGACGAGGAACTCGTGCCAGCTGGGGTCCACCGACGAGGGGTCATCGCGGAACTTGCGGTACATCTCCTCGACCAGCCACTCGTTCTGACCGAATGGTGAACTTACGTTGCTCACGGCCGCTGTTCGCCTCAATTCCTTTGTCGTTCAAGGTCCTACAGGCGTCGTTGCGCGACGCCGGCGACTTTCTGCACCCCGATCTGCGAGGTACCTCACACCCGCGGCGGTCGGAGAACGTTTCCGCCCCATAAAGGCTAGCGCTTCGCCGGCAATTCGCCAGAGAGACTTCGCCAGAGAGACGCGGAACCCGGTTCTCGCAGGCTGCTACCCGACCTCGTGGACGGACGGCAACAGGTGCAGGATTCCCGGCCACCGCGTGGGCGGGGGACCGAACGCGCTGTTGGCGTTGCGGACGATCTTCTTGGCCACCATGCGGTTGCCGGCGCCGCCGATCGCCGCGCCGATGCCGACCGGCAGCATCTTGCCGAGCATCAGCGCTCCGCGTTTGACGGTGTACCGCTTGACGGCGTGCTTGAGCAGCCGCGTGTTCAACCGCGCCAACGTCGACATCGGCAGCGAGGCCATGCCCTCGGCGAGCCCGCCGCCGTTGGTGCGCGCCGGGCCTAGCAGCTCGCCGAGGGCGCGCTTGGAGTCATCTCCGACCAGGACGGCCAGTACCAGGGCGCGGCGTCGTTCCCGGTGGTCTGCGGGGATGCCGTAAACCACCGCGTTCGCCAGCACGAAGACCGCGCTGGCCTCGAGGAAGAACACCGTCTCGCCGGCGCCGGCCGACAGCGCCGTCAAGGTGCCCACCCCGGGGAACGTCGCCGTCGAACCCACCGCGGCGCCGCTCGCCGTCAAAGCGTCGAGGTAGCGCTTTTCCAGCTTGGCGACGATCTCGGCGGGGCCGGCTTCGGGATGCGCACGCCGCAGCCGGGCCACATAGGCTTCCGCAGCGGGGCCCTGCACCCGGGTACTACGCTCGATGAGCTGCGCCAATGCCCGTGTCGACGCTTTGGGCCGACCGCCTGCGCCGTCCTCCGGCAATCCAGACGTATTCCGAGACCCGTTTCGTTGGGCGCTCATATTAGGTTCTCCTGGCTTATCCTGCCTTGTCATGGCGTTGCCTGCTTCCAGGCTAGCGCTCGTTCGACAAATCGCCGGCGGCGCGGCACAACCTGACCAGCTGATCCGCGCGTGCCTCGCGGGCTGATTGCGCGGCAAGGGATAATTCCGCCAAGACCGCGACTATGACCAGGCGGGGCACATTTGTCGAGCCTCGCAGTGCGCACTTACCTATAAGCGGAGCTGAGCCTCCGGAGCTGGAATGAGGTGGGGAAATTGAGTACGGCGCAGCCGTCGTCGCCCGGGGCAACCTGGCGCGCGTGGCTGAGTCGTGCGCAGGACTCCGGAAACCCCTGGAATGCGCTGTGGGCGATGATGATCGGCTTCTTCATGATCATGATCGATTCGACCATCGTCGCGGTCGCCAATCCGACCATCATGGCCGACTTGGGTACCGGCTACGACGCCGTGGTCTGGGTGACCAGCGCCTACCTGCTGGGATACGCCGTGGTGCTGCTGGTGGCCGGCCGACTCGGTGACCGGTTCGGCGCGAAGAACCTGTACCTGATCGGCCTGGTGGTATTCACCGCCGCCTCGATGTGGTGTGGGCTCTCGGGCAGCGTCGCCGTGCTGATCGTCGCCCGGGTGGTGCAAGGCGTCGGCGCCGGGATACTCACACCACAGACCTTGTCGACGATCACCCAGATCTTCCCGCCGCAGCGCCGCGGTGTCGCGATGAGCGTGTGGGGGGCTACCGCCGGCGTGGCCAGCCTGGTGGGACCGCTGGCCGGCGGCGCGCTGGTCGACGGGCTGGGCTGGCAGTGGATCTTCTTCATCAACGTTCCCATCGGCATTGCCGGCCTTGTGTTGGCGGTCAGGCTGTTGCCGGTGTTACCCACCCAGGCACACCCGTTCGACCTGATCGGCGTCGGGTTGTCCGGGGTGGGCATATTTCTGATCGTCTTCGGGCTACAGCAGGGCCAGTCCGCCCACTGGGAGCCGTGGATCTGGGCAATGATCGTCGCAGGCGCGGGTTTCATTTCGGTGTTTGTGTACTGGCAGTCGGTCAATACCCACGAGCCGCTGATTCCGCTCAAGATGTTCGCCGACCGGGACTTCGGCCTGTGCAACGCCGGGGTGGCCGTTGTTTCGTTCGCGTTTACCGCGATGATCGTGCCGCTGACGTTCTACGCGCAGGCGGTGTGTGGGCTGTCGCCGACGCGGTCGGCCCTGCTGCTCGCTCCGATGGCCATCGCCAGTGCGGCGCTTGCGCCGTTTGTCGGCGTGCTCGTCGACAGGTACCACCCGCTGCCCGTGCTCGGTTTCGGCTTTTCGATGCTGGCAATCGGGCTGACGTGGCTGTCGTTCGAGATGGCCCCCGACACACCGATCTGGCGGTTGGTGCTGCCGTTCGGCGTAATGGGTGTCGGCAGCGCATTCGTGTGGTCACCGCTGACGGCCACGGCGACGCGCAACCTGCCTCCACACCTGGCCGGCGCAGGCTCTGCGGTGTACAACTCGATCCGGCAGCTTGGGGCGGTGTTTGGGAGCGCCGGCATGGCCGCGTTCATGACATGGCGGATCGGTGCCGAAATGCCGCCCTATGCACCGGCGGCGGAACGCGGGACCGGTTTGGAATTACCGGCTTTCGTGCGCGAGCCGTTCTCGGCAGCGATGTCGCAGTCGGTACTGCTGCCCGCGTTCATCGCCTTGTTCGGAATTGTCGCGGCGCTGTTCTTGGTCGGCTTCACGCCTGCGCTGACCCGTGAGCCGCGGGCCGCCGAGCTGGCGGGCCAATTGCCCGATGACGGCGTCGACGATGACTTCGACGATTACGTCGAGTTCATCCTCCGTCGCGAACCGGATACCGGCGTCCGTCCGGATGCCCAGATCGGATCGGCTTTCGAAGACGACTGCGACACCGATCCGCGACAGGTGCGGGTCCAACAGCCGCGCCCGGCACCTGCCGACGTATGGCGCAGTGACCCGGTCGATTCGTGGCGCAGCTTGCTCGCCGAGCCTTCAGGACCCGAGCAGATTGGCCTCGTCAACAACAGTTCTCGTATCGATGACGGGGGGCGAGTCCGTCCCGTCGCCGAATCTTCGCCGCGTGCGTTCGAGGCTGCCCGGCACGACGATCGGCGCGCGCCGCCGCCAGCAGCTGACCGCCTCAATTCCCTGCGCCGTCAGATCGCCGAACGCCAGGCGCCACCCCGGAACCGCCATTACCGTCCCGATCCGGACGAACCTGCCAGCGGCGGCCGGCATAGGTCGGGTGGGTAGCGCAGTCAGTCCGGCGCGGGGGTCGTCAGCTGGCCTCAGTCAGCGCCAGGAACGCCCCCAGGTCGATCAGGCCGGCGGGCGTGGCGGGCAGGTAGTCAACGAGTGTCTCCGAGCGCACGATCACCGCGGCGTACTGGGCGCGGCTTATCGCGACGTTGAGCCGGTTCCTGTTCAGCAGGAACGAGATTCCGCGGGGTACCTCATCGGCGGACGAGGCCGTCATCGAGATGAAGACCACCGGTGCCTGCGTTCCCTGGAACTTGTCGACGGTTCCGACTCGGACGCCGCTGAGCCCGGCCGTCGTTAGTACCCGACGCAGCAGCGCCACCTGGGCGTTGTACGGCGCCAGCGCCAGCACGTCGGAGGTGGTCAGCGGCCGGGTGCCGTGTTCGTCGGTCCACGACGCGCCGAGCAGCTGCTTGATCTCAGCGGCGATCGCGTCGGCTTCCTCCGGGCTCTCGGTCGAGTTGCCATGGTGGCCAACGGGTATCACGCGCACACCGGGCTGATACCCATCGAGGCGGCGCGCGGCGGTGCGCTCGGTGTGTGAATGCAGCCGGCCCTCGTAGGACAGCGCGGAGACCGCGGCGCAGACCGCCGGATGCATTCGGTAGGACCGGTCCAGGAAGTAGCCGCGCTCGTCGGGCAGCGTGGCGTGACCGTCAACCAGCCAATCCAGCGCCGAGGTGTCGACCGGTTCGGGGTGCGTGCCCTGACTGACCTGCGGCAGCTGCTGTGGGTCCCCGAGCAGCATTAGGTTCGCGGCCGCCGGTGCCACGGCGATGGTGTTCGCCAGGCAGAACTGGCCCGCCTCATCGATCACCAACAGATCCAGGCTGCCCGGGGGAACCCGGTCGGTATTGGCGAAATCCCATGCAGTACCACCGATCACGCAGCCCGCGTTGTCGGCAATGAACGCGGGGTATTCGCTCCCGTCGATCTCCTGCCAGCGCGGAGCGTTGTGGTCGCAGCGTTTCTTCGCGACCCGTTGTGGATCCAGTCCGGCATCGATCACCCCGCCCAGCAGGTTTTCCACCGTGGCGTGCGATTGCGCCACCACCCCAATGCGCCAGCCGTGGTCGACGATCAAGCTTTTGATCACCTGCGCGGCGGTGTACGTCTTGCCGGTTCCCGGCGGCCCGTGCACCGCCAGGTAAGACGAGTCCAACTGCACCACCGCCGCGGTGATATCGGCGGTGGTGTCGGTGCCACGGGGGAGCGCAATCCCGCTGCGGGTGCGGGGCGCGCGGCGCAGCAGAATGTCGACGACAGCGGTGTCGGGCAGTCGCGGCAAACCGGCGGCGACGGCGGCGGCGGTCGACTCGATCGATTCCCGCAGGGCTCTAGTCGGCACGGGCGGTCCCGGGGTCAGCGCGAACGGCAGTTGGTGAAATGCGTTGCCGTCACTTCCTACTCGCTCGACGATGACCACCTCGCTGGGCGCGTTCGGATCGTCGGCCTCGACAACCGTGGCCCGGCCGGCGGCGCGCCGATCCGGACTGTCGGCCATGCACGGCGGAGCCGGGGGCTCGTAGAGCGCAAACACGTCCGTCGTCAGGTCGCCCCGGGCCAACTCACCCTTCAACCGCACGCGCCGCTGTAGCTTGCGCGCCCGCGGAGGGGTGTGCCAGTCGACGGCCACCGACGCGCCATCGGCAACGAAAACGTTTGTGTTGTCTGCCCACTCGTCGACCGGGAAGTTGAGCCGGTCGAAATGCGCCCACCAGAAAGGTTTGTCTTCTCGCCGGTGGTAGCCGCGTGCCGCGGCCAGCAACGCGACCGCCGTCTGTTCCGGTGTGCGGTCACCGACGCGTGCATCGCCGGCAAATGCGGACAGGGTCAGCGCCAGCTGGTCGTCGTCTTCGACGGTGTTGCCCTCGGTAACCGGTTGGGCGCCAATCGGTGTGATGCCGGATTCCCAGGCGCGCACCAGCAGCCAGTTGCGCAGTTCCCGGGTGGACCGGCAGTCGTAGAGGTTGTAGTCCTCGATCTCCTTGAGCACTGTTGCGGCCTCATCGAGGCGGCCTTCGGTCTGCAGCTCGCAGCACCTGGCATAAGAGGTGATCGAATCGGTGGCGGTGGTGACATCACCAGCGCGCAGCTGGGTTCCCATGTAGAGCGGCTCCAGCGCCTTGAGGCTGAATGACTCCACGCCGACGCGAATGCTTTTGCGCACCAATGGATAAAGGTCGACTAGTATCCCGCTGCGCAGGAGCTCGTCGACCTCGTCCTCGCCGACCCCGTAGCGTCCGGCCAGCCACAGCAGGGCGGTCTTCTCGTACGGCGCGTAATGGTAGATGTGCATATTGGGGCGACGCTTGCGACGCTTGGCCACCATCGCGAGGAAATCGATGAGCGCCTTGCGCTCGTCCACCCGGGTGTGCGCCCACAGCGGGCGAAAGCTGCCCCCTGCCTCCAAGACGCCGAACAGATATTCCAAGCCCCACTCGCGGCCGTCGGCGGTCCACAGCGGATCGCCTTCGAAGTCGAAGAACAGGTCACCAGGATCGGGGTCCGGCAACAGTGCAAGTGGCTGCGCATCGACGATCTCGTACTGCGGGATACCGCTGTCACGTTGCAGAACCTGGAGTTTGGCTTGCGCGGTGAGCTTGCCCAGTGCGTTGGTCGCCAGGCCGGTCACGGTGCCGGTGTGTCGGGCCAGCTCGGCGACCGTGGTGACTCCGGCGTCAACGAGCTTTTCGCGCTGGCTGAGTCGCATGCCGGCGACCAGCAACAGATCGTCGCGGGCACGCAGTTGTTCGGTGCATAGCGGGCATCGAAAGCACGCCCGCACGCCTTCGTCTTCCCAGCGCACCGGGGTGTCGGCGGCGTAGTGGTTGTCAAGCAGGCGCTGCAGTTGTGCGCGCTGGGAACGGTAGACGGGGATCAGGTCGCCGACCCGGTACCGCACGATCGTCCCGTCGCCCAGTTGCAGCTCGGCCTCCGGCGCTACGGGCACGCCCATCTGGGCCAGCGCGTCGGCGTAGGCCGCCAGCTGCAACAGTGCGGTGGTCTTGGGTGAGCGAGCCAGCTTGGTGTCGGTGACTCGGTATTGGTCGCCTTCTCGAACCAGGAAGTCGGCGAACCCGACGAAGCGCCCGTCGAACATTGCGGCCTGATACACCACGGGGGCGCACTGGGCGATGGCGCGATCGGTGGCGTCGGCGGCGGCAGCCAGCCCGGCGAGCGTGTAGGCAGGACGGCCAATGACCGCGACCTCATCCCCGAACTCTTCGCGAAGCTGATCGAGTTGGCGTCGCTCATGTTCGTTACCGAGAGCGGCGGTTCGCGCGAGCAGTTCGTCTTCGACGACGACCGCAGGGCCCCGGCCAAGTTTGGCGTCGAAGGCCCGGAGCAGCGCGTATTCGCATTGGGCGGAGGCGGCGAGATCCGACGCGCTGTAGACGATGCTCTGACCGGTGACGAACACAGCAGCGACTGTAGGCGAGGGCCCTGACGGGGAGCGTTGGTAACCGCGTTCGGTGCGAACGCTGGGTGATCGGGGCGGGCCAGCACGATGGCGGCGCGCGTCCGGCGGGCGGCGCCGATGGTTAGCTGTCGGGACAACGTGGAACCTGTCCGGGCAGTTTGAACACCCATCGCTTAACTAATGATTATGGCAAGAATGAAATTGACGCACCTGAATAATATCGAGGCTAATTAACGCGCCTAAATAATATCGCGCGCTGCCGAAACGAATTCGCCCAACCGATGTCGGACTCATCAGTCGGTACACCTGTACCAATGTGTGTTTGGTGCGCAAAGATGTATAGCCAGACTTGCCAACCGATTTCGCCTGTTCGCCACCGCTATTGCGGGGGTCACTCAGCGGAGCCTGGCATCCGTAACTTCTCGCTATGCCGCTCGCTATAGCATTGGATCCCGGACGCAGTTCTCGGAAATGAAATTCCCTGAGCGGATCTCTTTTGGAAATCGATTTGAAGCCGTAGAGTCCCGCCTGTCACGTCACCGCCCCCCATGGATCGGGAGTTCTGGATGTCATCTTTCGTGGTTGCCACACCTGATGTATTTGCCACAGCGTCGGAGAATCTGACAGGGATCGGATCGGCGATCAGCCAGGCCCACGCGGCCGCCGCCGCTTCGACCACATCGGTGTTGCCCGCCGCCGAGGATGAGGTGTCGGCCGCGATCGCGCGGTTGTTTGGTGGCTTTGGCCAGGAGTTTCAGACCCTGGGTGCGCAGTCAGCGCTGTTTCATCAGCAGTTTGTGAGTGCCTTGAGCTCGGGCGGGTTCGCGTACGCGGCCGGGGAGGCTGCCAATTCGTCGCCTCTGCAGAGCTTGGAGAACCTGCTGCTTCACCCCGTCCAGGACCTCACGGGGCGCCCACTGATCGGCAACGGCGCGAATGGGGCGGCCGGCACCGGGGCGGCTGGCGGGGCTGCCGGATGGATTGTCGGCAATGGTGGTAACGGCGGGTCTGGCGTGACCGGCACGGGCGCCGGTGGTACCGGTGGGGCCGGCGGGGTGGCAGGCCTGTTCGGCAATGGCGGGGTCGGTGGGGCCGGCGGGGCGGGCGCGACCGGCTTCGCCGGCGGCATCGGCGGAGCGGGTGGTCTCGGGGGGCTCCTGGGCGGCTTCGGCGGAGCCGGTGGAATCGGCGGTGCCGGTGGCGCCAGCACGGTCTCGCTCGCTGCCGGGCACGGTGGGGCTGGTGGGGTTGGCGGCGCTTCGCAGGCTGCGTTCTGGGCCGCGGGAGCCGGTGGCGCTGGTGGGGTCGGTGGAGCGGGAACCGCGGCGGGCAATTCGGGCACCTCCGGTGGGATCGGTGGCCACGGCTTCGCGGCCGGCGGTGTGGGCGGCGCTGGCGCTGGCGGCGCCGGCGGTGCAGGCGGCGCCGCCCACGGAGTATTCGGCCAAGGCGGTGCCGGCGGCTTGGGTGGTGACGGCGGGCTCGGCAGTGCTGGCGGGGACGGCGGCAACAGTACGGTTATCGCTCAGGCCGGCGGTACCGGCGGTGACGGCGGCAGTGGCGGCGGCGCTGGTGCTGGCGGCGCGGGAGGGTCAGGCGGACTATTCGGGTCCGCCGGCCATGCGGGTGGCGCCGGTACCGGCGGTCAAGGCGGTCAAGGTGGCGTCGGCGGCACCGGCTTCGGCGGCGGCACCGCCGTTCTGGCCAGTCAGGGTGGTGCCGGCGGCAACGGTGGTGCCGGCGGTGCCGGCATTGGTGGCAGCCACGGCGGTGTCGGCGGAACCGGTGGGGCTGGCGGTAAAGGCGGCGCCGGCACGAGCACATTGACCGATCCGTCCTACACCTTCAATTTCGGCCAGGACGGCGGCACCGGCGGCACCGGCGGCACCGGCGGCAACGGCACCAACGGCGGCGCGTTCGGCGCCGGCGGCATTGGCGGCGCCGGCGGGACTGGTGCCAGCATCGGCACCGGTGTGACCGCAGGCGCCGGCGGGGCCGGCGGGACCGGCGCCGCGGGCACTGCGTCCGCGGCCGGCTTCGGCGGTGGCGGCGGTGGCGGCGGTGGCGGCGCTCTGGTCCAAGCGACAACCGGTGGCATCGCCAGCGGCACCGCCACCGGCGGCACCGGCGGCACCGGCGGTGCCGGCACCACCACCGAAGCCGGCGGCACCGGCGGCACCGGAGGCGCTGCTTCGATCTCCGCCACCTATACAGGCAGCACCGCCGTCGGCACCGCCATTGGCGGCAACGGCGGCAACGGCGGTACTAACGGCGGTACAGGCGGCGGCGGCGGTCAGGGAGCGGTCTTTACCTGGGGTAACGGTGGCACCGCCAGCGGCACCGTCACCGGCGGCACCGGTGGCAACGGCAGCAACGGGGGTGTCGGCGGACACGGTGACTGGGCCGAAGTCGCCGCCTTGACCAACAGCACCGCTATCAACGACACCGCCTACGGCGGCAACGGCGGCAACGCCACCGGCGCCGGCAGCATCGGCGGCAACGGCGGCAGCGACACCGGCCAGCCCTACGACCCAATCACCGACACCGGCGGCGGCGGCGCCGGGGTCCGAGGCGGCTACGGCACGACTACCGGTGGCAACGCGAGCAACGACATCGTTCGCAGCGGCAACGGCGGCGACGCCACCGCCGGGGGCATCGGTGGTCACGGTGGTCAGGGCTTCATTACGTCTGTAGCAACGGGTAGCTCGGTTACCGGCTCCTACGCCACCGGCGGTAACGGTGGCGCGGCCAGCGGCCCCGGTGTCACCGGCGGTATTGCTGGTGACGCCCAGACCTCCTCTGTAAACGGGAGCGTCACCGACAGCTCCGCGACCTCCGGCAACGGTGGCGCCGGTAACGGCGGTAACGGCGGTGACTCCGGTTTCGTGTGGACGTACAACTTGGGCAACGCCGGCACGACAATTGCGGGTGACCACGCATTCGGCGGCAACGGCGGTGCCGGCGGCGTCAACGGTACGAACGGTGCGGTTGGCGGTAACGGTGGTGCGACTGTAGGGAACACCTATAGCGCCTCAATCGAAACCACCGGCAGCGCCAACTCCAGCGGCCTCACCGTTCAGGGCGGCAACGGTGGTAACGGCGGTGCTGGCGGCACCAACGTGAACCTCGCCCACAGCGGCCAAGGCGGCAACGGCGGCAACGGCGGGACCGTCAATCTCAACCCGATCGGCAATGTCAGCGGCAGCGCCATCGGCGGTAATGGTGGCACCGGTGGCGCCGGCGACGTCTCTGGCAACAGCGGCGGTGCCGGTGGTACCGGTGGTGTCGGGAGCGTCTCCGCCGACGCATCCAGCAGTGCCGCCGGTACCGCTACCGGCGGTAACGGCGGCAATGGCGGTACCGACGGTGCTACGGGTGGCGTCGGCGGCGCTGGCACCGTCGAAGCCACTAACGGCGGCACTGTCACTGGCGGCACCGCCACCGGTGGCACCGGCGGGGCCGGTATCAACGGCGGCACCGGCGGCGCCGGCGCCTATGGCAGCGTTTCCGCCGATGGCGCGGGCAGCTCCGTCAGTCACGGCACCGCCATCGGCGGGGCCGGCGGCTCCGGCAACGACGGCGCCGTCTCTACCGGCGGCGCTGGCGGCGCCGGCGGCTACGGTGCTGTCGAAGCCCTCAACGGCGGCGCCGTCACCAACGCCACCGCAACCGGCGGCGCCGGCGGTTACGGCACCGGCACCGGCAGCCATGGCGGCGCCGGCGGAGGGGCCTCGGTTGAGGCCTACGGCACGGGCACTGCCGGCAGCGCCACCGCTACCGGCACGGCCACCGGCGGCGTCGGCGGTAACGGCACCAACGGCGGCACCGGCGGGGCCGGCGCCGGTGGCTACATCTTGGGCGGAGATGGCACCGGCACCACCGGCAGCGCCGCCAGCGGCGCCGCCATCGGCGGCGCAGGCGGCGACGCCGATGGCGCCAGCAGCATCGGCGGCGCCGGTGGCTTCGGCGAAGTCGAAGCCGTCGGTCCGGATAGCTCCGCTGGCGGCACCGCCACCGGCGGGGCCGGCGGCTACGCCCTCCGCGGCGGCACCGGTGGCCAGGGCGCGGCTGGCATCGTCGATGGCGGCTTCGGCAACCTTGGCGCCACCCACGGCTCTGTCTCCAACGGAACCGCCACCGGCGGTGCCGGCGGCGCCGGCTTCGATGGCCACCTCGGCGGCAACGGCGGCGAGGCTGCCATCATCGCCCAGAACCCCGGCGGCACGGGCCAAAACCCCACCGCTAGCGGCACCGCCATCGGCGGCGCAGGCGGCGACAGCGGCACCGGAGCACACGGCGGCAACGGCGGGAGTAACTCCCTCAGCAGCGCCACCGGCAACGCCGGCCAGGCCTGGGTGCAGGCCCTCGGTGACGCAAATGTCTCCGGCAACGCCACCGGCGGGGCCGGCGGGGCCGGCGGTGACGGCACCGTTGCCGGTGCTCAGGGTGGGGCCGGCGCGGCCGGTGGCTTCGGCCACGTCTACGCGAGTTCCGGCACCGTCGATGCTAACGCGACCGGCGGCGCCGGCGGGGCCGGCGGCACCGGTGGCGCTACTAGCGGTGCCTACGGCGGGGCTGGCGGCGCCGGTGGCACCGGCAACGCCGCGTCCACCGGTGACGGCATCGGCGGCGATGGCGGGGCCGGCGGCGACGGCAGCCTCACCGGCACCGGCCACGGCGGCACCGGCGGCACCGGCGGCACCGGCACTGACGGCACCGCCGGCACCGGCCACGGCGGCACCGCCGGCACGGGCAACACGAACGGCGTGGACGGCCAGAACGGCTCCAACTTCCCGTGACAGTGGGCCACTTCGGCGCCGACGGCCTGCCCTGTCGCGGATGGGCGATCGGTCGGTCCCGGCGTTGTGGCGAGTGCATAGCGGCGGTCGCTGATAGGTCATCCGCCCACGGTGGTGTTTTCGGGGGTTGGCTGGTGTCCTCTGCAGGTCAGCGAGCAGAGGTCCGTGGGCTGTTGTGTCTCATCATTGGGTGAAGGATTTGCTGGAGCGCCCTTCGGCCACGGTCGGTTTTTGCCTGCAACGATTCCGCGGTGGCGGTGGCAATGATCGGCTTCGGGCCGTTGTCGTGCGGAGACGGGTCTTTGTTCGCCGTCCGGCCGTGGGGAGTGCACCGGTGGGTCCCCGACGACGAATGTCGGCTATCCCGGTACGAGGGGTATCGCAATGTCAACGTGCCGGGGCCACTCCAACCTGGTTTGGCGATATCACCAATGATGACCCCGTCGGCGTCGGCGCGCACCTGAGCGTAACCGCGGATCCGGCCGGCAGCCGGTGGCGATCCGCGGCATGCCCGGGAGTAGCGGGCGATCTCAACGCCGCATCGACACCCGGTTAGAAGTCTGCCGGCCGTGCAGAATTAGGCGCGCTGCAACCCCGCCGTCGGGACGACGACTCGCAGGCCGGTTCCGACGCCGTGGCCGGCCGGACTGCCGATGGCCGTATCGCCGATCCGGGCAGTGCCGATCAGGTCCGTTGAACGCTTGCCCGGTACGCGAAGCGCGCCCCACGCGCGATGCCAATGTTGGCTTAACCTCGATCCACCGACTGACCTGGTGTTTTAGGGGTGTCGGAATGAAGAAAGTGCCCTCTGAACTGGGATGATTGGTGTTCTCTAGGCATCAATCGGGTCAGTTCGGAAAGGCACTTCCG